>Ga0105092_10000482_pt1 | contig 20700 bp, 16 predicted proteins | sample PPLLak2March2015_FD_87021 | JGI IMG/M metagenome (GOLD analysis project Ga0105092, IMG submission 87021) | Freshwater sediment microbial communities from Prairie Pothole Lake near Jamestown, North Dakota, USA - PPLs Lake P7 Core (1) Depth... | ecosystem: Environmental > Aquatic > Freshwater >... | reverse complement strand
TGCTATTTCAGGGGTGAGCTCCTCGGCCGCGTGCAACTGAATGTTCCGGGCTGGCACAACATTTCGAATTCCGCCGCCGCCGTTGCGATCGGCCTCAAGCTCCAGGTCCCCTTTACGACCATACAGCAGGCCCTCGAGAATTTCCGGGGCGCCGAGAGGCGGATGGAATGGAAGGGGGAACGAAACCAGGTCTGGGTGATCGATGATTACGGGCACCACCCGACCGAAATCCGGGCAACCCTCGAGGCGTGTCGACTGACAGGCCGTCGGATCGTGGTGGTCTTCCAGCCGCACCGCTATTCACGTACCAGGGACCTTTTTGGCGACCTCGCAAACTGCTTCGAGAAGGCCCATATCCTTTACTTGATGGACATTTACGCAGCAGGCGAAAAACCGATCGAAGGTATCACGTCCGAGAAGCTCGCTGCTGAAATCGGTAAGTACCACGAGGTGCGGTACGCGGCCAATCAGGCGGAACTCGTCGAGCGACTGGAAAAAGAGACATCCCCCGGCGACCTCTTGCTCACTCTCGGAGCAGGTAACGTCTGGAGAATAGGGGAGGAATTCCTTGGACAACAACGCTAGCGGGCGGATTGCGTTCCTGTTTAAACGCCTGGGGCTCCTGACGGGGCGACTCCTAGTCGTCGTCGCGATCCTGTGTGGTGCCGGTCTGGTTCTCCACCATGCGCAGGCCTCCAAATATGGAAACCAGCGTTTCCAGCCTGCACGCCTCGAGTTCGAAGGAATTGCCAACCTCAACCGTCCTGGTATCGAGGGCCTCGTTAAGCGCGCTTTGGGCCGCAACCTGATCCTGGCCGACCTCGACCATGTCAGGCGGGTCGTGGAGTCGGAGCCGTGGGTGGAGTCGGCGACGGTGAGGCGAATACTCCCCGATCGCGTCGTGATTCAGATCCAGGAGAGAAAACCGGTGGCGGTGGCCGCAATCGACGACGAGCTCTACCTGGTTGATTCGACTGGCATCGTCCTCGACCGATTCGGAGCTCGTTACGGAGACTTGGACGGGCCCATCGTCAAAGGTCTCAAGAACCTGGCCCTGGAGAATGCCAGGGAAGACAACCTGCAGCGCATACAGCTCTACATGCGGATCGTGGAGGACCTGTCGGGATCCCCCCAAAAGCTGCTGCAGTCACTTTCCGAGATCGACGTTTCCATCCCCCGACGGGTCGCAGTCATCCCGGCCGAGGAGGCCATTCCGGTTTATGTCGGGGACGAGCGGTTCAGGGAGAGGTATGAACGGTTCCTGGCCTGCCGCACCATCTATAACCAGTTGAAGGATCGATATCCGAGAATCGAGTACATCGACGTCACTTTCCCCGACAAGGTGATCTTTCATACGCCTGGGCATCCGGACCTCAAACCGGAACTGGGACTATAGGCTTTCGCGAGACCGGTCGCTTCGACTGCGACGGTTCTCCGCTGTGGGAGTGTTTTCACAAGGTATGGCGAAGAAGGGGCAGCAAGTTGCAGGAATCGACATAGGGACGACCAAGATCTGCACCGCCCTGGCGACTGTGGAAGAAGAGGGCCCCAGGATCCTGGGCGCAGGCGTCTCGAAGTCCGTAGGCTTGAAACAGGGCTTCGTGTCGAATCTGGCGCTCACGATCGAAAGCGTCAAGAAGTCGATCCGACAGGTGGAGGAGCGGTCTGAGCGGACCATTGATTCCGCCTGGGTCAGCGTGAGCGGCGAGTACATCACCGGGATCAACCGTCACGGCGGAACCGTAATTCGCGAGGTTAAAGGGAAAGCGGGCCGTGTGACAGCAGACGACATCGACCGGGCGGTCACCGAGGCGATGGACTTTAACGTACCTAAATGCTACGAGATTATCCACGTCCTCACGCAGGACTTCGCGATCAACGGCAGGGGCGGGATCTCGAACCCCCTCGGGATGACCGGCGAGCGGCTCGACGTCTATCTTCACGTTGTACTTCACGCCTCCGCTGCGATTCAGAATGTCGTCGCAGCCGTCAACAAGGCCGGAGTCATGGTCAAGGGCGTCGTAATGCAACAGCTCGCCTCCGCCGAGGCGATCCTCACCAACGACGAGAAGCAGATCGGCAGCCTCGTCGTTGACATAGGAGGAGGGACGACCGACGTCGCGTTTTACAAGGACGGCAGCATCTGGCATTCGGAAGTGCTCCCGGTGGCGGGGGATCTGGTCACGAGCGACATCGCCCTCGGGCTTCGCACGCCGCTCAAAGAGGCGGAGAAATTGAAGATTCACTTCGGGCACTGCATCCCGGAAGACGTGCCGGAGCAGGAAGCGATCGAGGTCGAGGAGATCGGTACTGGGCGTATTCGGCGCGTCAGGCGACGTGAGCTGTGCGACGTGATCCAGGCCCGTTGCGACCAGATCATCGCCGGCGTCGCGGCAATCGCGGTCAGGGCGGGCGTAAGAAACTCCCCGATCACCGGGGCGGTCTTCACGGGGGGAGGGGCCTTAACACGGGGCTTGACCCATCGGGCTGCTGAGAAGCTGGATATCCCGGTGCGGCTCGGTTTGCCGACCAAGCTGCAACTGCCGACTCCGGAGCTTTACAGCCCGCACTATTGCACGGCTCTTGGTCTGATTGTTTACGGCAGCAGTATTCACGGGGATGGACTTGGCCTTTGGAAACCCAGCCGGCCAAAGGGTTTGCTTGCCCGGATCTTGGCCTGGCTGCTCGCACTCATAGGTTAATCGAGGATCAAACGCATCTGCGAGGTGTCTGGTCTTCTCGCTTTAAGGAGGTTGTTTATGGATGGCGCTCTGAAGCTGCAACAGGAAGACAAGAATTTGACCCTGGCGTTCGACGAGAGACCCGTCACCGGCGCCTGCATAAAGGTCGTCGGGGTCGGAGGAGCCGGGTGCAATGCCGTCAACCGGATGATCGAGGCCGGGATAGGCGGCGTGGACTTCATTTCGGCGAACACCGACCTGCAGGCTCTGCGCCTGTCAAGGGCCGCCGTCCGGCTCCAACTCGGCAGCAAGCTCACGAAGGGTCTCGGAGCGGGGTCGAATCCCGAAGTCGGGCGACAAGCTGCCCTGGAAGACACGGAGAAGATCCTGGAGTTGCTCGAAGGTGCGGACATGGTCTTCATCACCTGTGGCTTGGGAGGCGGAACGGGTACAGGAGCCGCCCCGATTGTCGGAAGCCTAGCTGCGGAGCTGGGGGCCCTGACCGTCGGCGTTGTCACCAAGCCGTTCCTTTTCGAGGGACGCCGGCGGATGAGGCAGGCCGAAGAGGGGTTGTTGGAGCTCAAGGAATCGGTCGATACCGTCATCACCATTCCAAATTCCCGCCTCCTCAGCACGGTTCCCCCAGGTACCTCCCTGAGCGATGCGTTCAAAACCGCCGACGACGTTCTGCGACAGGCGGTTCAGGGCATTAGTGACCTCATCACCATCCCGGGCGTGATCAACCTCGATTTCGCCGACGTGCGCGCGGTTATGACCGGCGCGGGGATGGCGCTCATGGGTACCGCCATTGCCGAGGGCGAGAACCGGGCGGCCAATGCCGCACGTCGGGCGATCAGCAGTCCGCTCCTGGAAGACACGACGATCCAAGGGGCACACGGCGTGCTGATCAACATCACGGGTAACACCGACATGACCCTCCACGAAATCGACGAGGCCAGCCGTATCATCCAGGAGGCGGCCGACCCCGAAGCCAACATTATCTTCGGCTCGGTCTTTGACGAGACCCTGGCGAACAAGATCAAGATCACCGTCATTGCCACCGGTTTCGACAAACCGAAAAGCCCCAAGGCGGAGGTGACCAAGCTTCACCCCGCAGAACCGGCTCCCCAAGCGCAACCGGAGCCCGCTCGACCCGCGCCGGCGCCGGCAGGGCCGTACTCGCAGCAACCGAGAGACTACTCGCAGGATCCGATCCTCCCTCCCAACGATGCCCCGGTCGGGAGGGCGGACTTGGACTTCCCCGCGTTCCTGCGACGGAAACTCGGGCAGTAGGCAGAGGTGATCACGCCGCCGGCAGCTTTCGACAAGTGGTACTCCGCGCTGGAGGGCAGGCATCTCAAGGAACTCACGTTCCCGGAAGTAAGGCGTGCCCTCCAGGCCCTTTCTTCCCTCTATGTCGAGCGCCGCGCCAGCGCGGGAATCGACCGGGCGCTGGAAAGTCCGGGAAAGAGAGCCGCGTTTGCCCTGTTCTATGCTCCGCTACACCTGCTCCAGGTTCACTACGTGAGCTCGCAGTTGGGAGCGGGCAGCTTCCCTTCGACAATCGTGGATCTCGGTTGCGGCACCGGGAGCGCGGGGATCGGCTGGGCCCTTAACGGTTCCCCCGATTTCCGGCCTGTGGTCACCGGGATCGACAGAAATCAATGGGCACTCGGCGAAGCTCGATGGAACTACGACTTCTTCAAATTGGCCGGCCGGACCGTAAAATCCGATGCGACGCGGTTAACCTGGTCGGAAACGGGACTCGGGAGCAGGCCGGGAGGTGTCGCGGGAATCGTCCTCGCCTTCACGGTCAACGAGATCGACGAACGGCCGCGGGCTGTTTTGCTTAACCGGCTGCTCGAACGTGGCAGCGGCCGGAGAATAGTCCTGGTCATCGAACCGCTTGCACGGTGGGTCTCTCCATGGTGGACAGAATGGAAGGAGGCCTTTGAATCGGCCGGCGGTCGGGGCGACGAGTGGCGATTTGCCCCGGAGATGCCCGAACGGCTCAGATTGCTGGATAAAGCGGCTGGCCTGAACCACCAGGAACTGACGTGTAAGTCTTTGTGGCTGCCGGCGGGGGGAGTGTAGTGCAGACAGCGGAAACAGTAGACTTCGGGGACAGAGGAATTTCGGGGACACAAGACTTAATTCTTTTGCCTTCGGTGACTACTCGGCAACTGCTTGAGAATTAAGTATTATGTCCCCGAAATTCCAATCGAACCTAGGGGGAAAGCCGAGGAAAACAGGAGGAGATTCCTTTTGGCCTTCCCCAATGTCAAATTGCACCAGCCGGGCCCGTCGTTGGTCCGACTTCCAAGTCGGACATTCGGCATGCGGCCAGCTGGCTCGGTGTTGCTGGCGGTGTGTAGTGTCCCACTTGGAAGTCGGACCAACGTCAGCAGGTCAACCGGTCAGCTGGTCAGCAGGTCAGCTGGTCAATTGTTCCTCGTAGCCAGGTCGTAGACCAGACCCGCCACACCGCCGGATACTGCACCGATGGCTGCGCCCTTCTTGCCGCCCGCTATACCACCAATAGCAGCACCAGCGCCGGCGCTTCCGGCCACGATCAGGATCTCCTTCTGGGTGGAGCGTTTCTTCTTGGGCTCTACCGTTGCCCGCGGTTCAGCGGTTCTCGCACGACTCACCGGCCGCTCGACGATCACCGGCTGAGAACGGACGAACTGTTCGCGACTGACGCTCCTATCCGTTGTCTCAACAGGAGCTAAGCCGTCGCCATCCTTCAGGTAAACGTCGTCGCCATTCTTCGGTACCACCAGGTACGCCGTCTCTCCGGTGGCCAGATTGATTGGGACGAGACTCGCATCGATCGTTCCGTCCGGAGTCTGTATTTTCTGGCTGAATGCGTTCGTAATGCCGTATTCCTTGCGCAGCCACTCCGGATCCCTATTGTCACGCGTCAGCGCCCAGACGCCCACGATCAGCGCCACAATCAGCACGCCCGCCATGATGAAATGTCGATTCCCTAAATTGACCGTCATAGAAACCTCCAAAGGCTCGGTAAAGGCTGTCACATGTGCTTAAGCAACTGCAGTGCCAATGCCGTCCTTTACAGGAAGATCCATTTAGAAGAGAAAGGTTCAAAAAAAGTACACACCAGGCGTAGCCGGCCGGTAATTTTTCCCTGTTCTTTATTCGGAACACCTGCATACTCTTCTTGTACGCGCGTAGTAGCCTTGCTATGATTCGTCAAAAACGGAGAGCCTTAGAATGGCCGGAAGCCTCACCGAAGTTCGGGAAGCGCTTTCAGAAATTGAACAGTACCTCACCGACACGTTGCCCCCGCTGCTCATCGCCGGGTCACTCCGTTTTTTGATCGAACGCTCGACCGACCTTTTTGCTGCAAACTTGGTTCAGTGGGCGAAGAATCTCGCGCCGAAAACCGAAAAGGAACAAATGGAATGGCTGGCGAACGCGCTTCGCCGCTTCTCCAAGCTCGCTGAACTGAGGGTGATTCCAGATGAAGCGCTTTATCAACTGATGGAGCGGCTTCAACCCGCTCTTTTAGGCGCATGCCCGGCTCATTATCGGGACGGACTGCGGCTCGCGTTTTATCAGGTACTGCACCCTGTCCGGAACGAGCTGTATGCGGTTTCGAAGGAAAACGAGCTCGACGAGTTCACCGTCCAGTCGTCCGAACGTCTAGCTCGAAACCTGCTCCCGCTCATCGACAAACTCGCCGCGGGAATGGCGCAATCCAAGGCGGGCAACAAACCACAGGTGACCGAGGAGATGGTCACGCAGTTGCTCGCGGCCGCCACCCGAACCGCCGAATCATCCCAGCAATTGAACGAACGCTTGGAGCAATTGAAAGCTCTGGGCCTCGATACGGATGTTCCCGCCGTGCTTCGCGCCCTGGGCAGAAGTCTGCCCAATTGGGCGGTCGTTCCGCCCAGCAGTTCGACTGAACCTGCGGGATCGCAGAAACTTGTGCCAGTTCCCCGGTTCCGTGACAACCGGCTGAAGGCGATGCAGCGGATTGTGGAGCTGTCGGAGCAACCCGAAGAGAACAGCAAACGCTTTTCCCATATGGTTCGGACTGCTATAGAGCAGTTCAACCAGGGAGCTCTTGGCCGGGCAGTTTCAATCGTCGACTCCGCCCGGCAGTTGGTGAACGAGGGGAAGGTCGCACCGCCGGTCGGTAACCCGATCTGGGCTGCTGCCGAAGAAGAGATCCGATTGGGGAAACTCGAAGAGTATGCTGCAGATCCTTTTTCCCATGATCTGCTGCAGCGGTTCATCGGGTTCTTTCAGGGTCTGGAGCCCCGCAGTCTGCTGACTCAATTGAAGACCGGAAGCATCAGGTTGCCCAGGCGATTGTTGCTCGCATTGCTTCAGGTGGGTGGGAATGAGACTCGCCGGTTCCTGCTTTACGAACTCTCACAGATCCTCGAGGAGGAAATTCCCGAGAGCTCGACTACGTGGGACTACGTCCGAGATGCCATGTCGATACTCGCTGCCTTGGCAATCCCGGACATGAGTCCGGAAGACGACGAATTGGATATCGTTGCACGGCTGACCGGTTCCTCCGCGCCCCTGCCCGCATTCCGGGAACTGGTTCGCTATTTCGAGGCCATCAAAAGTGAAAGAGCCTGCGCGGTGCTGATGACGCTTCTCAAACAGGCGAAAAAAAGGGCCGAGCGTGCATCGGGCGATCCCGACGGAACAGTGGAAGCGGCATGGATCCTGCTCGTCGAGCGAATACTCACCCGACTGGCTGTCTACGATGAGGCCGCGACCCGGCAGGCGGTACTCGATCACTGCATTGGTTCTTCCCGTTTCCAGGGAGTCAGTTGCGCGCCGCTTGCTAACCTGGGTGCCTTTGATTTGGCGGGAGACCCCAAAAGCAGCAAACGACTCCTGGCCGAACTCAAGCGGACGCTTCCCTTCCCGCTTTTTCGCTGGCTGCGCAAACGGCGGGAGAAAAAGCTTCTCTTCCTGATTCGAGCCCTGTCCGGAACCAAATCGCCCGCTGTAAGGTCGGCATTGGCGGACGCCGCAAGTCGATATCCCGACAGTTCCTTCGGCCAGGCAGCAGCCTCCCCCGTCGGATTGGCCGAGCAGCCGGCGGCCCTCGCCTCGGGCGCCGACACCCCGGCCGTCTCACCCGTCGCCGAAGCGCGGACACCCGCACCCCTTGTTGAAGCAGAGTTTGCGTCGTTTGATCTTCCGGCCCTGCTGCAGCGCCTGGCCCGACGCGGGACAACGGGCATTCTTGAACTGCTGGGCCCCTCCAACGAGCTGCGGGGTCGACTGAGACTCGATGAGGGCAACTTGCGCAGTTGCTCAGCTGGCCAGCTTCAGGGAGTGGATGCGCTCTTTCTACTGATGGAAAAACCGGTCAGCGGGCGGTACCGGCTGGTAAGGATAGAAGAAAGCGGGTGTCGAGTTGAAGCTCCCCAACTGCCGTTGCTCGCCACCCTCATGGAAGGAATGCGCCGTCATGACGAGTATCGCCAGGCGTGTCTGATCGTACCCGACAACGCCGTCCTGTTGCCGACGCCTGGCCATCCAACAGCCCCCGAAGAGGAGACCGACCTGACGCTCCTACGACCGTTATGGGAGAAGGCGATCTCCGGAAAGACGCCGGTGGAATGCGAGGGGGAATTCATGACCGACCCGTATCGAATCCGTCGGGTCTTGTCTCACTGGGTTTCGGAGGGCGCGCTGCGAACGGCTGCCTGAATACCGCCTCGAAACCGTCGGATCATGAACTCGCAAACTGCGAGACTATTTCCCACAAGAATCGAATCGCAAAGTCCAGTTCCTGGACCGCCAGTTTTTCATCGTTCGCGTGTGTCTCGGAAACCGGGGCGGCGGAGAGGAACGGATCCAAGCCGTACGCGACGATACCCCTCTCTCTGAGAAACCGGCTGTCGCTGAAACCGGGCATGACCGCAGGACCAACAACCGCGCGCCTCTCCACCCGGGACACCGCCGATCGGATGGCCGCGAAGAACGTCGAGTCGAGGGACGAAGCAGCGGATTCGCCCACCAGAAGCGGCTCGATCTCGACGTTCGGATCGCCGATCACATCCGACACCGTCGCCAGGAACTCGTTCGGATCGGAGCCGGGAACCAGCCGGCAGTCGAGTTCTGCAACGGCCTGTCCGGGAATGGAGTTGATTTTCAGGCCGAAACGGGCCACAGTCACGGAAATTGTGGTTCTTAGAAGGGCGCGGTGGCCGGCCTCCATGTTTCTCAAGAAGTCAGGGTTTCTGGCCGCATCCTTGATGTCGAGGTAGCGCTCACGCAGACCATCGCTTTGGAACGGAGCCAGCTCCCTGAAGTACCTTGAGACGGCGGAATTGATCTGGACCGGCGGTTGATAGCCCAGAAGCCGTTCCAAGGCGCGAATGAGCCGATGCGGCGCCGATCCGCGCGACGGGACCGAAGCATGCCCTGATTTTCCTCGGCAGGTTAGGCGCAACCAGACTGGAATCTTTTGAGTATGCTCCACACCGACATAGGCGAGGTGACCGTCGCGCACCAGGTTGTTTCCCCCCTCGGCCAGGGCGAAATCCACGCCTGCCAGCACTTCCGGATGCCTCCGCACAATCCAGGCCATACCATCCGATCCTCCGGACTCCTCGTCGGCTGTCGCTAGAAAGACGACATCTCTATCGAGGCGAATCCGGGCTCTTTTCAAGGCGATCATTGTTGCCAGATGGGCTATCCCAAGGCCTTTCGCGTCGACCGCTCCTCGTCCCCAAATGTATCCTCCCCGGTTTATTCCGGAGAAGGGCGGCACGGTCCAGGAGGCCGCCTCAGCAGGGACGACATCAAGGTGGCTCAAGAGCATCAACCCGCCTTGGTCGCTCCGGCCTTTCAACCGCGCGTACACGTTGCCCCGTCCCGGAGCACTCTTCAGCACCCGGGCGGGGACCCCTTCGCGTCGCAACACCTGCGCCAGGTATTCGGCGGCGCGGAGTTCCCGGCCCGGCGGATTGCTCGTGTCGATCTGCAGATAGGACGAAAGTGTACGGACCGACTCTTTCAAGAGATCCTTAAAGTCTGGGGCTTCCTGGGCACACAACTGGGCCGTCGCGGCTATTAAGTAGAGTGCCAAAGCCTGGAGAGAGCTCAGAATGCAACGCGGAGCAGCCGGTCCTACTCCCCTTTTTCTGGATCTGGATTGCATAAGAACGGAACAGGCCACTGTGTTGTCAGCAGCCTGAACCTAGCATTATAGCCGCTTGCCGTGGAGCTGGCGCAACGCCTCGTACAGCACAACGGCCACGGCGTTTGAGAGATTCAGACTGCGCACCGCACTGTTTTCCATGGGGATGGTCCAAATCCGGTCCGGGTATTCTTCAAAGACCCAATCTGGAAGACCGCGGGTTTCACTGCCGAACACCAGGTGGGACTCGGTTCCAAAAGGGGCATTCCAATAAGGCTCCGCCCCGTGCTTTGACAGGAAGAAGAGAGTCTCACGCGTCTTGCCCTCGAGAAAAGTGCGAAGACTCGGGTGTCGTACTACTGTGACCGCGTGCCAGTAGTCCAGACCGGCACGTCGGAGACGACTGTCGGTCAACCGGAACCCGAGCGGCTCCACGAGATGCAGCGGGGTATTGGTGGCGGCACAAAGGCGGGCTATGTTTCCTGTATTCGGAGGAATCTCGGGCTCAACCAATACGACGTGCATAGTTTCAGACGGGAAAGAGGGGAGATGGGAGACAAGGAGACAAGGAGACAAAGGAGGAGACGAAAAGCCGATTACGATTACGATTACGACTACGATCACGATCACGAGCGCGAGCACGAGCCGAACAGGTGACGCCGTCCTCGGCTTCTTCCCGCGTCCTTTCGCGCTCGCGCTCGTGATCGTGATCGTAGTCGTGATCGGCTTTTTGTCTTTGTCCCCCTCTCCTTGTCTCCCTGTCTCCCTGTCTCCCGTCTCCTCGTCCCCCTTCAGCCGCTCAGCACCTCCGCTATTCGCCTTTCGAGAACCGGAGTGCGGCCGGGATTCTCCAATCCGATCCGCTCGCAAACCGAGTCGCTCAAGGCCGCAGAAGGGGCGAGCCCGATGATTTCACTCGAGAGGACTGGGACGCCAAGGTCGTCGGCTTCTTTGCTCACACGCTCCCACACCGAAAGGATTGATGTCTGCCGATAGTCTCTCAAGTTGATCGAAACCTGTGCCTGCTGCTTTCGGGCGATGAAGAAGCCCATTGCCCGGACTTTCGGCATCCCTCCGTCCCGTTCTCGAATCGAACGGGCAATGCGCCGCGCCAGCTCAACGTCTCCGGTGCCCAGATAGATGTTGAACGCAACCAGGGGGACGCGTGCGCCGATGATCACCGCGCCTGCGGTAGGATGCAGTCGGGAAGGACCAAAATCAGGGGTGCGGTACGGATCGGTCGCGATACTCTTGGCCAATCCCTCCAGGCCGCCCTTTCGTATATCAGGCAACTGGGTTCGGTCGGGACGTATTGCCGCGTCCTCGTAAAGATAGACGGGAATCCCCAGCTGACTGGCAACCCGGTCACCCAGCCTGCGCGCCAGGTCCACGCACGGTTCGATGGAAAGGGAGCCCAGGGGTACGAAGGGGACGACGTCAACAGCACCGATTCGCGGGTGCACCCCACGATGAACCCGCATGTCAATCAACTCGACCGCCCGGCGAATCGTGGCAAACGCAGAATCCATTATGGATTCGAGGCCGCCGATAAAGGAGAGCACGGTCCGATGATGGTCGGGGTCTGACGAACAATCGAGCAGGTGAGCGCCGGGAATCGTCTCGACCTGAGAGCTGATGGCCCGGATACGGTCGATCTCCCGGCCTTCGCTTACGTTCATTACACACTCGATAAAATCGTCGTTGACCTGGTCGAACATAGCGGCAGTTATTCTTGTGGTTCTTTCGGGTTTTGGACTTTGTCGATCAAAAGACTGGTTATCTGAAATCCCTTCATGCCGGTGACCCGGGCACGGTATTCGTCGCCGATGTCCACTTCATCGCCAACGACAGCGGTGCGACCCAATCGCATCATAACGTGTCCGCCAATCGTGTCATTCTCGTCGTCGTCAAGCTCTATCCCCAGCTCGTAGTGAAGTTCCTCGAGGAGCACGCGCCCATGCACGAGGTAGCGTCCGGCCTCGAGCTTCTGCACCGGTGAAGACGTGCCTTCGGGCTCGATGTCGAACTCATCCCGAATATCGCCGACCAGTTCCCCGAGGACGTTATCGAGCGTGACGATACCGACGGTGGAACCGTATTCGTCCACGACGATCGCCAGATGGTTCCGGGTACGCCGGAGATCGGCGAGAAGTGAACTTATGGGAGCACTGTCAGGCACGAACTGGGCGGGTCTCTTAACCGTGCTCAGATCGAAATCAGGGCCCAAATCCTGTTGCGCAAAGAGGTCCTTAACGTGGACGATGCCCAGAACGCGGTCGAGGTTCCGATCGCACAGCGGGTACCGGGTATGCTGATGTTCTCTGGCAATTTCGATGTTTTCAACTGATGTCCTGCGGACGTCTAGAAAGACGACATCTGTGGAAGGGACCATCACCTGCCGCACGTTTCTGTCGCCGAAGTCGAAGACGCGCTCCAGCATGCGTCGCTCGTCTCGCCCCAGAACGCCTCGCTCGTTGGACTGTGCCAGGATGAGCCTCAGTTCCTCCTCGGAGTGAACCAACTCGCTCTCAGTGACAGGCGGCAGACCGATGGCTTTGAGAAACAAGGTGGCGGTCCCGTTCAGCGCCCAGATAAAGGGATAAGATACCTTGTAAAAGAGCGCGAGCGGTGGTGCTGTCCAAAGAACGACCGGCACCGGCCTTTGGATGGCAATCGATTTGGGTGCCAGCTCTCCCAACACGATGTGGAGGAAAGTAATGGTCAGAAAGGCGACCGTCGCGGCCAGGCTGTGACTGAGAACCGGCTGCAGACCTCCAAAGCTGACGAAGAGAGGGGCGAACAGCTCGGCGAAGGCCGGCTCGCCGATCCAGCCCAAACCAAGGCTGGTCAGGGTAATCCCCAGCTGTGTGGCGGATAAGTACTCGTCCAGCTTGCCGATTACCTTGGCAGCTCTGACGGCCCTGGCTGATCCTTTTCGCGCCAGTTCCTGGATTCGGGTGACCCGCACTTTGACGATCGAGAACTCCGACGCCACAAAGAACCCGTTCAGCAGGACAAGGATGAGCGCGATTACGAGGAGCGCGACCTGTTGCATCGTGTCCATCAGTGAACCTTTATAACATACAAGGAGTCTAAAGGTTCGGAGGCTAATGAGAGAGCCAGAAATGGCACGGGCCTCGAGTTTAGTGAAAAGCGAGCGAGATTGCGGTATAGTGTTTGCACACACCGGCCTTTGGCTTGACAGGCTCGTGGGGGGCTTATGAAAAGCGGCAAACTAATCACAGCGACAGCGTGTTTTTTAATGTCAACGGCGCTGGTTCTCGCGCAAACGCGAGGCGGCGGGGACTCCGGTGGAGCACCGTCACGAGGCGGCGGCGGGGAACATTACCGGTCAGAGAGCGCACCGACTCCAAGCTCCTCTTCCGTTGGTCACACGAACACGGGAAGCATTGGCGGCGGCACTAACTACAGTAGTCCACCTCCTCAGCAGAACTACTACGGATCGCCGTACTACGGTAATTACTGGAGCAGCACGCAGGCGTTTTATTACGATCTGCTGAGGTCCTACTCTTTCCTGCCGATCCACTACTACACGTTCAGGTATTCGGTCGGGGACTCTGCCGTCGACCAGACTCTGGTCCGACTGGCACTGCGAGACTCGATCGAAACTGCTCACTTCCTCGTGTCCTATTCTGAGGAACTGTCGGGACTGCTGGACCAATACCAAGCCGGATCCATGGATCGAGAGGTTTTCTCCGATCGGTTCAACAAAACGCTGGGCACCATCCAGAAGCTCGCCAAGACGATTCGGAAAGATTCGCGCCTGGCCTATCTCGATCAGAGAAAAGGAATCGAGACGGCGGATCCTCTGGAGGCAAGCTCGATCGCGGAGCTGCGAAGCCTGGTTGATGAGCTCAGGCAGCAGGCGGTCATGATTGAGTCGGGCCTGGAGATCCACTATCAGGAAGACATGAGCCGGGTCATCGACCTGAAGACTCTTAAGCAACCGTCCTTCAAGACCTTGTCCTCGCGAATCGAGAAACTCTCGAAGGCGATCAAGGATTCTTCGAAGACCATCTGACGCGTTACGAAGGGGCAGAGGGGCAAAGGGACAGAGCGACAAAGGGAAAACCAAATCCTCTTTGCCCCTTTTCCCTTTGCCTCTTTGCCCCTCTGAGTTTTGCGAGCGCCCTCAGCTTTTAGGTATACTGAATTTCTCACCGCAAGATGAATCGGAGTTTTTACGACAGCCTGCGTCGTGCGAGCCAGCAGGATCTCTACCGAGCAGTCAACGACCCGGATGATGAGCTGTATGACATCGTCTGGGATTTGTTCGAAAGCGTCGTGATCGAGCCCGCAGAGGTGTTTGACCAGGACTTTCGCGATCTCAACCAGTTCCGCTACCGTATCAGCAGTTCCGTCGCCACTCTCGAGTTCTTTCCTGACCGCACGTACTTCGTCGACCGGCTGGAGCCCAATCCCTACAAGGATGATTCGGACGCGGCAGGTCTCCATCTGAAACTGTCGATCATGCCGTCGATGACCTGCCTCTTTTCGGTAGGATTGACCATCTGGGGCAAGACCGAGCGAGTGAGCTTCCAGGGGCTTTGGAGTAGGTACCGTGAGACACTTGCGGAGTTGCTGGGGCGGGCAAAGCCGATCCTGTTCACCTCATTTCCCTTCCCGCAACTTGAGCACGCATCGAGCGTCGAGGAGATGCTGGATCTCTACTTCGGACAACACGACCCGGAGGACTCGATCGAACTCCAGTACTCGTTCCCGGACATGGATGAAACCGGCGATCCCCAGAACTTCATGGTGTACATGGGCATGCTCTACCACATGCTTCGGACGTTCCGGTATCCCGCCACGGACATGAGCAAGGTCTGGTTAACCCGCCTCACCGACTTTTATTCAGGTTACTTGCCTGATCTGCCGCCGCCTCTGCCGTGCGTCCCCTTTGAAGATGCCTAGCCGACCAGCTCGTGCTGCTTTCCCAGGTTGTACTTCTTCATCTTGTAGCGAAGGGTATCGCGGCTGATCGAGAGCAAGCGGGAAGCCTGGGTCTGATTGCCGCGCGCCTTAATGAGAGCCTGCCGGATCAGCTCTTTCTCCACCTGGTAAAGGTCGATTCCCTGGGACGGGATGGTTAACCCGGCTCCGGGCAAATCCACAGCCTCGCCGGAAAACTCAGAGATCCTTAAAGGGAGCAAGTCGACGTCGATGACTCCCTGATCCTGGAGGATGACCGCCCTCTCAATGACATTGCGCAGCTCGCGGACATTGCCTGGCCAGTCGTAATTCATCAGGATCTTCTGCGCTTTTGGTGTGATCGCTTCGATGGTCTTTTTGAATCGAGCGTTGTAATCGCTTATGAAATGCTCAACGAGGACCGGGATATCTTCCTTGCGATCGCGTAGCGGCGGCAAGACGATCGGGATAACGGACAGCCTGTAAAAGAGGTCCTCCCTGAAGCTCCCTTCACGCGCCATCTTCTCAAGGTCCTTGTTGCTCGCACAAACCACTCGAACGTCGGCCTTGATGTCCTTGATTCCCCCGATTCTCCGAAAAGTCTGATCCTCCAGAACCCGTAACAGCTTGGCCTGGAGGTTCAGGTACATCTCGCTGATTTCGTCGAAGAAGACGGTCCCGCCGTCGGCCAGCTCGAACAGCCCCTTCTTCATAGTCTTCGCATCGGTGAAGGCGCCTCTTTCGTGGCCGAACAGCTCATTTTCGAGGAGCTGCTCAGGGATGGCCGCACAGTTCAGCACCATCAGCGGCTGCCTCCCTCTCCGGCTCTGGAAGTGGAGAGCCTTGGCCACCATATCCTTCCCGGTGCCGCTCTCACCTTGGATCAGGATCGTTATGGCCTCGCTGTCGGCGACCTTTTCGACGAGTTTCTTGACCTCGCTGATTGCCGGCGATTGGCCGATAATTCTGTCGATCGACCAGGTCTCCTGCTGCTCTTTCTTACTGCGCTCAACTTCGGTCCTCAGAAAGCTCGTCTCGACAGCGTTTTCGATGGAGTGCAACAGTCTTTCGAAATTGATCGGCTTTTCGAGGAAATCGTAGGCCCCGATCTGAAGAGCCTTGACCGCGTCGTCAACCGCCCCGTAAGCCGTGATCATGATGATGGGAAGTGCGGGCGACTGCCTCTTCATGTCAAGCAGGACCTTCAGACCATTCGCGTCTGGCAGACGGATATCGAGCGTTACAAGATCCGGCATGTACTCCTGGAATTGGGCCATGGCCGAGGCGGCATTGTCCGCCTCCAGAACCTGGTACCCGGCGGACTCCAGCTTCTGGCGAAGCGACCACCGAACCAGGTTTTCATCGTCGACGACCAAGACTGTCTTTGTTCTCATCGTCCCTTCTGTTCGCGAGGCAACTTCAAAACGAAGGACGCGCCCTTCTTGACATCGGTATCGAGTGCTACGACGCCGCCGTGTTCGTGCAGGATTCGCTGGCAAGTCGCCAGGCCCAGCCCCGTACCGGCCTGCTTGGTAGTGAAGAACGGATCGAAGATTTTTCCCTGCAGGCCGATTGGAATTCCAGGGCCGCTATCGTGGATGCGAACGTGGAGTGTTTCCTCGTCGGCTCGGAAGGAGATCCGGATTACTCCCGTCCGGTTCATGGCCTCGAGCGAGTTGAGGAGCAGGTTCATCATGACCTGCTCGAGGTAGCTTTCATCGCCGTTAACCCTGACGGCCCGGTCCTCCTTTTTGCCCTCGACGATGAACTTGACGTCTCGTCCACCCGATTCCTTGAGCAGGCTGATTACGTGTCGCACGATCGGGTCAAGGCAGATGGGCTTCAATTCCGGCGTTTTGGGTTTCGCGTAGTTCAGCAGGTCGCGGACGATCTTGTCGATACGACCGACCTCGCCGAGGACCTCGGACAGGATATCCTGCTCCAGCTGCCCGGTCGTTCGATCCCGGATCACCTCGATTGCACCCTGGATACCCGCGAGCGGATTCTTGATTTCGTGGGCCAACCCGGCGGCCAGCCTGCCGATGGCCGAAAAATGCTCCGCCTGGCGCACGAGCTCCTCCATCTCACGCTGCCGAGTCACATCCTTGATAACGAAGGAGCAACCCGCGTAATTGCCCTTCTCGTCACGCACCGCGGTGCTCGTCAGGATGACCTGTATTGACTTCCCCTCCTTCGTCCGCCACTGGGTCAATCGGTTGTTCACGGCTCCGGCCCGCCGCGTCTGCTCCTCGATCTGGCGCAATTCGTACTCGCGCGACGAGGTGACCAGTCGCTGTATCCCGTGCCCCGCAATTTCGTCTTCGAGGTAACCGAAGATGGCCTCCGCGCCTTTGTTCCAGAGAATGATCTTGCCCCTCGCGTCCACGCTGATGATTGCGTCCGCCGAGTCCTTCAGGATGTGAGCCAGAAACTGCTCGTTACGAGCGATGGCGGATTGCAGCTCGCTCTGAAGCCTGCGCAGGCTCTCGACCTCGGGTTTTTCTTCGCAGACCACACTGCTGTAGCGGGCCACCACCTGCTGGATCGCTTTGCGGACCGGAGCAGACGAGTCCAATCCAAGAGCTGCGATTTGCTCGTTCAGGTCCCGCTGCAACCGCTCGAGCAGGTGACAGGTCGCCTGCTGCGCCGGAGTCAGTGACCCGCGCTCCGCGCCTTCGATATTGATTAATCGTTCTCCCACAAATGCATCCCTTCAGCCAACTTATCCCGACTAGTATAGCAAGCTGTCCCGCCCGGGGGCGCCGGGGGCGTCAGTGATCGGGTTCTTGGAAGGTGCGTGTAGCAGCGCGGCTTGTTTGGAGCAGTGCGGCGGCAACGAGAGGCCGACGCTTTATCAGGCCTCAAGGCGACGCCGGGAATCCTGATGGCCTTCTGGAGCGCGGACATCTTGTCCGCACTGGGATCGCGGACGTCCCGTCCGCGCGGCGGGCATCTTGCCCGCCGGTGTCCGACTTGGAAGTCGGACCAACACGGATGCCCGGCACGCGGGCAGGATGCCCACGAACCCAGTGCGGACGGGACAGGCCCCTTCCGCAAAGATCCCCTGCACCTCTTGTCTTATCCTGCTGGCAGTCACTGCTCGCGTGCCCGCCCGTAAAACCGCGTCAATACAGGCGAATCCCAGAGAAATGCTAGAAGGCGAAAGAGCCAGTACGCGGCCACGACGAACCCCGCGCCGAGAAGCAATTTAACGACATATACTCCCTGCGTCACCCCAAAGCGCCGCAACAGCTTCGAATATTCTGCGTGTGGCGCCGGGGCGGAAGAACCCCTTGTACGCTTCACCGACGACCCGTTCGACCGCGACCACCGCAAAAGCGAAAACGCCGGGATTGTCGATGAGAAGGACTCCCCTATTGTCCGCCAACCATAAAGCGGCTCCAGCCCCCGCACCGACGAGGATGCTCCAGAGGAACTTCCCGATAAAGAACCCTTCCCAGGGCGGATCCTTGAATCCCTGCCAACTGGATACGATCAGGCCTGAACCGCCCCTGTCAACGCCGTGATGAGAAGAGACATGGAAAGGCTCCGGGGGACCAGACTCTAGAGCCATTATAGGACACAAGCGCGCGGGCCGCAGGATCCGGCGGGTAAGCGGCTTGAGCCGCACCCTTGCCCTGGATGCCTGTGCTCCTGTCCTTCATTTTTCGAAACGCCCGGCGAGGACCATGGGACCTGTCGGCTGAGGACTACCTCCGGCGGGTTCAATCGTGACGGCGAGGACCGCAACTTCATTCACTTGGATAGGTACACTCAACCTGACTTCGGTTGTGACGCCGGACGACTTGAAGACTTCCGAGGGGATCGGCGGCCGGCCGTTTTGGATGACCCACATCTGAAAATCCTGTGCTTGAGACAGCGACGGCAACTCGTGGATGAACGCAACCGCGGTTCGGTCAGCAGGCTGAAGGAAAGCGCTGCCACTGGTTCCCGCATAGTTCTCAAGACCGACCATCCGCAAGAACTTTGTATCTGGCCGGGTCAGTAGATCGACGCGATCGCTCAGACTTTGATTTGATTCTCTAAGCCGCCGGTTCTCTTCTCTCAAGAGGCTCACCTGTCGATCCATCTCGACCCCCGCTTGCCACTGCTGCCAGGCGTACACGCCGAGGATCAACAGCAGGACCGAGGCCGCCAAGGCCCAGACCTGGTAACCACGCTGGCGCCAACCGACCCGGAATAGCACAGAATCAGCAGTCGCCTGCTTCAGGATGAGATCTTTGAGGCGCTCCGGGGGCTGCTTGAGAGGAAGCGTGAGCGGAAGGCTGAACAGCGCTTCACGCAACTCGGCCAGCTCCTTCTTACACTCGGCACATCCCTTCAGATGCGCCTCGAAACGGTCCCGCCTGGCGCTTTCGAGCTGGTCCAGCAGGTATTCAACGTAGTCGTCCTCGAATTCCCTCTTGCTCATTACGATTGCCTCAATTCCAGGCGGAGTCGCTCCAGTCCGAGGCGTATCCGGGTCTTGACGGTCCCCAAAGGCAAGCCTAGTTTCTCGGAAATCTCCTGGTGAGAGAGACCGTTGTAGAAGTTGAGATAGATCGGGATCTTCTGTTCGTCGGGAATGTCGGCCAGTGCTCTGCGGACGAGATCCCGTTTTTCGCCCTCTATGACATTCACGAGCGGGTCGTCAATGCCGGCCGGCATCTCGTATGCATCGGGTTCGGCAGAAATCGAGACGTGTGTGGAGTTCCTTCTGGCCGAGCTTCGCAGGGCGTCGATCGCTTTGTTCCGGGTGAGAGTCAGCAGCCAGGTGCACAGCGATCCGCGCTCCGGACTGAATTGTTCTGCCTTTCGCCAGACAGTCAGAAAGACATCCTGGACCACTGACTCTGCACTGACGGCGTCTTTGAGGATCCGTTCGGCAAACGAATAGACGATGGCCGAATAGCTGTCGTAGAGCTTTGACAGGGCAGCAGGGTCTCCTGTCTTAACCTTCTCCAGCAGGTCTGTTTCGACACCCATGGTCCCTGTAACATCCAATCATTCAACCGGCTCGAAATCAAACCGGGAGCGCCCGGCTCAGAACGACACGGGTGAACCGACTTCCCTGGCACGGTACAGGACGTCCGGGTCTTTGACGCCCACGGCTAGAGCGGTCTGCATATGGCGACGGGCCTCCTGCTTCCTGCCGTTCCGGTAGAGAGCCCATGCATAAGCATCGAGGGTGTACACGTCGCGGCGACGGCCGAACTCCCTTTGCGCGATCTCAAGCGCCTTCGCCGGGTTCCGGTGGGCCAAGTGGAAAATGAGCTCTCGGTTTGCGTTGTCCGGTTTGTCAGTCTCGGCAAGCGCGTCCTGCTCGAATCTCAGGAGAAGCGGCCCGGCCTCCCTGCGCCGCCCGGCCTTCATCAGTGTCTCGGCAAGCTGGTACAGATTCTCCGGATGGGGTGCCTGCGCGTAGCGCTGCCGCAGGAGACCCACAGCTTCATTGAACCGCTTCTGGACTTGCCGCACCTTGGCAAGTTCCCCGAGCGCATAGTGGTAGTTTGGAAAGTGAGCGAGGGCCTGCTGGAGCGCCCGCTCGGCGGCCTTTATCTTTCCGGACATCAGACATAGACGGCCTACGTGGGTGGAGATCCAAGCGAGATTCTCTGTCTCTTGTGGCGCCGTGCGCTGATAGGCGAGCTGCATGAACTGGATCGCGCCTTCGAGGTCGCCGAAAAGCTCCCGCAGATAGGCGGCGCGCGTAAGACCTGCAACATTGCCCGGCCGAAGATCCAGCATCCACTGAGCAGCTTCTTCCGCCTCCTTGTAGTTACCGAGCTCAGTATTCGCGTCGACCAGGAACCCGTAGACCATCACATCATCCGGAAAGCGCTTACGGAGGCGCTCCGCCTCTTCCAGGGCCTTCTGGAACTCATGCTTCCCGAGGAGCACCCAGACGCGAATCTTCAGGGCCTCATAGCTGCCGGGGTCGAG
>Ga0105092_10000481_pt1 | contig 20703 bp, 19 predicted proteins | sample PPLLak2March2015_FD_87021 | JGI IMG/M metagenome (GOLD analysis project Ga0105092, IMG submission 87021) | Freshwater sediment microbial communities from Prairie Pothole Lake near Jamestown, North Dakota, USA - PPLs Lake P7 Core (1) Depth... | ecosystem: Environmental > Aquatic > Freshwater >... | reverse complement strand
GCAGTCCATCCCCAAGTCGGATTCAAATGGATGGTTCGAAGCTGACTCTCTCCAAGATCGGCTCCATCAGGATATTCAAGCATAGGGATGTTGAAGGGAAGAGCCTATCAAGATCCGACCCCTACTTTGAGCAAACGATTCAAAGCAAGTTAGATCGATGACATAGGAAGCCCTGCCCCTTCAGGGACATGGGAGGAAGTCACTGATTAATGATGACTCGGTTCGATGATCACATGATATCGATGATAACCTCGCATCGCTGATAGGTCCGTGTCGATGATGCCTGGCGTCTATGATCACACTGGTCAATAATGGTCCGATGATGACGGCAAAGATAAATCATCCAAAAGGCTTTTGCTTTAACACCGCCACAAATAGTTGTTAGAGGAGTTGTTTGTGAAGACGATCATCATTGCCCTTGTCGCGCTAACTCTGGCATTCATCCCCATGGCAGCCGCTTTCGGTTGCACGGGAGACCTTTTCCAGATAAAAAATCTGCTTTCCACGAATGATGCATCCTTCGTTCAAGATCTGCAGACCGTTCTTGGCAGCTATCGCTATACTGAGAATTATTCAGCCGGTACCTTCGACTGCATGGACACGACCATGATCGCCATGCGCGTTCTACAGGATTATGGTTTCTATCCGAGCATACTTGGCAGAATCGCCCTTAAAAAATGGCCGGGAGAGTCCCACACCTGGCTGGCGGTCCCGGACGGCAAGGGTCACTTTGCGTTCATAGAAACCACTGCCTTCGCTTCGGGTGTGCCGTGCCTTGGCGTGGTGGTTTCGGCGGAAGAGGGCAAAGACTACGCTTCCGGCAATGTATTTCTCAATCCCATGCAAACATACCTATGCTTCGGCTATTCCGAGGAGCGGTTCTTGAAGGATCTGCACAAGGTGGAAAAGATAGCACCCGGGCAGATAGTGTTGAATCGCGATCAACCAAAGGAGAATGAGTGGGTTTATAATTAATAAACCGCTATTGGAGAATCAAATAATTAAATAAATAGTAAACTGAAGGCCGTCAGGCTCTCCCGCCTGGCAGGGATTGACGGAAAGATGGGTGAAATCTGGAAGAGCCTGAATGGCCGGGAAATGTTCGCTATTTTCCATCTGCGAATTCTTTATGGTCCAAATCCAATACGCTTGATACCACCCCTATCCAGAGGTTCTCGTCATCGATTGCGGGAAGCTCATACAATTTCCCTTTTTCATTCAGAGCATAATTGTAAGGCGTTTTGCCCCAGTTCCACAGGTCCGTGGGTGACGCTTTGGACAATTCGCCGGTCACATTGACGCTGGCAACTTGCGTTAAAATGGCTTGGCCGCTGCTTCCGCCAAGCTGCACCGGATCTGATGCTATGCAGCCAATCGCCAGGAATGATAAAGCCAGGCTGAGTAATACAAGGTTTCTTAGGAGATTTGTCATGCTTTTTCTCATGCTAGTCATCCTCATTTGCCGATATCAACAATGCCTTCAAATGAACGAATCCGATTTATTAATCCTTTTGAGATTTGATATGATGAAATTATGTATTTTTAAGGCATTTTATGAATCAATAATTGACATAAAGTATAAGCCCCGGCCAAATTGGGCTTCATGGTACCGAGATCTAAGACTGCCCGGCAGCCCAGGAGCGCCTCAATAGAATCGAGAAGGACTTGGCTATGATGCTTTTCCGGACGATAAAACACAGAAAAAAAAAATTAGAAACCACTTTAGACAAGCTCTTCTCTCTATAGCGCCCTGGTTGCAGCACGTGATCCGACCAGGATATGAAAGGCAACCGTGATGGCTCGATCCATAAGCGCAATCGAGACGCCCGCAGCGGCAGGCACGCCAACGCCTGCGAGCAGGACGGCAAGGCCTCCCTCCACGAGCCCCAGACCCGAGAAAGTCACAGGGATAAGTGATAGTGCGCTGACGAGGGGAAGCCCAAAAATGAGCATGGGCAATGGGATCTCGTAGCCCACGGATCTCGCAATGATGGCGATCCTCAGGGCGTGGGTGATCCAGGCGACGATTGTCATGAGTACCGATCCTGCCATCAGCCCTTTGATCCCTCGTACATCGCTGATCGCATCATCGAGGGCGTTGGCGATTCCCGTGAAGCGGGAGGATCGACTGCGAAGCACTTCCAGGACAGAGGATCTACGGAGCCAGAGGAAGGATGCCGATGCTGCAATCATGAGGATCGCTGATGAGGCGAGAAGAATATACGGACCTCTCTGGGCGAGGAAGACCATCCCCCACAGTCCCAGGGCGAAGGTAGTCAGAAGATCTGCATACCGGTCAATAACTACTGAGGCCAGGCCTTTGTATAGGGTCAGCTGGTCTCTGACCAGCAACGACCGTGATAGGTCACCGATCCTGCCTGGCGTCAGATCCGAGAGGATCATGCCGCCTGCAAATGCCTGGTAGGCATCGGAGAGCGGCAGATCCTCTCCCAACGCGTGAAGGACCCGCCGCCATCGCAAAGAGAGGATGAGAAAGGTGATGGAGTAGACCGCCGGAGCCAGCAGGAGGAGGGCCGGGCTGGCAGAGAGAACTGTGGATAAGGCCGCGGCAGGATTAAACCTGTAGAGCAGGGCTGCGATAAGAAGCAGACCGAATATGAGCCTGGCAGCCGTTCTCCAGAACATACTCTTTTAGAAAGGCGTCGAAGGTTATAGCCCTGGCGATCCTGCACGATTCCCACGGCAGAAATATACAATCCTAATATGCAAGGACAGAGAGGAGGGTTAGCAGTCCAAGCGCCATGCAGAATCTTGAGAAACTGACATCTTTTGCAAACCGGATCATCAGATTCATACTCAAGTACCCCACGATGAAAGAAGACACAAACATAGCCGCTGCGGTCCGTTGTGGTAAAGCACCGATCGAGCCGTCCAGGACGATCGCGCCAAGGACTGCGGGCACGCTGATGATGAGGGATATCACCAGAGCATCTTCCCCACTGATGCCCCGCATTAGGAGGACGGTCAGGGTCGTTCCTGTCCTGGATACACCAGGGAGTATCGAAAATCCCTGGGCGAGCCCCAAGATCACCATATCCCCAAGAGCCAGATCTTTCGTGCGCCTGGTAGCGGATCCCCTGAACCTGAGGAGCAGGCCTGTTGCGATCAGAAGAAGCCCTATCAGCACCGTGGCCTGCCTGCCTCCTGTGAAACTCTCCCGGAAGAGCAGGTACAGTGGAACGCCTGTGACACCTGTAAAAAGCGTAGATACGACCACCGTCCTCGTCAGTTTTGAGTCTCTCTCCCGGATGATTCCCAGGAACTCATGTCTGAAGCGGATGAGCACCGCCATCATGGTGCCCAGGTGCAGGAAGATCGAAAATGAGAGCGCATCGGCCGGAGAAATTCCGAGCCAGCCTATCATGGCGAGCATCGTCTGGCCCTCGCTGCTTATGGGCAGCCACTCTGTGATCCCCTGTAGGATGCCGAGAACTGCGCCCTGCAAAGCCTCCATCAACTGCAAGTCCCCTTCTGGGAGTATATCATCTTTTGGATTATGTTATCAATATCGCATGTACGCAAATCGCTATCTAGAAGTTAATTAGAAAAATTTTTCTCCTATTATCTTGGCTATGCCTCTACAATCGCGATCTTCTCTTCTGTCAGCCCGTAGAAGCTCGTAGACAAGAGCATCTATTTGGCGGTCGATGGCGTCGCTTCTGGCCCTTACGCTCAGGTAAAATCTTTTGAGCTTCGAATTCCTGCGCGTTCGAGAAATCGCGTGGGTGACCTTGATCAACATTCTCCTAATATGCGGCGAACCGTGTTTAGTGTGGTGTTCTGTTTCGCAGCCCAAATAATCAACTATTTTAATATTCATACAAAAGTTTTTTATCTAGTAATTGATATATGGATATGGTGTGTTCAACATGAAGCTGCTACTTTATGGGATACTGATCTTTGCAGCCGTCATATCCATTGCTGCCGGTGATACTTATAGCCATAAATATGATACCTTCGAAATAAGCTTTTCAACTCCATATCAGACATCAGCCGATGTTCAATGGGGCGACGAAAAACCGGGAATGACTATCAAGGTGAATCTGGGTGATGGAGTGAGCCCTTACATTACTCCTCATGCCTTAACCACATGGGAATCAAGAGCTGCAACAAGGTCCAACTTGGAGAGGCTCTGGACTTCCCGCGCCAGCGGCAATGCCTACACTGTTCCGACGATCAAAAAGCTTGCCAATGGAGACTTCCTGGCTTCAGGCCGCATGATGATTCAGGCCGATAAGATCACAACAACCATGAGAACCTTTGACTTTAATGGCGACGACAGAATCGATTACATAGTCTATTGGAACGGCTACGGCAACTTCGACTATGCTCTCCTAAATTCCCTGGCCACCAATACTCGCGTGAGCCTGAATGAATCGGAATCGAAGACCGCCAGCGATTATTCTGTTCGATTGAGGGCAACGCGACAGCATGCAAAATCCGCGGGAAGGGCTTTTGTGAGCGGTTGAGGAGCCATCCGGCGAACGGCACGATAGAGATCCTGTCTGATTGCAGCAAAATGGAGAGGCTCGGAGGCAATAAAATCTGTTCGACTCCGTCCTCGTTCACTTTGCATTTTAGGATTATGCAGGGCTGATCCCCTCTAATTTATTGGTGCGAGTTCCCTTTAGCGCTCGATTTCATCCCTGCAGCCTCCCTGACCAACTCATCATGAAAATTAATACCGCTATGGCGAACAAAAATAACGCAACTATGAATAAACTTAAAGTCGCATGAAGTGCATGAATATAGTTTGATAATGAAAATACTCCAAGTTTCTCCTTACTTCCCGCCCCACATGGGCGGTGTTGAGTATCACGTCAAGGGACTGGCCGATGGGCTGGTCGGAAGAGGTCACAGTGTGCGGGTGGCCTCATCTTGCGGAAGCTGGGAGAAGAACTTCACTCGCATTCCCAGCATCGACTTGCTCTACGCGCCGCTGCCGCTGCACCTACCGAAAATTGCAGCCGACATCTACCACAGCCACATTCCGAGCCCTCTCTTTGCCTTCATGCTCCGCAAATCATCGCCTCATGTGGTAACGTACCACAACGATGTGGTAGTTCCTTCCAGGCTGAATGGATATCGTCTTCCGCTGCGCTTTGGCAAATCGCTGGAATGGGTGAATCGCAGACTGGTCAAGCCCATACTGGATGATGCGGAGATCGTGGTGGCAACGACCAGAAGCTATGCAGAGACGTCTCCCGTCCTGCAAGATTACTTGCATAAGGTCAGGATCGTTCCCAACGCCGTTGATTGCGCTATCTTTCCCCATGACAAGCCAAAGGAAGGCTACGTGCTCTACGTTGGCCGCCTGGTGAACTACAAAGGCATCGAATCTCTGCTGGAGGCCATGAGCATCGTACAGAAGAGCGCTAAACTTGGATTGGTGCTGGCTGGAGACGGCTATGATCGGAGCCGCCTGCAAAATATGGCCTTGCGGCTTGGAGTTAAGGCAGTCTTTACGGGAAGGCTGAAGCGATCCAGGCTCATCGACCTCATGTCCCGGGCCGAGATGCTCGTCCTCCCTACAACCAGCCGTCTGGAGGCTTTCGGCATCGTCCTTCTGGAAGCTATGGCCTGCGAGGTGCCGGTGTTGGCCTTCGACACGCCGGGCGTAAACGAGGTGGCTTTGCAGGGCGGCAGGATATTCACCAGTACCGTCGACCTGGCCAAAAGCATCTTAGAGCTGCATGATAGCGAACCCTTGAGACGGTCTTTGGGCAGACGGGGCCGGGAGGCTGTGCAGGAGAAATATTCCTGGAAGAGCGCGCTGGACAAGATCGAAGCGGTTTACGAAGAAGTTGCCTGAAGGATGGCACAGGTCAGCCGCGATTTCGAGATTTAGGCGCGGAGATGGGGATAAATGATCATCAGCCTCAAAGACGAGAGGACCAGGGCATTGCTCATAGCCTCGCTCATGAGCCTGGCTGCAATCATATTCATATTAAAATTCACTGATGCAAATTTAAGTTGGAGCATGATTTTCCAGGTTGACGGCAGATTCCTGGTTTTGGCGCTGGCTCTGCACATATCTTCCTGGGTGTTTTATGCCGTCAGGCTCCAGCGCCTCACATCTTTGGCCGGGCATGAGATCTCCTTTCGCCTCTCCTTCAAGTCCACCCTGGCATCGAACTTCCTCGCCGCCCTGACGCCTTCTTCTGCCGGAGGAGAGCCGCTGCGCATCAAGATTTTGGCCGACGACGGCATGAGCTACGGCAGCGCCACCGCCGTCGCCGTAGGCGAGCGGCTGCTGGACAGCATCTTCTTCCTGGCAGCTCTTGCCATCTTTCTTACCATCTCCGGCTTCATGACGGGATTCGGACTTGAGATCGGGGCGATTTTCTTCATCCTGCTCCTGATCCTTCTCATATTTCTGGCTGAACTTGCGGCCAGGCCCGATAGGATCGCAAAACTCATGGCATGGGCAAAAGTCAAAACAGGAAACAGACCCATAATTTTATCAATCGAAAGAGAAATCTGGCTCTTCCGCGATGCCGGAATACAGCTTGCCTGGAAAACACTGCGCCACATACCTGTCATGATGGCTCTCAGTGCTCTAATCTGGATCTGCGAATTTTTGGTCCCATCCGCTCTGCTGGTAGGCATGGGACAAGGTCCAAGTTTCCTTTTATCCATCACCTCCCAGATAATTCTGGCCATCATCAGCATCCTGCCGCTAACGCCCGGAGGCAGCGGCGTGGCGGAACTGGGCATGAGCTATTTGTATTCCACGTTCGTCCCGGCGGCATTGCTGGGGCCGCTGGTGGCCATCTGGAGAATTATTACCTATTTCATCAACATAGTCGTCGGCGCCGCCTTTGCCGGAGAATCGATAAACGGAATATTGAAGAGATGACAAATAGTCCACTGGAGGTCTTCGTCCTCCGGTTCCAGAATCTTGCAGGACTTAGGAAATTCGCCATCACATCCGCTCGTTTCATATTTCACCAGTCCGAAACGAATCCGCCCAATACTGAATGCTCAATACTGAATATATGTGTTCTCAGCCTGATTCCCATCCATTTTATGGGCCGGCTTTGGTATAGTTGTGAAATCAGAGACCTGAGCAGTATTATTCGCAAAATTGCCTGTAGGAACCTTCGGCAGCCACATCAACGATGCATTGGCTCCATAGGTTTGGTTCATTTGGTCATTGAATTGCTGAATTGCGATATTATACTGCGCCACATTGCCCGCCAGCTGTCCCAGCTTCAGACCTTGCTTCACGCCGTCTGTGTACGCCTGCTCAACCGGAGACAAAGCCATGCTCGGCAGAACGAGCGATAGCAATAACACCAATGCAATAGTCGATTTCATCGGAGAACGGATATCCTGCTATTTATATAAGCATATTGAGCCGAGGAACTTGCAGCTACGGCGAGCTTTTGGGCTGTAGCTGAATATGGGTCCTATCTAAAAGGAGTACAGATTTTGCGATGGGCAAAGCAGGAAAAGCAATCTCAATATCGGAAATATCAGACCTGCGTAAATCACAATCAAAATACGAGAATGCTCCCGTCGGGATTTGAACCCGAGTCGAAGGAGTGAGAGTCCTTCATGATTGGCCGAGCTACACTACAGGAGCGCGGATTGGGGGTAGATCATACTATCATTTAAGGCTTTTGGCCCGCGTGCAGTAGTCGCACCACTTTTGCAGAGCGCACTCGCCGTGTTTGGCCGCTCGCGCCCGGCATATGCGCCGCCCGTGCCTGATCAAATTCAGATGCAGTGAGAGATATTTCTCCGGCGGAACGATTCTCTCCAGGATCTCTTGCGCCTTTTCCACGCTCGCCTTCTCCGGCACGAGGCCCAGTCGCCTGGAGACGCGGTGCACGTGCGTGTCCACCGGCATGAAATGCTTGCCGAAAGAGAAGAGCAGAACGACGGATGCGGTCTTGGGTCCCACGCCCGGCAGCGATACCAGATAGTTCATGGCCTCCTTGCCGTCCATCTCGTTCAAAAAGGAAAGCGTGATCGCCCTCGCGTCCTGCCTGATCTTCTGGAGCGTCTCTCTTATGCGGCGGGCCTTGATCTCCGCCAGGCCGCCCGCCCTGATGGCGTCGGCCAGCTTGCTCTCCGGTGCGGCCAGAAGTGCTTCGTAGTCGGGGTATGCCGTCTTCAAGCGGCCAAAGGCCCGCAGGCTGTTGGTATCGCTGGTGTTCTGGGAGAGGATGGTCATGACCAGCAGATCGATGGTGTCGACCTGCCGGGCCAGGGGCTCTCCATAAAGCTCCTCAAGAATACGAATGCAGGCATCGATCTTCTCTTTGTCCATCTCCCTGTCCATGATCTTCTAATGACCATGCAGCGCAAAAAGGTTTGGGAAGGCTTGGGATACGTTCGGCAGGATGGATCACAGGATTGCCAATAATTATTAATTAGATGTGACAGCAGATTCATGTGATGGATTTTGCCACGACCACTCCGTTCTTAGTAGCCCTGCTTATCGGCGCCCTCATCGGCACGGAACGCCAGCGCAGGCTGGCCGAAGATAAGACCCGAGGTGTAGCGGGCCTTCGCACCTTTATCTTGATCTCGCTCTTGGGTGCGCTTTCAGCAACTCTAGCGGAGCATTACGGTTCTGGTTTTGCCATCGCGGCAATGGCCTCATTCACCGTTCTTGTCGCCGTCGGTTATGCTTCGTCGGCCAATGCTCTGGGCCGCATCGATTTCACCGCAGCCGTGGCGGCAGTTGTAACCTTTGTCCTGGGTATGTTGAGCAGTTTTGAAGATACCATTCTCCTCTCCGTCGCTCTGGCCATCCTTGTCACCTGGATACTGGCCACGAGGAACATCACTCACCGCTACGTAGAAGCTTATCTGAGCGAGACCGACCTGCTGGACACGCTCAAGATGGGAATCATCGCACTGGTGATCTATCCCCTTCTGCCGGATACGCCGCCCGACCCCTGGGGCGTCCTCAACCCCCGGCAAATCTGGCTCTTCGTGGTTTTGGTCAGCCTCATCGGCTACGTGGGCTATATCCTGATTCGCATCCTGGGAGCGCAGCGCGGTCTAAGCCTGACCGGCGTCCTGGGCGGCCTTGTCTCCAGCACAGCGGTGGCATCCGCCATGGCTTCCGAGGTGAAGGAGAACCCAGGGGTTATCTCCTCCGCGGTCTTTGCCACGGTCATCGCGAGTTGCACCATGTTTCCCCGCGTTCTCTTTATCGTCTTGGTAGCAAACAGATCGCTGTTCTTCTCTCTTCTTCTGCCCTTTCTGGTTATGACGATTGTAGGCGTTATCCTCGCCTACCTGCTGCTCGTGCGCAAAAGCATGCTGCAACAGGGAAAAGAGGTTGCTGTAAAAGATCCATTCCGCATCGTCCCGGCTCTGAAATTCGGAGCTTTCTTCGCCTTCGTTCTCCTGGCCTCGAAGCTTGCCAATATCTACTTCGGCGATGCTGGAACCTACGCCGCAAGCATAATCGCGGGTCTCGCCGATGTCGATGCTATCACGCTTTCCCTGGCGACTCTTGCTCAATCGACACTGGACCCAAAGGTTGCGGTCACGTCCATAACGCTCGCGGCGATGACCAACACCCTGGTCAAGCTCGCCATCTCCTACTTGCTCGGCACTGTAGAATTCGGCAACAAGATCGCTATTATCTTCCTGCCGATGGTGCTGGCCGGGCTTCTGGTCATGCTCCTGATTTAGAGCCTCAAGGCAGCAGCAGGAATTTGTGAGCATAAAAGTAGTATGCCGGATTTTTATGAATTAATAAAATTTGGAATTTTAGAGACAAATGCACAAAAATATGAATGGGCCCGACGCGATTCGAACGCGTGATCCCCGCCGTGTAAGGGCGATGTCATAACCAGCTAGACCACGGGCCCTGCCCGACATCACTATTTCTTCGTTATATTAGATCTTATCGCTTAGCCTGCCCTGACGGCAGGCCAAGCAAGATCTTATCCGGCGTTTTATCGGTTGGTTGGATCTTTTCCGATCTTCTCCCGCCCGCCTTCAGCGTTTCCGGATGTACATGCCGGTATTTGTCTCGTCAAGTATCTTCTCGGATGTCTTCTTGGTAACCAGGCTGACCAGGATCATGGCCGCCACGGATAGCGCAAATCCATAGATGCTGGGGTGCATGGGCATGGGCGAGATGAACTTGGCGTAGTAGCTGAAGATGAATACTCCCACCAGGCCCACGATCATGGACGCGAGCGCGCCTTCGCGAGTGGCCCTGCGCCAGTAAAGCCCGGCGAAGAGCGGCGTCACAAAGCAGGCCAGCATCACGCCGATGGCCATCCAGATCAGCCAGGCCAGCAGTTCCGGCGGGTTGGACCAGGCCAAATACAGAGTAAGAACTGTGGAAAGCAGAATGGCCGCCCGGCTGAGCAGCGTGATCGACTTTTCCGATGCATCTTTGTTGATGAACTGCTTGTAAACATCCCAGCTCACGTAGCTTCCTATGGTCAGCATCAGCCGGTCTGTGGTCGACATCACGGCGGATAGTACTATGATCGCGACCAGAGGCGCGAAGAATCCGGGGAAGACGTACTCCGACGCCACGATGAATGAGTAGTCCGGCGGATTGGAGACGCCCGTGGGAAGTTTGATAAGGCCATCGTGTACCATCGCCAGGGCGGCAAAGCCCGTGATCTTGCAAAGGTACATAATCACGGCATAAACGACGAACGCCGCGAGGGGAGCCCACTTGAAGTATTTGATATCCCTGGCTGCCAGAACGTTATTGACCACATGAGGTGCCGCCGCCAGCCCGAAGGTGAGCAGGAAGAAGAACGACACCAGATATTCGGGCGTCAGGAAGGCGTACTTGGCGTAGGGCGGATGAACCTGGGGATACCAGAGGTGAGTCATATTCACATCGATGGCCGCCAGCATGGTATTGACATGGGCTAAGCCGCCGGCGGACTGAATAACGAGCGGCCCCACCAGCAGGACGCCCACCAGGATCATTATTCCCTGCACCAGAGATGCCATGCCGATGGCATACAGACCGCCAAGGATGGTGTAGCCCATGACGATGACTGCGCCGATCACCAGAGCCCATTGATATGGTATTTTGAAGAGCCAGGATAAAACCATGCTGATGGAGATGTACTGGCCCACCAGGTAGATGACGGATATGAGAACGCCGATGATGGCGGATGTGCCGCGAATGGCTCCAGGGCTATAAAACCTGTGTGCGAAATAGTCCTGCACCGTCACGTAGCCTGTCCTGGCAGCCACCTGGTGAAGCTTGGTGCCGAAGAACAGAATGCACACGGCAGCCGAGAGCGGAACGAATATCTGCTCCCAAATGCTGGGCCAGCCGGATGCGTAGCCAAGCCCCGCCACTCCCAGGATGGTCATGCCGCTGCAAATGCTGGCCACTACCAGCAGCGTGAATGTCCAGAAGCCCAGGTTCCTGCCTGCGACTAAGAAATCCGCCGAATTTTTGATCTTCTTCGAGGCCAGAGCGCCGATGGCGATCAGGCCGACAAAATACAGAATTATGATAATTGTGCCAATAGCATCCACTTGAAATCACCACTTCAAGGCCCAGAGCAATAGCAGCAATGATATGGCTACGGGCACAAGGATTACTCCCATAAAGACATCAGTCGGCAAACCTATGATCAAATGAAATCCCTCCGCTTGAGACGTGATAGCGTGTACCAAAGTAGCATATTATAAAGCTAACCGTTCGCGTATTCTATTATCTGTATAGATCTGCACGCTGGTTTCCATAGATATGCAATTTAGATCCGATAAATTCATTGATGTAGAAGAATTATACAATGACATTCATATAATGACTCAAATGCTGAAATTGTTGCTTTGAAGTACAGATCAATGCATCTTGTGATATCGGAATTTGTCCAAAATGCTCATGGATATTCATTGATGTTTATGTTTATGAATGTTCCTGAAATATTCAATGGCATGGGTCCTGTCGCCATTGACATCTTTCGAGCCGGGAGAATGCTTTCCAAAGAGCAAGAATCTCCGAAGTGCGAGACTTTTATAGTGGCAAACCAAAGGAATAGAGATGAGCGAGCGACTATCTCCGATGGGCAGCGACCTTAAGAGACTATGCGACAATATTGCCAAGCACGTGGCTGTGTCCATTCTTGATCTGGTAGGGACCGCCGAGAGCGGCCAAATGGAAAAGATGGGCGCGGACGGCACTCCCACCAAGAAGATCGACCGGGTGGCTGAGGAGGCCGTGCTGGCACAGCTTCGCGCCTCGGGTTTGGGCTTCAAGGTGTTGAGCGAAGAGATCGGGGCGGTCACCATCGGCGAGGAGCCATACTATTTCCTCCATCTCGACCCGCTGGATGGGACCTATAATGCCATAAAAGGAATTCCCTTCTATGCAGTTTCCATGTACCTGAGCAAGGACGACTGCCACTTTGGATATGTTTACGATCTAGCCGGCGGCTGCAAATACTATGCCGAGTCCGGTCGGGGCGCGTACCAGGGGCAGGGGAGCCGCCTGTCCGTGTCTCGAAATGGTACACTGAAGGACTTCAGCGTCTCCGCCTACACACTAAGGCCGCACACCGCAAGGATTGTGGAGCTGGGCGACCGGGTGCGCCGCATTCGCACTCTGGGCAGCACATCTTTAGAGATGGTCATGGTGGCCTCGGGAAAGCTTGATGCCTTCGTTGACCTGCGTGGAATGCTACGCGTGGTGGATGTGGCCGCGGGAAAGATCATACTGGAGGAAGCGGGCGGCGTCATCACCGATGAGGGCGGAAGCGAGCTTCATTTGGGTGGAAACATGTGGCAGAAGAGGGAGCTGATCGGCTCGAACGGCTTGCAGCATAGGGAATTGCTTCAGCTCGTGGGCGGTGGTTGTCATTAAGATCGGCTTTGTGTCCAGGCATGAGCCCGAGTCCGTGCAGTTGGCGGCGATGTTCATAGACTGGCTCAGATCCGAGACGAAGTCAGAGGTTTTCGTGGACCAGGAGATCGCTCCCATGATCGGGTCTAAGGGCTCGACAGTGGAGGAGATGGAGCGGCAGAAGGTAGATTTCATAGTCTCAATAGGCGGGGACGGGACCATCCTTCGCACCATTCACAAGATGGCCGATCCCCTGCCGATCCTGGGCATCAACATGGGCACTCTGGGGTTCCTGGTGGATGTTGAGCCGAAAGACGCTTTCGAGACTTTGGAGCATCTCATCTTGGGCTTCGAGGTGGATGAGCGTTCCAGGCTCAAGGTGCTCTTGAACGGGATATGCTTACCCCCTGCCACCAATGAGGTTGCTCTCATGACCGCCAGCCCCGCCAAGATGATAGAGTTCGAGATTATCGTGGACGGCTCGCTCATGGAAGACTTTCGCGCGGACGGCGTTATCATCGCCACCTCCACCGGCTCCACGGCCTATGCCATGTCTGCAGGCGGCCCCATCGTCGATCCTCGCGTGGATGCAATCGTGATGGTTCCTATGGCCCCCTTCAAGCTCTCCAGTCGCCCCTGGGTCATTCCCGGCAAGAGCATCATCGAGGTCAAGCTCAAGATGCCCAAGAAAGAGGCGCTTGTTGTAGTAGACGGCCAGAGCACGACCACTATCTCGACAGAGGATTCTGTGGTCATAAGCAAAGCCGACACGCCAGCCAGATTCGTAAAAGTGGGTCATGACGGATTCTATGCCAAGGTAAAGAGCAAGCTGACCTGATTTAATTAAAATTTTAAAATTAAAAAAAAAGGCTATCTTCCGAATGCAAGAATAGCCGCGCCGGGTTTTACGTCAGCCAAACTAACGGCGCCTGGATGAATATTCCTTTCTTGGACCTGATTTATGGAAAGTCTCTCTGCGAGCATTTCCCGGCCTGCCTCTTGATCTATTGGGAATTGCCATCTCTGCTGCCGCGCCGACGGCGTTCTTTGCAGTCTCGGAATGGTACGGATGATCTGCGATCTCGATCGTCATCCGCGTCAGCCTCTCGATGCTGCGAAGGAAATTGCGCTCATCCGCTGCGCAGAATGAATATGCAGTGCCGCTGGCTCCTGCACGTCCGGTGCGACCGATGCGGTGAATGTAGCTCTCAGGCTCGTTTGGCAGGTCGAAATTCACAACATGGGATATGTCATCGACATCAATGCCCCTCGCCGCAATATCTGTGGCGACGAGCACATCCAGGTTGCCGCTCTTGAAGTCGCGCATGGTCTTGGTGCGCTGGTTTTGCGACTTGTTGCCGTGAATGGCATCGGCCCGGATTCTGCTCTTGTTGAGCGCCTCTGCGATCTTGTCCGCCCGATGCTTGGTGCGGGTAAAGATCAGGACGCGGTCCATATCCTGCTGTTTAAAGAGCTGCTGCAGCAGTGGATACTTGTTGTTATGATCGACGAAGAAAATTCTCTGCTCGATGCACTCCAGCGTGCTTGCCTCGGGTGTGACCTCGACGCATACCGCATCCTTGAGAAGCCTATCGGCAAAATCATCGGTCTGGCGCGACATGGTCGCAGAGAAGAAGAGCGACTGGCGCTTTTCGGGAAGGGCTGAAACGATCTTGCGCATATCGTTGATGAACCCCATGTCAAGCATCCTGTCGATCTCGTCAAGGACGAAGAACTCGACGCCCTTCAACTTGATGAAACCCTGATTCATCAGATCCAGCAAACGGCCGGGTGTGGCGACGAGGATATCGACGCCTCTGGAGAGAATGCGAACCTGCGGTCCCTGCCGGACGCCGCCGAAGATCGCCAGGTGCCTGAATCTGAGAAACTGGCCGTAGGTGGCAAAGCTCTGATCTATCTGTGCGGCAAGCTCCCTCGTCGGTGCCAGCACGAGAACGCGTGGCGTTCCTGGGATGGAAGACTTGTAATTTTCGGACATCCTCTGCAAAATAGGCAAAACGAATGCAGCAGTCTTTCCCGTGCCTGTCTGGGCGATGCCCATCAGGTCCTTTCCCTGAAGCAGAAACGGTATGGCCTGCATCTGTATCGGGGTGGGTTCGGTGTAGCCTTCTTTGGCCAATGCTTGCTGAAGCGGAGCGATGATATTTAAATTTCCAAATGACATTTTTAACCTCTAGATTTTAATTTCTAGATTTTTACCTCTAGACAATATCTGGATGCTTCAAATCGAATAGAAGTTTCATGGAACGGATCTGAAAAGACATATCCAGATATCGTTATCACTCCGCGAAAAACAGACCCAGCATTTCTCAACTTAAAGTGCCTCTGCATTCGGTAGTGCCACAAAAACATCTTAGCAATTTTTATTGAATCGATGCAATGAAGCTCTTTCTCAAACGGCTCCCTTGACTATATATCTGTCGGTCAAAAGGGGCCTCAAGCAACGAAAATGAATGAGAATCGCTCATGCTCAAATGTCTCTATCGTCTTTTAGATGGTTTTTTAGCAAATTCATAATCAAATCAACAAGTATATTTTTAGAATTGATCTATTTGTCTCGGTCTGTGGCTGACCGCAAACTATTTGTATCTATAACGATTATATAGATAATTTGCCGCATCCCGAGGACCAGTGAACTCGTGGGACGCACTTTGCTAAGAAGATGCTCCAAAAGGCAAAGGAACAGGAGATCCGCATCTCCAAATCCAAAATATGGGCCAAGTGGCATTGTCTATAGGAGCAAGGCAGAGCAGTAGGATAGGCCAGTATGAGGCGGCCAAAAAAGATGCACGCCATTATCGGCGTAGTATGCTGCCTCTTAACCTATCTGCAGACCGCGATTAGGCCGGGAATGCGGCACCATTGAGCCATAGGCGGGAGCGACCACGCGGCCCTGCACAAAAATGTGTCCGGGTTCCCTTGATCGGGGCGCTGTGTGAAATTCCGGTGCCGTGCTGCTTCTTAGCCGGGCAATCTATGTCGAGTATCTTGGGTCGGGCCAGGCCATCACTACGGTGTTTGGTCCCTCTGAGGAGGGCGCTGTGGATCGGCGCTGGCCTGCTCAAGCTCGATTCCTGTAATTTCGCTATATCATTTGTCTTTTCGTCCATCTACCTTTCAAGCTAATGTATGGTTTATCCAGCTACCCGTTCGCGCCCTTCACGGCTTCGCGTGAGATCAGGTTCAGAGCAAAAGGCTACAGGTACGAAAGACGGTCACGCGAAGGCGCGAAGCCGCAAAGACGCGAATCAAATGGATTGAAGAAAATGTGAATTAATGTTCAAGCATTCTTCCGCAAAAGTGCATTCTGCCTGTGGAAACATGACTCGTGCTAAAAAAGGTTGCTGCAAGATAGGTTTACACAAATAGCGTGTAAGCCGTTCCTGCATGGAAGTACTTGTAATCAGTGAACGAAAATCCATTCCCACTGACTGAGACGGTATGATACTGATCACCGGGCACATAAATGCTGACCGTGCCTTCGGCCTCTCCCGTCATGCCCTCTGTGGCCTGATAGACGCCGTCCAATGATACATCATATCCCCGAAGCCAGCTTGATTGAATCGTCACCAGGGCGTAATTGTTGACGGGCGGAGTCGGCGGCTGGTACTGCTTCACGTCAACTACGATTATGTTGCTGGGCTGACCTGCAATGTTGAAGAACAGAAGGTGTTGACCGATCTGATCCGCATAAAATCCGATCTGGTTGTAAGGGTAGAAGTAGTAGCTGTTTGTGCTCAAAGTTCCATCTGGATAAATCTCATAAAGGTAGCCGTAACCGCTTGCCGAGGACGTGCCGATTAGATTGAGGCTCGCTCCCAGGGGCACAGCCGCGTACTGGGTCCAGCTTGAGGTTCCCTGAATCCAGAGAGAATTTACACCTGTGTTTAGCACTAATGCTTTATATTGCGTGTACGGCACGGCCTTCTGTGTGGACCCGAAGTAGAGTGTCGCAGGCTCCTTGCCGTTTAAATCGAATTTCTTTGGGGCCGAGATCGGCTCGCTTGAAGTCTGCCCTGCCGAGCTTATGGAATTGGTTTCAAAATACTGGGAGTACTTGAGGACTGCGTTGCTGCTTTCGCTGCCGCTTGAGCTGTCGCCGGAACCGCTGCCCTGGCTCTCACCGGAGCTTGTGCTCTGACCGGAACCCGGAAGTGTCAGCTTCATCAGCTTTGTTTGCGCGGCTGCGGATGCCAAACCAGAGGTCGCGGCTTCGCTGAGAGACTCCTCGCTCCAGGATGCAGAAGACTTGCTGCCGGAGGCTCCCTGGCTCTGCTGGCTCTGGTCGCCATTCTCGTTGCTCCCCTGATTTGTCGATGTGAAGGTCGTCCTCTTGGTCGACATGGTGGCGGACGAGCCTTGCACTGGAGAACCGCTAACTACAACGGTGCCTTTCATGCCTGGATGCAAGCTGCAATGGTAACTGTAGCTTCCCGGCGAGCTGAAGGTGAATGAAAAATCTTTGCCGGGTGCGAGCGTGCCTGAGTCGAAGAGCCCCTGCGAATTGCTGGAAACCGTATGCGACGCGCTATCATGATTCTTCCAGGTGACGGTTGTTCCGGCCGATATCGTCAGCGTGGAAGGCTGAAATGAGTAGCTCTTGATGGCCACTGTGCTCACAGAAGCGGATTGGTCCGTGATCCGGTTTAGCTCAGTTCCGCCCAAATTGAACTGCAGCTGCTTGTTTTGCTTGTCATCTGCCACTGCAGTTGCAGATCCGATAAGCAGGATCAACAACAGTATTGAGTAAAATTTTCTCATATTTTTTTAAACCCCCATTGATTTGAATTTTTACAAAAATGGATTTTGAAGGATAAATAATTTCGTGATCATTCCTAATCCGGAAGTGACAAGCGTTCACTTCTCTTCGACCACTCTGATGACCTCTCCGCCCAGGGCATCCAGATAAATGGTCCGTGTCTCTGTTTGGAAGACATAAGATGCTGCCTTCTCTGCAGGGAACGGCGCTCTCAATATTACCGTCTTTATTTTATCATTGTAGCCTGCATTCCTGAGATAGGAGAACGCCAAATTCAATGGCATATTCCTGGGAAGCTCTTTGATCTGGGTCTTGATCCAGGGCCTCCTCTCTCTCTCGGCCTTGCTGAAAGACCCATTTGCATATTCGATGCTGATGATCTCCGAGCCGTCGATGTCGGTAAAGACGAACTTCCATTGATCAATCTCCTCGGCTTTGCCTGCCAGGCCCAAGGAAGATGTTCCGATGTTCTCTACCTGAACGGCGGTGGGATACTGCGGCTTGACGATTTTCTCTGCGTCGCCCATAAGCTCAGGGCCGTGAATTTTTACACTCATTTCTTTTAATCCCCCATTGAATAATTGAATTTATCAGGATTTAACGGTTGTCGTCTGTGGACATGAGGCGGCAAATTAAGCAAAATTTTTAAAGTTCGCAAAACTATCGGTTTGTGAGACTATCTGCTCAGAAACTATCTGTTCGTGAAACCATTTGTAATATCTGCCACAACGCTATCCATGTTGTCAGACAATGCGATTATTTTATAAAGTCTCGCAACAAATAAGCTTGAAGAAATTCTAAATATCGCTTCCGTGCAACGGGGAAGTATCAATGAAGGAAAGGTCACGGACGGCATGGGCGGCGAATGCTGCCTAATGACTGGCGGAGGACGCGGCATCAATGACGAAGCTAGAGGAAAAAGGAATCACGGGAATCAAGGGCTTGATCTTTGACCTGTACAACACTTTGATCGACATCAAGACCGATGAAGACAGCAGCAGCACTTATGAGCCGATCAGCAAGTGGCTGATCTACCAAGGGGTGAGGATCTCGCCGACTGAGCTGCAGAGCGAGTACAAGAGACTGGTCAAAGAAGACATGGAGAACAGATGGGAGAAGTATCCCGAAGTTCGGGTAGAGGAAGTCTTCGCAAACATATGCAAGAGCCATGCTGTGTGGAAAATTGACGAGAACAGAATTGGTGCCGAAGCCTCGCGAGCCTTTCGTGCCGGGTCCTTGCGTCGGCTGCAATTATTTCCGCAAACCCTTCGCTTGCTCGGCGAGCTGGAGGGCGTCCCCAAGGTTATTGTGTCAAACGGACAGCGCGTCTTCTCTGAGCTGGAGATGAGGTATCTCGGCATTTATGATCGCTTCTCGCATGTGATTTTTTCCTCGGACTTCGGCCATAAAAAACCTGATCCGAGAATTGTCCTGGAAGGTGCAAGGCTATTGGGGCTGGGGCCCGAAGAGGTTATGTTCATCGGCGACAACTTTGACAACGACATCGTCCCATCCACGAAGCTCGGCATGAAAGCCATGCACATCGAAGAGGCGTGGAGGCTCTTTGGCGCTTAATTGAGGTCCCAAATCTCTTTTTTTGCAGAAGAATCAATGGCATGATCGCCTGCAGAATGGTACAACACCAATATTTTGAGATAATCCATCCTGAATGATTCGCGATATAATTTATTGCGAAATATTTCTTTTACCATTATTGCAAATATTTCCGTAATTTTTATTATGAAACATTGCCATATTGTCTTTTTGCGAACCATTTTCATGATCGTTTAATGAAAATATTCGTCAACCTTCGCAAAATTTATATACTCATTGAGAGATATATATCATCTCCAAATTGTCTGCTGAAAGAGAGCGGGATTCCTTGCAGGACAATTCGCAATATTTAGACGGATTCACCCAAGCAATCACGCGCTCAGAGGTTGAAAAAAAATGGCAAGAGAGAAGAGAGTAGGAGCATTGGGCTCCAAAGACGCATTTCGGAATTGGCTGGTCGAAGCATTGGGATCGAGAGTAAGCGATCGGAACTGTCCCATCAATGTCTACATGATCAAGCCATCCTCGCATACAGTTTGTCGATACGAGTTCCCGACGCAAGGTTTTAGCGCCGTGGCAAAATTCTATGGCGAGCCTACCGGATGGAATAAGGACTACGATCCGGTCCAGGCTCTCTACAATGAGTTTCATATCCTAAAAAAGATGGAGCAGATTATAAGCATCCCCCAGCCACTGGGCATGCATAGGGACTTCCATTGTGCTCTCTTGAGCGATTACGTGCAGGGCAGATCGCTCTACAAATGCATTGAAAAAGATGATTGCATATACGACCGGCTCACTGCCGTCGCCCAGGTACAAAAAAGACTTCACACTCAGACCAGATCGGATTATAGAAAAGATCGCACCTTTGCAGGATTTCACAGAGTCCTGAATCAGTTGAGATTGGATGACAGAACCAGAATGAAGTATAATAAATTGCTTGGGACGTGGTGGCATAGCTCGCGGCTTGATCTGCCCTTCGGCTGCCGGGTGCACGGCGATGCCAATCCCATGAATTATCTCTTCCGTAATGATAGGATTTTCGTAATCGACTTTGAAGGTTCGAAGGATCATGCTCATTACGTGCATGACCTGGGATTGATCGCTGCCGAGCTGAAGCATTATTTTGCCGTCCACAAGGGAAATGGTGCATTGGCTGAGCCCTACATCGGGCATTACCTCTGGCAGTATTGTCGCAATGAGCAGGATTTTTATGCCGTCACTCGCGCTTTGCCGTTCTTTATGAGCATGGGCTGGCTGAGAATGGCGCGCCTCGGCATGGCTGCGGACCATCGGGCTTACGTTCTAAGAGAAGCGGAAGCGTGCCTGCGTAGCGGAATTGAGAGCTGGAATTGACAGTATGGAATTAATGAGATAGTTCAAAAAAGTTTAGTTTTGAAAGATTCGCGACTTTGCCTGACCTTCAATAATTTCCAGGTAGCGGTAAGTGCGGCAGGGGTGCTTCTTCCAGGAACCGGTATTGATGGCTCTGCAATTCTCTTCATAGAATGGGTCGTGAGTGTGGCCGAAAACGAGTGTCTCGCCT
>Ga0105092_10000480_pt1 | contig 20722 bp, 13 predicted proteins | sample PPLLak2March2015_FD_87021 | JGI IMG/M metagenome (GOLD analysis project Ga0105092, IMG submission 87021) | Freshwater sediment microbial communities from Prairie Pothole Lake near Jamestown, North Dakota, USA - PPLs Lake P7 Core (1) Depth... | ecosystem: Environmental > Aquatic > Freshwater >... | reverse complement strand
AGGATTTCCCCGGTAAAAACCATTTCGATCTATATCCTGACCCTGAGAATGAAGCAATATTCCGCCAGGTGCGCGATACCGGGGAGCCCTATCGGGCCGTAGCGAAACCGTATGTTTACGAGCATCATCGAGAGCGAGGCGTGTCTTATTGGGATTGGTCCCTGATCCCGGTTTTGGATGCTGCCAGAAGAGTCGAGGGACTTTTACTTGGATTAGTGAATGTAACCGAGGGCCAGTCGACGGAAAAAGCATTACAGGTGTCTGAAGAACGCTACCGGGTTGTTTCGAACCTGATTTCTGATTTTGCTTACTCGTTTATTCTTACTGAAGATGGCCATTTAATACCGGAATGGGGTACAGGGGCCATGATGAAAACGCTCGGAGTTTCGATTGAGGATATTTATGAAAACAGGCGTTGGAAAGACATACTTATCACTGAAGATCTCCCGGTTGTCTTTAACTTTCTAAGAAATCTGGTGAATGGCCAGGAAGGAATGGTTGAATTCCGGTTGCCTCTTGCCGAAGGAAAAATCTGCTGGCTGCGAAATTACAGCCGGCCGATTAAAAACGAGACAGGTCAAATCGTACGGATCCTTGGCGCAGTGCAGGACATAACCGCAATCAAACTCGCTGAGCAAGAGACTCGCCAGTATCTTCGAGAGTTGGAGACGCTCAACAAAACCGGGCGGATTATCACATCCACTCTAGATCTATATCAGGTCCTGGGATTGGTCAATGAAGAAATACGTCTCTTGCTCGAAACAGAAGTGGCGTCAATCCTGATGTACGACGAGGAACGTAGTGAGTTAATTTTCGCCGCAGCTTCCGGTCCAGGCTCCGAGTCTCTGGTGGGTATGCGAATGCCAGCCTCAGTGGGAATCGCGGGTTGGGTATTACAAAACGCAAAGCCGCTTCTCATCAACCAGGCGCAGAAAGATACGCGTTTCTACCCCCATATCGATGCAATCACGGGGCAGCTTACTCACTCACTGATGGCTGTCCCCTTGATCGGCAAGCAAAGAGCGATCGGCGTCATCGAAGCCTTAAACCCGCATGGTGGTGAGTTTAGCGAGCATCAACTTGAGCTCTTATCTGCTCTGGGAGGTTCCGCCGCGGCTGCCATTGAAAACGCCCGGCTGTATCAGGATGCCCAAACGAAGCTGGTTGAGCGAGAGCGGGCAGAGGAGGAAGCTCGCCGGCAAGCAGACAGGGCAGGCAGCCTGGCTCGCCTGGCCTCACGCCTTAACGAGCAGCTGGACATGAATGGCGTCCTACAGGTCATTGGAGAAGAAATTACCCGAGCTTTATACGTTCCATTAGCGGGTGTCTTGCTCTATGACGAAACCCTATCAGACCTGTATTATGCCGGACACTGGGGTGTGGCTCTAACTGACGCCGTTCTCATGCAGCGTATTCCAGCAACACTCTTACAAAAACAGATGGCGCATAACGGTCCCGCTTTTTGCATTCCTGATATACACGCTTTGCCAGATTTCCCTAACCGGGATTGGTTAATGAGAGAGAAGATTCGGACGCTTGGCGTGGCCGTTATGATGCACGAAGGCAAACTGGTAGGAATTTTATGCGCAGCCTCCATTGATATAGCAGCGCCATTTAACCGGGATGAGCTGAAGTTGCTCCAGGCCATTGCTGACCAGGCCGCAGTATCCATCCAGAAGATCCGCCTTTTTGAAGAGACCAAACGCTCGGCCCAAGAGCTGGAAGCTATTGCCCGGGTTTCTGCAGCCCTGCGACGTGCAGTGACGCGAGCAGAAATGCTCCAAATACTGGCTGAAAAAACCATGGAAGTTCTGGTCGCTGATGAGGCGCTGCTATTGGTCAGGCAGGGTGATGTTGTGATCGTCGGCGCCGCGGCTGGTTATACCGAGCTTAAGGTTGGGGATAGGCTGCCCCAGTGTGAGCACTGGTCTGACACGAAACCCTGGCATACGGGAAGTCGCCTCGAGCAAAAATGTACAACGAGCGGGTTATGCTGCCACTCTGGCAAGGATGTGCAGGCTTGTTCAGGGGTAACGTTTCACACGATCGAAACAACGGTTGGGATCTTGCATTTAAGCTATCACTCGCCTGAGCGCTATACGGATTCCCATCGCCGGTTGCTGCAGGCCATAGCCGAGATGGCTGGCAATGCCTTGCACCGCGCCTCGGTTATGGAGAGCCTGGAAGAGCGGGTAGAAGACCGCACCCGCCAGCTTACCGCGTTATATAACATACTGGCTACGGCCGATCCGGAAAAAGATTTGAAGGCAATCTTGGAGCGCTGCCTGGAACAAGTCTGCAAGGCAGTGGGCTGCCAATATGCCAGCATTGAGCTGCTCGACGATTCGAGCGACAGGTTCGAGTTGGCGGCGAGTAAGGGTTGGCAGGAATCTTGGGTACAACGAACGGCAGTAAGGCCAGGGAATGCGGGACTGCCTGGCCTTGTCCGCCTTCAGAACCGCCCGGTTGTTCTGCACGACATTCCTATAAACCTGTTTGAAGGCATGGATTTCGGTGAACGAGTTCCAAAGATGTTCGTAGTAATTCCACTCAATTTGGTCAGCCGTTTCTGTGGAATCTTGAGCGTTAGTTGGACTGAAGATCGAAACGTTGAAGAGGATATGGCTCTATTATCCTCAATCGCAGACCACATCATCCTCATCATCGAAAACATTCGCCTTCAGCAGCAGGCCAAGAAAATGGCTGTATTAGAAGAACGAACCCGGCTTTCGCGCGACATCCACGATTCGGTTACCCAATCCATGTACAGCATGACCCTTTTTACAGAGGCGGCCCAGGTCAGCCTCAAGGCCGGGCAGGTCGAACAGGCTGCCGAACATTTACTACAGGTAAAGGAAACTATCGTAGAGGCGCTGCGCGATATGCGCCTCCTGATCTACGAGCTGCGACGCCCGAGTTTTGAAAACCAGGGCCTGATCAGCGCGCTCCACAGCCGTATGGATGCTGTCGAGCGCCGGGCAGGGGTAAACGCCCGGCTGACCGCTGAAAAATGGATCCAGCTACCTGCCGAAGTAGAAAAAGAATTATATTGGATCACCATCGAAGCGCTCAACAACAGCTTGAAGCATGCCAAAGCCACGGAGGTTAAAGTCTTGCTACGGCCGCGTGATTCGATACTCGAGTTGGAAATCAGCGATAACGGCCAGGGGTTTGATGTAGAGACAGCCGGAGAGATGGGTGGTATGGGGCTGAAAACCATGCGCGAAAGGGCGCTTAAGCTGGGTGGAAGCCTTAACATTACTTCAACTATTAACCAGGGTACTATGATTACCGTTTTAATTCCATTCCAAAGTCAGGAGGCCGTAAAATGACACAACCGATTCGGATCTTACTCGTGGACGACCACACCCTGGTTCGCAAGGGTATTGGCGCGCTGATGGAGCCGCGCGAGGATATCGTCGTTATCGGTGAAGCCTCGAACGGAGCCGAAGCGGGTCTAAAAGCCCGCGAACAAAAACCGGACATCATCCTGATGGATTTGGTGATGCCCAAGGTGAATGGTATCGAGGCCATCCGAACCATCAAAGAAGAAAACGACCAGGCGCGCATCCTGGTACTGACCAGCTTTGCTGAAGACGACAAGGTGCTGGCTGCCATCAAGGCTGGGGCCCTGGGTTATCTCCTCAAAGATTCGATGCCACAGGAGCTCATCCAGGCAATCCAAGACGTTTACCAGGGTAAACCATCTCTTTCGCCCGTTATCGCCTCCAAGCTGATGTCAGAGTTATACCAATCATCGAAGTGGCCCTCGAATGAGGAGCCTTTAACGGAGCGAGAAGAAGAAGTGCTTGAGCTGATCGCACTCGGTTATTCCAATGCAGAGATCAGCCAGAAGCTTCAAATCAGCGACCGTACGGTGGGAACGCATGTCAGCAATATCCTGAGCAAGCTTCACGTAGCAAACCGCACCCAGGCTGCAATCCTGGCAATGAAACGGAGCCGCGGAGACTAAAAACTCGTCTGAATATTGAGGAGCAATCCAGTATTTGGGTATGCGGTGCCAAGCACCGCATACCCAAATACTGGATTTTTTGCGGATGGTTACTCAGTAATTCTACTTAGCCTCGGTCAGTATATTTGTAGATCCAATCTTCCGCCTGATATCTGAACGAAATTTCATAGTCCTCCCGATGCGCACAGATCGATAACTTGCTATGATAACCGTGTGCAAGGTTTCCCTTTAATATAGCCAACTTTGAGAATGGCGACTCCATTCTGCTCCCCGGGGGGAACTTCTCATCCTTGTGTAACTCGCCAACTTCATATTAGTCGAACCGAGCAGTGATGCTTGCGAAAATGAGCCGATCGGGGCTGCTTGAATAACCTGAGTTTCTTCTCGTTCCTGACCGGATCTGTTGCAAAGCTTGTGGATACTCGTGGTTGAGCCGCCTGGATGATCGATTAACCGGTGATCGTGATTGATGGATTAGAGATGGATGGTGAATGCTTTGACAACAAAGATGGATCTCCCCCAGTTCGAACAAACTTTGAGAGATAACAATCTGGTAACGTTTCGCCTTGGACGCCAGGCCTATGCGCTGCCCCTTGAACCGATCGTTCAGATTATTCCGATGGTGACGATAACCCCACTCCCGCTGAAGAATGATGCCTTGCTAGGGATGATCAACTTACATGGCAACGCCATTCCGGTAATCGATCTGCGCCAAAAAGTGGGCCTGGGTGAGATCTCATTCGAGCTGTACACACCCATAATCCTGGCTAATATTTGCAGCCGGACAGTAAGCCTGGTGGTTGACGAAGTCATGGATGTGGTCAATGTACCTGCCGGTCATATGATGGGGCTGGACAGCGTGTTTCCGGAAGGATACACCGATTCAATGCTTCTGCGAGGCCTCGTCAAAATCAATGATCACATCGTCCCGCTGATCAACCCCGACGAGCTGTGGCGGCCTGATCAGGCGGAGGAGCTGGAGCTCGCCGCACAATTAGCCAATAATTTGGAAAACACCGGGCAAAGCGTTCCTCCCATAGAACTTCCAATGCAAATGGACGCGCCTGATTTAATGGAAACCCCTGAACCAGTAAACACGCAACCTTCACAGACCAAAGAAGATCCGGTTCCTGCCGCAGATCCGGATGTAAAGCCAGTGAAGCGGAAAGGGAGACGTAAATGACCTTACAACCTGCCATCTCACCCGAGAGCACTCTTCCAGCGCTTACCGATGAAGAGTACGTGCGCTATCGAGATTTTGTCCACGAGCAGTTCGGCCTGTTTTTTCCGGAAAACCGGCGGCCCGAGCTGGAGCGGGGTGTATGGCAGGCCTTGTCCGGCTCTCCATGCGCCACCCCTGCTGATCTATACCAACTGCTCAAGGATACGGCCAACCGCGGCGTGGTCCTGGAGCGCCTGGCCAATGCGCTCACCATTTGTGAAACCCATTTCTTTCGCGACGAGCCACAGTTCAATGCTCTCTACACCCAGGTGCTCCCAGAGATCATAGCCCGCCGGCAAGCTCTGCGCACCATCCGCATCTGGAGCGCCGGCTGCGCCAGTGGTGAAGAACCGTATTCGATCGCCATGATGCTGCGAGAACTCCTTGATGATGTTGATAACTGGTCGATCACAATCCTCGGGACAGATATCAACACTCAGGCCATCGAGCGGGCACGCCTGGGGATCTTCCGGGAGTGGGCTTTTAGAGAAGAGCGCGCCAGGCGTTTGCAGTCGCGCTATTTTCAAGCATTGGGCGACCGTTACGCCCTGATACCGGAGGTGCGCCGTATGGTGACATTCACTCATATGAATTTGAGCGAAGATTGTTACCCATCTTATGCCACCAATACTACATTCATGGACCTGATCCTGTGTCGCAATGTGACCATTTACTTTGACGATCACCTGACGCGTCACGTGATGGACCGGTTTTTCCAATGCAACATTGATGGCGGCTGGCTGGTTTTAGGACATTCCGAACCCTCGGCTGCCGCAAATCGAGCCTACCAGCCGCGAAACTTTCCTGGCGCTGTGCTTTACCAAAAGGAAGAACAGGCGGCGTCTCAGGTCACGGGTCGTGTGCCTGTGAGAAAGGTTATCCTGAATTCAATCCATCAAGCCAACACCCCCACCCCTCGTAAAGCGCCAGTAGATCTTGCAAGGAAGCCTGAAGCGGTTTGCTTCTCAGCGCCCCAACAGCTTGATCCTATGGAGGCGCTTGAGCAGGCCCGCGATCTGCTCAGCTATGGCCGCTCGGAGGAGGCGCGCGATTTGCTCTTACCGCACTCCAGCAGCAGCGGAACCAGTGCGTACGTTGCTGCTTTGCTCGGCAAGGCGTATGCCAACCTGGGTGACTGGCCTAATGCTGAGCGCTGGTGCCAGGAGGCTATCCGCATGGATCCACTATCCATAGAAGCGCATTACACCTTGAGCCTGGTGCAGCAGCATCTGGACAAGTTAGATGCCTCCATTGAATCAATGCGGAAGGTCGTTTATATCGATCGCAAACATGTATTGGGGCACTTTTCCCTGGCCAGCCTGTATCACCAAAAAGGGCAAATTCCACAGGCGCTCAAAGCGCTGGATAACGCCAGGGCCATGTTGGATGAACTACCTGGGGACCTGGTTTTACCCGATTCGGATGGGGTAACCGCCGGGCGGCTGCGAGACGGGGTGTTAAGGCTGCAACAGCGCTGGAGCATGGAAGGATAGAGGGCATGGAAAAGTGGATGAGAGTAGCTCGATGAATAGTATTGCCGGTAACGGAAAAGATGGACGTAAGAGCGGCCAACGGAGCAGTTTTGCTCTTGCAGGGCAAAGCTTTGCCTCTCAGCAATCAATTCCGCCAACGACGGAACAGCCTGAGCTTTCTGAGCTGGAGCAAGTCTGGGCACGGCGAGCAGCCGATTTGGCCAGGGAGCAGCACGAGCAGACCGAAGACAAACACATTGAGCTGGCTCTGGTACGTCTCGGGCAAGAAATCTACGGGATTGGGGTGGAGAATTTGTTCGATATCCGCCCTGAGCGGGAGATTACTCCAGTTCCGCGCACCCCGGCCTGGATTATTGGAGTGGTCAATGTGCGCGGTCAAGTCATTTCGGTAGTAGATTTGCAGGCCTTTTTGGGATTATCAGCAACGGTGGTAAACAGCCGGAATGGAACGGGTGAGGGTCATCTGGTGGTGGCTGAGATTCCCTCAATGGAAGTGGTATTGCGAGTGGACGAGGTGCTGGCCATTCAGAGCGTGCCCGCCAGCGCCATACAGGATGCAGGCGGCACGGTCCGGGGAATCCATGCAGAATATGTGAAAGGGGTGGTTTCTCATGGGTCAGGGGATGCCAGCCCGGTATGGGTAGTGTTAGACCTGGTGAAAATATTGAACGACCCGCAGTTGATTGTACAAGAGGAAATTCTCTAGAGAACGAAGGAGATGCCACGATGATAAATAATATGAGCATTAAAGCGATAGTCGCCATTTGTATTGGGGTTTTTATCTTGAGTATGATAGGTATTGGCGTCATCGGCGTCTTGCACGTGGTCACTATCCGCAACGATTATGAACGCATTTCAGATGGCGTATTCCCCAGGACGGTAGCAATCTCCCAGGTGCGAGACGCAATGAACCGGGTGCAGGTTGCAGAAAAAGCTATTGTAATGGATGTCAATGATGATGAACGTCTAACCAATTTAAAGGCGATGTCCGATGAGAAGTCGGCGGTTGAGGCGCTTTTTGAGGATTACGAAACAGAGAAAGTTGACGAAGAGCAAGACCTCTTTCGACAGGTGAAGGCAGAATGGCAGAATTACCTGGCTTTGAATGAACAGGTTTTGGCATTGACAAGCCAGGGGCGGCAAGAAGAGGCGTATCTCCTGAGTGATGAGGAGGCTGATGCTGCTTTCCTGACTGTCGTCGAGACTGCCGGTCAATGGCGTGACCTGAATCTTCAGCTTGGCGTCGATGCAGGCGAAGATGCAGACCGGGCGGCAGACCGGGTAATTATCCTGATGATGGGCATTCCTTTGTTTTTCTTGCTGATAACAGTAGTCATCGTCCTGGTGTTTGCCCGCGGCGCTATAGATCCGGTTTTCAAGCTGATCGAGGTCACAAAGAAAATTTCTACTGGCAATCTCAACCACGTTGCTGAGGAGAGTCGCAACGAGCTCGGGCAGCTTGGCGTTGCTTTCAATCAGATGTCAGCCAAAATACGCGAGCGCCTTGCCGCCGAGCGCGAACAGCGCGAGCACCTGGAGCGAACCGTGGGCGAATACGTTGCTTACCTGGCCAAGGTCGCACAGGGAGACCTGTCGGAACGCCTGGCAATGGGCGAGAATCCCCGCCAGAATAACGATCCGCTGGTGCAGCTTGGTGTTAGCCTGAACGATATGGCTGCCAGCCTGGAAAACGCCAATGAAAAGATGGAAGCTATGCTTGCTAACGAGCAGAGCCAGCGTGAATATATCCAGAGCACCGTCCAGGAATATGCAAGCTTTATGTCCGAGATCGCGCGCGGCAACCTGACCACCCGGCTCGCAATCAGTTCGAACGGTCGAGGAGGAGAAAAGCACGACGACCCGCTGACCATCTTGGGACGAAATCTGAACGATATGGTGAGCAGCCTTTGCCGTATGATCGGCCAGATCCGGGAAGCAGCCGGAAACCTGGCTTCGGCCACCACCGAAATCCTGGCCGCCACCACCCAGCAGGTCTCCGGCGCCTCCGAGCAGTCAGCGGCAATCAGCGAGACTACCACAACTGTGGACGAAGTCAAGACCATTGCCGAACAGTCTTCGCACCGGGCGCAGGAGGTGGCCAATACCGCACAGCGCACTATGGATGTCTCGCGCTCAGGCCAGCGGGCGGTTGAAGATACAATTGACTCGATGGCGCAGATCAAAGAACGCGTTGAAGGTATCGCCGAGAACATCCTGGCGTTATCTGAGCAAACCCAGCAGATCGGCGAGATCATTGCCACGGTCAATGACATCGCCTCCCAATCCAACATGCTGGCCCTGAACGCTTCGGTTGAAGCCGCCCGGGCTGGGGAGCACGGCAAAGGATTTGCGGTGGTAGCAGTGGAAGTTCGCAACCTGGCCGAGCAGTCCAGGCAGGCTACGACTCAGGTCAAGGCCATTTTGTCAGAGATCCAGAAAGCGACGAATGCCACCGTTATGGTCACCGAAGAGGGCACCAAAGGCGTTGACCGGGGCGTGCAGCTGACCGCCCAGGCTCAGGAAGCGATCGAGCAGCTTTCGGCAGTCATCAGTGAATCTGCTCAGACGGCCATGCAGATGACCGCTGCCGGCCAACAGCAGGTGACCGGGGTCGAGCAGGTGGCGATGGCGATGCGCAACATCAACCAGGCCACGATCCAGAGCCTGGCTTCCACCCGCCAGACCGAGAAAGCCGCCCAGAACCTGAATGACCTTGCCCGCCAACTGAATGATGTGGTAGCCCAGTATCAGGTATAAGATTAGCGGGCCGCTGGGCAGCCTTAGGAACCCGGATCTAGAGACACCAGGAATTGCCCGCCCGCCGGTAGACTAACCTGCCTGAGCAGGAGCAACGTAATGTCGCTTAGCAAAGATATTCGTAATCAGCTAATAGCAAGTTTCAGAGCCGAGCTGGCCGAGCACGTGCAGACCATGACTGATGGCCTGCTGGCTATCGAGCAGCACCGGAATGAGGGTTCGCCTCGCCAGGAAACCCTGGAGAAAATGTTCCGGGCGGCGCACAGCCTGAAGGGAGCAGCCCGCGCCATTGGGGGGACGGCCATCGAACAGGTGGCTCACGCTCTTGAAGATGTGTTGGACGGGCTGCGCCAGGATACGTTGGAAACTAGCCCAATGCTGTTCACCACCTGCTATAAGGCGCTGGATGCCATCCAGGGTGCGCTGGCAGCTTACGAGGCCGGTGAGACGACCCCACCGATCGAGGCGCTGCAAGCAGTAGCAGAGCTGGCTGGTTTCCGAGGCAAAGATAAGTCAAAACTTGCACCAGCTCAACCAGAGGCCGTATCTCAAGCTGCCATAACCCAGCCTTTGGCAGAAGCGCTGACCGAAACCGCCCTTCAACAGGAGCAGCCAGGGCCAGCCGGAAAACCACCCGAGCAAGAGGTGCCGGAACCAACCACTCGCGTTGAACCAAAACTCCAACCGGCAGTAGCAAGCACCGGGCCGGCCCAGCCGGGTTTTCCCATTTCTGACGAGACCATCCGGGTGAGTGTCACCAAGCTGGATGGACTCATGGCCCAGCTTTCAGAGCTGCTGGTTACCAAAATACGCGCCGGTCAGCGCCTGGGGCAGGTACGCCAATTCCAGGGAATGGTCGGCCAAATGCAGAAAGATTGGCTGGTGACCCGCAGCGCTTACTCGCGGCTGGCCCGCCAGGACGCCAACGGCGGGATTGGCGCTTTGGGCAAAGACATACAGCAGTTGATGGTTTATGCCGGCGCCAGCCAGGATCAGCTCCGGTTGATGATGGCCCTGGTCAATGAAATGGCCCGTGAATATGCGAATGATACGATGCATATGTCGCTGGTGGTGGATGAGCTGGAAGAGGAGATCAAACGGGTCCGCATGCTGCCGCTCTCCACTATCACTGGACCGTTTGCCCGCATGGTGCGCGACCTGGCTCAGGAATCAGGCAAGCAAGTAGTGTTGGATATTCGCGGAGGAGAGACCGAGCTGGATAAACGCGTGCTGGAGCAGATCAAAGACCCTCTGGTCCACATGCTGCGCAATGCAGTCGATCATGGTATCGAGCTGCCCGATGCGCGCACCGCGGCTGGAAAACCAGCCTGTGGAACCATCACCCTGGCTGCCGAACAGTCGGGTAAGGATGTGATCATTTCGGTCTCAGACGACGGAGCCGGGTTAGACCTGCCTGCCCTACGGAAATCACTCACCAGGCGACGAGGAGGCACATCAGTCGAATCAACTGCCGCACAGCATCTATCGGACAGCGATCTGGTTGAAGCGATCTTCCAGCCTGGGGTCTCCAGGAGAGCGAGTGTTTCGGGCATTTCCGGTCGCGGGGTAGGCCTGGACGTGGTCCGGCGAAACGTCGAGACCCTGAATGGGCGGATAGATCTCGACTGGCAGGTTGGGAAAGGCGCTACCTTTCGCCTGACATTGCCTTTGGGCCTGTCCAGCTCGCGCGGCCTGCTGGTGCGCGCCAGTGGGCAAACCTTTGCTATCCCGCTGACGACCGTCGAGCGAATCCTGTTGGTCGACCGCCAGGAAATCGTTTCGCTGGAAGGGCGCGATGCAATCCGCTACGAGGGCAGGCCTGTAACGGTGGTACGCCTGCGTGACATATTAGATCTGCCCCCGTCGCAAAGCGGGCGCGGTGAGCGAATACCGGTGGTGGTTCTGGCAGCAGCCGAGCGGCGGATGGCATTCGCCGTCGATGAGCTGGTTGGCGAGCAGGAAGTAGTGATCAAGAGCCTGGGAAAGCAACTACGCAAAGTGGGTGGGATTGCCGGCGCAACCGTTCTGGGAGACGGGCGGGTGGTGCTGATCTTGAACATCCTCGACCTGTTCAAGTTAGCCCTGCAGGGGACGCGCCGGCCGGCGGCGATGGAAACCGAAAGCGATGCCCAACCGGAAGAGAAATTCCAGGCGCACATCCTGATCGTAGATGACTCGATCACAACGCGGACTCTCGAAAAGAATATCCTTGAAGCAGCCGGGTACAAGGTGCAGGTTGCAGTTGACGGGCAGGAAGCACTGAACGCAATTGTCAGCGGTGATCTTCCCAGCCTGGTGGTCTCAGATATTATGATGCCTCGCATGAACGGATTCGAGCTGACCCAACGCATTAAGGCCGATCCTCGCCTGGTTCAAGTGCCGGTGATTTTGGTCTCATCGCTCGATTCTCCCGAAGACAAAGCCAGGGGCATTGATGTTGGGGCCGAAGCCTACATTACAAAGGGCCAATTCGATCAGAACAACTTGCTGGAAATGATCGAGCAGCTGATTTAACTGAGCGTGTATTGCACGAATATTAGCTCGCAGATGAGAGAGAATATTCCTGACAACGTCCCTCGAAAACTAGCGCTGGTTGCATGGAAGGAAATGGGTAGAATGACATTACTAAAGAAGACCATGCTGGTCGTGGAAGACAGCCCTTCTCAAGCGGTGATCGTGCAGTTTATGCTGGAGCAGAATGAATACCAGGTGCTGTGGGCGCCCAACGGGAAGATCGGGGTGCTAATGGCCGAAGAGTACTTGCCAGATGTGATTGTAATGGATGCAGAAATGCCTGAGATGAACGGTTTTGAGGCCTGCAAGCTGCTCAAGGACAACAAATATACCGCGAATATTCCGATCATCATGATGACCGCGCGCAGTGAGACGGATCATGTCAGTAAGGGAATGGAATTGGGCGTATCCGATTTCATCCCTAAGGATCCGTTCTCGACCATGGTACTTTTGGGAAGCGTCAGGGCTTTATTAAAGTAGCCGAGTCTGTTTGTATTCCCAGAAGTGGCTTGCGTTCGGTCGGGCCAAATGCGACGTTAGTTTTTACGGCGCAGTGCAATTTATCGTCTTCAAACCGGCAGGTGTAGCTGATCGTAAAAGGTGTCTCGTACGCGCAAATTGCCAATACGAAAGTATCATCTGCTATCCAGGCCCCGCTCGCCGCTGCTTTCATAGGCGCCGGAGCGCCGAGAGCAGTCACGCCGTCGACCCACTTTCCCACGCCAAAGCTCAACGTGTGGATGCCTCGCCGCCGGCCGCCAGCCATCAGGCGGTAGGTGATCGTGTTGGTTTTAAAATCAAAGGCTAGTAAGTGGAGTGTCTCTTCGTTTGGCTCGAAAGTGAAGACTTTTCCGGAGAGAGACTCTCCAAGCGGGGAGTGCGACGCGCCTTGTTGCGAGGGCGATTCGAGCACCGCCAGGCTTCTCGATAACTGCAAGTCAGGCTGTCCGTCTCCGAGCAGCGATCCAGCCTGCAGCCCGGGCAGAAGCTTGTCCCACACAACATTCAAGACCACCTGCATATCGGGCAGGCCGCCTGTGAGGGCCAGCACGGCATTCTGATCGGGCATCACGATGCAGTACTGCCCGAACGCGCCATCGCCGCGGTAGATATTATGCCGGCAGCGCCAGAACTGGTACCCGTACCCCTGGGTCCAGTCGGAATTGGGATCGCTGCCGTTAGATACCTGTTTTGAGGTAGCTGCCTGCACCCAGGCAGCAGGGATGAGCTGTTGGTTATCCCAAACGCCGTTTTGCAGGTAAAGCTGCCCAAAGCGGGCGATATCCTCGGTCTTAAGGTTCAGTCCCCAGCCGCCAAAATTCACGCCGTTGGGATGGCTTTCCCAATAAACGTCTCGAATTCCCAATGGCCCGAACAGGCGAGGCGTCAGATATTCACATACCGTCTGCCCGGTAAGTTTCTGGACAATCGCTGCCAGCATAAAGCTGGCCCCGCTGTTGTAGACGAAATGGGTGCCGGGTTCATGCTCTACCCGAAGACCCAAGAACCCTTTAAATGGGTTGCGACTGCGCATGGTTCGTTCAGTGGTATCCTGGTCGTGCCCGGTAGACATCGATAGCAAGTGGTGCACCTGCATGGCTGCCAGGTTCTGGCTGACCTTTTTAGGCGCATCCTCCGGAAAGAACTTAAGCACAGGGTCGTTTACGGAAAGAAGTCCTTCAGCCACCGCGAGCCCCACTGCGGTGGAGGTGAAGCTCTTACTGAGTGAGAAGAGCATGTGAGGGGATTCGGGCCGGTAAGGGCGCCACCAGCCTTCAGCTACCACTATACCGCAGCGCAGAAGCATAAAGCTGTGCAGGCTGTTCACCTGTTTTCGAATTTCATCCACAAATTCCAGCACACATGAAGAAGGTATCCCCTGCGCTTCGGGAGCACTGCGCGGTAAATTCATCGAGGTGGCCATATTGAAATTCCTTTATTTTTCCTGTTCAGCGATTGAGTGACGGCTTTCTTATATTACTATTATAATCTTGACAATCCATACTCTAGTAGTAAAATAAGCCAATTCTAAAATTGGTGTCACTAAATCCATCCTCTAGTACATCGCCAGCTCAGACGATTTTTCTCGCTCGGGCCGTTCCATTTTACGTTCAACAGTAAAACTTAATAATCAATAGGATCTCGTTTCGCTCATCTCCTGTCCACTCATTCAGGAATTCTGAACGAGTGCTGTAGAAATTGGTTCGTGACAGTTAAATCGATTCAATGGAGCAGGAATTCCGTTTTTTGAATGTGGGGTGCTTCGCACCCCACATTCAAAAAACGGGCTCCTTCAATTTCTGGATAGGTGCTTATTTCGATTCTTCTCAGCGAAGGAAAATCGGATATTTGATTTGAAGGTCTTTGAGATATTCTGGCTCGGCTCAGATAATTTCGGGTTGTTTCCCTTAATTTCTGCCGCCGTTTTATCCCAAGAAAGGAGGCCGAATGTTCAGCAAGGTAATTCAACGCTCAACATCCTAAATCAACACTCAATCCATTCAAGTGCAATCAGGAGGAAGGAGAGATTGAAATGAAAATGCGTAGATCCATTTATACTCTGCTGCTCATTTTCGCAATGAGCGCACTTCTGGCAGGTTGTCAATCCACTCCAATTGTGGAGACGGTGGTCGTCACTCAAATTGTAAACGTTGAAAGTGAACCCCAGACCATCGTCATAACGCCAACGTCTGAGCCCCAAAAAGAGAGCGATACCATTGTGATTGGTGGGTTAGGCCCACTCTCGGCTCCTGGAAACTATGAAGCCGGGACAGAGATGCTCCAGGCATCTGAGATGGCTGTGCGTGAAATCAACGAAGCCGGTGGAATTTTGGGGAAGCAGGTGGAATTGATCTTTGGAGACACCGAAGGGCTGCCCGAACGGGCGGCTGCGGTCACAGAACGATTGATCACGCAGAACGAAGTCGTTGGCCTATCTGGCGAATACCACAGCGGTCAGGGTCTGGTCGAATATGAGATCGCCCATAATTATGGCATCCCGATCGTCTTTGCCGAAGTATGGGCTGATGCCGTTACCGCCAGCCAATACCCTGAAGTTTTCCGTATCGCGCCGACCATGGAATACTACAGCACCATTTCAGCCAATTACATGGTCGAAGCAGGTTGGAAAAGTATGGTATTTATCGCTGAGGATACCGACTACGGCCACCTCCAAACAGAGGAATGGACCCGCCAGCTTGCCGGCCACGGCGTGACAGACGTACAGACGATCTTTGCAGACGCGGCCACAGAAGATTTCACGCCGATCTTGCAGCGGATCCAGCAAAAACCACCAGATCTGTTGGGCATAGCTCTTACCGGGGTTGGCACCGGACGTATCTTGCGCCAGGCCTGCGACCTGGGCCTCGCACCCACCGCCCAGACTGCAGTTTATGCGGCCGATGCGCAGTACCCCGAATATTGGGAAAACACGGGCGCGTGTGGTAATTATGCGGTCTTCACATACGTCGGTTTGCCCAAATCTTTGTGGAACGAGCGCACCCGTGCGTTCATGGAAAATTTCCAAGAAACCTACCAGCACCAGCCGGGTGGGCACGCCATGGAAGCATACGATGCCATTTACGTGCTGTTAAATGCAATCGAGAAAGCCGGTACTACTGAACCTGCTGCCGTGATCAACGCCCTCGAGGTGTTGGAATATGAAGGCGTCTTAGGGAAGATCTGGTTCGAGTATGGCTCTCATAATGCGTTGCCTGAGGGTGAAAAAGCGTGGTTGTGGCACCAATGGCCTACCCCTAATGTATTTATTTTGCAGTACACCGAGGAAAACCAATCCGTGGAAGATGCTGCGGTGGTGTACCCACCTGAACGCTCGACCGGACCGGTTTACACCTCTCCGTAAGGATCGAGCAGAAGGAGCCTTCTCATAGCCGTTATTCAGGTTATTCTATGGGAAGGCTCCTTTGTCTGGAGGGATCATGGATTATTTTCTAGCATTGACTGTGACTGGCCTGGTCATGGGCATCATCTACGCCCTGATGGCCCTGGGGTTGACGCTCATATTCTCTATCTTGAAGATCGTAAATTTTGCCCACGGTGAATTCTATATGCTGGGGGGATATTTCACCTACTACCTGGTCAACCATTTCACCGGATTACACCCGCTGATCGCCGTGCCCATTGCCGGCCTGGGAGTAGCTTTGATCGGCCTCTTTTTCGAGCTTGGCTTTATCCGTCCCATCCACCTGGATAAGATCGAGCGCCCCGGTGAATATGCCATTCTGGTCACGATCGGTCTGTCGTTCTTTCTAATGAATATCGGCCTGGCAATATTCGGCCCATACCCCCACCGGCCTCCTTCATTCTTCGATGCACCGGTCAAGCTTGGGTTTATCAGTATCAGCGCAGACCGTCTGACTGCCGGGGTCCTCTCGGTGCTGCTGTTGTTAACGTTACTAATATTGATCAACAAGACCTGGCTTGGGAAGGCGCTGCGTGCAGTCAGCCAGGATAAACAAGCCGCGGCGATTATCGGCATCAACCATTTACGAATGAATACCCTTGGCTTCGCGTTAGGAACCGGGCTGGCAGGGCTGGCTGGCGCTCTGCTGGCGCCAAGCTTTGGGGTAACTCCTGACGTCGGGGCGCAACCGTCTATCCGCTCTTACGTGATCATCGTTTTAGGGGGTATGGGATCCATTCCAGGGAGTATCATCGGGGGCATCATTATTGGCTTGGTCGAAAGCCTCGGGGCCGGATATTTCCCCGACCCAAGCCGTGGATTGAATTATAAGACTGCCTTTGGCTTGATTATCTTTGCGTTGGTGCTTCTGTTGCGCCCGAGGGGATTGTTTGGGAGAAAAGAATTATGAAGATCACCCAACACCTTCGAGTGCCCAAACCCTGGATAATTGGGGTGCTCGCCCTGTGCGCCGCGCTTGTCTTACCCTTATTCATTAAAAGCTACTGGCTGCACGTCATTATTGTTGCTTATCTATACGCAATCCTGGCTTCGAGCTGGTCCTTCCTGGCGGGCTATGCAGGGCAGTTCTCTTTCGGTCACATGGCTTTTATGGCCATTGGCGCGTATACATCCGGCCTGTTAGGAAAGTATATCGCTCTGCCTCCTCTGCTGGACATTCTTGCAGGTACATTGGCAGCAGGTTTGGCCGGTTTTGTGATTGGTTACCTGGTATTACGATTTAAAGCCGCTTACCTGGCCTTATTTACCATCGCCTTCTCTGAGATCCTGCGCATGGTCCTGAAAGGTGAAACCCAAATCACTGACGGGGATCATGGCCTGAAAGTGGTCAAGCTCTTCGGCGAGACCATATCACGCCTGCCCTACTACTATACGATCTTAGCTGTCCTGGGCGTGGTATTGGTGTTGTTGTTTGCCCTTTCAAGCTCGCGGATTGGGATGTTCTTACGAGCTATACGAGAGGATGAAGAAGCAGCCTATGCAAGAGGCGTAGATATTGTTCACTATAAGATCCTCGCCTTTGTGATCACCAGTATGATGGCAGGACTATCGGGGTCATTTTATGCTCACTACATCGGCCTGATCACGCCCAGCATGATGGTGCTGCCGCAAATGGGATTGGTGATTGCTATGGCAATCATCGGAGGAGTTGAAAACCTCGCCGCGGCTGCAATCGGCGGCATCTTGATCCAGATAAGCCTGGAGGTACTGCGGGAGCTTGGAGCCTGGCGTCTCGTTTTTTTTGGAGCCCTTTTGGTTGTCACCCTGCGCTTTGCACGCAACGGCTTGTTGGCTCCCCTGTTCCAGCATTTGTTCGCCTTTGGCCCACGTGCGGAAGGTCGGAAGGAGACGTTGGTCGATGGAGATTGAAGTTAAAGATTTAGTCCAGCGTTTTGGCGGCATCCTGGCCTTGAACCACGTATCGCTTAAGATAGAAAGCAAACAGATCGTCGGCCTGATTGGTCCGAACGGTTCGGGTAAAACGACTTTAGTGAATATCATCGGAAGTGTACTGCAGCCCACGAGCGGCGACATTTATCTGGATGGCAAGCGTGTCACCGGGCTCAAGCCGCATGAAATGGTGCGTAAGGGCGTCTCACGGACCTTTCAAGTAACCCGGGCCTTCCGGCGGATGACGGTGATGGAGAATATGTTGGTACCGGCTCTTGCCGTCAGCCCGGGACACGGGCGCCCGGCCCTGGAGAAGCGCGCCAGGGAGGTGTTGGATTTCTTGACGATGGATCACCTGCGAAATGACTATGCCCGCTCCCTCTCTGGCGGCCAACAGAAACTGTTAGAGCTGGGCCAGCTGCTGATGACGGATCCCCAGCTGCTCCTGTTGGACGAGCCGTTTGCAGGCGTGCATCCACGGTTGATGGAGAAAATTTTCGAGTATATCCTTGAAATCCACGCACAAGGGAAATCTTTCCTGATCATTAGCCACGACATGGACTCTATTTTTACGCTTTGCCAGCGGCTGGTTGTCCTGAGTTATGGAGAATTGATCGCTGATGGCGATCCACAGGTGGTGAAGTTGGATGAAGCCGTCATTGAGGCTTACCTGGGAGAGGAGGTAGAGGATGCTTGAGGTAGAGAACCTTTATGTGGGCTATTACAAAGACCTTAATATCTTGCAAGGAGTCTCGCTGCGAGCCCGCCAGGGCCAAATTACAGCGGTCTTGGGCCCGAACGGGGTGGGCAAATCCACATTGTTAAAGGCGATCTACGGGTTCATCAAGCCAACTGCGGGGGATATCCGCATGGATGGAGAGAGCTTCGTTAAAATACCAGCCCACGAGATGGTGCGCAAGGGAATCTCCTACATGCCGCAGCGGCAGAGCATTTTCCCAGGGATGAGCGTGGCAGAAAACATCGAGCTTGGCGGTTGGACTTTCCGTAACGAGCCTGCTCTCATTCGTAAAAAGATCAAGGAGAATTACGATCGCTTCCCGGTGCTCTACGACCGGCGTCGTTCGCCCGCAGGTGAGCTCTCAGGAGGCATGCAGCGCATGGTCGAGATCAGCCGGGTCTTGATGACCGATCCTAAATTGATCCTGGTTGACGAACCGACAGCCGGGCTGGCATTGAAGCTCACTCGCGATGTATACCGCCTGCTCGTACAGCTCAAGGATGAGGGCATCACCATCCTGCTCGTGGACCAAAACATCCGCCAGGCCATTAAAATCGCCGACTACGTGTACGTATTGGAGCTTGGGCGAAATCGCCACGATGGTCCACGCGAGCAATTTGATGACCTGAAGAAGACTCTCTGGTTATAAAGGGTAAATTCGAGAATGGGAGCACATTTTGATTCGAGACAAAGCTGATTTGATCTTGCGAAATGGCCGGATTTTCACCGCGGAGGAATCCTTACCCTGGGCCGAAGCGGTTGCCTGCAGCCGTGGGCGCATCCTTGCCGTTGGTAAGAATGACGAAGTGCAGGCTTTGGCAGGGCATCAAACTCAGGTGATCGACGTTTCAGGCAGGGTTGTTCTTCCCGGATTGATAGACACGCACGTACACATCCTCTGGTATGCCATGCGCCAGCGGCAGAGCCATGTCGATTTGGACGGTATCAATGACTTTGCCAGCGTTCTCGACCGACTCCAGAAAGCAGCCGCGATCGCCGGGCCTGGGCAGTGGATCCATGGCTGGGGCTGGGATGAAACCGGTTGGGACGTGCAGCCGGCCTTATCTCTCCTGGACAAGATCGTACCTCAAGCGCCCATGGCCCTTCGCCGCAAGGATCTTCACACCTGGTGGGTCAACCGGACCGCTTTGGATTTAGCTGGTATAACTAAAGAAACCCCAGATCCGCCCGGATGCCGCCTGGGCCGTGATGCAGCCGGTGAGCTGACCGGAGTCCTCCACGAATGGGGAGCCATCCGGCTGGTCGAAGAGCATATTCCAGGGCTCGACGAGGCCACCCTTCAGAAGTGGCTGCGTGAGACGGTCTCCGAAGCCCATCGGTTGGGCCTGACCGGCATACATGACCAGCGTTTGCAAAACGATGGCCTTCAGGCCATTGACGGGTTCCTCGCACTCCACCGCCAGGGTAACCTGGATTTGCGCGTGTGTATGCATGTCAACGATCAAATATTACCGAAGATAGACAGCCTGAAGATGGAGCTTGGGCCAGACGATGACCGGCTGTGGCTCGGCCAGTTAAAGATTTTTGCCGATGGCAGCATGGGCGCACGCACCGCTTTGATGCTCGAACATTACGAAAACGAACCCAATAACTGTGGTATCGCCGTTACCGGTGCAGATAGTTTTAGGGAGCAGGCTGAACGCGCCAGGCGTTCTGGGTTAGCGATATCCGTGCACGCAATCGGGGATCGGGCGGTCAGGGAGACGATAAACCTCGTCAGCGCCATTCCCACAAGTAATTCCACCGGTGGCATGCCTCTGCCTCACCGTATCGAGCACGTACAGGTGATCGATCCCCACGATATACCCCGGTTAGGCCAGCACGGTATCATTGCTTCGATGCAGCCGGTTCACCTGATCTCAGATTGGCAGACCGCCGAGCGGGTGTGGGGGGAACGGTCGCGGTATGCGTATGCGTTTCGCTCTCTCCTCAACCACCATACTCAATTGGCCTTCGGCTCTGACGCGCCTTTTGCACCGCTCAACCCCATGACTGGCATCTATGCCGCTGTTACCCGCCAGGATGAACGGGGGGAACCTTCGACAGGCTGGTACCCGGAAGAAAGATTGAGTGTCGTAGAAGCTGTCCACGCCTACACGATGGGCGCAGCCGGAGCGGCAGGGAAACAACACATCCAGGGTTCAATCCGTCCGGGTAAATGGGCCGATTT
>Ga0105092_10000478_pt1 | contig 20798 bp, 28 predicted proteins | sample PPLLak2March2015_FD_87021 | JGI IMG/M metagenome (GOLD analysis project Ga0105092, IMG submission 87021) | Freshwater sediment microbial communities from Prairie Pothole Lake near Jamestown, North Dakota, USA - PPLs Lake P7 Core (1) Depth... | ecosystem: Environmental > Aquatic > Freshwater >... | reverse complement strand
CATGCAAGAACATTGTTTCGCTCGGTGAGGCCCGCAATGTTACGCGCCCGGGCAAGAAGCGCGTTGAATACCGAGACGGCACGTCGGGCACGATCATACCATTCCTGAGCCGTCACGCCCATACGGTAGCGGCTTGCCCAGAGCACCCCGGTCGGGATCCGTCACATGAAAACCGCCCCTCCGAACCGCCCTTCATTCCATGTGCTGCGCATCTCAATTTCTCCTTATTTTCTGGTAAGAGCAAATACCAAGAGCAGAGCCGCTCCGCCCGCAATCGCTACTGGGATCCAAGGGAAACTAGAAGGGGCCGGCTGAGGCGTCGGAATATACGGCTGAGTAGTGGGGAGCTGACCCGATTCGTCTTTAATCTTCTGGAAAAGACTATAAAGACATTGCAAGCCCGCCACGCCCTTCGTGCCACCTTCAGCGACCTGAGCCTTACACGCCTCGAGCTCTGCTTGATATTGTGAACCAGCCGCGCCCGGAGGGATCTTGGCAATAAGCTCGGAAATCGACGCTATCAGGCTATCCGGACCCGTGATGGCTGAAACAATATCCTCAAGCTGACCGAGCTTGGGAGACGATAGCGTCGCCAGCCCTCCATCCTTTCGGCCAAACGGCGCCGTTGAAAACATCGTTTTCATCAGGTCCCCCGACTAGTTCAGCAGCGAAATCCCGATCAAAGCCAGACCCGCAACAACGGCGAGCGGAACAAGGGTATCCGCCGCAAGAACAGGCTTGGCTTCTTCCACGAAGACGGTCGCCGGAGCCACGCCGATCGGCGCTACCGGAGGGGTCAGGAAGAAGTAGGGAGCCGGAGATCCCGCACGCAGCGAAACCTGAGCGAGCGTCGGAGCCATCGTGTTCCGACCAGAAAACGGGTAGTGCCTCATCGCGATTCTCCTCTATTAAGATCCATTTTTGGCCGGAACAGCGGCTGCGGCCGCTTGATTTTTTCTTAACGTTTGCAAAGTACGCTGAAGGTTAAGGACGGGAGGTTTTGGCGCCACATAAGCCTGGATCTCGACCATCGCGTCTCGGATTTCGTTGATCGCAGGCTTCACGTCGCGCTCTAGAATCTTTGTTCTTTCATCGAGATTCTTGGCAAGCGTCCGAATTTCCTTGATCGCTCCCCTAAGTTCTTCGAAGAGGCCCGATGCAACTTCATGTTCCGCCCGGTCCCCAAGTCTCTTCCAAGTATCGATGGCAGGTCCGAGCTTGTTCTCAACGGAGTTTTGAACCCTAGCTTCAGTCCGCTCAAGGGATTCCTGGCTACGGAAGGAGAGTTCCCTCATGGGGATAAGCCAGATGAACATGAAGGCCGCGATCCAGATACCGCCGGCCACCGGAATTACGTACGCGCCGTTGAAAACCTGCAAATTTAAATGCAAAGAATGCGGGGCGAACAGGTAGAGAAGGATGGCGCCGACCATAGTCACAATCGTCGAGAAAGCCAGCGCCTTTCGGGCTCTCTTGGTCGTTCGCTCGTACCAAGACCGGACGCCATCTTGCTTGTTTTCTGGACTCATATCGCCGCCGCCAAAAGTTTCGGAGCTACCTTCAGGAGTACCCCGCCTACAGCCTCAAGGATCTTGATGATCGTGTTCTTGGCGTCGACCGATATCTGGATCTGAAGCCGGTCTACCTCAGCTCTTGTCTGGGCTTTTATATGCTCCAGATTAGCCAGATGTTCGGCCTTTTCGTCTTCGGTAGCGCCATGGACCGATCCCCACCACTCGCGGGCGTACTGCTCGGCCTTTTCTTTGACGAAAACGTCGACTTCCGCGCGCTCGACGAAGCCTTTGAGAGCATCTTTGATGATCTCAATAGTCTTGTCTTTTACTCCGTCCCAAGGATTAGGGTCGGGCATTATTTCTCCAGAGCCTTCCGCTCTTCCTCGATGAGCAGCTTGAGACGTTCAGCCGTTTCTTTTCGGATCTTCTTCGTTTCTGGCTGAAGGGCGGGGTCGTTTTCGATGTACTTCTGATATTCCGTGGCCAAACCTGACTTGTTGACCAGCTGATCGACGCCATCGTGGAAAGCGACTTCCCGGGCAGAGCAACATCCCCAAGCAGAAGAGCAAATAAGGATCAGGGCGATGAACTTTTTCACGCAGCCCCCTTTTCTTTGCCTTCTCGAACGGTCACGACGGCCTCCGCGAGCTTCTTTTCAATCTCATCGAGGCTTTCCCAGGTCCCTTCGCCGTTCGACACGTAAATCAGGAGCTCGTGGAGATGGCTCCGGACGTCTCGTTCGATGTCTTCTGCGTCACGATTCATTGCTTTTGGTGGGAACATCTCTGAAATGGGGGAGGAGTGTTACGAAAATTATACCCTCTCATAGGCGGAACGCAACCCAAATCTAACATTTCGAGGGCCTTGCGCTCGCTTTATAAGGGTTGCCCATTCGCTGGTTTTGAGGCTCCACCCTCAATCTCGTATCTAATAATTTTTGTTCCCTTTCTTATATTACAAGGAAAGCAAAGCGGTTGGATATTCCCGATAGAATTTCCTCCACCTCTCGACACTGGTGTGATATGGTCAACAGTCGGACGCAATTCTTTCGACCAAGGGATCCCGCACGCTGGGCAATTTGGATAGAGGGATAGTTTTTGTTTCCACTCCAAAAACGTAAAAGATCCACCATTTAGCTGTTCACGAGCGTCTCTTCTAACCCGCCTTCTGGCGTGGCTTTCTGGATGTCTTTGACCCCATCTTCTAGCATGGGCCAAATATCTTTCCTTATTCTCCTTAGCGTATTCTTTGAAATAATCGATATATGTCCGGTAATTCTTAGCGTTGGCTACTTTGTCACAATCCTTACATCTGACAGCCAGCCCGTCATTCGAACTTCTTAGCTTCGAGAAACGCTCTCCCGGTTTCTCTTCTTTACATTTGTAGCAACGCTTGAACTTCGGGTATTCAATGCTTGTTCTTTCTCTATTTTCCTTTCTTTGTTTTTTCTCATAGTCACGCATATAAACCCTTCGGCACTCCCGACAGCAAGCTGAAAGCCCGAACTTCTTTGAAAGGTCTTTAAAGAAACTCTCGGCAGGAAGATCTTTTTTGCAGGTCGAACAAGGCTTGGTAAAATCCAAGAGAGTCTCCTCCCCGGAGAGCCCGGGGAGGAGACATTATTGCTGATCTACGCCTTAATTTGAAGGATTAGCAGCTTTCTGCTCCTCCTTGTACTTCACCACCGGATTGACCAATTTGTCATGGGCAATTCCGGCCGTAAGAGCTGCACCCACCGCCCACACGAGCGCGTCGATCCAATCGGTCGCCTTGAAGGCGCCGAGCACCTTGGCGACGATCGTAAACAGTACCGGCAGAATGAGCGCAAGGAATTCCTCCTTGCCTGTCACCCAGCTCGGTAGCCCTCGCTTGAGAGCCGCGACCGCGAGCAGAGTCCCTGACGCAATCAGGGCGAACACCTTAGCGTCGATCTGTTCCATCCTCTTACCCTCCTCTGACCGCGCCGAAATTGACGCGGAATATTTTTAGGCCTCCCCGGCGGCCTTCTTCGGCATCTTCTTCTGGAACCGCGCCACGTTGGTCTCTATCCTCTGCTTGAGGCTCGCGACCTTGTCGCGGAGCTCCTGCTCCTGCTCCGGCGTGAGCTTCCCGCTCTGGTAGAGAAGCCACAGCTCTGAGATTCCGCCTCGGTAGTGCTCGTCCAGGGAGTCCTTCAGCTTCTCGAACTCGTCCTTTGGAATCATCACTTTCCTCCCCGAGGCGGCTTGTTTACCTCGTCGTTCAGCGTTCTGACCAGATCAACCTGCTCTCTCATATATTTTGCCCACTCGGCCTGAATATTATTGAGCTGAACCTGATTTTTCACGCCCCAGCCCGAGACAGCCACCAAGGCCGCCGCCATGCCGCCGATGATATATTTGCAGGTCACGGTGTCGTCTTGAGAAACGTTCTGCATCTGCTGGAGGACGAAAAGAAAGAATTCGGTCATTTGACCCCCGCGGCGGCCGAGAGCTTGGACTTTAAGAACTCGCTTTGGCCGCATGTTTCAATACCGTAGTTCAAAGTTGCCCTTTTGGTCGCAACCCATCGCTCCCCTGCGGCGACCCATCTAGAGAACAGCTCCCAATCATGATGGTAATTCGCCTCAGTTCTATCTTTCCAAAATCCGTGTTTCTGGATGAGATTATTACGATGGATTACGCAGGAGGTATCTATCGACCCGAGCTTCGGCTCGTCGAAGATAAGGTCATTCCCATCCACCTTCATGGACGAGAAAGCGAATGCGGCGCCGTGAAGCCGGAGGGTCGAATAGAGGGTTGAAATATGATCGGACAGGAAAAAATTGTCGTCATCCAGGTAAGCAATCATCTCCCCCGCGGCCAACATGATCCCGTAATTCCTCGGGATGGCGCCGCCGGCCCCGTTATTCTTCGGGAGATTCAGGATCCGGACTCTCGGCTCACTAGACCACTCCTCGGGATCAAGGTCCGGGCAATTATCTCCAACAACCAAAATCTCGAGATTGGCGTAATCCTGAGCTAGGGCCGAATCGATAGCTTTCCCAAGAAGCTCTTTCCTTCGGTAAGTCGGGATAACGACGCTAACGAGCGGCCCCACGTGGATCTTCCAAATCCTGGCGTCTTCTAGATGGTCGTAATCAAGGATCGGCCATTTCTCACGCGCGGCGGCGCGGAAGTTGGGGTCCATGAAGTACGGCTCCTCTTTCGAGAGAGCATCGTACATCGAAGAAGAAGATGCCCGCCGCTCAGGGGTATGAAGTGAAATTACATGGTCAATCCGGCCGTTTACGATGATCGCCTGATAATCGCTCCCGACGAGCTTCTCGTGTACCTTAAACGTCCATTGTATATTTGGAAGGTTCCTGAATACAAAGGGCTTCGGAACGTATTCCCTTCTGCTTCCGTCAGGGTTTACAGCATGAAGCGGCGCGAGGAGGATCTCGTGCGGAGTTTTGAAGAGCGTCTCCTTGAGATGTTCGACGGTGTGGGAATCGAGGCGCTCGTCGGGATCCAGCATGATGACCCAGTCGCAATCTCCGGCGAACTTCTTGAGGGCCTCGTTTCGGGCCTGGGCAAAGTTTTCAAAGACCCCCGACTCAACTCGCGCCCCTACCGCCTTGGCAAAGTCGACGGTATTGTCCGTTGAGCCTGTATCCAGAAGGCAGAAGTCTTTCGTAACGGGGCTGAACTGAGTGAAGAATTCTTGGATACAAGAGGCTTCATTTTTAGAGATTGCAATAACCCTGATTTTCGGATTCTTCTTGGCGTAGATCTTTTTGTTTTCTCTGATAACCGCCTGCGGATCCATTCCGAGAGCCTTGAACGTTTCATGCATCTCATGATGGACCCATGTACCGCCTACGATTTTGCATGCTGCCCCCAATCCGGCCGCCCGCTTGCAAAGATCGTCATCTTCCCAAGTGGTAAGCCTCGGGTCGAACCCACCGATCTTCCGGAAGAGATCGGTCGGCATCATGAGGCATAGCCCGACTACCATCTCGGGGAAGCGGTCGTCTTTGGGGCAGGCCTCGCGGAGCATATTCCCCTGCGGAGGCTTTGCTCTGTCCGAATAGGGCGCGACCAGCGAGTGCGTCTCGGTTATGGCGGCGGCGAGCTTCGCCGGCGTGTCGTCGATGAAAAGGGCGTCGTTGTTCATGAAGCAAACAGCCGCCCTAGAAGCCTCCATCGCCCCGCGGTTGCATCCGGCGGCGAACCCTATGTTGACGTCTAGGTCAATGACCTTGTCGGCAAGCTCGCGGCAGGAAGGAGTCATCGGCGCGCCGTTGGCAATGAGGATGATTTCCGATCCCGGAGAATGTTCACGAATAGATTTCAGGCATTTCTCCGTGAGTTCCATCCCGATCGCATCGAGAACGACGTAGCTAATGTCTTTTGTTTCGTATTTCTTTTCAGAAGCTACCTTATGCTGAGCCGGGCGCCCTTGTGTGGTCTCGGCCGCATTGTAGAGGTAGAAGTAGAGCGTTTTTTCGATCCGGACCTGGTTCTTGACGTCTTTTGCCGCCCGATCCGCCCACTCCATGTCCTCGTTTGAGTAGTTCCGGAACTGATGCTTCGCTACGAGGTCTCTTCTCCAGCAGTTGATAGGCATCGGCTTCCGGTAGTAACGGTCTGCGTCTTCGCTCGTGGGGAGCTCTGCACCGTAGCGACAGATCTTCGGCTTGGCCGTATATCCATGAACCTCGGCATCGAAGACGACGCAGTCGGCTTCCGGATTCTTCTGGATGGCCTCGAGCAGGGAGTCTACGTAATCCGGAGACACTTTGTCGTCGTCGTCCACGAAGGCAATGAACCGCCCCTTAGCGTCCCGGATGGCCGAGTTTCTCTTGTCGGAGAGGGTCTTGTAGCGATTGTCGAGGGTGACGACGACCTCTACCGATTTGTCCTTAGCTTGGGCGAAGAGGTCCTCGAGCAGCGTCTGGAGGGACGACTTCCACCGGGATTCGATCGCCGAAATTGCGATTGTTAGAGCGACTTCGTCCTTCTTTGCGAGTTTCTTTGAGGGCGAAAGACGTTCCCTATTGAACTTATCGAATTCGTCGGCGTAGGCTGCCCTTCCAAGTGCAAGATGATCTTGGATGGATTTGTTTCTCGTAAAGGTCGTATTCGCCCAACCGTCGAGAAATCGATAGAGGTAAAGCATTTTGTCGACGTGCAGGCACTTCGACCGAAGGAAGAACCTGGCGTATAGGTCCCAGTCATCAGAGACGGGGAGCTGCGGGTTATATCCGCCGAGGGTCTTGAATGTTGAGGCCCGGAAGGCCCTAACATGGTTCGGCCCAACCGTAAGGAACCATCCAAACTGCTGCCTGAAATCCGGCCCAAAACGGTCGTAGATGTCCGGGTTCAGGCATTCGAGCCACTTCTTTCCCCGGTACTCCGTCATGCGGTAGCGGTCCTTCCAGAAATCATCGCCGAACCTCTGGAACTCCCCGTTCTGGAAGAAATTAGCACAGTTCGAGTAGACCATGCCGACGTCTGGGTTTTCTGAGAACGCCTTCTTGATTTCGTCTAGGGCGAAATCAGTCAGCATGTCGTCGTGGTCGAGCTCCACCAAGTATTCGCCCCGACAGAGCTTCGTAGCCGTATCTTTGACACCGCCGATCTTCCCACAGCGCCGCGCGTTCCGGAACGGCCTCACTCGGTGATCCTCGGAAGCGATCTCGACGAGGCGGTCCCATGTTTTGTCGGAGGAGCCGTCGTCTACGCAGACCCATTCCCAATTACTGTAGGTTTGATCTTTCAGACTTTGATAGGTATCCCGCAGGAAGTCACCCGTGTTGAACGTCCCGGTGTAGACCGAAATGAGCGGATTGGCGTCGGCGTTTGGATTTTTTGACCAGAGATTGAAGGTATAGCACCCTTCAATGGCCCCAACGACGTCAGCGTCGCCCGCGTTCTCCGCAACGTGGATCCACCGCTTTCGGATCTCAAACCCGGTCCCTATAAGCGCGCCGGGGACAGCTCCGGAAGATACGATCACATCGGGAGCAAATGAGGCGAGCGACCCTATGAGGCTCTTGGCGTCGGTGACGGGGAAGACTTCGTACTCGCGAGGGAGCCGGAACAGCCTTCCGATTATTAGGACTTTAATTCCGGCCGTTGGCATTCTTTCCCCTTATTTCCAGTCGAAACCAGACGCCAGGTGCTTCTTCAAGGCCTGCTCCACCAGGAGCTGCGTGTCCGAGTCGACGTCCTTGTTGAACGTGAGAACCCAGAACTCGTTGCTCTTGTCCTGCCTGACTACCTCGAGCGAGAGGTCGGACATGATCGCCTTCAGGTCCGTCCCCGGTCGCGGAGGAGGCATCGTTATTTGTGTCGCCATCGTTACACTCCGTTCACGAGGTTGACGAAATACTGCCTCATGCTCTTCACCGCCAGAGCAGCCAGGTTCCGAAGGCCGGAGAACACCACGAGTTCGGTGGTGGGGGACGGCTGGTTCGCGGTGAACGTGTGAGATGCGAGGAGAACGAAGTCCGCGTCGAGGATCTCGAGAAGAATGTTCGTGCCCACCGGGGCGAAGGTCATCCTCAAGTGCAGCGTGGCGTTGCTGGCGGCGACCCCGGAGTTGACGATCCCTTGGGTGGTCCCGTCGTGGGTCACGAACTGCCAGTTCACGTCCCCTCTGGAGGTTGAATACTGGATCCCGACGTACTGCGCCGCCGGAGTGTCCGACGAGACCGGCGCTCCGTCCGGCGCGACCGATCCAACCAGGCCCATGAAGGCGCGCTCGTTAGTCGTCTGGCCGAGTCCGGCCTTGAACAGCAACTTTGGCTTGAAGTTCGGCCGTGTCACTCCGGACCCGGCGGCATTGGAGACGAAAACTTCGGTATTGAGGACGGCGGTAGTGTCCTGGCGAAGATGAACCCCCGCCGCGTCGAATCCAGCCGCCGAGGCGAGGTCTATGGCCCTTTGGGTCATGCCCGCGACGGCCTGCATGACGGTGGCTTGACCGTTCGCCATGATGACGCCCCACGGCCTTGGCTGCATGTCGATCAGGGCCGACTCGATATCGTTGATCTCGGCGAAGTCGGTCTGCTGCCTGTTTATCTTGGTCATCTTTTTACTAAACGGACGGCGCGAACCAGTAGTCGACTCTGATAAGTGACGCGAGCAAGGGCGCCAGAACAAAGGTTATGGTGTTACCCACCACGGAGAAATCCGTCCCGACGACCTGCCGCAGACCGTTCAGGTAAACGAACGTCATGATGGGGGTGATCGGGGGGTTAACGTGTGTGAAAACGGCGTTCAGCCCGTTCACAAGGCCAGCTGGCGTTTCCTGAACCATGAGCTGGACATTCTCGATTCTTACTATGCCTCCAACGGGAGGCGTCCTGAACTTTCCAAGAAGAGGCATCTTTCCTTACCTCGTGAAGTCAAAACGCGAATTATCGACGATCCCGATGCGACCAGAATACGTGTCCAGAGCGTCCGCTCCGAGACGCTGAAGATGAAAGTTGAGGACATCCCCGGCGGCCATGAGCGCGGCATTCAGCGTAAACGTCATAAGGTGCATCCGGTTCAGGGTTCCAACAACTGCGACCGTTTGCAGCAGTGTTTCATCGGCGGCCTTCGTGGTCAGTTCGCCGACCGCAATATACCGCATCGTCAGGCTCATCCTGACGTTCCCGTTGGCGGCCGCGACCGTGACGACGAAGGGAATCGAGATAACCGGATTCACGGCGAGACTCATGCCGTTGGGGATCAGAATCGAAAGGCTCACGCCGTCCGTTACGTTGTCCCGAAGCTCCCAAACAATGACTTCGTTAGAATAAATTTCGTTGGCGCCTCCCCCCGAGTCTTCGGACCAACCGACCGGTTCTGAGGTATTAGAGTTTCCTCCCTGAACCCCTTGGAACCCCTGGTTACCCTGATTTCCTTGAGGGCCGGAAAGGCCCTGGAATCCCTGATTCCCCTGGGGTCCGGAAAGCCCCTGAAAGCCTTGAGGGCCGGAGATCCCCTGGTTCCCCTGTGGACCGGAAATGCCCTGAAAACCCTGCGGTCCCTGTATTCCAGACGGTTGTGCGTCGAACCCGACTTGGACCCAGACGTCGGAGAGGTAGACCTCAGCTTGCGCAAATGTGAGGTCGCTCGTCCCGTTGTTCGCTGTCAGGGTCGCGGCGCTCAAGAGGTCCCGGAGCGATTGGGAGGCGCAGAGCTTCCGGAGGATGTCGGCGGCGGTGTAGGTGTCCTGGCCAGACGCAGGAGTGATAACCCCGACGTCAAAGATCGTGACGATCGCTCCAGTATTGTTTTTAAGCGTCAGCGTCGCCATATCATGATATCCCTATGACCACATGTTCTTCCGTGAAGTCCGAGGCGCCCGACCCGGCCGTCAGGACAAGGAATGCCGTGATAACATCGGTCGCCACCACGGCGACCGCAAGGGCTACCGTGTTCGCCCCGATAGATCCGGAGGGAAGAGCGAGGGTAGCGACGGTGACGGCGTTCACTCGGATTTCAAGATTATACGAATTCGTCGCGTCGGCCGTTTCTACCTGGATGGACGCCGACGTAATCGTTCCTGCGGCGTATAGCCTCGCGCCGACGAATGTGTCACCGGGCCCTTCCATCTGAAGCGTTCCGGCGCCCGGCACCGCCACGTCGTTTCCAAACTGGAGGTCCAAGCCCTGGCCGCCGGCCGCCTGAGGTCCTTGGTTCCCTTGGTTCCCCTGGTTTCCCTGGAAACCCTGATTCCCCTGTGGGCCGGAAATGCCCTGGAAGCCTTGGAACCCCTGCGGTCCGATGTTGCCCTGGAAGCCTTGGAACCCCTGCGGTCCGATGTTGCCCTGGAAGCCTTGGAACCCTTGGTTTCCTTGGGGTCCGATGTCGCCTTGGAAGCCCTGGAATCCTTGGTTCCCTTGGGGCCCGATGTCGCCCTGGAAGCCCTGGAATCCTTGGCTCCCTTGAAATCCCTGAGGGCCGACGTCTCCCTGTGGGCCCTGAACTCCCGCCCCGGAACTTCCTTGGAAGCCTTGGTTCCCCTGATTTCCTTGGTTCCCTTGGAACCCCTGAGGCCCCTGGACTCCAGTTCCCTGAAATCCCTGGAACCCTTGAGGCCCTTGGTTTCCTTGGAATCCCTGAAAGCCTTGAGGTCCCTGCGCGCCGGCTCCCTGAAAGCCCTGGAATCCCTGAGGACCCTGAGGTCCTTGAGGTCCTTGTGGCCCTTGTGCGCCGCCACCTCCACCTGCGGGGCCTTGCGGCCCTTGAGCGCCCCCGCCGCCCGCCCCATCTACAACTCCCTCCGGAATTCCGAGCACGCAAAGATCAAGCTGGGTCTGCGCCGCTCCCGTGTTGCAGAGCGTGACCCGCATGAAACTGCCGCAAGGCGCAAATCTTTCGCAGGCAAACTGAAGTCCGGTTGACGGATCCAGCGCAGACGTGAAAACATTAGTGGCAGCGTATGGGCCACCAGGTGCGCATGCCTCTTCGATCGTAATTGTGAACGGCTGGTCTGAAACCGCTAAAAGCGTGACGACCGCGTATCCGGCGATCTCCCGGATGGGTGAAACGAAACATTCTCCCGCGCCCAGCGGCGTCTGGGTATCGACCAAAAGGTCGGCCTTCTGCCGCGTCGCGATCTCGAATCTCGCCTTTTCGCCTTCTAAGCTCATATTTTCAGCTTACATGGGCAAGCCGATGACGCAGAGGCTCAACTGAGCCTGCGGCGTAACTGATGTATTTGTAAGGATAATTCTCCCGAAGAATCCGCACGGCTCCATTCGTTCACAAACCTTTTGAAGCCCTGTCGAAGCGTCGAGGCTCGAGGTAAACGTTACTACAGCCGCGAAGGGTCCGTCGTCCGTGCATCCCGCCTCAACCGTAACCTCGAACGGCTGATCCGAGATTCCAAGGATTGAGAGTTCGGAATATCCGGCAATTTCCCGAACGCTGGACGTGGCCGATGAAGGCGCAGCTCCGAGAGGAGCATCGTTCTCGACCAGGATGTCGGCCTTCTGTCGTGTCGGGATCATAAAGCCTGGCTTCTTGTCGATCATGGAACCGGAATCCCGATAGCGCAGAACGTCATGGACGTTTGCGGGAACGCGCTCGTGTTTTCCAGAACCATCCGGCCATAGATTCCGCAGGGCGGGATCCTGTCGCAGATAAGCTGCTTCCCGTCAGGGCCTACCGCGGAGGTCAGCGTCGCCGTTCTGACAAAAGGCCCTTCCGGCATACATGCCTCTTCAAGGTGAACCGAAAATGCCTGATTCGAAAAAGCGAGGACCGAGACGGAAGAATATCCGAGGATCAACCGGACATCGAAGACTTGGCTGTCACCGGCGGCCAGAGGGACCGTCGAGTTGAACAGCATGTCGGTCTTCTGCCGCGTCGGAACCTGAAAACCAGCCCCGGGCATCGTCCCTCCCTCTAGCTGAGGTATTCATACAGCGCGTAGGCCGCGACAGCCAGAAGCCCAAGTCCGATCAGCGGCGGAAGATCGTTATCTTGTTTTTCGAGCGGCTCAAGAACCGGAACGCCAGAAGCCTCGGCGGTCACGAGAACCTCTTCAGCTTCACGGGAAAAGACCTTGAGCGAATCAAGATGGGAATCGACATATTCCTTCGACCGAGAGAGGTCCAACGGCTCCTTCGAGGTAAAGGGAGCCGCCGCGGCAGTCTCGTCTACGTCGGTCCGGAACTTCGAAATCTCTGCCGCAGAAGCAACGTCCGTAGCAGTCATGTACGGAGAGACCGCCCCTCTCGAGAATTCCTGAACAAAATCATCTACCGCCGCAGCGTCCTTTTGAGCCTGACCCAGAAACTCTGCGCGAGAGGAGAATCCGGCAAAGTCGCTATTGTCCAAATCCAGAGCTAGGGAAGCTTCGGTCAGAACCTGGGCCATCTGCTCGGAGGCTTCCTCAAAGAAGCTCTGAATAGCCGACCGAATGGACAGAAGCTCTTCCGAGGAAACATTCGGTGTCATCGGATACTCTTCCGCCGGCGCTTCGTCTTGACCCAAGAAGCTGTGCCGCCGCAGCGAAAGACCGCCCCCGGCCCGAAGGGGGTCGACCAAAGAGGACTTTCCAAACGGGGTAGTTTTCATTTCTTTTTCCTATTCGGCTTGCGGCTCCAAAGTTCAGGTCCAAGAAACGCGACGCCTGCAACGAGGGCGCCGGCAATAACGAGCGAGGCCCACGGAAACGGGGCGCCCGAAAACACATTCGCAAGGATTGCCTGCGCGCCGTTTACTTTCTGGGTCGCCTCAGTTTTCTGGGCAGGAGTCAGAACGGTATCGTTTTCAATGGCAGAAAGGACCTCGTCGTTGAAATTCCTCTCTTCCTGCACTCTCTCGTAGGCCGAGAAAAACGCAAGCACGTTACCTATCAAGACGTTCAAGGTCCCCAGGATGGGGAACCCGGGAAGAACGGCTCCAATCTCCTGATACATATCCTGAATCTTGATCCCGTCTTCTATAAGTTCAGCGGGAGTCTTTGTCGAGAAAGCGGCCGAGAAATCGGGAGGAACACCTTCCTCCACGGCGCGATGCAGCACCACCGTATTCGGCTGCGTCGGACTGTCTCCGAAATACTCGAACTCGATCGACATGTTTTCGGCTACGAATTGATCGGTAACGCTATTTCTCAAGGGCCTCCAACGACGAATCGCATCGGCAATACTTCCGGACGTCTTTGCCGCTTCTTCGGCAGCGGTCTTGAGCTCCGTGAATCCCGAGAGAGATTCAGGAGGAAGCTTGGTCATGACCGGCTGCCCAGCCGAGAGGATATCCTGAATCGCCTTGATCGCCGTTGGGAGAAGCCCTATATATCCGGCATCCGTTCCGAACACTTTCAGCCTCGGAGACGTCATGGCCGAAAGCCATTGATAACCAAGGAGAAATAGGCGCCTTTCCCTGACTCCCCACCCTGCGATTTCTGTGGCTTCTTCCTGGCTCAGGCCCTGGGAAGCCGGAGTCGCCGCCGGGGGCGCTTGCGAAAGAAAAGGTCTCATTAGCAACTTGCCCAAATTTCTGCGTGAATGTGGAACAGCGCCGGACTGAAGGGGCTGTGGTTGATCGCGTAAACGTCGAATCCAGATCCTGGGCACAGGATGATATGTTCGACGTTGTAATAAGTCCCGATGTTGTTCCCGTCCCCCGGCTCAAACGGAAGGCAAAACCCTTCCGAGAATCCGAAGGCGCTGTTTCTGGGGAACACTATTTCGCCGCTTTCCACCGCGGTCAGGTTTGCGGGCTCGACCCGGAGCCGCGAGACCACAAGGGAGAGATGCATCGGGGCACAGATCTTGATGAGTTTCACCCGGGAAGGCGTGTTCTCATCTTCGGCCGGCGGGGCTTCAACGGTCTTGTCGAAGACCGAAACGATGTCGCAGGCTCCTGGACGAATGGCGGCAAGTGGGTCGAAGGCGCCGATGTTGGCCATCATGCGAGCCAGATCACCGATCGTTTCGATGCCACCGCCGAGCCATTCGGCGGGGCATTTCCCCTGCTTGCAGAGCTTTACAAATTCACCGAGCGGAATGGGGCAGAGCCCATTTTGATTTTTCACTTTGAGCATCTTGCGCCTCCTCGCCCGGAAACCTTAAAGGGCCGGAGGGGGAGATGCTTTCGCATCTCCCCCATCCGGATTGATGACGTGGCCTTACAGGGCCGCGGGTCCCATCGACACGCCCGCTCCGGGACCACTGACGGCAACCGCTTCCGCCGAAGCGACGTTGGCGCCGAAGGTGGCCGGGCAGGGGTACGAAACCGGGTAGGCTTGCTGAGCGGCATCGAGAGCCCCGACGCCGAACAAGCAGCCCTGACGGACCTTGGTCGTGTAGTTGACCAGGATCGCGCCCGCGTTGATGATCAGGTCACCACCGCCGGTCGGGATGTCGGCGATCGTCGCCGTCAGCCGCGTGCCGTTCGGCAGGAAGAACATCTGGCAGGTGCCCAGGAGGCCGAGCTCCGGCGTCCCCAGGATGACCCCGACGTCCGTCGTGGGCTGGGAGCACACCAGGCAGGCCGGGCACAGGAGGTGGTTCTCGATGGCGCTGTCGTCAACGACGTCTTCGCCGTCGATCGAGAAGGTCAGGCGAGCCGTGAAGAAGCGGCTGGCGTAGTCCAGGTCCACGCAATTCAGCAGCTTCACGAACGGCAGCACGAACATCTTGGCATCGCACACCGCGGACTCCGTGGTGTGGTCGAGCACGATGGCGTCGATGGGCTCGCCATCAACCGTGGCGCCCGTGGCGACCACGTTACGCTGCTCGACGTCGGAACGACCCTCGCACCGCATGGCGAACGCCGCGCAGGCGATGGGGTTGATCAGCGCCGCGAACTCCGGCGCGATGAATCTCCATCCGTTTTTCGTCATAAACTGTCTCCTTCGACGGAGCCCACTAGGGCTTCGGCCTTTCGGCCCCGCGCCTCCGCCGGGCGCGCTGGGGATCCCGTCTTTTCTCTCTCGTTCTCTCTCAACCTAGGGTCTTTACTGCAACTTCAAACCACGACTACTTCAGGCGGCGCCAAGAGGGGGCCCGGCGACCGCTTGAGACGTTCCCGTCTCCTCCCCCGAACGGCCCACCGCGGCCACCCTTTGGCGCCGCCGTCAGGTTTACCCCACAAACTGGGGCCGGGCCTGCACCCGGGGATACTGCTGAGCCGCGCGGGTCTGCTGACCGATGCGCGCCTGGATGTCGGCGAGACGCTGACGAGCCGCCAGAGCGGCATCGAGCGCACCCTGCCGTCCACCCATCGAGCCACTGAGCGGAGGACGCACGCCGAGGATCTTGATCCTGTCCAGGGCATAGTCCGCCAGACTCCCGGCCAGGTACACCAGGCCCGGAAGCCCGATGCCCACGGTCATGGAGTTCGGCTTCGCCAGGAACGGCACGATGCCGACACCGAAGTTGATCGCATTGACCGCGATCTCGCCCGTCAGGCCCGTGACCTTCGGAGTCACGAACCGCAGAACCCGGTTGCCCAGGGTTCCGACCAGGGCGCCCGTTACGGCGTCCTTCCCGTTGAGCGTCGCCGGAAGACCAATCTTGGCCCCCAGCTCCCAACGCTTGCCGAGGCCGCCCCCAGCAAACGAGGGACGATAGGATCCGAACTTCCCGGGCCGATAGCCCTTGGAGCTCTTGGATCCTGCCATCCCGGCGCTACGGAGACGCTTCTCCATCGCCTCTCCGAGGTCGATGGTGACGTTTCCGTTCGCCTTCCGGCCGGCTTCCTTCGCCTTAGCCTTCGCCATGTTGTCTCCTCCTGCAAAAACCGCCGGCCGGGCGACAGGCCCGACAGGCCGAGTTTCTATTTTATGAGCGAATAAACGATCAACCCCACTGCCGCAATTCCCGCAACGGTAGCGATCGACCCCATCAACGGGCAGGCCTGACCCTCCTGCCCAAGTATTTGCCGACCAAGGATGTCCGTCCTTATCTGCGGCCGCGCAGAGAAAAACGGGGCCCTGCCCGAAATAGCGACTCTCGAACGAGCCCCTAGCTCAATCAGTTCTTCGGCGCCGAGTCCGTATCTCAAAGCGGGATCTCCAACTCTTCATAAGCCTCGAAATCGGAGAAATCTCCCAGCTTGTATTCTGGTTCCGTGAGATCGCTGTCGTACCACTCGCCGTCGGCTTGGACCCTTCCCCAAACATGGTGGAGCGTTCCGCCGTTGCCGCCGAAGCGGAATCTAACCGGCGTAATATCGAGCGCCGCGCACATTCCGAGCATCAAACTGACTGCCTCTTCGCAGTCGCCAATGAAAAGTGGTGGGGGAGAATAACTTGCGCGCGCGAACGACGGATCAGCCTTTTCCATAGCCGTGTAAAACGGCTCCATGACGTGCTCCAGAACCTCGCGCGCCACCTTCGTCTGTTTCACCATGCGGCGCTGGGTTTGCATGAACTCAATGTTCGCGGGATCATTGACGTAGGCAAAATGATGTCGACACCAGATATCGATGCCCTCGAGCATGATGGTTTTATTGTTATGGGCGCTGATCGGCCGCCCCTCACGGGCCGACATCTCCTCAACGAACTTTCCGAAGTGAACCGCGGCAAGCCGGGCCGTATCCACGACCAAAGGATCCTTCCTGGCATCCTTCACGTACTGGACCATCCGACCGATTTCGTATCGGATCCCATCAAAGGTGTCAGGAAGTGCTGTACGGAGAATCTGCCCGTCGGATGGAGAAGGAGCCGACATCGCCCGCCTTGCCTTGTCGGACGACGTCCAGCTGTTGTCTCTGTCTCCCCTGGGCACTTGCTTCTCTCCTACTGGATTTCCGCGACCTGCGTCTCAGGTGCGTTTTCTTTTTCGGCCGATTCTTGAGCGGCCGCGTCTCGAGCGGCCTTTCTCTCCTGAAGCATCGCTTCAGCCCATCCCTTCATCTGCTCAAGCACGATGGTCTTGAAGGCATCGTAGAACTCCACGGCCGCCTCGGTTTCGAACACTTCCTTTGTGGTCTTGGAGACGTGCGGCCCGAGCACCTTCATCATGGCCTTCCAGTCCCGGCTGGCCATGAAATTGGCGAAGTTGGTACAGCCCTTGACCGTCTGATAATCCTCCGGATCTTGCATCCAGGTCAGATAGGTCTGAGCAAAAGTTGCCGGCGTGACATCTTCCCGGACGTGTCCGGCCCACTCTTCCAAGATCTCCTGAAACATCGGCTGTCTGACAGCCTCGATGATCTTTGTCTCCAAAAGGCTTTGGCCCTCAGGCCTTTGCGGGACCGGAGGAGCTTCTTGTACGATCGGTGCGACGTGCTCAGTCGTGAAATGGCTGTTGCCGTTGCCATTCCCGTTTCCGTTTCCGGACGGTGCTGAAACCTGCTGCTGCTGAACTCTTTCCTGGCCCTGCGTAACCACATTCCCGTCCGTCGCGCGCGTAACCGCGGCGACTTGGGCCTCGGGGCTGATGATCTCGAGCTTCTTGAGCTCGACGACTTCCTTGATCGTTGCCCCCACCTCTTTGACGATGTTGTCCATGACCTTGGAGATCCCGTCGCCGGTCGAGGTTCCGAGGTAGTCTTCCTTCATCTTGAGCATTTGCATCTTGAGATCGTTTTCACGATCCAGCGCCTTGTCGCGAATGGCATATTCGCGCTGGAGCGTTTCGCGGCCCTGCTCGATATCTTCCGAGACGGCCTGCTGAAGCGCCTGAATCTTTTCTTCGCTCTGGCGCCGCATTTCGAGCACTTCTTTTTCCAGCTTCTCGCGATTGAACCGAGCCTCTTCGCGGGACCTCTCGACTTCCTTGAGAAGCAGGTTTTCCCGGGCTCGGGACTCTTCTCGGATCAGATCGAGCTTCTTCTGTTCGAGCTCCAGAAGCGTCTTGCGTTGCTCTTTTTCGATCGAGGCACGAGATTCAGCATCCAAACGAATCCTTTCCAGGTCGCGCTCGTGGCGGCGCTGGTCGTCTTCCTGACGCCGCGCCCACTTCTCATCATCGTCCTTACGACGCCTTTCATCCCGGGCGCGCTCGTCGGCTCGCATCTGCTCTTCGCGTGTACGTTCCTCAGCGCGTTGCCGCTGCATCTCTTGCTGCTGGCGCGAGTAGAATTCCGTCATCATGGAATCGGGACCCGTCTTCCGAAGAGATTCAGCCTGGGTCATGGCCTGACGGTTCAGATCTCCGAGCTGCCGGACAGCTTCAGCAGCAACCGCATCTCCAAGACCCTGCTGGACCGTGTTATGGCGAGCGAATTCAGCCAGCATCCGGTCACGGGTATCGTAACCCTGCACAGGAGGCCTTTGAAAACGAGGATCATTAAACCCCGTAGAGGGATCGTATTGACCGACGGTATACGCCGGCCGGGCACCGCCGCCGACCCCCGGCGCGCGGGGAGGTCCGTAAGAATTGCCGATGGTCTGCTCCGCAACGCTGGGCAGCTTCCCCGGCTCGTTCTTGGTGATCTTGTAGACCCCCGCGCCGTAAGTGCGTCCAAGATCATCCGGAGTGAAAGCGCCGGTATGAGTTCCGAGAAGACCATCGCTCGGAGAGATCCGCTCGACCATATATTTGGTCATCTGTCCGGACGGAATGAAGCTTCCCGCCGCCGCAGACGGCTTGAATCCGAATCCGTCTTGGGGAGGCGGCGGAGGAACTGCGTTCGAAACCGGGACAAATGTCGGAGTGACAGGATGGGACGCCGGGGGGAGAGGCGCCTGTTCCATAGTAAAAGTCTCCTTGGGGGATTCTGGAGATATGTTCTTTGCGAGACGACCGCGACTTTTAGCCATTGTGACGACGCCTGCGACGCGATGGACGCCGAGATTTAGCTCCTTTGCGATATCCGGGACGCCCTTGCCCTGAGTTGCTAAGTTGATGACTTGTTCGCGCTCGTCGGTCGTGAGCTTTTTGCTCATGCAGTTTCCCCGAAGGACATTAGAGGATCTCTTCGGGAACGTCTGAGGCCAACTCGCCTTGCGTGGTCTGTTGGCGTGGGGGAGGATTCAGCTAATTTCTATCACCGAGATGACTGTCTGTCAAGATAGAACGGGAAAATTTGTCTGAGTTAACTAGTCTAAGTCTTCAGTTTAGCCAGATTGAGCCCAGGCTTGGAGATGGCTTATTCTGCCCCGTCCCGTTCCCTCTGGTAGTCGGGCAAGCTAGACCAAATATTGGCCTTCTCGATCGCGATAGCCAAGTTCTTAACCTCTTCCGGGGTGAGGCTGATGGTGACGCTCTTCTTGATCTTGTTGAACGGGAACGGAAGGAGGATATCTACTTCGACCCTAGAATTTTTGAAACCGTAACGCCCCTTCACTTTATCGCTGAGCTCGATCTCGTAGGGCGGCGACAGCTTGATCTCAGGCTCCTTCGTCGATTCTTCAGCCATACGCTTCTCTCCTGTTAATCTGGTAGTGCTGGGCACGGACTACAGGAACCTCGGACCCACATGCCAGGCTTCCCGACGACGTCTGAAGCCAAGTATACGATAGACCAAGTACCGGGCGCGAGTTTTACGGTCCGGTAGACATGCTTGCAAAAGAAGCATTGCCTCCACCGGAATTTATTGAGGCGGGTGTAGTTTCCTGCGTCGACAAGGGCGTGGCCGCCCTCGACGAGCGGTATCTTTTTTGTTTTAGGCGTTTCCCCTTTTTTCGCCACCTTCCCTCTCCTGTCGCCGGGCGGCCCGGCAAGGGCTGCATCGCCGAGGCATGGCAAGTGCTTTCGATTTAAAGAACCTGCGCTCACCTTCGTTCAGGGTAAACTCTTCTCCGCATTCAACGCAATCGGATTGTATGCCCCCTTTGATCCCGTCGTCTGGTGTCTCGACCACTGACTCGTTGTCCGGCATCTTTTCTGTCTCCTCTATCCTGCCGGACATAGTATAGGAGGGCGACGGTCTACGTCAACTTGAACAGGCCTCCCTTGGCGAGATGCTGCAAAACTGGAAGTCGCACTTTTGTCCAAGGGTGGTTCTTACACTCTCGGCAAAGTATATACACCGCGACGTTAGGAAGGCCTGCCTTGTTGCGGCCTGGCTCTGGGTCGCCCCGCTCCGGCCGATAAATCCTTACCGAGCCAGCCTGATCCGCAGATTGCGGAAGATTGCAAGCGGCACATTGAAACCGTCCCGTTTTGTTTAGAATTTCGCGCTGCGCTTCAATCATGTCTTTTTCGATCGACATTCCCTTCTCTCCTATAAAAAAGACTTGTTGTAAACACTACAATCGCCGCAGTAAAAAATCCGAGCGCCATCTTCTCCGTATCCCAATCCTTGACGGAAAAGAAAATAACGGCGCCGACTAGGATGCAAGCCAGGGAGAGCAGAAGATACTTACCCGCCGGGCGACGCGACTTCCCCTGAATCGCGGCCGGGGAACGTTCATCAACCACGCAGCCGCACGCCGAGCAAACGCCGCCCGCCCCAAACAAATCCGACAAGCAATCTGGACACTGGTTCATTTTAGGTTCGCTATGCAATAACGGTTACTCTCAATCGACGGCTCGCTATTCAATATCGGTTACTTTGCTTCGACGGCTCGCTCAGCAAGGCTGGTCGCCGGTTTCCTATGGCTCGCTGCCATCGTACGGTCCCGCGTAGTGGACGGCTCGCTATCAAAACTCGGTTTCTCGACTGCTACGGCTCGCTTCTTTGCATCGGTTCCTTGACAACGATGACTCGCTTTCACAGATCGGTCTCAATTTATACCCGGCTCGCTCGGCTGCCGTGGTTTCCTGGGTGTACCGGCTCGCTTGAGTGGGACGGTTTCTAAGGGTTAACGGCTCGCTGCGTTGGGGTGGTTTCTCCTCTCCGGCGGCTCGCTTGATTAACACGGTTTCTACCTGGTTTCGGCTCGCCTTGTAGTTACGGGCACTTTCAGATAACGGCT
>Ga0105092_10000477_pt1 | contig 20809 bp, 18 predicted proteins | sample PPLLak2March2015_FD_87021 | JGI IMG/M metagenome (GOLD analysis project Ga0105092, IMG submission 87021) | Freshwater sediment microbial communities from Prairie Pothole Lake near Jamestown, North Dakota, USA - PPLs Lake P7 Core (1) Depth... | ecosystem: Environmental > Aquatic > Freshwater >... | reverse complement strand
GTGGCCGGACTCTCCAGAGTCCGGCGCGTACATTGTGCAACCAGCCATCATCCACGCGCCGGACTCTGGAGAGTCCGGCCACGATAAAAGCCCGTCGACACGCTTGATTTTTTCACACCTTCTAACCGCTAATCGCTGACCCTACTATATAAAGCCTTCTACCTTACTACGGCCTGACCGCTTTTTTTAAGGCAAAACCGAACCTCAGATGACACCAATGCGTTTATTATTTGGTCAGCGGTCAGCGGTCAGTCGGCTGGCAGCCGTCCCCGGGGATCAGGTTCATGGATTGCGAAACGCTACTCAACCGGTGCAAAGAAGGTGACGAGCTCGCTTGGGCCGCCTTGATTCGTCAGTACCAGGGCCGGGTCTACAGCATTGCGTATCACTATGTGGGAAACACCGAGGACGCCCGCGATCTCGCCCAGGAGATCTTCGTCAGACTCTACCGGACATTGGACCACGTAGATGGACAAACGCTTCTTCCCTGGATGATCCGAGTGGCACGAAATGCCTCGATAGACTTCCTGCGGCGGAGAAAAGCACGGCCGCCCGGGCACGACCTTGCGGCCGACGAGATGCGCGACCTGCCGAGCCAGGAACAGAGCCCGGAGGAATGGTGCGCCGCGGACGACCGGAGGCGCCTGGTTCACAGGGCTCTCCGCAAGCTCACAAATTTGAACAGGGAGATCATTATCCTCAAGGAAATTCAGGGGATGTCGGTGCAAGACATTGCGTCATTGCTGGGCGTCCCTGTGGGAACGGTCAAGTCCCGGTCGAATCGGGCAAGGATCGAGTTGGCCGAAACGGTGATCGCGTTGGAAGGGGTATCCGGTCAGAAATAGCGACCGGTCGAGAGGCGAGTATGGACTGCACGGGTTTTGAGAGGCGGCTGGAACGATACCAGGCTGGCGTGCTGAGTGAGCCGGAACGCGACGAATTGGATCAACATGTTTCCAACTGCCCATCCTGCCGCGGTCTGCTACAGGTGCTGCGGTTGAGCGAGAGCGACGATGCGCAGTTGGGACAACCTGATTTCACCGAGGCCATTCTGGCGCGGACCAGCGGATCGGCCTGCAGGCGGTGCACAGGTTTACTTCCCGACTTCCTCGACGGGACTTTAAGTCCGTTCGACAACGAGCTCATTTTGTCCCACCTCGGTTCTTGCCATTCCTGCGGAGAGCTGTGCCGAACGATGGCTGAACTGAACGGGCTGCTTCCCAAAATGAGGGAGATCACCCCCGACCGTGCGTTCGCCCGGGACGTGGCCGGGTTGATCGGGCAGCTGATCAAGGGAAGCAGAGGTCCCTACGCTCGGCTCCGGGAATTCATTCACCGATTGCTTGAGCGGCCGAGATTCAGCTGGGAAGCGGCGTATCTTGGCACACTGCTGCTGTTTGCATTATTCGGTACCCCGTACTCTCCCGTTCACGACGCCGGTTCCCGGCTGCTTGCCACGCTCCAGGAACCGGAAGGACTAGTCGCCAAGGCTGGATCCTCGTACCGCGAGTGTTACGCGGAGGTCGAACAGATGATCCAAGCGTCGTATAGTGCCAGGCAGTCGCTGGGTCGGCTTTCAGCCGAATCGATTGAGACGGCCGAGGGCGTGATCCAGCACGGCCAGGCGTATTGGAGCGAGACCGGGCGATATCTGGGCGCCGCTGGAACAGCCGTCCGTACGACAATGGGGAAGGTCTTTCAGAAAAAGCGCCCGTCCGGCTCGCCTCGAAAAGGATGAATTCCTCTCCCGCACCGAACCTGCGCCGAGAACGCTGCGTTAATGCTGGTGAAGACAGAGAACGCGCGCGACGAGTTGATTACGTAAGTTGATCAATCAGAAGGAGGTTAATATGAGCACAACCCCACAGACTCCCGTTCAACCAGGACCCGAAACGCGACGAGAGGCTGCGACTAGCGTGGGGCAGTATCCCGGCTACTATCAAAAGAACTATTACCCGGACGATCCTCGTCGGAAGTCTCCGGCCTTGGCGGCCATGCTGTCTCTGATGCCGGGGCTGGGCCAGGTGTACATCGGTTACTATCAGCAGGGTTTTCTAAACATCGTGGTGGTCGCAAGCCTGATCGCTTTTCTGGCGAGCCATGCCGCGAGGACCCTGGTTCCGCTTGCCGGCTTGTTCTTGGCTTTCTTTTGGTTCTACAACATCGTGGATGCGGCCCGCCGCGCCAGTCTGTATAACCAGATGTTGGCCGGGCTCGGCCCGACCCAGCTCCCCGAAGACGTCCAATCCCCGGGCACCAGAGGCTCTCTCCTGGGAGGAGTTGCTCTGATTCTGTTCGGTGCGCTCATGTTCGCCTACACGAAGTACGACGTCTCGCTCGACTGGGTCGAGGAATGGTGGCCGATCGCCCTGGTTCTCGCCGGAGGCTACCTGATCTACACGTGGGTCACGGGCCCTCAGAAGAAGGCCGAATGACGATTGGGGTTCAGGGTTCCGGGTTCGGGGTTAAAGGGATAACTCAGAACCCTGAACCCTGAACCCTGAACCCTGAACCCCGAATCTTGGACCCTGATTCGCCAATCACAATCTCTCTACCTTCCCATAAACTCGCCGACCGGAGCGAGGGGCTCGATGTGATCGCAAAAGATTTTGATGGAAGACATCAGCGGGACAGCGAGCAACGCTCCAGCAATTCCCCAGAGCCAGCCCCAGAAGATAATGCCGACCAGGAGGATTACCGGGTTTAGCGTCAGCCTCCGGGCGAGCAGCATTGGGGTTATGAACCCACCTTCAACGCAGGTTATCCCGAAATACGTCAGGCCGGCCAAGGCTGCTCCTCCTACCTCACCGAAATGGAGGTAACCGACTGTCGCGACCGTCAGGCTGCCCACCATTGCGCCCAGATAGGGAATGAAGTTGAGCACGGACGCCATGAAGCCCCACAGGACCGGGTTGGGAATCCCAACGATGAACATGGCGGTGGCCTGCGCCACTCCGAGCCCCACGTTGATTGCCGTCATTGACAGAAGATACCTGGAAATGTGGTCTTCCATGTTGTTGGCAATTCCTACCGCCCGTTTCTTGTCTGTGAGGGTCGGGAGCACCTTGACTGTCTTCTCCAGGAACAGGTCTCCCGAGGCGAGCAGGAAATACAGCAGGAGGACCATGACACTCAGGGTGGCGATCAGCGAACGAGTCCCGGCAAACACGGTTTCAGTCAACCCGGGTTCGCGAATCTGCACCTCGGGCGTCTTGCGAGCCGCGACGGCCGTCATCTTCTCCACCTGATCGGCGGCTCGGCGCACTTGTTGGACCGGGCCCCGGAGCTGCGCGATCCCTTTTTCGATCCGTGCAAGCGCCGGCGGAACCGCAGCGAGCCACTGGCTGGCCGGTCCCGACAGTTCGTAGAAGGCCAAGGTGAAGACGGCAATCAAAAGCGCCAGGACCACGCCAGCGCCGATTGGCTCACCAATCCTCGCCCGCTTGAGGGCGCGAACTGCCGGGCGAAGCAGAAAGTGCAGCAGGATTGCCAGCACAATCGGCAGAAAAAAATCGCGTGCGAGGTAGAGCGTGTAGAAAAGGGCCAGGACGAAAAGGCCTGTTGTCACGAACGAACGCGGCACCAGGGCAGTCGTCACACCTGTTTCTTTGTCGTTTGTCGAATCCATGATTGCAAGAGGGGGTTCTTTTCAATTCTACGCGATCAAGACGGGCGTCGCGGAGGACCATGGGAGCATCAAGCCCCCTTGTAAGAGGACCGGTAGAAGCGACGTAGGCGCGGTACGGCGAAAATCGGGAATTTTTCCCCGAAACCGGAAGGTGAGCCGTTGAAAGTGCCGTCCGCGCTCGGGTGGCACACCTTTTGCTTAATGAAGGGCATGGCTCGCAACCCGACATCAATGATTTTGCTGGTTGTCAGTCTGTTCGTCCTCATACTGCTCGTTCCGCAGGTGACCCCGGGCGAACGTCGGGCCTCAGCGTCGAACGGGGATTCACTCTTTCGTCAGCTTAAGGACCGGACCGAGTCCCGGCCGACCATGGAACTGCAGGTCGGAACGCGGCTGCACGTTCGGTTGAGAGAGAAGGTAACGGACCGCAATCGCGCGGGAGACAGCTTTATCGGGCAGTTGGACAGGCCGCTCATTCGAAACGGCCGAACCCTTGCCCCTGCCGGGACTCGCGTGATCGGGCGTTTGACTCGCATGCCCGAGCTCACAGCCGCGCACAAGGAGACCGGGTCGAACGAAGTCGGAATGGTGCTTGAGCAAATCGTGCTCAACAACAAAGTGCTCGAGCTGCGCAGCGAACCACTGACGCTGCTGATACCCGCCAGGCCGAACGACGCCGAGACGAGCTCACTCTTGAGACCGTTCAGGGATGACTCGAGAACGGCCCGTGGCTGGACCAGTGAGGATGATGGAGTGATTTACGAGAGTGGTACCAGGCTTACGTTCGTGCTGGCTGAACGTGTTCTGTTGCCTGTCCTTGGTCGATCGGAGTGACTGCTTCCGTCTTGACGCCTGGCTGCTCGGCAGGAAGCAAGACGTAGAAAACACTGCCCCCGCCTGTATTGTCGCCAACCCAGATCGCTCCTTGGTGAGCCATCACAATATTCCGGCATATCACCAGCCCTAGTCCTACTCCCTGTCCCGCAATCTTCTTCTCGAACTTAACCTGGTGAAATTTCTCGAAAATCAGATCCTTCTGTTCGTCTGGGACACCCCGGCCTTGGTCGGCTACCTTTAGCAGGGCAAAGTGCGCGTCAGCGGGCTTGAAGTGCCTGCGCCAGGAGGCGGGAAGGTTCTCCGGCAACTCCTTGAGATAGTTGGCCGAGATAGCTATGGGAGTGGAACCGGGCGCGAATTTTAGAGCGTTGTCAATCAGATTGGCCAAGATCTGACCAATCCGATCCCCGTCACAGTTGACATGAAGCGGTTCCGTCGGCAGGTCAAGTTGCAGGGCTCGGCCTTTCTGGTTGATTTGCACTTCAAATTCTCGTGAGGTCGATTGGATGACTTCGCGCAGGTCCGTCCGTTCAATGTCGTAGTCCAGTGCGTCGGATTCCATGCGGGAAAGGTCGAGGAGACTTACGATGTTCTTGGACAGTCTCTGTCCGCACTCCAACGTCAGCCCCAACAACCTCTTCTGGCGTTCGTTGACCGGGCCGGGGATGCCCTCCATCAGGAGCCGGGACGTTTCCTGCATAGCGGCCAGCGGGGCTTTCAACTCGTGGGAAACGTGGGAAACATAATCGCGTTTCACCTGCTCCCTCTCGTCGAGCTTCGAGAGCATGAAGTTGAAATCGCGGGCAACCTGCGAGAAGTTGTCGTTTCCCGAGGCGTCAATCCGATAGGATAGCTCTCCCTGTGCGACGGCGCGCGCGCCTGACGTGAGTTGTTTCAATGAGTGCGAAATTGAACGGACGATTACGAAGGAGACGACGAAGCTGAGGACGACTGCGATTCCCGCTGCTACCTTCGACACAAACTCGGCTTTCTCGCCGGCGATCGCCGACTGTTCAACTTCAGCATCAATCGCCGCCTGGTTGGCCGCCCGCACTCGCTGTAGCTGGTCTTCGAGCGGTTTCGTCTCCCTCAGAAGCCATTCGTCCAGCTCGGCGGTGGACAGGACCGCAAAGTTCTTCTCTTGCTCAGATTCCGCCCGCCTGAAGTGAGTCCAGAGCGAAACGAACTTTTCGAACTCCTTGCTTTCGTTCTGGCTTTTACGGTCGGTCTGCAGCTTCTTTAGATCGGCGTGAAGATCACGGCTGGTGTCAGTAAAGAGATGATCCAATTGGCTGAAATAGTCCGGGTCTTTAGTGGCGTGGAGCCTCTTGATGAAGACAAATACCTGGCCGATATCCTCGGCGCGCAATGAATAGAGCGTCTCCCGGCTCTTCATTGAGGAAACATTTTGGTTGATCACCTGCATCCGGTGCACGAGCGCGAGTTCATAGATAAGCGCCGTGACCAGCAAGAGGATCAGGAGGGCGTAACCCAAGACGATCTTCGTCGATATTTTCATCGCAAAACGGTTCACCGTTCACCGCTCGCCCGTTCACCGGTTGTGACCGGAACCTAACGGTGAACGGCGTAACGGTGAACAATCACTCCAAGCCGTATGATTTCAGTTTGTTGCGAATAGTTTTTACATCGACTTCCAGCTGACGTGCCGCTTCAGCCTTGTTGTTCCCCACCCTTTCCAAGGTCCTCAAAATCAGCTCCTTCTCGGCCTCGGCTGCAGTCGTGTTTGCAGGCAGCACGATCTTGGAAGTGGCGTCGTCAGAGGGATTTTGGATGTAGGGCGGAAGATGGTGCGGCTCTATCCACTCGCCTCGTGCAAGAATCACCGCTCTCTCCATCATATTGCGCAGCTCCCGGACGTTGCCTGGCCACGCATACTCTTTGAGAATCGCCAGAGTCTCTTCTCGAAGCCCTTCAACTCCGGCGCCGTGCTTTCTGCTGTACTCGCTTAGAAAAAACTGGGCGAGGAGAGGGATGTCGGCCCGTCGATCGCGCAATGGAGGCAATCGGATCGTAAAAACGTTCAGGCGGTAGAACAAATCCTGCCTGAGGTTTCCTTCCTTGATCGCGTTGGCCGGATCCCGATTCGTGGCCGAGACCACGCGGACATCGAAACCGAACTCCTGCCTTCCACCCAGTCGTCTGACCCGTCCGTCCTCGAGGACGCGAAGCAACTTGGGCTGCAGAGCCAATGGCATTTCAGCAATTTCGTCCAGAAACAGCGTTCCCTGGCTAGCCAACTCGAAGCATCCGGCTCGTACACCGACCGCGCCGGTGAACGCGCCCTTTTCGTGCCCGAAAATCTCGCTCTCCATTAACTCGTGCGGAATCGCCGCTGCATTGATCGCGACAAACGGGCCGTTAACCCTCGAGCTCAGTTCGTGAACCGTTCTGGCGACCAGTTCTTTTCCCGTTCCACTTTCCCCGGTAATCAGAACGAACGCGTCACTTGAGGCAACAGCTCGGATCAGGTCATAGACTTCTCGCATCTGTTTGCTGGTTCCGACGAAGCTCATGAAGCCCGGCGCCCGTTCCAACTGCGACGCCAGCTTACGGGCTGCCTGGCGCTCCTTCAAGTCACGTTCTGCGGCTCCCAGTACGGCCCGAAGCTTGGAATAGTCCAAAGGCTTGGTGATGAAATCACGCGCTCCCTGCTTCATGGCTTCTACCGCCATGTCGACACTTCCGTGCGCTGTAATGAGAATGACCGGCCGGGCGGCGTCCCCTTCCTTCAGGGTCCTGAGTAATTCCAGGCCCGAAATCTCAGGCATGACGGCATCGGAGATAACAATGTCGGGCTCGTAGGATTCGACGATGTTTTTAGCCTGAAACCCATCTGAGGCGAGACGAACTTCAAATCCCCAGTCCTCAAGCCTCATGCCCAGAACCTCGCGCAATGCGGTCTCATCATCCACAACAAGTACTTTTGTACGATTGTTCAAGGGTTCCCCTCAACTGATCACGAGCGCGGTCTTGACGTCGGAAAAGGCTGGCCACTGATCTACCGGTACCTCTTACCAAACTATTATACCCGGAACAATCGGTCCCGACGCAGAAGCAAGAAAGGATGTCGGGGAATTTTTCCCGGAGAATTCGAGAGGGCGACTTTGGCCGGCTGAATCATCAAACTGACGGGGAGCCAGTATTTCCGGGCAGTTCCGCTTTTGCTTCCCCGAGTTTCACTGCTTGGCACACGGCGTGCTAACCAGAGATAGGCGTGAAAGGAATTGGAGTTACATAAATACCCAAAATTTGACGAAGTCAACCGAATCAATTAACGACACGAAATCAGGGAGGTACCCATGACAGCATCGAAGAAGAACACGATCACGAACCTTTTACTGTCGAGCCTGTTGGCTCTGTTCCTGATCGTTCCCGCCATGGCTCAAGATCCGTCGGCAGAGCCGGACCGGACGCAGGATAACCCGGCTGTGACACAGGATCCCGGTCAGTCGCAAAGCCAGCCCTCGAGCCAGGGGCAATCTGACCAGCAGAATCAAAACACCGACCAGCAAAATCAAAACGATTCCTCTCAGCCGGCTGCAGATCAAACCGGCCAAGACGACTCCCAGACTGCTGGACAGCCGCAATCAACAGAATCAACAGCTGGAACTCAAGCGACCGCCGGGACCGCAACAGCGAATTACACGGCCGGTCAGGAGTACGAGATCGAGGGCAACGTGATCAGCCGCGATGCTGATACGGTAACGATTCTTACCCGCGAGAATCAGTCTGTCGTGGCTGCCCTGAACGACCGAACCGAGGTCAGAGAGCGCAAGGTCAATCCGTTCCGCGGCGCAAAGACATACGCGGTAACCAATCTGCTTCCCGGCCTCGAAGTAGAGATTAAGGGAAGGGGTGACGGCGCGGGCCGGCTCATGGCCGAGAAGATCCGCTTCACCCAGGATGATTTCCGAACCGCCAAGGCGATTGAAGCAAGAGTCAACCCGGTCGAACGGGGCTTGAGCGAGACCAACCAGAATGCCGAGAAACTCGCTGGTCAGCTCGGTGAACTGAGTGCGGTCAGCAACGCTGCACGCGGTGGAGCTGTGGCCGCCCAGGAGACGGCTGATCGGGCCGTCGGTGCCGCAGGCAAGGCCCAGACTTCCGCGGACGAGGCGAACGCCGGCGTGCGTGCCGCGAACGAGAGGATAGTCTCTCTCGATAATTTCGATATCAAGCACAGCGGAGTCGTGAATTTCAAAGTGAACAGCGCCCGTCTGAGCCCGGAAGCCAAGTCGGAGCTGGACCAGATCGCCCAGCAGGCAGCGAATGAAAAAGGCTTCATGATCGAGGTCGTCGGGTTTGCCTCGGCTGACGGAAGTACCAATTACAACCGCCGGCTCAGCCAAAACCGCGCCGATGCCGTGGTTCGCTACCTGGCCGAAGAACACAACGTGCCTCTGAGACGGATGATCACTCCCTTCGGTTTTGGTGAACTGCAGCCCGTGGCTGACAACACCACCCGGGAGGGACGAGAGCAGAACCGACGCGTGGAGGTCCGTGTCCTGATCAACCGCGGGCTCCAGAACGTGAGTGCCGGAATGACACAACAGCCGACTTCGGGCAACCAACAGCAGTCGGGAACCGAGGATAACGCGCAACCGAACAACCTGCAGAACAACCAGACTCAGGGTCAGTTCGGGCAGGATTCCGGGAACACGTCTAACTCAGGCAAGACCGGCACGACGAACAACACTGGAAACGACACCGGTTCAAAGAACAAGACGGAGGAAGAATAACAATCCAATGACGATTGCGCCTGGCACTGACCGATCGGGTGACAATCGTCCGCGGGCCAAGGGGGCAAGACAGATGAGTAGGAAAACCCCCCTCCTGACTCGGAAGTCTTGCCCCCTTGTCGAAAAGACAAGATTAGAACCAAACGATTCGATCGAAACACTTCATTGTTCTCTTGCGGGCCAAGGGGGCAAGATGGGTGAGCAGGAATTCCCCCCTTCCTGACTCAAAGTCTTGCCCCCTTGTTTTATACATACTTCCAGCAGGTCGCGACTGGCTCGTGGCCGGAGTTATCATCATGAAATCCCTGCATCTGATACCACTGGTCCTCGCACTCCTGCTGCTGGGTGTCCGGGGACAATCTCCGGCGCCGGCAAGCGAGGTGACCGCGTCAACCCCTTCCATCCGAGTATCGTCCAATCTGGTCCTGGTCCCAGTGTCCGTTAGTGACAGCGGCCGGAAGCCGGTCAAAGACCTGGATATATCGGCCTTTAAGGTTACCGAAGACGGCCATCCCCAGACGATCGCGAGTATGCAGCAGCCGGGCCAGTCTCCCGTCGAGTTGGCCCTCCTTGTCGATATTTCAGGCAGCGTAATGACCCGATTCGAGTTCGAGCAAAAGGCGGGTTCTGAGTTCGTGCGGGCGATCGTAGGGCCGCAACGCTTCGTGAGTCTCTTTACGGTCGGCCCAGAGACCCGGCTCGTGGGACAACGAACCAATGACCCGGCTACTGCGCAGGCCGCACTCCTGTCGCTTTCGCCCACCCGAGAGGCCACGGCGTTCTATGACACCCTGGTCTCGGCCGCCCGGTACCTGAGGGAAAGAGCGTCTCCTTTTTCGCGGCGGGTGCAGGTTGTTATTTCCGATGGCGAGGACAACTACAGCCTGGACCACGGGCTGGACTCAGCTCTTCGTGAGCTGCAGAAGGCCGATTGCCTTTTCTATTCCATCAACCCGGCTTCAACCTCGGTCCGGCTGAACTCGCTGAGCAGAAGGGGGCAGGAAGGGCTGCAGTTTCTGGCTAACCAAACGGGCGGCAGTGCCTACCTCCCGGACGAGTGGTCGGAGCTGCCTTCCATCTACCGCATGATCGTTGCCGACTTACAGGCGCAATATCTGATCGGTTATTACTCTTCCAAGACGGACACAGCCCGAGATGAGTACCGAAAGATATCCGTGACAGTGCCGGGCCGGCCTGACCTGCGCGTTCGAGCCCGTCAGGGATACTACTCATCGGCCGGCAAGGGCTGAGCGAGTTTACGCCTCGGCTGGGTTAGAATTAGAGATGGATGTTACGCAAGCTCAAGGACCAAGCGGTGGCATGGACAGTGAGTCAGTTCATACGGTCCAAGCTCGAGAACTACGGTGAGGTCCTTGGTCTGGATTTCGACTCGTCGGCCCGCGTCATCAGCGGAAAGTTCCGGCTCCGAGGGGAAGCCGACCCCCTCTACGCGGTTCTTTCCGGCTACGAGGTCTCCGAGGAGGGGGATCGACTCTCCCTCACGTACGTCTCCCTGGAGACCTCGCGAGAATGGCTTAACCAACTTCTCAAAGATCTGATTCCTACCAACTCAATCAAACTGCCGGCCCAGGCTTCGCGCTATTCGGGCATCATTCGCCTGCTCATGCACTGAACACATGGCAGAGACGCTGTTCAGCCGCTCCGTTCTCACTATTGCCGTGTCGGAGGTGGGGGCGGAGGCGGCTGTGGTCCGCAGCAGAACTCGTCTGACGGGTCGGCATAGGCGTTGGGAGGCAAATCCAGCCTCGGCTGGTGCTTATTCTTGTGCGATTCGCTCTGACTATTCGCCGGTTGGTCTGCAAACTGGCCTACGGGCGTACCAAAGAGAAAAAGAGAAAGAAGAACTAGAATCAACATGGTCACCCTCCACTTACCCTAAAATTTAACCGGGACCAATGCCTTTGATCACGCTTTTTCGGAAATACCAAACGCCTTTCAGGAAAATGTTCAGAAATTACAAAAACTCTTGACTTTGCAGGAAACGCTTGATCTATGGATTGTTTGGTATTAGTCTAGGGTCGATGTTCACCGCGTACGCGCTCATCGTGGTCGGGAATGCCCTGTTGTTGCTGATCCTCGTACGCGGTTTGATGGCTCACCTTTTCCATCGATATCCAGCCTTCTACCTCTACATAGGCTTCATCCTTGCGACTGGCCCAGCGCAGATCGGAATCATAGCCATGTGCGGTCTTCGCTCGCCTGCCTACTATTGGGCCTGGAACTTGCCGAACCTCATTTCGCCTCTGTTTATACTTCTTGTGCTGCGGGACATCTGTAAGCAGGTCGACGCAGTGGGGGAAAGTAGAAAGAAAGGGAGTATTGTGCCCTTTCTGGTTGCTGGAGGGGCGGCAGTGGGTCTTGTTGCATCCCAGCTGTTGATAACTGTCGGGGATCCGTTCTTCCGTTTCGATGCCGGTGCCCTGTTTGCCGAGACACTCGCTTCGATCTACGTCTACACTCGGGTCAGCGGGAGGCGGGATGTGAGTTTAGGCAGGAATCTCAAGGGGATGCTCATGGGGGTCTCCCTCCTGGTCGGTCTTCAAGGTGTCAACTTTGCGCGCCTCCTGTTTGTGAGAAGTCCCTTCGAGATTTTCGCGTTTTTCCTTCAGTTCGTCTACTTTCTCGCTCTGTCCGTGTTCGCGTACTCGCTGTGGAGTTACGAGCCGGCTGTTGAACTGAGTGCTGATTATAGAGAGCGTATAGGAAAGGTCGGAGAGGACTTGGAGAAGGCGATCAGAATACTCGTTTCTCCACGCTAAATCCCCCTCCAAAGTTGTTTGACGCGTGGCGAACCTCCTCAAATCAAGTGGGCTTAAAATTCCGCGAATTTGTAATTACCAAAATCTCTTTATTGAGCCCGAAGGAATCGTCATGCTATGTGTCGAGCAGATCAGAAGCTTTCTGGAGGGGTATCTGCAGAGTCGGCCGAAGTGTAGGCCGGGAAGCGATGGAAGCGAGAACTAATCGATGCTCTTCTATTACCTGTTCTTAGCCGCTTTTACCGTCTTGATGCTGTATGTTTTTTATCAGCATATCTCCTCTCTCCACTGGGAGGAGAGTGAGGTTCGTCAACTCGAGAATCTGGAGTTGAATGTCGCCGGCATTCTGCGGCTTTTGGATGCTCCGGATGTCCGCCTGCTTCTGGAGGACGCCTCCGCTCGGCAAAACCTCTTCATGGAGTTCTCTTCCGCTCTTCGACGGGACGTGGCAACCTTTAGGCGGTGGGGTCGCATCAGGCCGGAAAGCTGGGCGATAATGGCTCTCTTCTTCGTGTCGTACTACTTTATGAGAGTCAAAGCCAGCCTTATGTGCGGACGCAGGGACTTGCACTTCCTGTCTGGCTTGGAACTGGCGCTGGTTCGGTCGATCCGCGGCTGAAGAACCCTACTTCAATACCTGGCTGAAAAGATTCGACCAGATTACGAGGTATTGGTCGATCAGCTTCCGCAGATGGTCAGGACAAGTCTTTCCCTTGAGGAAGAAGATAAAACAGGTATCGCGCAGTTGCTTCTTGAACCAGAGACCATGGTTGAACTGCTGCCCGTCCTCGATATAAAGGCACAACCTGTCGAGCAGAAAATCACTCATGTTCTGGGAGAGCAGGACCTTGCATTTTCTCTCGTTGATCGAGAAGAGCGCCGCGCCTTCCGCCTCGGTCAGATTTATGATCTCGCTGATCCGAAACTCTTGAATACGGCGGATCTGAAGTGGATTGGCGGCCTCTGCACCGGCCCCCTCGGTCGGCCATACCTCCCCAATATCGGCGCCCAGGACTCCGAGAATTCGAAACAGATTGTCCAGGCTGATATTGTAGTAACCGCCTTCCATACAACAGTACGAGCTGGAAGGGATACCTGTCCCGTTGGACACTTCTCGAATTCCAATGCTCTTGCGCGTCCGAAGTTCCCGCATTTTCTGACGCACGTAGTCGTTGATGGTCCTCTCAGTCATATGCGCCTCTTCGAGAGATCAAGCAGAACGCTATTACTTGTAGCGCAACTCGGCCGGGAAATCAAGACTGAGCGTCATTTTTCGTTTCGGAACGCAGGAAATGTTCGTAGAGCAGGTTTACCGCGTGGTCGAGTCGGTCCCTGGGAACGAGCGCACTGATGCGGAAAGAGCTGGTATGGAGTGAGGCTGGGCCCAATCCCTCTTGCCGTAAGAGCCGCAGACAGTCGCGCAGAAAATCGTACCGGTCATTTATCCCGGCGCCTATAAGCGAGATAGCGCCCAGATGTCGTGAAACGTGCAGAGTGCCGGGAAACGAGGCTTCCAACCGCGGAACAACCGATTCAATGTGATAATTTTCCTTCTCGGCGATGATGAAATTGCCGGACGTTACCCCGTCACCAACTTCCGAAAACGAGATCTGCTTGACCTTAACATTCGCCTCGGCCAGAGAATCGACCAGTCGGGCGATGACACCGGCGTGTCCCTCGTCACGGCAGCGGGCGAGTATGACTTTCTGTTCCGACGCCACACCGACCACCCGGGGTTTGATCCTCCCCTCTAGATTCTTGATGATGGTTCCCTCGCCGTCAGCCACGAAAGTCGATTTGGCGTGAATGATCGTGCCCTTGACTTTGGCGAATTCAACCGACTTGGGGTGGAGGACCTTGGCCCCGGCTTCAGCCAATTCCTGCATCTCCTGGTAGGAGAGCTCGGAGATTTTCGCCGGGTCCCTCACGACATTCGGGTCGGCGGCGTAGACCCCGTCCACATCCGAGTAAATCTCGCAGACCTGTGCGCCGAGGGCAGAGGCCAGGGCGACGGCTGAAATGTCCGATCCGCCGCGGCCAAGCGTGGTCACTTCCTTCTTGAAGCTCACTCCCTGGAAACCGCTGACGACGACAATCCTGTCGTCAGCAAGGGCCTGCACCACCCGGGCGGGTCGAATCTCGATTATGCGAGCATTGGTGTGGTCGTCGTCCGTGATGATCCCCGCCTGGGAACCGGTCAGGGAAATAGCGGCTGCCCCCAGGGCGTTGAGGGCGATGGACAAGAGGGCCGAGCTGATCCGTTCGCCGCTCGTCAGCAGCATGTCCATCTCGCGGGGGGCCGGATCGGAGGAAAACGACCTCGCATCTTCGATCAGGGCATCGGTCATTTTGGCCCGGGCGGAGACAACCACGACGACCTTCTGCCCCTTCTGCTGTTTTTTCAGCACCAGTTCCGCAACCTGGCGAATCCGGTCTGGCGTCGCAACGGAGGTGCCGCCGAATTTGAGAACGACAATATTGTTGTTCATGGTGGGGAGAACCGTTCTTGAAAAGACCTGAAGGACCTGAAGGACGAGAGAGACCAGAAGGACCGGCAACCAACCGTCCTTCAGGTCCTTCTGGTGTTTCAGGTCTTTGGGTGCGCCTAAACAAAGCTCCGCCTGAAAACATCCTAGTCGGAACTGGCGGTCGGGTTCAAACGGCAGGGAGGCGGGCGGGAAGGAGGGAGGGCGAAGACCCGCCCTCCTTGACTGTGAGCACTGGGAACGATTAGTACACGAGACGCAACTGGAACTGAATGTACCGAGGAGTATTGAGATACGAGGTCACCTGGCCGAAGCTCGCGCTCGTCGGATCGGTATTGGGGTCACCCAAGACCTGATGATTCGGAGCATTGAGCATGTCGACCCGGAAGAGGGCTCGTACGCCTTCTCGGATCGGGAACGATTTCTGAATGTTCACGTCGAGCTGCTTGATCTTGTCAGTCCGTACCCAGTTAAAGCGATTCGGGAAATTAGTACGATGATACCCGGCAGCAATTTGTTTGCTGTCTGTCTGCCACAGCTTGTTCGGGAAAGGCTTGCCGGTAGAGGGATCGATGTTCCGCGGGTCGCCGGTCGGGTAATCCCAACCGTTGTTGAACCAGCGGTCCTTCGTCTGCTGGCTGGCCGGCAAGCGAATGTCGCCGGTGTCCCCGTAGAAAAACGGATTGCCGAACTCGACCGCTTCGCCACTGGACATCTGCCAGATGGTGCCGAGCTGCCAGCCGCCGAGAGCCGTGTTGAGCCAGCCGGTGCGATCCAGGAGCGGCTTGCCGGCGCCGAAGGGCAACTCGAAAATGGACGTTGTCACCCAGCGGTGGGGCCTCGAGGCGTTGTTCTCGCGCCAGCTGGGCAGCTGGTCCAGATCCGGTGTCGCGAGCCAATCCCGGCTGCGGCTGTGTGAGAACTCGTAGTGTGTGTTGAGTGTCCAGCCTTGGGACATCCGCTTTTCTAAACGCAACACCATCGCATGGTACTGATTCGCCCCCAGCGGCGTTCCATCCTGCTTCAGGTTTCCGTTCACGTGCGGATACGGCCTAAGCAGCTGCTGTTTGGTCATCGTCTTGTTGGTGAAGAAGCTCTGGGTGGACATGTACTGGTAGAGAGCGGGATTCTCGGTCTGCAGGAACGCGAAGTTGGAAAGCAGGAAAGGATTCGGAACAGCGGTCGAGAGGAACTTGTTCGCAGATTCGTCTCGAACGTTGCCCGCCGTCCAGTACTGTGCCGGGACCGGGTTCTGATTGATGGTAACTCCCATCTTGTCCGCCCAGGCGCCTGCGTAAGCTACGGAGACAACGGCGTCGCTGATCAGCTGCCGTTCGACCTCCAGTCGCCAACGCTGCTGCCGGGTCGGCTCTAAAGATGAATTCATCCACTGCTGATTGCCTCCCAGACGAGCCAGGTGGCCCAATGTGTTGCCGAGCGGGACATTGAACCTGGTCCCATCGGCACGAATCGGGAATGGATCGGTTATCGGCGAAATGCCATTCCTCGGGTCGCCGACATTCCAAGTGATGCCTTGGTCGTTGGTGATAATGGTGCTGGTGTCACGGCTGAACCCAGACTGGTCTATCGTGCTGTAACTGACGTTGAACGTGTCGTAGTACATGCCGTAGCCGCCGCGGACCACGGTTGCGTCATTCACTCGGTAGGCAAAGCCAAATCGCGGCATGAAACGGGTCGTCGGGGTAGTAGTCGTGCGCGGTGCCCCGTCGAATCCCAGGTAATTGACTCCGCCCCGAAGCCCGGCGGCGAAATCCTGTGCAGCACGCTCCGGCAGCGCGACCTTTTGATAGGCCGTCACGAAGGCATTAGCGATGTTGCTGGGAAGTGCGTAGTTGAAATTCCAGTCGCGCAGGCCGCGGTCGTAGCGCTCGCGTATGCTTCCTTCGTACTCCATGCGTACGCCCAGGTTTAACGTCAGCCTGCTGCTCAGGCGGAAATTGTCCTGAACGTAAACGCCGTGGTAGGGGGTCGTGATGTAGAAACTGTCGTTGTTGTTGACGTACATGTTCTGGGGTAGGCCGAGCATGAAGGCCGCCCATTCGAGCCCCAGGTTTCCAACGTTACTCGCGCTGACCTGGCTGTCTTTCCTCAGCAGGTTGTTGCGGAATTCGAAGCGTCCCGAGGTCACTCCCGGGGCTCCGCCTACGCGGTGGTACTGGCGCCCGTCCCAGCCAAAGGTGAGACTGTGCTTGCCGACGTACTTGGAGTAATCGGCGGCCAGAGTCCCTACGGAGACCGGGAGCAGCTTGCCATAGGAACGCCCTGCGTCCTTGTAGTCGGTGAAGTCCACAACCGGGAGGTGATGGTACTCGCCAGCTTTCTCGTCGAGGTAGGCCGGAAGGCCGACGTCGCTCGGCTTGAACTCGCGCTGCTTCCAATAGATCCCGTTGTCCACGTAGCGGTTGTAGGCAACAGCGACATGGAGCACGTCGGTGGGAGTCAAGGTGTGCACCCAGTCGGCGCCCAGTGCTTTGTTGACCCGGGTCAGCCCGTTGCTGTGCAGCTTCGGTGACGTTTCAAATGTCCAATCTTGCCGATCTTCGATGAACTTGTTGTAACTCCAACGGAAGAAGAACTTGTCACGTTCGGAGCGAACGTAGTCGACGCGGTTCTGAAACGCCTTGTATTCCCAGTTCCAGGGGATGTTCGGGTTCAGGTAGTTGTTTTCGAAGTCCGCACTCTCATCGGCCGGGTGATTCGGCAGCGGAAAGAGCTTCTCGTAGAACTTGTACAACGGGTTGATGATCCGGCTGGCGGGAATGATGTTATTTGGAAAAGGAGTCCGTTTGTAGACGCCGTTCTCCAACACCGTCGTAAAGGGATCGTAGATCGTGTATTTCGACGCGTTGGGTGACTGCAGCCGCGCTGAGAAATCGCCCTGGCGCTCTGCCTCGGTCGGAACCGAAAACAGCTTGCTGCCGGGCTCCTCCGTTTTCGAGTCGTTGAAGCCGTTGAAAATGAAAAAGAAGAAGAGCTTGTCCTTGCCGTCAAAGAGTTTTGGAATTCTGACGGGACCGCCAATCGAGGCGGCATAGTTGTTGGACCGGCCGCTTGCCTGGCGCTCTTGCTGTCTCAACTGATCGGCCAACAGCATGTTGCCGGCCGACTCAGCGTCGCGAATCTGCTTCCAGTAAACGCCGTTATCACCGCTGCGGGTCGCGTTCCAACGCTGCTGCCAATGATTCTCGGTCAGCGTGCCATGGTACTGGTTAGTCCCGGCTTTGGACTGCATCGTGATAGATGCACCAGTCGTATGTCCGACCCTGGCATCGAAGCTCGTGCTTTCCACGCGGAATTCGTCAATAGCATCGGAGTAAGGGAGGTACGCGGCGCGTCGGGTGTGGCCGCTGTTCGGCGTCCCGTCGAGGCTCCATTCGTTGCCGCCGACTCCGCCGGCCGTCTGGTAATCAGAGGCCCCGATTGTCGAGTGCAGCCCAATGTACTTGTAGCCCTCGTTGCCTTGCTGCATGCCTTGTGCCAGCCCCGACATAAGCATCGCGCTGTTGCCGAGGATCGGGAGCTCCATGACCCGGCGATTGTCGATGACCTGGCCGACTGATGCGCTGGTCGTATTCAGGAGCGGTTCGCCAGCGGTTACGGTGACCGACTCGGACATTTCCCCGAGCTCCAGCGTCAGGTCAATGTTGACTTCGCTGTTGACACTCAGGGTGATGCCTTTCCGGAATGCGGTTTTGAAACCCGTCATCTCGGCCTTCAGCTCATACTGACCGGGAAGAAGGAAGGGAATCCGGAACAATCCCTCATCGTTGGTTATGGACTGAGTTGCCACATTGCTTTCAACGTTCGTGGCAACCAGCGTGACACCCGGAATGACTCCGCCGGTCGCGTCGGCGACCCGACCTACGAGCGTCGCCCGGGTTTCCTGTGCCGCCAAATCCACGTTCGCTGTTACCACGAGGGCGGCGACAAGGAGGTAAAAAAACAGCGATCTCTTCATATCAGCTAACTCCTTAACACTTCTCCAATCCACTGACCGGAATTCACCTGGCAATCGCCCGATTAATGAGTACTTTGGGGTAACTCAGCAAAAGCGTCTGCTTGACCGGCCCGGCGCCGGTCGGAGAAATGACAGAGGCCGTCAGAGAAGAGGCCAGAAAACGTTTCCGGGCTGAATCTCGGTGAGAATCCGACTCGTGTAATTGGTAGAAGAAACACTGTGTGCCCCAATACTGCTAGGACGAGGCGGGAGTATATCCCAATCGCCGTGAGTGTCAACAGATATTTTTAATAATCATTAAAGTAAAGCGGGCGGGCGATCCCTTCTTGCGGCAGCACAACTCGGCTGCCAAACTGAGACGGCACAGGAGAAAATGAACGTGAAAAAGTTTACGGTTGCCGCATTCGGAGAGTTGCTTTGGGACATTCTGCCGAGCCAGACGGTTCTCGGAGGTGCGCCATTCAATTTCGCTTATCGGGTGACCCAACTTGGCGATCTGGCCATACCGGTAACGAGGGTTGGGGACGATGAACTGGGTGTAAAGGCACGGGACCAGGTCAGAAGCCTGGGTGTCCCGACCGACTTGGTTCAGATCGATTCAAAGCATCCCACCGGAACGGTGCAGGTCCGGTTTGACCAGAACCAGAACCCAGACTATTTCATTGTTCCCGACGTTGCCTACGACTACATTGCTTGGAATGAACAGCTTGAGATGCTGGCCGGTAAGGCCGATTGTATTTGTTTCGGAAGCCTGATTCAAAGAGGGCCGGTATCTCGGCGGACGCTGTACGAGTTACTCTCCCGGAGTCGCCAGTCTCTCAAGTTCCTCGACATCAACCTCCGGAGAGACTGCTACGACCCTGAGAACATGCAGGCTTCGCTCGAGAGGGCTCACGTTCTGAAACTCAACGAGTCTGAGCTTCATGAGGTCGGGAAGATCTTCGGACTACCGGGCAACACGATTCCGGAACTGACCACCCGGGTTCGGGACGCATGGTCGCTTGAGGCGGTCATCGTGACTTTGGCGGAGCGTGGCGTGTTCGCGATGTCAACGTTACATACTTCGGTCTATCTTCCGGGCTATCGCGTTAATGTCGCGGACCCGGTGGGGTCGGGAGACGCTTTTTCAGCCGGGTTCCTCAGTGTATGGCTGAGAGGCGGAACCCTATTGGAAGCGTGCACTGCGGGGAATCGGATCGGAGCTTTGGTGGCGACTCAGACGGGTGGCACGACACTTTTTGACAAAGAGGCCCTCGACCGGTTTGAGGAAACCTATCAGGGTCGGAATGTGGAGCCGAGTCTGACGGCTCACCAAGGATGAAGGCATCCTTCATCCGTCATCAGAAGTATAATCACTGACGCCATGGGAAACGCAGAGGGCTTAGACGACATGCGAGAGAGGGGTGTTGGCCGGGGGCTCCTGATCGCGATGCTCATTCTTATCATGATCCTGGCTGCCGGGTCGGTTTTGGTTCTGCGCCTCAACCAAAAGCTCGTCGACGCCGAGGTGGAGAGCCGACTGGGTCCGATCAGGAAGAGCCTCGACGAGGTGAAACCAGCATTGGAGCGGATCAAGAATCTGGACACCTCGCTTCGCCGACTCCCCGAGACTGAGCCCGAGCTCCCGAGCAATGACCGGATTTCTGCTCTCGGCAGGCGTCAGGACCAGCTCGAACGAAAGGTGCAGGCCGATCTACAGAGCCTGCGAGGATCACTCGCACAGTTGACCGACCTGGAAGAACGTCTGGGAAATATTCAGAATCGACTCGACACACAAGCCGAAACTATCGGCAAAATCTCCGCCGGGCTCGACCGGTCGGGGGAGGGAATCCAGAAGGACCTGAGAGAGTCACTCGCCCGCCTGAAAGCCGTCGAGGAGAGTCTTCAGGAGCACCAGACCATAGTTCGCGAGGTGCAGAGAGCACTGCAGCGCTCGAAGAGCGACAGGGAAATCGAGGACGCCTTGGCGGGGGTCAACAGCCGACTGAAGGATTTGGAAAGCCGCCTTGGCTCCCGGGTTCTGACTGTGGAGGGACGCGCGGGCACCCTCGAACGCAAGCTTGATGCCCTGGAGCGGCAGTTACTGCAGCTGCAGGCCCAACCGGCCCGGCCGTAGAGCGGCGACGGGACAGATAGCGTTCGCAGAGCGCGCACAAGGCTCACCCATGGACACACTTGACACTGAGGGCGGGGACCTTGGACGGTTTCCGACCTGGCGCGATACGCAACCCTTTCAGGGCATAAGCGCTCAAATAAGAATCGAGAGTGGGGGCGCCCCCTGGGAGCGCAGGCGTCTCGCCTGCACTGGGGCAAGGGGCGTCCCGCCCCGTCCGCGCCTC
>Ga0105092_10000474_pt1 | contig 20856 bp, 18 predicted proteins | sample PPLLak2March2015_FD_87021 | JGI IMG/M metagenome (GOLD analysis project Ga0105092, IMG submission 87021) | Freshwater sediment microbial communities from Prairie Pothole Lake near Jamestown, North Dakota, USA - PPLs Lake P7 Core (1) Depth... | ecosystem: Environmental > Aquatic > Freshwater >... | reverse complement strand
TTCCCTCCTTCCCTCCTTCCCTCCTTCCCTTCTTCCCTTCGCCCCCGTTTTGCGCTCCACGCTCGGAAACTCCCAACCCTCGCGCTTTGAACCTATTAGCTTGAACGTCGTACTTGCAGCCTCCCTATTGACCGTGTATACTGCCTCTTAGCTCAACTCTCTGTATGCATTGTTGGTCCCTCAACGTTGGCTATGGCGGCTGCGTTTGGGTCGGTTGAGAGTAGAGTCAAGTAACTCGGAAGCTGCTCGGACGCGTGATCCTTCGCCGCCAGTATCTGACGGAAACAGATCCAGGTCAGGCTTCTCGGTAATTCCTTTCAAAGAAAGGTGTGTATGACGATGAAACTTTTTGTTGGCAACCTCTCGTTCCAGACCACTAGTTCTCAACTGGAGGATCTGTTTTCGCAGGCCGGTACGGTGCAATCAGCCACGTTGATCACGGATCGGGAAACTGGCCGTTCGCGCGGTTTCGGCTTTGTGGAAATGGCGACTCGCGAGGAAGGCGAGCAGGCCATCCGTCAGTTCAACGGCATGGAAGTTGACGGGCGCAACCTGACGGTTAATGAAGCGCGACCCCGTGAAGAGGGTGGCGGCGGCCGAGGCCCGAGGGGCGGCGGCGGCGGCGGTGGCAGGGGCGATTCCCGCGGCGGCAGCCGCAGACCACCTCGCTGGTAAGCCCTGCAAAGATTTGAGGTTCGGAGCTGCGTCTGACTCGTAGCTCCGAACCTCGAAATCCTTTTTGGCGGTTCAAGATACGCGCGCGATTTCTTCCGCGTGCTTGTGGATCCTTGCGATCGCTTCGGCGACTTGCTGCACGTCCTCTTTACCTCCCAGCAAAAGATTGTGCGAAAAGAACAATCCTTCCTTGCATAGGCGATCGTTGGCCGGACATTCATTCATTTCCCGATAACGTTTCAGCCGCTCTGCCGAGTAGATGTTTCGGAACAGGCGGGAGTTGACCGTCTTCTCCAGGAACGGCTCTTTGTTCAGAGGCTGGTATCCGGCGCCGCAGGGGATCCCCTCTTTATTGACAGCCTTCAGGAACGCCTGGCGCGTTAACCCCTTAAAAGCGGCCGGATTGTATCGGGCCATGTAGACGTAGTAGGTGTTCCGAGTGCACTGCTCGTACATACCGGCCGGCTCGACCCCCGGGATCTGCTTTAGAAGCGTGGTCAGCAGCCGAGCGTTTTCTTCCCTGATCCGACAGTGCTTGTCAAACCTGGTGAATTGACCGAGGAGCAAGGCCGCCTGGTATTCGGTCATCCTGAGATTACTTCCCTGGTACAGGTAACCGTTTCGGGTGCCGGTCACACGATCGCGGCCATTATTCTGGAACGCGTGCATCCGATCGTAAAGATCCGGGCGGCTTGTAACAACGGCGCCACCTTCTCCGCACGGCAGGATCTTGCTCGATTGGAAACTGAAACACCCAACGTCCCCGATTGACCCCGCCTTCTGTTTTCGCCACTCAGCATGGTGAGCCTGACAGGCATCCTCTATGATAGAGAGGCGGTGCTTGGACGCAATGCGTTTCACCTCGTCCATATTCGCAACGTTCCCACCCATGTGCACCGGCATGACGCAGCGCGTGTTCTCCGTGATCTTGGACTCGAGCTTCGACCCGTCGATCAGCTGGGTGACCGGGTCGGTATCGACGAAGACCGGCAGGGCAAATTGCTGGATAACCGCGTTTATCGTTGCGACGAACGTGTAGGCCGGGACGAGAACCTCATCCCCGGGCCCCACCTCCAGAGCGTTCAGAGCCGCATAGAGGGCGTTCGTCCCGTTTACTACGCCGATCCCGAACTTGGCCCCGAGACTCTCGGCCCACCTCCCTTCGAATTCCGTAACGATGTTCGCGCCCAGACGGCACCATTTCTTCTGACGCAACGCGTCGAGAACCTTTTCTTCGTCCACCGGCTGGAGCGTCGGCCATGACGGAAAGGGCTGCGTACGTACAGGACTGCCCCCCAGAATTGCGGGTTTCGTCTCCGGCGCCCGCACCGCCGCTGAGGCGCGCGGCGACAAAACCGACCCAGTCAGCGCAACTGAAGCTGTTCCGAAAGCGAAGTCACGACGGGTCAAACGGCCTTTTGTCATGGTGGTTTCTCCTCTGAGGAGATTCTAAGGCCAAACAGACCGGCATTAAAGCAACTGACAGACTGACAACTGACAAACTGACAACTGACATCGACAGCCGACGACCGAAGACTCATGCACTACCGCGGAGCTTTGCTGTCAGTCTGTCAGTCTGTCAGTTTGTCAGTTTGTCAGTTTGTCAGCATTTCCTCCACAACTTTTTGTCCGGTGTTCCGGTCCAAAGAAAAAAAGGCAACGATCATCCGCCCAAGGAGGAGAACATGAGTGTGCTGAACCAGAAGACAATGGCGTATTTGATGGCCGTCATGCTAACGGTCTTTGTGATTGCGCCGGTTGTAGCGAGCAATGATCAACAGCAATACGTCGAAAGGTTTGAAAGAACCGTCCCGCTCGCGGCCAACGGATCGGTTTCCTTGCGCAACGTGGCCGGAGACATTGAAATCAACACGTGGGGCCGCGGCGAAGTCCGGATTGAAGCTCTCAAAGTATCGCGGGCAGCGACGCAGGAACAGGCTCGCGCGAATGCCGACGAGGTAACCATCGCCGTTACGGCCGAGGGGAAGCAGGTGGAAATCGAAACGAATTACCCCGAAGGCCGGCATCGGAACCTGAATGTGTCGGTTGAGTTTAAGCTCACGGTTCCGGAAGCGGCTTCGCTTGAGACCGGGTCGGTCAGCGGGAGCATTCGGCTGGCCGGCCTGCGGGGCGATGCCGAGTTGAACAGTGTCAGCGGCGACGTCCAGGCGGATCAGATTGGCGGGACTCTGCGGGCCAAGAGTGTCAGTGGGAACGTGCGAGTCACCGAAGTCAGCCAGCAAGCCACTGGCGAATCGGTCAGCGGCGGCGTAGAAATCCGCGGGGTCGGTGGCGAAACCCGGGCCAAAAGTGTGAGCGGCCACGTGACTGTCGAGCAGAGCGACGGAGCGGTCACGGCTGAATCGCTGAGCGGCGATGTCGCTGTCATCGAGGCGGGGAATGCCGGACTGGACGTCGATGCCAGCACGTTCAGCGGCCAGATTAAGACGGACTTCAATTTGGCCGGCAACGGGTCAGGCCCCGACAAGCACGTCCGCGGCGCGGTGAATGGCGGCGGCAAATCGGTCAGGCTTCGCAGCTTCAGCGGCACAGTGTCAGTGACGAAGAAGTAGCTCGGCGGGCACCCCAGGCGGAAAAGAAGGGGCAGAGGGGCAAAGGGGCAAGGGGCAAAGGGAAAGACATTGTTCCCCTTCTTCGTTCCCCTTCTTCCCTTCTTCCCTTTGCCCCTCTGCCCCTTTGCCCCTCCCCTTCCGTTTCTCCTTCGATCCCCGTAATCTGAACATAAGGGATTTCCTTCTGTCCGTTCCTTCAAGAAAACCACCCGAAGCCATTCATGCGGGTAGGTGTGGCGGGTCGAAGCGGTCCGAAATCCGTTCGGGGTCGACCATGGAGCGACTTTGCAGAAACCGTCCACAAGCGCGCTCGCGGTAACTTGGTTGACCCCGAACGGATTTCGGGGCCACTCTTGGACTAAACTAATACAGAAATGCGGGTTGCGTCTTACGCCCGGGCGTTGATCTTCGCGCTGCTGATGCTTGGGTGCTCCAGAGCCGATGACTTACAGTGTCCTAAGGACGTCCCTTGCCCGGGACAGCTCGAAGATCCTGCTAGCTCGCCCTCCGATCTCCGGATGCGCGGGTTTGCCCCCCGCGTTGGGTCGATTACCTCTGGTTCTTCCGCTGCCTTTGGCGCTGCCTACCAGTTGCAGGCTCCGAGCAACTGGCCGCTGGACCTCGAAGTGTCTGGTATGTATTCGGTCCGTAACTACTGGACCATCGGCGCGAGAATAGGAAGGCTCAGAACCCGCCAAGAGACCTTCCTGCTTCGGTCCTTCGGGCAGCACTTGACCTCGGAATTCAACGAAAGGCGCTACAAGGAACCCGGCTTTGCGGCCTACGGTGATTTCAATTACTTCTATTTCCCCACGCAGCGCTTCTTCGGATTGGGCCCTGATTCCCGCAAGGTCGACCGCACCGACTTCCTTTTGCGGACGGCCAGTTACGAGGCGGTCGCTGGATATCAGGTGAACGCCTGGCTGGGTGTCTCTGTCCGCGCGGGAGTCCTGCAATTTGACGTGGACCCGGGAAGGGACGACCGCTACACGGACACGCAGGTCCTCTTTCCTACCGCACCCGGCCTTGCCCAGGAGCCGGATTTCTTCCACGTCACCACGGCGGTGCTGGCTGATTATCGGGACCTCCCCGGCGACCCACACAGCGGTGGAGTGGTCGGCGCTCTCTTCTCGCACTACCGGGACAAAGGCGGCCATCAATTCGAGTTCAACCGCTACGCGGTCGATGTTCGGCAGTACCTGCCGCTCGATGCACTACTGAGTGTCGTAGCACTCCGTTTCTTTACATCGGTGGATGATCCGGTCGGACAGAGCCAGGTGCCGTTTTACCTCAGCGAGTGGCTGGGCGGGGGGTCGGCTCTGCGCGGCTTCGTCGGCCAACGGTTCCGCGATAGGAATTTACTCTTGTTCAACGGCGAGTTCCGGACCAGGGTGACCGATTCCGTAGAGCTTGCCGCCTTCTACGATACCGGCAAGGTGTTTTCGGACCTCGACGATTACAACTTCAAGAGGCTCGAGAAAGGATACGGCGGAGGAGTTCGCCTGAAGGGCGGGACGACGCTGTTCCTGCGTTTTGACGTCGCCCACAGCCGCGAGGGCACCCAACTCCACTTCAACATCGGGCCCGCCTTTTGAAGAGGCCGACGTTACAGACGAACACGGACCAACACGGACTGACACGGACGGTTCAACGGGCCGTCCGTGTCAGTCCGTGTTGGTCCGTGTTCGTCCGTGCTAAAGCAAGCTCCCCTACGCTCGCTCGAATGGCCACTGGTGCTGACGGGAGGCCACTATCAGGTACGCAACGATCCCGATGACCAGCGTAAGCAGGCCGAACAGGATGAAGTAGATTCCCAGCGACGAGAAGACGTAAAGATAACCAATAAGCGAAATGAGCGCCGGGACCGGGTAAAACCACATCTTGAAGGGTCGGTGGATGTCCGGTCGACGCGTCCTGATCATGAACACCGCGATCGCCTGAGCGGTGAACTGGATCAGGATGCGCGCAGCCATGAGGGCAAGAATCACGTCTCCCAGGCTGAAGAAACTTGCGACGATCGCCACAACTCCGATCAGCAGCAGGGAGCGATGAGGAAATTCCTTGGTCGGATGCAAGGCGGCAATCCAGCGGAAGAATATGCCGTCTTCCGCTGCCGCGTACGGAACCCGGGAATACCCGAGAAGCAGCGCATAAATGGAGGCAAACGCCGTTACCACAATTAGTCCGCCCAATACCTTTGCCGCCCACGGTCCGTAGACCCGTTCCATAAAAAGGGCGCCGAGAAACTGGGATTGCATCGCTTCACGCCACGGCACCACCCCGATGAAGGCAAAGGAAATGAAGACATCAATGACAGTCACGGCCAGGATGGACAGAACAACGGCGCGAGGAATGGTGCGCCCGGGGTCCTTGACTTCTCCTCCCAGGTAGCAGACCTGGTAATAGCCAAGAAACAGGTAAAGGACGTTTGCGGTTCCCTGCCCCACGCCCTTAATGAAGTTGAGGTTAAATCGAAAAGCATCCGGCGGGATGTCGAAAGCCAGCTTAGGATCGAAGGTGAAAATGCCGGTGACGATCACCCAGCCGGTGGTAATGATCATGACGATCCAGAGACCGAGCATGATCTTCGCGATGTCGGTGATCTTTCGGTAGAGGGCGATAATCAGGACCACCCCAATTCCAGCCGCTACCAGCTTCATTTGAAAGTCGGTCATCGAGGTCCAGAAGACCTTTAGATATTGCACCAGCCCGATGTTGCCGCTCGCTATCTCCAGCGGGCCGGCAAACAGGATTTGCCAGACGAAAAGGAAGGCCAGCATCCGTCCGAGCCGGCTCGGTCCGAAGCCTTCCCGGAGAAAGACGTAGGTCCCACCCGAAGCAGGCATAGCGGCGCCTAGTTCAGCAACGACGAGGCCGTCGGCCAGGGCGATGATCATGCCGAGCACCCAGGCAATGTAAGACTGGGGGCCACCGAGAGTGACCAGGATCAGCGGGATCGTGATAAAGGGACCGATCCCAACCATGTTCGACATGTTGATGCTGGTCGCGTTAAGAAGTCCTAACCGTCTTTGAAGAGTCGGGCCGGGTTCTGATGACATTGGAAGGGATTGTAGCAGCAAACGGCTTACGGCTAAACAGTTGACCCCTTGGAGCGCAGGCATCTTGCCTGCTCGCGCTGCTCGCACTATCGATGGTAGAAACGGCGCGAGCCGGCAGGATGCCGCGCTCCCGGAGGGTCAACTGTCTGCTATTTCATGAAATCCTGCAGTGACAGCTTATCCTGCTTGGTATAGCCGGCAGGTACGGCATAGATTCCGGCGGGCGCCGGCTTGGTGGTGATCTCATTCACCGCAGTCGAAGCCGTCATCTGTGATCCCATCATCTCCATTCCGATATCCGCCTTGATCTGAAATCCCTTAATCTTCTTGAATTCCGCCATAGCCGCGTCGCTGAGGCGCATGCTGGCCTTCATCACGTGGTAGGCGAGCTTTTCCTGGACTTGCGCCCAATCGAAAGGAACGCTGGTAGTTGCCCAGACCATCATCTTCATTTTCATGATGCCCATATCCATGAGCACTTCGTATCCGTCGCAGTTCCATTGGTTGACCTGCTGCGTGACTCCCTTGGGCGTCACGGTCACCTTGGTCGCGCTCATCATTTGGCTCATTTGGGCTGGAACGTATTGACTCATGTCCAGAGGCAGGGGCATTTCAACATACGTTTTTTTCGCGTGGTTGATCATGTCGAGCACCTTGCGGTTCGTGTCGACAAGAATGGTCATATCCTTGGTCACGGTCGCCATCTGATCCTGGCCGATCCAAATTTCCTGAGTATCGTCACGCGCCGGTTGTGTCTGACCCATCATCGTCACCGCGTCTGTGTGTGACGTCTGCCGGATATACGTATCGGCATTCGCGAACCCGACCACGAAACCCAAGATGAACAGTATCGATAACGCCTTTCTCATATCACCTCCAAAGTTCCAGTCGAGGGATCATACGTCGATTGCTGGAAATACTCAACCTGGTGAAGCCTGCTTTTGGCCGGATTGTGGCGCACGGATCGAGGGTGTAGAAAGAGGTCGGCGGGAGTTTTTTGGAGTGCGGCGGCAACGCCGCACTTCAAAATAGCGTCGGGCTTGACCTTTTCACCATTCACGGAGCCTGTTTATGGCCGGGATCAGGGGGCACTTCTAGGAAGGCGAGTCTATCGAGTATCATGGACTCACACAGCTTACGTACACCGCACACTTTCGCTTCTGACGAGCCTTCTCGATTCGAAAAGGAAGTGCTGATTATGGACAGGAGCACCCGGGATTTGAAACGCCTCTCGGTTTACTGCAACGGTCAAGAGGCTGGCAAGGTCGAAGACGTGTGGTTTGACGACGAAAGATGGATAGCCACCCATCTCGTTGTCCGGACTGGAAGTTGGCTGGCAAGCCGGCAAGTCATCGTTCCCCCCGGTGCTGTCGGAGACGTGAACTGGCAGGCTAAAAGGATCCAGCTCTCATCGCCTTGCGAGGAGATGCGCAAGAGCCCGGGCATTGAACCAGCCAAGGGGGCAGGCAAAAAAGGCCGGGTGGCTGGCCAGCGTAGCGCCACTGAAGTCATCGGTTACCGGATCCAGGCGCGAGACGGCGAGATCGGCCATGTGGCGGACCTGGTGATCAGCGACCGTGACTGGGCGGTCGATGCCTTGGTCGTCGACACATCCAACTGGCCAGGAGGCGAGAACCTTGTGGTCTCGCCCTATCGAATCTCCCGCTTCAGTTGGAAAGAGCGCAAGGCCTACATCGATATGGACCGGGAAGACATTTTGCGCAGCCCGGAGTTTCATTACTCCGGTTCCAGACGTTAGCCGGATGACGAGCATCTAAGGAAGGAATTCAAGAAGCAAATGGGAGACGCAGTTATAACCAGGAGCGAGAAAGCCCCCAGGCAATCTCCCAGGGACCGTCTTTACGGAGATGCGAGCCCGGACGACGTGGATGAGGGCAAAGAGGAAGAACTGGAAGAAGGCGAGCAAGATGAAAACCCCGACGACTTCGAGCGGGGGAAGAGTCAGCCGGGCGCCCGGGAACAGCGCAGAAAACCTGAGCAGACCCGCTAGGAGCTTGACCGTCGTCCCAACCTCGACTTGGCTACTCCCAGAGCGAGCTCTTCAGCTGGCTTAGCGCTTTCTCGTGTGATAGCCCGGTTTTCTTCCAAAGCGTTGACGGCGCGGCGCGAGACGTCCGAAGGGTTGGAGTCACATCCTGGGAAGCCGAACTGAGCGAGTAGGCCTGTCCGTCAATTACGATCCAGGCAAGCCGGCGGTTGGGCCCGAAATAACGGGGCGAGTAAACAATCGTTCCTTCCCCAACCGGGTTGGTCTTCATACGGAGATTCCCTGCGGTAACCGGCAGCCCGTTCGACCGGAGATTCTGACCGACCAGCTCGATGGGGCCGGGTTGGCGCAGAGGCACAGCGGGTGTGCGGGCCTTCCCCGTCAAATCCACAACCTCGCGTCTCACGGAGTCCGCCAGCGTCCCCAGCTCGGAGCCCAGCTTCTTGCTTGCCACCGTCGCTTTCTTCCAGGCCTGCTGGTCCGTCACCAAGAAGAGAACAATGAGGCACCCGAGAACCGGGAAAGCCAGCCAGGTGTACTTTCGGACGCCAACCAAGTGGTGAGTATGCAAATTGCCCGTCGCCCCCAGCTCGCCTTCCAGCATGACACGCTCCTCGGGGGTCAAAGTCGCCCAGATTCCAGCCTTTTCGTCTGGTGTCATATTCGCATACTGTTCGGCATACGCTTGCCAGCTGCGCTTCTTCTCCCACTCACTCACACAGGAGGCACAGAGCCTCCGGCTGTTCAGAAAGCGAAAGCAGTTGAAGCAGACGGGCATGCCGCAGCCATCGCAAAGAACGTAACCACCGCCCTGATTACAGACCGCACACTTGGTGTCCATGGAGGGATCCTTAACACCACTCTATAACCACTGCTTCCCCGGCTTCAAATCGGAAGTTCACGGCAGCCTTTTGGATACGGGATTGGCAGCCTCGATACGACTCTTCCTTCAGAGACATTCGATCCGGTCGCTACGCGCTCCGCGTCGCTGACGCTCCCCGCTATGAATGAGCTTCTTGCGATATAATTCTTTCAGGGCTTTCATTCCCTCCCAATGCATCGAGTCCTCTTCAGTTTTTTGGCAGTGGCTCTAATCACCGGCTTCTCAGCCGGTGAAGAGGTCGAGTTACGCAATCCGGACGGCCGTCTGGTCCGGCCTTTGAGCGCCCCCAAGGCTAAGGCCACCGTCTTTGTTTTCATCCGAATCGATTGCCCGATATCCAATCGCTATGCGCCGGAGCTCGAGCGCCTGTACGACACGTATCGAACGCGGGGCGTAAATTTCTGGCTGGTTTACCCTGGCCGCAACGTTTCGCCCGCGAGTATTCAGGCGCACCTTCGGGAATACGCATATTCACTGCCCGCTTTGCGGGATCCCGAGCAGAGGCTGGTGAAGCTGACCGGCGTGCACGTCACACCTGAAGTTGCTGTCTACACCGGGGCCGGCGAGCAGGCGAGGCTCGTCTATCACGGTCGTATCGACGACCGCGTGGAAGACTTCGGCAAGACGAGGCCGACGGCTGCAAAAAAAGACCTGGAGGAGACGCTCGATTCGGTCTTGACCGGGAGGCCGGTGAAGACCTCTGTTACGAAGGCAGTGGGCTGCTTCATTGCCGACTTGGAGTGAGCGCAATGGAGCGACACAGGCCCGCCCTCCGATTCCTTCCGCCAGTCTTCACTCTGTTCCTGCTGCTTCCCGCATGTCGAGACGCGGCCGCTCCTGCGCACGCGGATGAGGCTCTTGTCTTTCACAAGGACATCGAGCCGATCGTCTTCAACAACTGCGCGCAGCCCTGCCACCACCCCGGAGGCGCCGGCCCATTCAGCCTGGTCACTTACGAGGACGTGCGCAAGCGAGCCCGTCAGATTGCAGTGGTTACGGGGAAACGGTACATGCCTCCCTGGCTCCCGGAGCCGGAGGGACCCCGTTTTGCAGGCGAGCGACGGCTGAGCCAGGACCAGATCGAGCGTTTGCGCTTGTGGGCCGAGCAGGGCGCTGCCGAGGGGGATCGATCCGACGCGAAGCCCAGGACCACGCCAAACGAAGGGTGGCAGCTCGGAAAACCGGACCTGGTCCTCGCTTTGCCCAAGCCCTATACCTTGCCGCCCGACGGCACGGATGTCTTTCGGAATTTTGTCTTTCCCGTCCCCATAGCAGCTGCCCGCTACGTGAAAGCCATCGAGATTCTGCCGGGGAAGAAGAACGTCGTACATCACGCGAACCTTCTGATCGATCGTCAGCAATCATCGCGGCGTCTTGACGCCCAGGACCCGGACGTCGGATTTGCAGGGATGGACGTGGTGATCGAGTCGAGCCAGTTCGAGCCGGACAGCCATTTCCTTTTCTGGAAACCCGGCACGCCTCCGTGTTTCGAGCCTCCGGGCATGACCTGGCGGCTTGACCCGGGCACGGATCTTGTCCTGAACGCGCACCTCCAGCCGTCGGGCAAGCCCGAGAGCCTCCAACCGGAGCTCGGCATCTACTTCTCCAATGAGCCGCCGAGGCTGTTCCCGATGCTTCTGCAGCTGGAGCATGACGGCGCGCTCGATATCCCGCCCGGTGAGAAGAACTTCGTGGTGACGGATGAGTACCGCCTCCCGGCAGACGTCGATGTTCTGGGAGTCTATCCTCACGCTCACTACTTGGGAAAAATCGTCGAGGGGTGGGCCGATCTGCCAGACGGGAGTCGCCAGCCCCTCATACGGATCAATCATTGGGACCTCAACTGGCAGGCCGTGTACCGTTACGAGAGTCCCGTTTTCCTGCCTCGCGATTCCGTAATCCGAATGCGCTTCAGTTATGACAATTCCCCCGAGAACGTCCGCAATCCCAATAGCCCGCCCAAGCGGGTAAAGGCGGGGAACCGCTCTTCGGACGAGATGGGGCATCTGTGGGTCCAGGTGCTTCCGAAAGGCGGCGCGTCCGACCGGATCGTGCTCCAGGAGGCGCTGATGAGGAGCCGGCTCCGGAAGTACCCGAACGAGTTCAGCTCGCATTTCAACCTCGCGTCGGTGCTCCAGACGCAAGATCGGCTCCCGGAAGCCATCGAGCACTACCAGGCGGCGCTGTCGATCCGGCCGGACGCGCTCGCGCTCAACAGCCTGGGGACGGCCTGGCAGGCAGTCGATCGCATACGGGAGGCCGCTGAATGCTACCAGAAGGCAATCGGCCTTCGCCCGGATTACGCGGACGCACATTACAATCTGGGGCTGCTCCTGCTTCAGGCAGGTCGGGCAGCAGCGGCGGTCACTCATTTTGAGCAGGTCCTGCGTGCCCGCCCCTCGGATGCGGATGCCCACAATGACCTGGGCAGTGCGCTCTTCATGGAAGGACGCGTGAAGGAGGCAGCCATTGAGTTTCGCGCCGCCCTTCGCCTGAATCCTGGTCACCAGAACGCGCGCGACAACCTGGCGTTAGCGGAGCGGGGGAAGTAGGGAGGGCCCCAAAAGTCGGTCTCTGAAGCGACAGTAGTTGCGTGCGCACTCCGAAAGAGTGCTCGCAACTACCGGTGCTCCAGAGGCACACGGATCAAAACCGGTTTCTATAAACGTGTCGGTCCTAACGGACCTCGGGAATTGTACCGCCCCAACAATCCTCTTCTCTCCAACTCACCCCTCAGCTGCTCCGGCGACTTGAAGTGAATTGTCTGAAAACCCAGGCAATCAGCGGCTTCGACGTTCGTTCTTGAATCGTCTATAAAAAGACATTCGGAGGCCGGCTTCCCGATCTTCTCGAGCATGAGCTGATAAAGCCGCGGGTCCGGTTTCACAATGCCCACTTCTCCGGACAGCAGGATTTCGTCGAACCAGTCGAAGAACGGGTATCGATGGCGGATCAGGTTGAACTTCTCGGCTGACCAGTTGCTCAGCCCGTATAGCCGGTAGCCGGCGTCTTTGAGTTGGCGCAGGATCAGAACCGACTCTTCAATCGGACCCGCGAGCGACTCCTCCCACCGCTCATCGTAAGCCCGGATCAGGTCCGAGCGATGAGGGAAAAGCTTGCAGAGTCTCAGGATCCCTTCACCGAAAGGCCGACCCTTGTCCTGTTCCAGGTTCCATTCGAAAAACCCGACTTCCGAAAGAAAAGCGTTTATCTCTTCCCGGTTCTGAAGCAGCTTCGAATACAGAAGATGAGGGTCCCAGCTCACCAGGACATTGCCGAAGTCAAAAATCAGAGCCGGCCTTCCGTTGGCACTTTCATCCATCAACCCATTCTAATCGGGGCCTGGAAGTAAAACGAGCCGAAGAAAAGCCGAATGAAAAACCTTGACAGGCCAGCGGCTTACTTTAGAATATTCGCTGCTTTTGCGAGAATCGATAAAGCGTATGCGAGTGATGCTAGCCGCAGCCGCCGCCGCTACCGGCACAGCCTGGGCGACGGTGGGAGGCTCAACGATTACTTAAGCCGATCTACTGAACGCCATGGGCTGGAGCAGCGGCCCGTGGCTTCCTTTCGACGCCCTGGGTCGCCCGACCCAGGAATTCCCTGGTTGGTTCATCAGCAGAGCCGCAAGCGCAGCGCCTTCTGCGGAGCGCGCCGGGTTCGTGCTGAGGCTGGAAACTTACAAGCAAGGGGGAACTATGTCGGAAGGGTCTGTGGTTCAGTTTGCGCAACGGATGAGCTTGCTACCGCCTTACCTGTTCGGAGCCATCAACAAGCTGCGGATGGAGAAGCGGTCAAAAGGCGAAGACATCATCGACCTGGGGATGGGGAATCCCACCGATCCCACTCCGGCGGCTGTAACTGAGAAGCTGTGCGAGGTGGTGAAGGATCGAAGAAACCATCGTTATCCGGTGGCCCCTGGTCTCCGAAACCTCCGCGCGGAAATCGCCAAAGTCTACCAACGAGACTACGCCGTCACACTTGATCCGGACAGTGAGGTGATTTGCACCATCGGGTCGAAGGAAGGAATTTCCCACCTGTCGCTGGCGCTCATCGGCCCTGGAGATACCGTCCTTGTCCCCACTCCGGCATTCCCGATCCACATCTACGCCGCTATCATTGCGGGAGGCAACGTCATTGGACTGCCCCTGGAGAGCGACGCGAAGTTCCTGGCTAAGATCGAATCAATGTGCCGCTCGCTTTACCCGAAGCCGAAGCTTTTGGTCCTGAATTTTCCCCACAACCCTACCGGAGTTGTCACGACACTCGAGACGTTTCGGACGGTTGTGCAGCTGGCGCGTAAATACCGTTTCATGGTCATTCACGACGCGGCCTACAGCAGAATCACGTTTGATGGCTATAGGGCGCCGAGCTTTCTCCAGGCTGAGGGGGCGTCCGAAGTGGGAGTCGAATTCGGCTCCTTTTCGAAGTCCTATAACATGGCCGGCTGGCGAATCGGCTATTGCGTCGGAAACCCGGAGATGGTCCAAGCCCTCGGCCGGATCAAGGGTTATTACGACTACGGCATCTTCTCGGCCGTTCAGATTGCTGGAATCGTCGCTTTGCGACACTGCTCCGACGACGTGGACCAGCAGGCTCTCGTGTACGAAAAGCGGCGGGATGTGCTCTGCAATGGCCTCGGGCGGCTCGGCTGGCAGATCGACAAGCCAAAAGGAGGCATGTTCGTCTGGGCTCGGATTCCGGAGCGCTTCCAGGCAATGGGGTCATTGAAATTCGCAATGGAGCTGGTGGAAAAGGCCGGCGTGGCGGTGACGCCCGGCATCGGCTTCGGACAGGAAGGGGAAGGCTATCTGCGCCTGGCCTTGGTGGAAAACGACCACCGGTTGAGACAAGCCGTAAGACAGATCAAGAAAGCGTTTGGATCCGCGGATAACACGGATACGCGCGGATAGCGCGGATTCGATCCGCGTTATCCGCGCGTATCCGTGTTATCCGCGGGATCACTCCACGAGCAGCGTCAACTCTTGAATCCTGCGCTCGAGCGTGGCGGATTTCTCAGGGTCGGTCAGATAAGGCTGGAAGCGCTCGGGGAGGAAGCGGAGGTCGGTACATTCCCTGATCGCCACCAGTTCCTGCAGCTCCTTCTGGAGCGAGTAGTTTGGCGACACGAAGCGGCTGACCGCTTCGGAAATGATCTCCGGAGTCGGAGCCGCGAGACCACGAACCGCGGACAGCCGGGTTGTTTGGATGACGAGGCTCTCGATATCGGCACCCGACAGATAGCCCGACAGCGGGGGCACGGATTCCGGCGCCAGTGAAACCTTGTTCTTACGTGCCATCGCCAGGAACATCTGGCGTCGTTCCTCATCGGTTTGCGGCGGAAAGAGAGGAATATGAACCTCGCAGCGCCCCTGCCGCTTCAGGTCGACCGTGAGCAGGTCGGGCCGGGCCGTCAGCAGCATCCAGATGATGCGCCCTCGATATTCGGTATTGCTCATCTGGGAGCTGACCATCGCAAAGAGCCTGCCGGACGTGCCGCTGTCCCCGTCGGAGCTGCGCTTCCCGAGGGCCGCGTCCGCCTCGTCCACCACCACCATTACCGGACCGAGCGCCCGGATGACCGACAAGACCTTCTGCATGTTCCGCTCGGATGATCCTACCCATTTTTCCCGGATATCCTTGAACACCACCGCCGGGATGCCGATGCTTCCCGCAAAGCATGTCGCCGTGAACGTCTTCCCCGTGCCCAGCATGCCGCACAGCAGGTATCCCATCGGAACTGCTTCCAGCACGCCGTCGCGTATGAGCCGCGCGTCTTCTTCCAGGCGCTGCCGGACTGAATCCTGGGCGATGACCATGCTCAAGTCAAACTTGGGCTCGATGAACTCGAGCAGACCGAAGCATTCTTTCTCGATCAGCTCTTTTTTGGCCTTCTTCAAGTACGCGGGATCGAGGGCCTTGCCGACGCGCAGGCTCCGTCGGACCATCTGGTTGACGCCAATCAGGGTCAGCCCGTTCGAGACCGCTGCCAGGCGTTTGGCGTCAGCCGTGGCGGTACTGGAGCCGGCACGATCGCGGGCGAACAGGTTCTCGATGAAGTCCGCGCGCGCCTGCTGATCCGGGAGAGGGATCTCGATCTTCGCAACGAAAGGATTCTCAACGAGCCGGCGGTTCAGTTCACTGAGATTTTCGGAAAGCAGGCAGATGGTGATATCAGCCTGCCTGATGGCCGGGTCGTTCGCCCAGTTCAGCAGCTTGATCAGGTTGGATCCAATCTCGCCGCTCAGCCAGGCCGCCTCCACCGCCGGGGCGATGACCTCCGCATAGCGGATGATGATGGCCACGCTCTTCGGCCTCGATTCGTTGGCTTCGTTCTTCTCGAGAAGCTTGTGCAGGATGTAACGGTCAAGCAGTTCGAGAACCTGCCGCGGGTCCTTTGGCCGGTTTTTGGAAAAATCGGTGCCGTGGACGAGGTCGATCGCCTGCAGGGATCGGTCGAAGTCCTGACGCATCGCACGCATTCGATTCGGGTCGTCCGACTGAAACGCGATTCCCGACCCGCGGTCGTATCGGATCACGCTGTCACGCCTGCCGAACAATTGAAACGCGAGGTAATCCTCAAGCGAGAGGAACGTTTCGGTGCGGCCTGACGCGCCGGGGACGGGAACCAGATCGTGGATATTCCCGTGCAGGATAAACAGGCTCGAGCCGCCGCTCAGATAAATCTCAGACAGATCGCGGGCCCATCCAGGCAAACCCGATTGGGGCAGCGGGGCGGTCGTTGTTCCTCCTGCGGCCGTCTTTGCAGGCAACGTTTCACTCATAAAGTCTCCATCAACTGCATTTACAGAGCCGCTTACGGAGCGGAGGGCTGCGGAGGGCTTTTGGCGGAGCAGCCTGGAGCGAAGTAAGCGGACCACCCAACGAACCGTAAAGGCGCGCTCCGCCAAAAGCCGCTCCGCAGCCCTCCGCTCCGTGCGCGGCTCTGTAAAGACGCCTACCCTCCCTACCCCTGCCGTTCGCCAACCCGGCCCAGCAACTCGGGGGTCGGGCCTTGGGACGCGGCATCCATGGAGGGTAGGTCCAGCGAGCCGAGCATTTGCTCGACCGACGTCAGACCGGCCGTGGCCGAATTCACTTCCGCCTCTATGAATGCCGGATCCTGTCTGGTCAGGGCCTGTTCCTGGATGAGCATTATCGAGTTCTCGACCCGAATGAGCCGGGCCTCCAGCGTCTTGAGATTGGTTTCCGCCCGCTCCAGGTTTTCAAGCCGCTTCTTCAGGACGTCCACGTTTTCCAGGTACGCGGTTCGCATCTGGTCCGAAAGCTTCTCGTCCTCCAAGGCCGCTTCAGTCTTTCGCAGCATGTTCTGGATCTCGCCACGGGGCATGCTCGAACAGAAAGACTCGAGAGCCTGCTCATAAGCAAGCGTTCGAAGGAATACCCACAGCAGTTGGTTTACGCTTTGAAGCTGCTGGGTTTCGAGCAGATCGCCCACTTCGTTTCGCTTTCCGGCTGACTGCATCGATTCCTGCAGGCTGAGGCAGCGAGCCCGCACCGCCTCAAAGCGCAGCTTCCGGCGTTCGCTCAACCCCTCAATCAATCGGCTAGCCACATCAAGCGTCTCGAACTGGTCACGCCGCTGCAGGCGAGCACGCACCACCGCCTGGTAGCGCGCGTTGTTCGCCATGGTGAGCAGGTACAGGATCTCCACTGCTCCCACCAAAGGCCAGACGACAAACGGCATCAATACAATGAGGCCCGCCAAGAGAGCGCCGATGAAGAGAATCAGATTGTACGGTTCCTTGAACGCTTCCTTGGCGTAATCCAGGATCCCCAAGCGTGGCATAGGCTTTCCTGAAAAACACTGACAGACTGACCACTGACCAGCTGACCAACTGACCACTCACAACTGACGACTGACGAAAACGTAACTGCAACTGGTTCTCGGTCAGTCGTCAGTGGTCAGTCGGTCAGTGGTCAGTTGTCAGTTGTCAGTTGTCAGTTTGTCAGTTTGTCAGTCTGTCAGTCTGTCAGTCTGTCAGTTGTCAGTTCTTTTCGGACTATGAATCTTCGACTTAAGCAACGCCACCACTTCACGGAAATCGGCGCGCGATTCCACTTCCAGGGGCGATTCCTCGGGCCTGGGCAGCTTGATCTCTTCAACCAGCCGGCCGGGCGGTCCGTTCATCAGGTACACCCGGTCGCCAAGATACGCGGCTTCGGTGATGCTGTGAGTCACGAAGAAAACCGTTGACTGCATCTCTTTCCAAAGCTGGATCAGGAGTTCCTGCATCGAATAGCGGGTTTCGGGATCAAGTGCTCCAAAAGGCTCATCCATCAGGACGATCGAGGGCCGGACAGCCAGGGTCCGCGCGATCGCGACCCGCTGTTTCATTCCTCCGGACAACTCGTGCGGATACTTGTTCTCGTGTCCCCGCAGTCCGACTTTGTCGATCCAGGACATCGCGATATCGCGCCGTTCGGCTCTCGGCTTCCCCTGTATCTCGAGTCCGAACTCGACGTTCTTAATGACTGTGCGATTCGGATAAGAAGTGTAATCCTGAAAAACCATGGCCCGGTCCGCCCCAGGGCCGACAACCGATTTGCCGCTGACGAGCACTTCCCCAGAGGAGGGCGGGAAGTGAGGCTCAAGCCCGGCAATCAGGCGCAACAGCGTCGACTTCCCGCAACCGCTGGGGCCGAGCAGGCAGACAAATTCGCCGCAGTCGGGCAGGTTCTCGACCACAAAAGTCACATTTTCGAGTGCCAGGAACGTATCTTTTCCCCGCCGGAACTCCTTGGAGACGTTCTTGAACTGGACAACCGGAGGGACGGGTCCCTGTGCTCCGGTCGGGACCGCCTCGGGCTTCACCTCCCAGTTCTTCGGAGCTGTTGGCTCCGTCGGACAAGAAGCCGGCTTGGCCGGCGAACCATCACTCACAGTCGTTACTCCTCAGCGAACATGTAAGGAAACAGTTTCTTCTGCAGCCAGAACAGAAACCGATCAATGGCAAAGGCGATGATGGTGATTACAAACAAAACCAGGTAGATGTGCTCGCGCGGCCCGCGTCTCTGAGCAATCTGGATGATGTAACCCAACCCAAATTTCGCGTCGATCAATTCGGCCAGGACGATGTATCCGAAAGCCAGACCGAAGAGCAGCCTCAGCGAGTTGAATATTGCCGGTAACGCCAGCGGGATCAGAACCTTCCACACGACATGCTGAGGCTTGGCGCCCAGTGTCCAAGCCGTCTGGACGTAGCGTTCGTCAACCTCCAGCACGGCGGCCGTGGTGTCGAAAACCACGAAGCCCACGCAGGCGATGAAAATGAAAAAGACTTTCTGCGATTCACCCAGTCCGAACCAAACGAGCGTGAGAGGAATGAGGGCCGCGATCGGGATGTTGCGAAGAAAAATCGTGATCGGACGCAGCCAGGCTTCCACGGAGCGGAGGCAGCCCGCGAGGATGCCCAGCGGAATACCGACGACAGCGGCGAGTCCGAAGCCGAGCAGTATGCGCGTCATGCTCCAGCCGATACTGCGCGTCAGGGCGGCGTCGAACCAAAGGCTTTTGATCTGAGCCAGAACTTCCCCGGGGCTCGGCAATGTGAGCGGAGAGAGAAATCTTTCCTCAGGGCTTCCGGCAGTCACCGCAAACCAGAGAAGCAGGATAGCCGCAACCGATCCTACCTGCAAACCGATCGCAACCGGCCTGGAGAGCCCTTTTCGCAAAGCGGTCTTCATAGCGGTCTTTCAAACCACAGAGACACAGAGGTCACAGAGAAGAGCTGTTCTCTGTGACCTCTGTGTCTCTGTGGTGAAATGGACTTTGCCTTATTGTTGTTCCAACGGGTAAACCTTGATCTCCACGCGGCGGTTCAGCGCGTGGTTGCCTGGTTCAAGCTCTTTGTTCCATCCCTCTCCTGCGACCGAAAACTGGTTCGGCTGTAACTTGAACCGCTTGACCAGTTCCTCCTTGACGGCATTGGCCCGCGACATGGAGAGGTCTCGGACGGCGTCAAACGGAACAAACCCCTTCATCGAGGAATCGGTGTATCCCTCGATAACCACCCGGGCCATGCCGAATTGGCCGACCAGGCGACCGACTTCCTCGAGGATCTTCGTCGCGTTCGGGTCGTACAATCCGCCGTCGGCGTTCTTGTAAAACAACTCCGAAGAGTTCGGATAGAAATGGATCTGTTGTGTGTTCGTCAGGATCTCGGTTGCCTCGGCCTTGATCGAGGAGACGCCCTTCGGCGTAAAAGTGACCGTATATTCATCTCGCGAGCTTGCGTACGGCTCGACGTTTTCCAACGCTTTGATAAACGAGAAGTCCGCAACCTGATCAAACCTCACCGTGCTCGCAATGGAGCCGAGTTTCATGTAGAGCGTGCTGGCAGTCTCCCAGTAGCGCTCGAAATTGGTCGGGTTGTTCTGGTTCATGAAAAAGTCGCGGTTTTCGGCGTAGTTGGTCGTATGCGCGTCGCCCAGCATGTTCACGGCCTCATCCGCCGGGAGTCCGTAAGCCTTACCCATCAGAGCCGCGGCTTTCTTCTTGTTAGCCTCGTTTTTCAGCTCATCGGCCGCATCAAAGAAGCCGCGGACGAGTCCGTCTACGATCTTCGGGTTGTCGCGCACAAAGTCCGCGCGAGCGAACATGACGTCGGAGATCAGCTTGTTGGCCGTGGCGGTGCTGACGAGCAGCTTGTTGCCGCGAACTTCAGACAACTTGTAGATGTCGGGCGCCCAGCTCACGCAACCGGCCAGGGAGCGATCGGCGCTAAACGCCGCGGCAGCCTGGAAAGCGTCTTCCGTGAATTTGAAATCCACGTCGGAAGGCTGAAGCCCGGAGTTGATCAGGAGGTTCAGGAGCAGGTAGTGCGACGGCGAATGTTGAGCCAGGGCTACCTTCTTGCCGCGCAGGTCTGCAACCGACTTGATCGCCTCTCGCACCACGAGACCGTCACCGCCGTTGCTCCAGTCCACCTGGAGGAAAGCCCGAGGCAGGGCGCGCGAGTCGGCCTTCAGCTGCTCATAGAAGAGCGGAATCATGTCGAGCGTCCAGGCGGTCACATGGACGTCGCCCGCGGCAAACGCGTTAATCGAGGCCGAGGGGCTGTCAATGATCTTAATCGCGACCTTGAACCCATACTTCTTAGCGAAAAGGCTGTTGGGGTTCGGGTCGGTTCCGCCGTTCGCGTAAAAGATCGGCGCCCAGCCGGCCCAGACGTTCAGCCCCATGACCACCGTATTGTCCCGAAGCGCCCGGTAGTTCGCGGCACCCTTCACTGGCGGAAGGACTTCTTTCGGGACGAACTTGTACTCTTTGACCGTGGTCACGCCGGTTGTATCAGGCGCTTCAACCTTGCCGCCGAGGTCTTCCTTGCTGACCTCCCCGCCCTTCTGACCGGTCGGGAATATATAGTCGCGGCCCTGATACAGCCCGAGCGCCACTAATCCCAACACAACAATTATGATCAAAACCCACGCCATCGGCTTGAGCCTGACATCGTCTGCCATGTTCGGACCCTTCCTTTTCTTGCTTCGTTAGCTGCTAGCAGCACGAAAGGATGAAGGATGAAGAAAGAGTTCTGAGTTCTGAGTTCTCAGTTCTCAGTTCTCAGTTCTCAGTTCTCAGTTCTGAGTTCTGAGTTCTGAGTTCTCAGTTCTCAGTTCTGAGTTCTGACTTCTGAG
>Ga0105092_10000473_pt1 | contig 20860 bp, 16 predicted proteins | sample PPLLak2March2015_FD_87021 | JGI IMG/M metagenome (GOLD analysis project Ga0105092, IMG submission 87021) | Freshwater sediment microbial communities from Prairie Pothole Lake near Jamestown, North Dakota, USA - PPLs Lake P7 Core (1) Depth... | ecosystem: Environmental > Aquatic > Freshwater >... | reverse complement strand
TGCCTACAGTGCCAATTTCACATTAGCCATCCAGGCCGACGGCGGCGATGATAGGAGCAAGATCCTGGCCATGAGCTTGGCTCTTGGCCGAGCGTTGGCGAGAGCAAAACGCGATGAATGACGCTCTAGAATGCGTTTCCACGATTAAGATAAAAAAGAAGACAACAGGCCGGAGACCCGGCCTTTCGAGATTGCTTTCAAGCTAACCTTATATCTTGACTTCATGCTTTGACAAACTTGCTCTTGGGCGCGCCGCAGGGGCACTTCCAGGTGGACGGCAGCTGTTCGAAGGGAACATTGCCGTTCTCTGCCGGATCATAAATGTAACCGCAGACCGTGCACTTCCACTTTGAGGCTGTGGCGGTGGTGGCGGCAGTTTTGGCATTCCCGCTGCCTGCTTGGTTGCCGATGGGTATCTTCAGGGCCGTGCTGATTTCTGAAGAAGAGACGCCCTCCTGGCCGCCGCTGTTGTCATTGACGGTACTGCTGCCGCTGCCGGACTCCTGCAGAGCCGCAACTATCGCTTCTGCGAACTCCTGAGCAGCGGACGGTCCGTTTCCTGTGATGATATTTCCATCCCGGACCACGGCTTCGTCTGAGACGATGGCACCTTTGGCTTTGAGATGATCCGTATCCGACGCAGTGGCTTTCTTACCTTTGAGGAGCCCGGCATCGGCTAAGATCCAGGGTCCGAGGCATATGGCTCCCGTGAGCTTCTTTTGCGCGACGGCAGACTTGGCCAGGGCTTGATAGCCGGAATCCTCATTGAGCTTCAGGTTGTAGATTCCCTCTCCGCCCACGAATACCACGGCGATATAGTCGGACGGCTTGGCATCTTTCAAATCGAGTTCAATCGATGCGCTGCCTCCATTCATCCCCGCAGCGGTCTCAACTCCCTTGGAGGCCAGGACGACGGAATAGCCCATGCTCAGGAAGTAGTCGCGGGGCAAATTCAGTTCATCCTCCTGGTACTGCTCGGGAGCAAGGACCATCAGGATCTTTCCTTTTGTTGGAACTGTACTGGAGCCGGATTGCTCGGTTGTTGTAGTCTGGCCCGGCGAGCTGCTGCCCGAATTGACTGAAGATGTCTCTGTATTGGACGCGCCGCTGTTTTCATCCGCGCCGTCATTTCCAAGCGGGCTATTCCCGTAGCCGGTACCGTAGTTAGTGCCCGTTCCATATCCTGTTCCATAGTTGGTCCCGTAACCGCTTCCAGTAGTTCCATATCCTGTATTCAGGCCTGTGTTCCCGTTTGTGCCGCTTCCCTGAACGGCTTGACAGGATACCGGCACGAAATAGCCGGCATAAGCGGAGTTACAGGACGGGCAGAGCGTGTAGGAATTGACGGAGGCCGCCTCGGCCTGCGTCATGCTGACCACATAGCCGCAGACCGGACACTGCCAGCAAGTGAGAGTGCTTGCGCCTGTGTTATATTGCGATCCATATTGAGCATGAACCGGATTTGCTCCTGCTACAAGTAAGAGGAGAACCATAGTCAAGAATGGAAGCTTCATGGCAGAACGGTGTGAATGTCCGAGAATAAATAAAATGCGAAGGCAAAGAGCAAATGGCGGCTCAATGCCGAATCAATGGCGTTGCCGCCGCCAAATGAGGGCGACAACCATCATGGCGGCAAACGCGGCAAAAAATCCCGGTGCGTCGCTCTTCTTTTCTGGGGCGGCGATTGTGACTGATCCGTTCTTGATCGCACCCGGTTTGAATCCTGCGACATCAGTCACATTCAGGTTTGTCGTTGTATTCGTTTTTGCGGCTTTATTTACCACGAATGACAGATCTGCAGAGCCGCAGCCCTTCGGCAAGACGACGCTCACAGTCTTGGATTTTTCGTCTATGCTCCAGGATGGATTGCATGAGCCGGATATGCCCTGCGCCGTGAGCACGGCGGGATCGTATGAGATATTGATTCGCCCTCCGGTTGCGGGTGCCGTCAGCGGCACGAACGCTTTATTTCCGGCTGCCGCTTGAATTGATCCGAGTGCAATTTCGCCAGACTGTGAGGCTGTCACATTGAAGTACTCGCCGAACATCTGAACGGCGTCTACGGCATTTTCCACCCGCACCCGCAGCTCATACTTGCCCGGCGGGACCGCAATGCTTCTGGCCTGGGGCTCCAGGGCGGCAAAAGTGCCCTGCAAGGTATGATTTGCGCCGCCGGGAACCAGCTTTCCATCAATGACGTTTACGAACTGGATGATGCTCTCGCCCGGCTCTATCTTGATGAACTGCGAGCGAGCGGTCTCATTGGCGAGCATTGCATCATAATTTTGGGGTGTCTTCAGGCTCTCGTAGGCGGTTGGCGAGATGTAGTACGCGCTCTTGCCGCTGGTGATCGAATAGATTCTGCCCGTTGGATCAAATCTCACAACCACCTGCACCGGCGGCGTGGATGGAGACAGGTAGAGAATGGCCGGCACCGGCCCGCTATTGGCATCCATGATCCGGCTCTTGTCGTCCTGGAGCTGCAGCATGGTCAGATTCCAGTTCCAGCCGAAAGCCCAGCTATCTCCGGATCCTTGTCCAAGGGCGGTGATGTCGCGGGAGTAGACGGTATTGTTGCTCGAATTGAGGATATCTGCCGTAACCTGGCGAATCTCTGCCGCCCGGACGAGCATGGAGAAGTTTGCACCTGCGGGTGACGAGGCATTGGAAGGCAAGAGGATTTGAGGCGGATTTGGCTTGGGAACTACATATTTCGAGCCGAAGAGGTAGTACCTCAGGGTGTCGTTGTCTGCAACCTTGATGTTCATGCCGGGACCGATGGACACTGTCGAGTCGCGGTTAAGATTGATGTAATCGTTGTTGACCATCACGATGGCAGCCGGCTGAGTAGCTACGATCTCCATATCGCCCATGCCAAGACCCGGCTCGACCGGCAAGACGTATTCATCGGAGATCTGGAAGATGCCGTCGATGGTGGCAAAATGACTCGTGCCGTTGTTGAATACATTGCTGACATGTACGAGAACTATCGGCAAATCAGTGACATCGCCAATGTCCTTCTTGTAAATATAAGTGGAGTTGGATTTGACCACAGCCCCGTCTACCTGCTCGCCGTTTTTAAGAAGTTCAAGGAAGATGCTGTCGTTTGCTACATCGCGAATACGCATCTCATAGCCTTCTGCGAGCGTGTAATTTCCGGCCAGGACTATGCCTTTTACTTCAGTGTCCGTCAGCACCATGCCCAGATACTCGTGCTCCAGCAGGCTTTTCGTGGCCGGTTTGCCAAGCAGGCTGGAATCGTATCCTGCAAACCACTGCGTTCCCAGGAAGCTGATGACGAAATAGCTTCCCCAGGGTTTGTATTCAAACTCCTTGGGCTGCACGAATGTCGTATACTGGAAGCCGTCCTGAAAAGCGGTATTTGTGGTCTGGTTGACCTTCGGCCTGGACGGGGGGAGAACGGTTCTGTCGTGAACGTTGTAAAGAACCAGGGTCTCGGCGCCCAGCTGATTCTCGGGATCGAAGTAAAAGCCGCTGTAGTTCTCGGAGTTCCAGCGGGCAATGGTTGACGAATTATAGTCGCCGAGTCGCACAGGGATGTAAGAGGTGCTGTTATACGTCGGGCCCCTCAACTCATGAACTCCGTAGTCGAAGATTCCACCTTCCGGATAGTAGTAAAGATCAGGGCTGTCGACGACGATGATGGCCAGGTTGCCTGTAAGAGAATGGACGACATTTCTGGTTAATGTTAGGGCTTTATAATTCTGGAACTTGAAGCCGTCCTCGGAAAGGTCAGTGACCTCCATATTATCGAGTTTGCCGCCTTCAAACATCTTGACATCCGGCACGTCGCTCACCTGAAAAATAGCATCCAGCTCGGCGAATCCGGATTTTCCGCCGCTCATGGCATCTTTTAGGTGAACGAGGATAACGGGAACGTCGTCGACCTTGTAAACAAAGCTCTCGCCGGGGGCAACAACGGAGAAGTAAACGATCTTCCCGTTTTTCAGGAGAACAAAGGTGACCATTCCGTTCTTCTCTGAGATCTCATTGATGGCCAGAACGTATCCGCCCTGCAAAGGAAGCGTTGTGTTGTAGTTGAGGGTGACGGTTCGCTCTTCATCGATGAGAACGGCCCGCAGCGCGCCTTTTCCTAGAGAGCTGACCTCTTCGGTGAAGGAGCTTTTAGGATAGCCCGCTAAAAAGAGCTTGCCCATGAATGCGATCGCCTTGTAGGTTCCCCAGGGTTCGTAATCGAATTTCTTTGACCAGGCATTGGAAGTGTAGACGATCTTATCCTTGTCCGCCACCCGTCCGTCCAGCTCGACTTCCAGCTGCTCTCCGCCCTGGTTTTCGTCCAGATCGTAGTAGAACCAGCCGAAGTCGTCTGCGCGCCAGATGCCATTACCGCCGCTGATGTGGCCTCGCACATAAGCGGAATCTACAGGCTCCTGGGCTTTTGCGCCCGGTCCGAGAACGAGCGGCATGGCAAGCATGGCCAACAACATTGCCGCGACTACAACTCCGATAGTTTTGATCCCCAAACACCCCGTGAAGATTGATCTCTGGATAAGCTGTATATGCTATGGCGGAACATTAGCGGAACGGAGTTAGATGTCATCCATTAAACACGTTGCGATATACGGCAAAGGCGGAATCGGTAAGTCGTGTACTGCATCAAACATTGCCGCCGCTTGTGCCGAGGAAGGCCACAGGGTTCTGGTAGTAGGCTGTGACCCGAAGAGCGATTCGAGCATTACTCTGGTAGGAAGACGCATCCCGACCATGATGGATCTGATCCAGCGCGGCGGGGAGATAAAAGAAAAAGATGTGGTCTTTTCCGGGTACAAGGGCGTGAAGTGCATCGAGGTCGGGGGACCTGAGCCGGGCGTGGGCTGTGCCGGTCGGGGCATCATCGTTGCCATCGATTTTCTGCGCAAGGTTTCTCATGCTATGGAAGAAGTGGACCTTGTGCTCTACGATGTGCCGGGGGATATCGTTTGCGGCGGTTTCTCCGCGCCCATTAGAAAGGGGCTGGTGAGCCAGGCTTACATCATCACATCGGGAGAGTACATGCCGCTTTACGCTGCGAACAACATCAGCAAGGGCCTGCGCCGCCTGAATACGCCTCTGGCGGGAGTGATCTGCAACTCTCGCGAGGCCGCTGCCGGAAAAGAGAAGGAGATTGCAGAGAAGTTTGCCGGTGAATTGAACAGCCGCTTGGTGGCTTTTATTCCCAAGGACCCCATCGTCCAGCAGTGCGAGCGGCGAGCGGTGACGGTCATCGAGGGCGCGCCGGCCTCTGAGATCGCGGATGTCTACCGGACGCTGGCCAAAGAGATCATGTCGGGTGCAAAGCCCACTGTTCCTGAGCCCCTGACGGACGAGCGGCTTATGGAGATCTCCAGGATTTGAGGGCGAGGCCGGAAATGTCCCTCTCACCATCTGCAGACTGTCCGCGCATCTTGCTGGCCGGGGACCGCAGTTCCAGCGGCAAGACGACGATCGTGGCAGGCCTTCTCTCTGCTCTGCGCCGCCGGGGCCTGAACGTTCAGCCCTTCAAGGTGGCAATGGACTACATCGATCCCAGCTACCACACCTGGATCACGGGCAGGAGCTGCCGAAACCTGGACGGCTATCTCATGCAGGAAGCTGCCGTTCGAGAGGTTTACGCCCATGCCGCCGCCGGGGCGGACGTGGCTGTGATCGAGGGCGTGCGCGGCCTTTACGAGGGATCCGACGGGGACCTGGGCAGCACGGCCCAGATTGCCAAGATGCTTAATGTGCCGGTCATCTTCGTGGTTGACGCCAGGAGCATCACCCGCAGCGCAGCGGCACTGGTCAAAGGCTACATGGACTTCGATCCGCAGGTCAATATCAAGGGTGTAATTTTAAATAAAGTCGGCAGCGAGCGACACGCCCAGAAGGCAAGGGCCGAGATCGAGCGCTATGCCGGTGTGGAGGTCGTGGGCGTCATCCGGCGCAACGATGAGATGCATCTTGCCATGCGCCACCTGGGGCTTGTGCCAGTTCTGGAGGGCAAGACGCGCCACGAGGGATTTGAGGAGCGGATAGCCAAGATTCGCGAGATCGTGGAAGCAAGCCTGGATATCGACCGCATCTTGGAGCTGGCCCGCGAGTCCACCCCGCTGCCGGAGGTCGCAGCGGACCTCTACCGGGAGAGTACAGAAGGAAAGGGCGTCAAGATCGGTGTGGCCACGGACGAGGCTTTCAACTTCTACTACCGCGACAACCTGGAGCTGATGGAGCTGGCCGGGGCCAGGGTCGTGCCCTTCAGCCCGGTTCACGATGCTGCGCTCCCCGACGTGGACGGAATCTACATCGGCGGCGGCTATCCTGAGCTTTATGCCCGCGAGCTTTCCCAAAACGCCGGTATGCTGCGCTCGCTAGAGAAGGCGCACGAGAAGGACCTGCCCATCTATGCAGAGTGCGGCGGCCTGATGTATCTCGCGCGGGAGATCGAGTGGGATGGCGAGCGGCAGGACATGGTGGGCCTGGTTCCCGGAAAGGTTCGGCGCGGCAGCATTCGCGTGGTCAGCTACGTGCACGGGCGTCTCGCGCGCGCCTGCCCGCTGGGGCCAGCGGGCGAGCCGATCATGGGGCACGAGTTCCACCACTCCGAGCTTTTGATGGATGAGAAAGAAAAGGTGGACTATGCCATTCGCCTGGAGCGGGGAACGGGCATCAAGGACGGCTGGGACGGCGTGGCGGAAGGAAACATGGTGGCCAGCTACTCGCATATTCACAGCGCGTCCTTCCGGGGATTTCCGGCTAACTTCATCAAGGCGTGCCGGAAGAGCTAACGCATGAGGAGAGATCCAAGAGCGACTGATGGCATTCCGGTGCAATCCGGTGACCAGATACACATTTTTAACGCGCAACTATTTATCGAAGGCAGGCTTCTATTATTATCAAGGTGACTGAAAAATGGTAAAGATGCCAGCCGAAGTTAGGGAGACTTTAGAGAAGCAGAAGCCCATACCGATTGCCACGGCCAGCAAGTCGGGAGTGCCGAACGTCGTCTTTGTGGGACTGCTCAAGATCGTGGACGATGAGACGCTCATGTTGGCGGACAACTTCTTCAACAAGACCGCCCAGAACCTGGCGGAGAATCCGAAGATATCCATCCTCTGCTACAACGGCGATACCAAGAAGTCCTTCCAGATCAAGGGCAACGTGACTGTCTGCAAAGAGGGAGAGAACTTCGATCAGATGAGGGCCTGGGTTCACGGGATCAACAACAAGCTTCCGGCGAAGTCCTGCGTCATGGTCAAGATAACCGAGATCTACAATGCCATGTGGGGACCGGCGGCGGGGAAGCAAGTGGCTTGATGAGTGCGGTCAAGGATAAACGATTACTTTCGCCCCGCACGGCGATATTTTTTATACTATTTGCGCATTACTTTAATTGATGACACGTAAAGAGCGACATGTTGTTCTTGAATCTCAAGATGGATGGGATGTAAAGAAACCACATGCCAAGAGAGCATCCGTGCATTGTGATACAAAAACCAAGGCTGTGGATCGCGCAAGAGATACATGCACGAATCAGATTGTTTCCCGCCGAGGACATGCAGTACCTTTGGAAAATGGAAAAGAAGGTATTCACAAAAAATTTGATGAGGTATTGAGCAGCGCGTGCGATTGTTAATGACATCCTGCAACTCATTTTTCTAATTCCTCTCCGGCAAGGAAATCTTTGTTACGCCGCAGGTGCTGGCGGAGGTTTCCGATTTGGCAGAAAATGAACTCAAATCTGAAAAATTCTCCAAATCTATAGTCCGATCCATAGGACCATTATTGTCTCTAAATGAGGAATATATCGAGAAAGATGCAATCCTGTTCCATCCTCAAAATTGCCCAAAGCGAATGGCCTGAAATTCGAGGCAAAGTATCCGAGCCGGCCTTGTGAATGGCCGGCTACTGCGGATCGTACTGGGCCTGGGATAAGCTGGGAAGATTTCAGAGTTCAACGGGGGACAACCGACAAAGACTGCTCGTTCTCAGTCAATCTTAACTTTGGTGGGATCAAAAAGAGATCTGATGGTGCACATTCAAAGCTATTTCGCAGCTTTTATTCGCTGTCTCGTACCTGCTCTGCCCAGGACCGCTTTTCCTCATTCATCTCAATGGATTTTATCGACCCGGCCTCAATATAGGCGATCCTGTCGCAAACTGCTCTTAAAACGTCCAGATCATGAGAGATAAATAAATAAGTCACTTCGGTATCATTTTGCAGCTTCATCATGAGTCTCAAGATCTGAGCTTGTACGGATGCATCGAGCATGGAAGTCGGCTCGTCCGCCACAATGAATTTTGGCTCAAGGGATATGATTCTTGCCAAAATGGCTCTCTGAATCTCGCCGCCGCTCAATTGATGCGGATATCTCTCCAGATGCTCGGGCCGCAGGCCCACCAGCCGCATCAGCCGCTTCATCTCGCTATGAATCTCTTCTCTGCTCAGGTTCTTGTGAATTATCAAGGGCTCAGCAATGCTGTCCTGAACCTTCATCTTGGGATTGAGTGACGTCTCTGGATGTTGAAAGATCATCTGCAGCTTGGGACGGACAAGGGATATCTCCTTTTTATTCATTTTTAAGAGGTCTTTGCCCCGAAATAGGATCTCGCCGCTATCGGGCTTCTCCAGGAGCATCAGGCTTCTGCCGATCGTCGTCTTGCCCGAGCCGCTGATGCCAAACAGCCCGAGTGTCTCATTCTCCTTCAAGGAGAAGCTGACGCTCTGGAGAACCTTAAGGCGACTGTAATCCTTAGAGAGGCTCTTGACCTCTATTAGTTGAGGTGACATCTGGTTTGCCACGCTCCACTGTTTTTGAGCTGGGGGTGCTTGCATGAGCATTCCTTCTTATGATGGCAGCATCTTTCGCCAAAGTAGCAGCCGCCTGGAAGCTCCAGCAAGCTGGGGCTTCGTCCTTCCAGCGGAATTAGGCCGTTCTTTGGAAGCGATTTAATGAGGCCCCTCGTGTAGGGATGGGATGGCAGGTCCATCAGCTCTCCGGCAGGACCCATCTCCACAATCTCACCGGCATAAAGCACAGCCAATCGGTCGCATATCTCATATGCCAGGTCAAGATCATGAGTTATGAGCAGCATGGCTCGATCTTCATCCCCTTCCAGGTGCTTGAAAAACTCAATGGTTTTTCCTCTAGTCAGCGAGTCCAAGCCTTTTGTGGGCTCGTCTGCGATCACCAGCTCCGGCTGCAGCGATAGAGCAATTCCCGCTACCAGTCTCTGCCTCATTCCTCCGGAGAGCTGATGCGGATACTTCTTCGCCGACAGGCCGGGATCTCTTATCATCAAACGCTCCATGACCTTCAGGGCCGACTTCCAGGAATTCTCCTTGCTATGTCCCTTCCTCTCAAAAACCTCCGAGACCTGCAAGCCGTTCTTTAAGAGAGGATTGAGGGATGCAGTCGGATTTTGCGGAATGAAGGATATTCGCTCGCCTCTGATCTTCTGAAGGTCCTTCTCCTTCATGGTAAGCAAATCCTTGCCTTCGAAGAATGCCTCTCCTTTTACGCAGGCATTCATGGGCAGCAGCCGGAGCAACGACATGCCTATTACCGATTTTCCCGAACCGCTTTCTCCGATAAGCCCTAGCGTTTCGCCTTTCTTGATCTGGAATGAGACATCGTTGACCGCCTGAACGCTACCTAGCTGCGTATTGAAGCCGACATCCAGGTGGCTAACCTCAAGCAGCGCCAAGGCCCATCACCTCGCTCTCTGGATCCAGAATCTCCCTAAAACCGTCTCCCAGGAGGCTGAACAAAACTACGGTGATGGTGAGGGCAAGTCCGGGGAAGATCGTGAGATACGGCGCAGTCCTCATGAACTCCTTTCCGGCATTGAGCATCGATCCCCATTCGGGAACGGAAGGCGGTATGCCAAGACCAAGGAAACTCAGTGCTGCAGCGGATAATATGACATGTCCCATATCAAGCGTAGCTAAGACTATCACCGGAGCCAGGGCATTAGGTAGGATGTGCTTAATTAAAATGCGCCTGTCGCTGGCACCGATAACCCTGGCTGAGGAGACATAATCATTATTCTTGACGGACAGCACCTGGCCTCTCATCAGCCTGGCGTAGCTCGCCCAGTGAACCAAACCAAGGGCAATTATCAGGTTAAGGACACTGCTTCCTAAAGCTCCAATAAGGGCCAACGCGAATATGATTCCAGGAAATGAGAGGAAAATATCGATCACTCGTGATAGAATCTCGTCTGCCAACCCGCCAAAATAGCCTGCCGCCCCTCCTAAAATGATCCCGAGAGAAAGAGCAAAGACTACAACGGAAAGGGAGATGAGAAACGATGTTTTTGCACCGTACAGAAGCCTGCTGAGCACGTCTCTGCCTAAATGATCGGTGCCCAGAGGATGGTCTACCGAAGGTGACTGAAGGCTGCTTTTGAGATCAATGGCATTGGGATCATAAGGAGTTATCAGTGGAGCCAGAAATGATAGCATCACCATAACTCCCAAGATCATCAGGCAGACTGTAACGGTTCGATTCGTCAATATCTTGTGATACGGAGCCCAGTTGATCTGCGGAAAGGGACCGGGATGCCATCCGAAATAATTAGCTGATTTCATGATTTTAACCATACCTTATCCTCGGATCGACGTAAGTGTAGATCAGATCAACGAAGAGATTTATCGTCACAAATATACCCACAATTGTAAGGACGCAGCCTTGCACCAGCGGTATGTCTCTGGCCGTGATGGCGTCTACGAGGAGGCTTCCCACTCCCGGCCAGGCAAAGATGGTCTCGATCACCACGGCCCCGCCCAGCATATATCCGAGACTCAAGCCCAAAACGGTCAGTGTTGGAAGAAGGGCGTTCTTGAGTGCATGCTTGATTATTATGTACCTGGGAGGCAGCCCCTTGGAAGTGGCAAACGCTATGTACGGCTGGTTCATCACCTCCAACATGCCGGTTCTTACCATCCGCAAGGTTACAGCCATCGTATGCATGGATAGGGCAATGGCCGGCAGGATCAGATATTTTATGCCGCCATAGCCGGCAACAGGTACCAGTTTCAGCGTCACGGAAAAGAGCAGAATCAAGAGCAATGCCAGCCAGAATCCCGGCATGGAGACTCCGACCAAGGTGACAATTCTCAGCAGATAATCTGTAAATTTGTTCTCTTTGACGGCACAGATCACTCCCAGAGGCACGCCCAAAGCAATGGCAATCGTCATGCTGGCGAGGGCAAGATAGATGGTAGCAGGCAGCCTGAGCAGCAAAAGGTAGGTGACCGGTTTTTTCAGGATGTAGGAACTGCCCAGGTCGCCGTGCAGGGCATCGGCCAGCCAGCGGCCAAACTGGATGTAGAGCGGATCGTGCAGGTTATACTGGCTGGATATCTCCGCTATCTGTTCGCTGGTAGGGATCTCCTCCAGCTCGAGGACGGTATGCTTTAGGATCAGCTCGGCTGTGCCTCCCGGAATTATATTCATGAGAAAGAAGGTGAGGCCGCTGACTGCCAGGATCGTCAAACCCATGAAGGCAAGCCTCTTCAGCAGATAGTGGAACATCCTTCCTGCCTCACTTCTCTATGTAGGTTTCCGGGGTCAGGGTGTAGTCGTGAGAAGTGTAGTCGAACTCGTAGCCTTTGACGTAGTCCTTCTTGGCCACAACCATCTGATAGTAGGTCATGGGTATGATGGGGACCTCTTCCAAAATTATCTTCTGCACCTCTTTGTATTTGCTGATGCGTTCTTTTTCGTCTTTGGAATTTGCCGCATCCTTCAGCAGTTCGTCCACATTCGGATTTGCATATCCCTTGTTATTGATCCCGTCGCTCTTGAAATACCCATCCAGAACATAAGATGCATCCGGCACCATTGCTACGCTTATGGCACTCAAGGCGGCGTCCCACTCACCACTCTTCTGTCTGTCCGAGACCACACCGGACTCCAATATTTCAACATTTACTCCAATTCCAATCTCCTTGAGCTGGCCGGCGATGGCTTCCGCCATGGGTGGAAGGCTGGGACGATTGGGGCTTGTGATTAAGGACACTTCCAAATCCTTGCCGTTCTTGTCGACGATGCCGTTGCCGTTGGTGTCACTCCAGCCAGCTTCTTCCAGCAGATCTTTGGCTTTTTGCGCATCAAAATCGTATGCTTTCAGGTCTTTCTCCGTCCAGTAGAAGTCCGGTCTATAAATGCCGACGGCTGGAGTTCCCACGCCGAAGAGAATATATTTCACAATGGATTTTCGATCTATTCCATAGGCAATGGCCTGGCGAACCTTGACGTCATCAAAGGGCGCTTTCTTGAGATTAAAGTACATGTAGGTGATTCTGGAGTTTTCAAACTTATCGACAGTGATTCCGGAGGTTTTATTGAGACTTTCGATTTCATTGTAGGGCACGTCGACCGTGAAGTCCACCTCGCCATTTTCCAGGGAAAGAGCGCGAGTGTTGGGATCGGTTATGGGCTTGATGATGATCTTGTCCAGCAGAACCTTGCCACCCCACCATTTATCGTTCTTGATCACGCTCATGACGTGGGTCTTCTCATCATAGCTCTCAAAAGAGAAGGGTCCCGTGCCGATGGGTGCGGTAATCTCTCCATTATTATTCACACACTTGGGGCTTATGATTCCCAGAGGTGCGGCAAAGTGAAGAGCTGCCGGCAATACATAATTTGGCTCGGAAGTATGGATTTTAATGGTCAAGGGGTCGACGACCTCAATGGAATCCAGCTTCAGAAGCGATGGGATTCTGGTATTGAGCTTATTTGCCCTTTCCAGGGAGAACTTAACATCCTCTGCCGTCATCTTCGATCCATCATGGAAGTAGACATTATCCCTGAGCTTGAACTCCCATGTCTTGTCGTCCAATTGCTTCCAGGACTCTGCAAGCTTGGGCTTCAAGGACATATCCGGATTGACGCCCACCAGGGTTTCCACGATCTGGGCTTTATCCGCAAGCAGTCCGCCGCTCTCCTGAGCCGGGTCCAAGCTTGCTGCCTTGATATCGAAAAGATCTCCTACCACAAGAGTATTATCTGATTTTTCTTCTCCCGCGCCCAAAAAAGCGACGGCAAAAAGAGCTATTATCGCTATCGATAAAAACGCACGAAGCTTATTTATTTTTATTCCTCCAATCGAATCAATTTTACCTATGTGAGCGAAGGCCCAGTTATCTGTACTTAGTAATAAATGTTTCCTTTTTGATAATACAAGTTACTACTATATCTCTAGTATATCTGTTACTATGATTTATGATCGAAATTATGTGTAACTCGAACCTGCTCGGAATAAATGCCTGGATTTCTCCTACTCATATCATGACGGCAGGCCGCGGGAAATTTAACTGTTAATAAATGCAAAAAAGATATCCCACTTACTGTTGCCTTTGACGCTACTAATTCAAAAAAAGAGTATATTTAGTAATAATATTTTCCGTGATTAGGTAATATCGACAATCTATAAAAATATGTTATTTAATCTTGGAAAAAGGGATTGGTATGATTCAAGGCCAGACCAATCCAGTTGCCCAGATCCACTTAACGAAATCTTGCCCTGCATCCTCAATTTTCGATATACATCTCCGGGCTGAGTCGGTAATCATGAGCAGTGGGATCGAATTCGTATCCTTTGACGTAGTCTCTCTTGGCTATGGCCAGACCGTAGTATGCGACGGTTATGATGGGAAGCTCGTTTTGGACTATTCCTTGAACTTTATTGAACTTGTCAAATCGCTCCTTCTGATCAGTTGAAGTTGCAGCCTCCTGGAGGAGCTTGTCAACCTGCGAATTGGAATAACCATAGTTCCACGCGCCTCCGGTTTTGAAGTTCATCTCCAGAATGTAGGACGGGTCCGGGACCATGGCCACATTCATTGCGCCTAAGACCACATCCCAGTCTCCCTTGCTCCTCCGCTCGTCAATTACGGTGTAATCGATCACATCAACCTTTACCTTGATGCCGATGTCCTTGAGCTGACCGGCAATGGATTCGGCCATGGGCGGCTGGCCGGGTCTTTGCGGCCAAGTGTAGAGGGATATCTCCAGGGGCTTGCCGTCTTTATCGACTATGCCGTCGCCGTCGGTGTCCTTCCAGCCAGCCTCTTCCAGCAGGCTCTTGGCCTTTGGAACATTTAATTCGTAAGCAACCAGGCTCTGATTGGCCCAATTGAAGCTGGGCATGAAGGGACCAATCGCCGATTTTCCGACTCCGAACAGGACATACTTGACAATTGCTTCCTTGTCGATTCCGTAAGCTATGGCCTGCCGAACCTTTGCATCATCCAGTGGTGCATGCTTGAAGTTGAAGGATAGATAGTAGATCCTCGGATTTTGGAATGTCTGGACGTTGATTCCGTCCATCTTTCCAATGCTTTCGACCTCATTGTAAGGAACGTCAACCGTGAAGTCCACGTCCTCGCTTTGCAGAGCCAATGCCCTGGTATTGGGGTCCTGGATGGGCTTCAAGATGATCTTCTCAAGCTTGACCTCGCCACCCCACCACTTATCATTCTTGGCGACCGTCAAGATGTGCGTTTGCGGATCGAAGCCGTCGATCTTGAAGGGTCCCGTGCCGATAGGTGTGACCAGCTCGCCCTTATCGTTCAGGGACTTCTGGCTTATTATAGCCGTGGAGGGATAGTGAAGCACTGCCGGTAAGATGGGATTGACCTCTGAGGTCTTGATCACCAAAGTGGTGGGATCGACGACTTCGATGGACTGCATCTTCAATAGCGATGCAACCTTGGAGTTCTGCTTGTTGGCTCGCTCCAAAGATAGTTTGACATCGTTCGCGGTCAATTTCGACCCATCGTGGAAGTAGACATCGTCCCGTAGCTTGATCTCCCAGGTCTTGTCGTTTTTCTGGGTCCAGGATTCGGCAAGCGATGGCTTCAGCGACAGATCAGGATTGACGCCAACCAGTTCCTCGGTGACCAATGCCTTTTCCGCCAGGACGGAACCATCCTCGACGGGATCAAGGTCGTTGGTCGTGATATCGAACATCTCTCCAACAACGAGAGTGTTGGATTCGGATTTTCCTGCACCAAGCCCAAGAATCAGAAGGGCAAGCAACAGCAGGATCAATGGCAAACGGTAATTCATGGTATTTCCCTCTGCTTGTCTCCTCAACTAACCACTCTGACTACTCCTTTTTGCCACAAACCAGGTAGTAGGTCCAGCTGAACGCGATGCGGCGGTGAAAGGGCATCTTCGCCTTTTGAAGCTCTCGGATTTTCACGAGATCTATGCATGAGGCATCAACCAGGCCGCAATCCTCGAAATATTGCCTGGTCTTCTCTGGCGTTAGGCCGAATGGGTGAGGAAGGGCAGAGCGTAGCTCGGGAGAGTAGACGCTATTTTTTGGGCGTTTCCTCTCAAAGATGACGACTCCAAGACTCGATGCCATACGTCTGAGACGACTATTCAGCGAGTGGTCCCGCCATTCTCCATCGATAGCGATGATTTTGCCTCCGTCTCTGAGGACGCGCTTCCATTCAGAAAAAGCTCCTCGGGGCTTGGAAAGAGTCCAGAGAAGGTGGCGGCTCACAACGGCATCAAATCTTCGACTCTCAAATTTTAGATTCTCAGCATCTCCCAAAGAGAACCTGGCCTTCAGATTTGATGTTTTGGCCTTGGCTCTTGCCTTTGCCAGCATCTTCTCAGAGATATCAATTCCCTGCACATTATGGCCCAACTCCGCTAAGACCAGGCTCAATTCACCGGTTCCGCAGCCTACATCCAGGATATCGAGATTGTTTCCAGGAAGTGCTTCTTGCAACACCTTTTTCCAGGCGGCCCTCTCAGCGGGCGTTTTTATGCCGTGGCCATCATAGGTATCATAGTCCTGCGAGGAGATGTCCCATCGGGCACGGATTTCACTCTTGACCTCTACATCGGTTAAGGGCATGGCATGGTTGATGGTAGTGTCCAATTATAAATCTTTCTATGTTAGTAATACATAATCATACTAAGACACGGTATTTATCTAAAATTAATAATATTGCGCCTGAGTTATAATACTATTATGTTCATTTATATTGGCTTGAAAATAATGAACTCTATCTCGTCCCTGCCATGGATCAATTCCTTCATAGAAGCTCCACGATTCGTATGTTATTATGCTAGAACAATTATTACTTTATCCAAAGCATTCATATAGACATTATTACTATTGACACTTTAATTTGAGAAATTAATGCATGTAACGGAGGATTATGACAAAAATAAGAACCACTCCAATAAAATCAATGCTACTAATAGCGACCATAATTGCGTGCATGCTTTTTTCCGGCTGCATGGCTGCTCTCGGCAGCAGCGATCAAAAGCTCGTGGTGGGCGAGGTATGGACTATGGGAAGCGCAGACCCGGCAATGCATAATTACGAGCTTAATAATTTCCTTGTCGCAGAGGGCCTGACTTCGATCAGCCCTGACTTCAAGATAGTTCCTTGCCTTGCCGACTCATGGGAGACCGTCGGCAGTGATTCATGGCGTTTCCATTTAAACAAAAATGTGGAATTCCATGACGGCAGCAAGTTGACTGCAGACGATGTCGTCTCATCTCTGGAAAGGACCATGAAAATGAATCCAAGTGTCACCGGGCAGCTTAACATAAAGAAGATCTCGAAAGCTGATGACTATACGATCGACATAACCACAAATACGTCGGATGCGTCACTCCCTGCGAGAATGGCGTATGGAAGAGCAAGCATTTACAAGATAAACGAGAACAGCGACGGCACGATCTCAACACCCATATGCACCGGACCCTTCAAGTTCGTGAGCTATGACAAAGCATCCGATACCCTGGAACTTGCCAAGAATGAAAAGTATCGGGGAGGAGCGCCCAAATTGGATTCTGTGACGATCAGATTCGGCATCGGTGATGCGAATGCCAGACAGATGGCCATTGAAAGCGGTGAAGTGGATTTTACCACAGAGCCGCCACTGGGGTCCACTAAGAGTCTGCAGAGCAATTCCAACCTGAACGTCACAATACATCCGCTGTGTCAAGGCTATAAATTGAAATTCGGCGATATCTCCAAAGCTCCTTATGATGATGTAAGTGTTCGAAGAGCCATTGCCTACTCTGTTGACAGAAAGAGCATTGCCGACGACATCCTGCTCGGTCGCGGAAAAGCATCAGACGGAAATGCACTGACTCCAGGACTTGCCTGGAGAAATAACGATCTCAAAGGCTATTCCTATGATACTAAAAAGGCAAAAGATCTCTTGAGCGAAGCAGGATGGAAGGACACCGATGGCGACGGCATCCTGGATAAAGATGGCAAGCCCTTCAAGATCACTCTCTACACCTGGCCCCAGCGTCCTGCATTGCCATCCATTGCCCAGGCAGTCCAATCACAATTTAAGGAGATTGGCATAGATGCGGATGTAAGGATCATGGAATGGGATGCGATCAGCGACCGTGCCGACGAATGGGGCATGATCTCGGTTGCCGGAGGCGATGCATGCATGATGATACCCGATCCGAGCTACTACCTCGAAGGCCAGTTCCTCAGTTCGAATGACGACTATCATTATAAAAATGCTAAAGTCGATGAGCTGATCCTAAAGGCACGCTCCACATTTGACGAGGATAAGCGAAATGATCTGTATAAGCAGGTGCAAAAGATCGTCTATGATGAAGATTGCGCACAAATCCCGATAGCATTCCATTATCTATGTGTCGTAACCAAAAAGGACGTTAAGGGATATGTGCCAAACCCGGCACACCACGATTATTGCATAAGCTCGGGGATATACCGAGAATAAATCCAATAGAGCCGGCATTGGCAAGACCGCCGGCTTCAATTTATTGAGGCATATCCGATGTTTTTCAATTTTGTGAAGCGACTGGGCATATTTTGCCTAGTATTGATTATATCGACAACACTTGTCTTTTTCATGTTGCATTCGCTGCCGGGAGAAAAAGCGGTGGTGATGGCCAAATATATCTTCCTGGGAAGTGTCGAACTCAATCCATCCAACGAAGAAATACAACTGGTCAAGGACAAATTCGATCTGGATAGATCCTTGATCTCTCAATACATCTCCTGGGCCGGTGCCGCCCTTCATGGCGACCTGGGAAGATCCTATAAGAGCAACGATCCCGTCTCTCAAGAGATTCTGATACGACTGCCGGCCACCATCACCCTCGCCTTTGTCAGTGTTCTAATGTCGTTATTCATTGGTATTCCCCTGGGTATACTGGCCGCGGTCAAGCAGAATTCAATTACCGACTATATATGCAGTTCCACGGCGGTTTTGGGCATCTCTATGCCGAACTTCTGGCTTGCTCTTCTGCTCATGCTTGTGTTCTCTCTAAAACTCAATTTAACACCTACCATCGGCTATGGGGGATTGAGCCACTTGATTTTGCCTGCTGTCACGCTCGGCACGGCAAGTTCGGCAGTTATTATGAGGCTGACGAGATCGAGCATGCTCGAAGTGATGAGGCAGGATTACATCAGAGCCGCAAGAGGCAAAGGTCTGAGTAGAAAAAGTATCTTCATCACCCACGCTCTTCGAAATGCATTGATCCCGGTGATCACCATTATTGGCCTGGAATTCGGGCATCTGCTCGGCGGCACAGTGATCATAGAGACAATCTTTGCCTGGCCCGGCATTGGACGGTTGCTGATCGATTCAATCTCGGCCAGGGATATACCTGTCATTCAGGGCTGTGTTCTCTTCATCACCCTGATGTACATGCTGCTGAACTTCGCGATCGATGCCGTCTATCCGCTGATCGATCCAAGAATTGGAGGCAATTAGATGCAAAAGACGCGCAGTTTGAACGAGTTTTTAAAGAACAAAGCATCAGTAATGGGATTGATTATAATTCTCTTGCTGGTCATGACCGCTGCCTTGGCCGATTACATCTCGCCCTACGATACGGATAAGGTTGTGCTGAAGGAGAAGCTAAAGCCGCCGTCCTGGCAGCATCCTATGGGCACGGACCAGTTGGGGAGAGATGTGCTGAGCAGGATCATTTACGGAACTCGCACTACATTCGAACTCAGCATGCTGGTGGTGCTTTTCACCTCTGCCTTTGGAGTTTTTATCGGAATAATTGCAGGCTACTACAGAGGCATCGTCGATGAGATATTGATGCGACTGATCGATGTCCTTTTGGCGTTTCCCAGCATCATCCTCGCCCTGGTGATAATCGGTGCCATCGGGCCAGGAGTTTTTAATACCGTGCTGGCAATATCGCTTGTGGGGTGGCTATTTTATGCCAGAGTGGCCAGGGCATCTACCCTTTCAATCCGAGAAAAAGAGTATGTCGAGGGTGCCAGAGCTATGGGATGCAGCGATGCCTACATCTGTTTCTTCTATGTTCTGCCCAACTGTCTGCCGCCTATCATCGTCCTGATGACGCTAAACCTAGGCTCAGTAATCTTAAGCATTGCCTCGCTTGGGTACTTGGGCCTTGGGGCGCAGCCACCGATTCCCGAATGGGGCACAATGCTAAACGACGGCAAGGAATACCTGAGAGACTGTCCCTGGCTCTCAGTATTTCCCGGATTGATGATCATGATCTCCGTGCTGGCATTCAACTTTATAGGAGACGGACTGCGTGATGCCATCGATCCGCGGCAACTGGTGATAAAATGAGCCTCCTTTCCGTTGAGCATCTAGAGAGCCAGTTCGTCACTGAGGACGGCATCGTAAAAGCGGTTGACGATGTATCTTTTGAGATAGCGAATAATGAGACGCTGGGACTGGTAGGCGAGTCGGGATGCGGAAAGACCGTTCTGGCTCTTTCCATTCTGCGATTGCTCTCTGAGAATACGAAGACAAGGGGAATTATCAGATACAGGGGCAGGGACCTGTTGCAGCTTAGTGAAGACGATCTTATGGCCATTCGAGGAAGAGAGATCGCTCAGATCTTCCAAAATCCTTTGAGTTCTTTAAATCCAGTTCTGACCGTCGGCTTTCAGATCTCCGAGCCATTTATGTTGCATCAGGGATTGAAGCGGAAAGCGGCAAGGATCAAGGCTGTGGAGATGCTTGAGCGCGTTCGCATCCCTTTGCCGGAAGAGAGAGCAAGAGAGTACCCTCACGAATTCAGCGGGGGCATGAGGCAGAGGGCCATGATCGCTATGGGTTTAGCCTGCAAGCCGTCTCTCATCATAGCCGACGAGCCCACCAGAGGGCTGGATGTTACCATTCAGGCCCAGGTGGTGGAGCTGATGAAAGAACTGATCAAAGAATCATGCGCGTCTATGCTCATCATCACTCATGACCTATCTCTGGCTGCGGAGCTGTGCGACAAGATTGCAGTGATGTATTCCGGTGAGATCCTAGAGTATGCCGGCATACAGGATTTTTTCAGGAAGCCTGCTCACCCCTACTCCAAGTGCTTTCTGGAGTCGCTACCCGCTCGCGGCATGAAGCCCATACGGGGCATAAGCCCTTCCTTGATAGATCCGCCTCCTGGTTGCAGGTTCTGTCCGAGGTGTGACCATGCCCGCGAAGAGTGCAAACACGTTCATCCCGATCTAATGAAGGTGAAAGAGGGCCAGTATGCGAGGTGTCACATATATGCTTGAGGTGCATGATCTCAAAAAAACCTTCACAACCGGCATATTCAATAAAAGATCGGTGAAAGCGGTGGATGGAATCAGCTTTTCCATTCAAGAGGGAGAATCATTTGGATTAGTGGGCGAATCCGGTTGCGGCAAGACGACCGTGGGCAGGTTGGTATTGAGGCTGATCGAGCCAACGGAAGGCAAGGTTCTCTTTAATGGTATTGATGTATTGAGGCTTGACCGGAAAGAGTTGCGAAGGATCAGGCCCCAAATGCAGATCATATTCCAGGACCCTGAATCTTCCCTGCACCCATGTATGAGAATTGGCGACATCATTGCCGAGCCC
>Ga0105092_10000472_pt1 | contig 20869 bp, 16 predicted proteins | sample PPLLak2March2015_FD_87021 | JGI IMG/M metagenome (GOLD analysis project Ga0105092, IMG submission 87021) | Freshwater sediment microbial communities from Prairie Pothole Lake near Jamestown, North Dakota, USA - PPLs Lake P7 Core (1) Depth... | ecosystem: Environmental > Aquatic > Freshwater >... | reverse complement strand
GCTGTCACCCGGTAGGCTGTTCCTGGCTTTTCTCGAGCAACCGATCGAAACCGCAGAGGAACTCGACGCCAGCGAAGGGACCATCCTTTTCGTGGATGGCACCCGCTCGGCCGCAGCTGCCGAGGCAATCGGCATGCTCGGGAATCCGAAAATCGTCCGGCGACGACCCATTGTCGTGCTCTGCCAGGCCGCCAGGAAACACGTTTTCCGCGATTTGCCCGGGATCCTGCAAGTCGTCACTTACAGACGTTGGAACCCCTTCACCAAATTCGTAGCCGCCTTGCGTTGCCTCGCGTTCAACGTGGACGTGGTCACTGGCATCTTCGCCGGACGCCGGCTGTCCCGCCTCAATCAACTGCTGTTTTTCTTCCTTCCTGCCCGGCACCGTCTTGTTTTCAACCAGCATATGGCGTGCTTTTATGCGGGTTGGGGCAGCCTTGGACGTTTTCTGACGACGATTGTCGAGCGGACGGTCGTCGCGCGCACCGCGAGCAGGGGCCACACGCTCTTTCTCGACACGACGCGGTCTCCCAAGGCAGTTGAGTTCGTCGGATTCCTTAATGATCCGACGGTGATCCGCAGCCAGCCCGTTGAAGTGCTCTGCCGCGAGGATCGACGGAAGCTGTTCGAGGGGTTGCCCGACGTCCGGGCAATCCATACCCTCGAGCCCAGGCGACCACTCCGGAATCTTAAAACGCTCATTGGCTGCGCGAGCTTCGATGTGGACGTGATCGCGGGTGTTTTCAGCGGCAGCCGGCCACGACGTTGGTTACAGTTCCTTCTGTTCCTCCTGCCCGCCCGGCACCGCTTGGTGATCAACAGGTACGGGGGCTGCTTCTATGCCGACCGGGACCATTTGCCGTTGTTGGTGCGGAACCTCTTGGATGCGACGCCTCCGGCCGAAACCCTTCGACCTATCCTGTTCATCGACAAACAAGGTTCCCACCGTGCACCCCAAGCCGCGCGGAAACTACAGAGCCCGGCCATCTCGCTCGAGAAACGCCCGATCACGGTCGTTTGCCCCAAGGGCCGTGAGGCACTCTATCGGGGGATCACGGGAGTTGGCCGCATTCAGGCGTACGGATGGGGAGGTTTTCCGCTTGCCCTTCTCCGGGTCCGCCGCACGGTCGGCCTGCGGCCCGAGATCGTCGCCACGGTCTTCGACGGGCGTCGTTTGACCCGCTTCGCGCAGCTTTTCGCTCTCGCCTTTCCGGCGAGGCATCGACTTCTTTTCAACCAGAATGTCGATTGTTTCTACTTTTCCTTACGGCACTTCGGACGCTTCTGGCGCGCTCTTCGGGAGCGAGACGAGACGTATGCGCGGCGCCACTCCTACTCGTTGTTTATCCAAACAGCCGAAGACGAAAAGGCCGTGCGGGCGTTGCGGATGCTTAACGACCCGTTGGTGGCGCGGCCGCGACCGATCATTGTCTTCTGCAGACAGGACAAACGCCCGTTATTTCATCGGATGGAAGGCGTTTACCGAGTATTCGCATACAAGCCTGGAAGCTACTATTCCAATCTGCGAACGCTGGCCCGGTTCTTCGCCATCGACATCGAAGTCGTCGCCGCTGTCTTCACCGGCCGGCCGATCTACCGGCTACAGAAGTTGCTCTTTTTCGTTTTGCCGGCCCGCCACCGGCTCGCGTTTAACTCGCACCTGGACTGCTTCTACCTGACTTCCCGCAACTGGTCCTCACTGCTGAGACAAGACAAACGTCAACCCGCCCGTGTGTCGCCTGCGCTGCGGGTTTTTCTCAAAGCTTCGCTTTTTTTCCCTAGATTTCTTTTCCTTGTGATTTGGGTCACCGGGCTAAAGATGAAACGGGCCTACACTCAGGCCCCAGAAGTGAAGTAGCGTTTCCTCAGTCGCCGGAGCAAGTGATTTATCAACAGGGCCCCATACTTTGATCTTGCTCCGGCGGAATCTTTCCCCCTCCAGGATGCCAACTGGCTCACGGTCCAACGAAGACTCTCGCTTGGAATTCACCGCGGTTGTCGAAGTTGTTATCGTCGTTGATGCCCAGAAACAACCTCCCGCCCTGAGTCGCCCGCCCGGTAAACGCTGAGCCGACGACGAAGCAGGAGGAGGAGCTTGGTCCGATTTTGCCGATCAGCACCGCCGTGTTGGCCTTTGAAATCGGTTTCCAGAACCCCTTGCCCGGGACTCCGTCGGGGCCGCAGGCCTCCTGGCTGTTCTTCTTCCAGAACACCTGTCCGGTCGCCTGAATTTCGATCCTGTGTCCGGGCAGGACATCGAGGCCGGTGTCTACCCACGTGCTATCGCCCGGGACTCGGATGGTCTCGGATCGCGACGGGTCGGAGCTCTCGGAGTGTGCGACCTGGTCACTGCCACCGCCTCCGCCCTGGGCCGCGTCCAGTGCCGCCAGGGCGTTACTGAGCGTTTTGTCCTTGTGGGGAGGCGGCATGAGGATGCTCGCGAGCTGATTCTTGCACTCCATATATTCGACCTGGGAGTATCGCGAACCGGGTTGATCGATGTTCAACTCGGCAATCTGTTGCCTCATGTTCGCCTTGCGCTCCTTGGGGAGCGGATGCGTACTCAGGAACGCCGGCGTGTGTCCTCCAGTGGTCATCGCTTCCAGTTTTTCGAAGAAGGTCACCATACCCCAGGCATCGTAACCCGCCTGGTTCAGCTCGTTGAGCGCGAGCCAGTCAGCTTCCCTCTCGTCATCACGGCTGTATTTCAGCGATGCGAAGAAGAGTCCGACGCCACCGATCAACGTCGCGATTTGGCCCCATCTTTCGCTCTTTGCGCTGATGGCCATGCCTGCCCCCACAGCAATCCCTGCCAGCAGAAGCTTCTTGGAAAGCTGCTTGAGCGAATGTCGTCCGACGACGTGACCGATTTCGTGGCCCAGGACACCTGCCAACTCGGATTCAGTATCGGTCTTTTCGATGAGCCCCCGGTTCACGTAGATGAAACCACCTGGGACCGCGAACGCATTGATCTCCTTGGTATTCACCACAAAGAAGCGATATTCGATGTCTTTTCGCTGAGAAACGTCGATCAGCCTGGTTCCGACTCGCTCAATGTAGGACTGTATCTCGGGATCGTCGATCAGCTGCAGCTCCGCATTCAACTGGGACGAATACGAACGGCCCATCGCCACTTCCTGGTCGCGCGAGAAGAAGTTGAGCCCTTTCCCGATCTTGTCCGGCCGAAACTTGTTGTCTGCGGCTGGATTGCTGCTGAAAACCAAGGCGGTTATGACTAGAAGGGTGAGGATTTGACGACAGAGAGCGCGAGAGGACGCAGTTGTCTTTAGCATGGTCATCTCTCTATGGAAGCGTCCGTGGAACCGGAAACATGGTGCCGCACATACAAGGAATAAGACAAGCGAGATGATAGCCGTTCCCATCTTCGTTTTACAGGCGACAAGGTGAGACGTCGTTGGTTTTCACATCGGAGGCTGGAGGAGGAGCTGAGCGCGTGCACCCCGGATTTGGAGTGCGGCGGCAGAAGGAGTCCGATGCTTTATCGGATTCCTGGCGACGCCGCTTTCCCCTGTGCACGATCGAACCGGCACGATTTCTACAGGCCAAAGCGGCGTCGACAGGACTCCTGTTAAAGCATCGGAGTCCTTCTGCCGCCGCACTCCAAAAAAGTTGCCGCGACACCCTGGACAGCGAACCGAGTCGGTTAGTCGCCCGATTTGCGGGCCAGCCGGGTGCCGGCTGACCAATCGGACGCGGCCGAGTAGATTGAGTTGAAGACCAGCTTGAAAGTCCCGTGAGACTGGCCGCGGAAATGCGGCCGGAAGCCCACCAGGACGATTTGGCCCTCGCCCATCCGCACGCGGAGGACCGCCCGTTTTCCTTCAATCTTCTCCTCGCCTCTGATCCAACCGCTCAGCAGGAGGTTCTTGTTGGCGTATCGGGCAATCGTCTGTACGGCCGCATCGCCGGGGGCGGAAAGCTCCGATCCGGTCGAAAGATCGAACGCCTGGCTCTCTGCGAAGCACGCCACCGCCTCTTCGGTCATCCCATAGCCGAGGGGGTCTTCCGGATCAACAGACAACCGGACGAGAGACCCGGGGCAGGAAAAATCGTCTGCGGAAACGCGCTCCAGGCTGCTGGTGAGCGGCATATCGAAAAACCGCAACGGGACCGAGCAGGCAGCGTCAAAGGCCACGAGCGTTCCGCCCGCTTCCGCAAATTCGCGCAGGTGCTTGAGTCCCAGTTGACCGAGCCCCCGGGCGAATTCGGGCGGCATTCGGCTGGGGGAATGCCCCTGAACCAGGTGAGAAGCGGTGTCGCTCGGCAGGATGATTGCGTCGAAATTCTCGCGCAGCCGACCCTCTCGGATGTCCGCATCGGACAGGCTGCGATACGGGAATTGGTACTGCTCCAGGAGCCAGCGAGTCCATCCTTCATCCGCGTTGGCAACCCACGATTTGTGCACGCCGACGCGGGGCTGGCGGAGTTTCTCGTACCAGTCGCCGCCCGGCCGGGCCGACAGCGGACGCACCGGAACCCGAAGAGCAGCCGACAGCCGGCCGAGTTGCTCGCGGTACCCGGCACTGACAAGGAAACATCCGGGCGGGAAGACTTCCTCTCCGAGCGCGACTTCCTTGGCGTACACCTCGACAGGGACACCAGCTTCCAATAACTGGTTGACCAGCTGGTAAGAGCTGTTCCAACGCCTGTCGATCAGAAAGCTTTGGGCCGGGGCGAGCGGGGACACGGCGGGCAGACTGATAGTTGTTACCGGAGAAGTCTTCGCGGTCAGCTCTTCTTCAACCCGGACGATCTTCACACCCATCTGCAGCGGCAGCGTCCAGCCGGTCATGTCGTACGGGCGCCCATTGCCCCCTTCGGCATCGGGAGAAGGATAGTATTGCGGCTCCATCAGGTCGACCAGATGCGGCCGAAACGCCTGCGCCGTGCGGATAACAAACGTGCCTTGCGGAAACAGCCGGGCGCCGTGGAGGAACGGGGTTTGCGCCTGTTCGATTTCAATTCCACCCCGGTGCAGCGCTTCGAGCATCGCCACCGCAGCCGAAGGGTCATGCTGGTCTGGCGCGATTAGATAGGCGCGGGGGCCCGAGCTTTTGCCTCGTTCGATCGACTCGCGGGCCATCCGATAGATGTTCAGGAGCCAGTCCTCGCGGTGCTTGGCCCCCATGTCAAGGACGGCCAGGGAGGCGGTCATCATGTAGTCGATGGCGTCGCGCAGCCGCCAATGCCCGCCTTTCCACGGTTGCGGGTAATCGCGCGAGGCGACCTGCGCGGACAGCCCGTTCTTGAAGCGCGCCGGTATGTTCTCGCTCTTGTAGTAATAAGGCGTGGCGTAGTTGTACAGCGCCGTCTCGGCAAGGATTCCGACCATGTTGTGGAAGCAGGGCGTCGTCCGCATGCCCCCGTTCCACCAGGCGTCAAACTCGATCCGCTGAACGACGCCGCTCTTTCCTTCTTCCAGAAAGCGGTTGCCCATCGCTCCGGCCAGCGAATTGATCCCCTGCATGACCAGCGAAGGAATGTTCGGATTGGTCGGATCCGTGAAAGGCGGGATGAAAATCCTGGCCGGAAAGGGCGGCGTCTGGTGATGATTCAGGACGATCTGCGGGTACCAGATCTCGTAAAGCAGCCGGCTGACATTGCGAGTCTCCGGCTGGGTCATCATGTACCAGTCGCGGTTGTTATCGTGTCCCGCGTACTTGTGATAGAGCTCGGGCAAAGGACTGGTCTCGAAACGCGTGCCGAGGTTCCGCTTGTACCACTCGACTACCAGGTCCAAGCCATCCGGGTTCATCACCGGCATCTGCAGGAAGATGACGTTGTCCCGGATCGCCCTGATCTGCTCCGACTCGTCGGCCACCATGTGAAAGGCCAGTTCCGGCGAGAATTGAGCATGTCCTACCTCACTCGCGTGAAGCCCTCCGTCGATCCAGACGACGGACTTTCCCGACCTGGCCAATTCGGCGGCCTCCTGCTCGGTTGCGCGGCCGCGCGCCAGTTTCTCCGAGATAGCCCGGAATTTGGTCAACTCGGCCATGTTGGCTTCGGAACTGATGATCGCGAGCATCATCGGTCTTCCCTGCGCCGTAGACCCCACTTCGACGACCTTTATACGGTCCGACGACGCATCCAGCCGGCGATAGTAGTCGAGCATCTGGGCGTACCCCGCCAACTTGTAATCAGCGCCGGGTCGAAAGCCGAAAACGTCCTCCGGTCGGGGAATCACCCCGGCAAACGTTTGGAGAAAAACCGACAGAACGCACAGGGGGATTAAGGCGACAGCATGGGGGAATAAGCGTCTCATAAACCTCGTGATCCGCTGCAATGCTTTCCCAAATTGGGAGTGCTATACTACCATGAGGAGCCGCCGACAATAAGAAAGAACTTTATTCTTTCGCGGTATTTTTCCCGGAAAGAAATCCTCGAAATTCTGGCAGTCCCCGAAGGACAGCTGCGCGGGTGGGAGCGCAAGGGGTGGGCTTGTCCAACGGTCCGGGATGGGCGTCGGGTTCTATATAGTTTTGCCGACGTCGTTGCGCTGCGGACAATCCAGGCGCTGGTCGCGAAGAGAATCGGGCCGGAAGTCTTTCTGACTCCCCTTCGACTGTTGCAGCGCAGATTTCTTGAGACCGACGAGTCTTGCGAGAGCAAGACCGTTACTCTCCTGGACGACCGTGTGATCCTGGGTCGAGCTAACCACCTGATCGACGGCGCGGCAGCCAATGTTCTGGTGAGGATAGACCTTCAGGAATTAATCGACCGGGTCAGTCGTTCGCAGGGGACGGGCAGTCCAGGCCGAACTGACGAGGAGTGGTTTCGTGAGGGAGTCCGGCTCTCGGCGAATTTGAAGACCGCATCGCAAGCAATCGCCGCCTACAGAGAAGCACTGAAACTAAATCCCCTCCGGGCGGATGCCTACCTGGACATCGGCAAGATCCACTACCGGCAGCGGAACCTCGTCGACGCCGAACGGCTGCTCAGAATGGCCATCCTCCGGGATCCTTACAATTCGGGCGCGCATTACATGCTTGGCCGGGTAATGGACAGCCTCGGTTGCCTGGAGGATGCGATAGCGTTCTACCAGCGCGCTTTGGCAGTCACTCCGCGCTTCACGGATGCCCACTACCGCCTGGCACGGGCTTGCGCCGCGGCCGGTCAGATCGACAAGGCCATCCGTCACTTTCAGCAATACCTGGCGCTTGGACCTGACGGTTCGCGGGCCGAGGCGTTGCGCCGGGAACTGGAAGCGCTTCAGTCGGCGACGACAGCCGAGTGAGCCTGACCTTTTTCAACACCCTCGCTTTCGTGCGCGGCTCCGACAAACGGCACTCCAGCGACTCCACCCGTCTCAACTGCTCGGGACAGGCTCGGCATTGCGCGCAGCGACTACAGTGGAGATCCGCGCCGCTAATCGCTCGGCAATCTCAATGAAAGATTTGGCCACGGGGCTGTCCGGGTCTTCGAAAACCACCGGCTTGCCTGTGTCCCCCGCAACCCTCAAGGCCGTCACCAGCGGAATACTGCCGAGCAGCGGGACACTGTAGCGCCGGGCAGTCTGTTCCCCGCCTCCATGGCTGAAGATATCGCTTCGCTCGTTGCAGTGGGGACACACGAAATAGCTCATGTTCTCCACAATTCCGAGCACGTCGACATTGACCTGCCGGAACATCATGACGCCCCGCCGCGCGTCAGCCAGCGCGACATCCTGAGGAGTCGTGACAACCACCCCACCGCTCAGCGGGACCGACTGCATGATCGTCAGCTGCGCATCGCCGGTACCCGGAGGCAAGTCCACCACCAGGTAATCGAGCTCTCCCCAAGCCACCTGGTAAAGGAACTGCTGGATCACTCCATGGAGCATCGGGCCGCGCCAGATCAGTGGCGTGTCACCCTGGGCGATGAACCCCATCGACATGACTTTCATGCCGTACGCTTCAATGGGCGAAATGCTGTTCTGATCACCCTTCGGCTGCCGGTTGACCCCGAGCATGATTGGCACATTGGGGCCATAAATATCGCAATCCAGGAGACCCACACGCGCACCGGATCGCGCCAGGGCGCAGGCCAGGTTGACGGAGACTGTCGTCTTTCCGACGCCGCCTTTTCCCGAAGTGACCGCAACGATATTGGACACGCCCGGGATCGGTTTGCGGTCAACGGCTCCCCGATGTTTGGGGACTTGGGCCTCCATTTTGAGGTTCACCTGCTCAACGCCAGGGACGGCCTCGACTGCCCGCTTCGCCTGGTTCTCCAGGTCTTCGCGCACCGGACAGGCCGGCGTGGTGAGGACGAATCGGAAGGAGACGGCGCCCCCGCAGATCCGGACATCCTGGATCATGCCTAAGCTCACGATGTCGCGCTTCAGATCCGGATCCAACACACCGCGCAACGCCGCCAGTATCTGCTCTTGAGTGACCATCGTGTCATCTTACCGGACCGGTGAGAGAGTGATCAAACAGGTGGCCAATCCGACGCGAAAGGTGCAAGGGGCGCTCATGTTTTCACGCAAGAGACGCAAGAATCGCAAAAGGAGCGCAAAAAGAAGGCTTCCTCCGGAGTCTCACTTGCGTCTCTTGCGCCTTTCGCGTGAAACATTTGCGCCTCTTGCTCCGTCTTACGTCCGGTTTAACTGACTCACCCCGCACGATAGAATGTTTAACAAGGACGCACCATGGTTAGCCATGCGATGGAAGACTACCTGAAGGCGATCTACACGCTTCAGACCGACGACGAACTGGTTTCCACCACCAGTCTCGCGGCGGCAATGGACTGCTCACCAGCGAGCGTCACCAACATGCTTCAGAAGCTGTCGGACCTGGAACTGGTGGATTACATCCCCTACCAGGGCGTTCGGCTTGCTGAGAACGGATGCAAGATTGCTCTCGAGGTCATCCGCCACCACCGGCTGATCGAGCTGTATCTAATGCAGGTTCTTGGTTTCGGCTGGGACACAGTTCACGCCGAGGCCGACCGCCTCGAGCACGTGATTTCCGAGGAGTTCGAGGACCGGATCGATGCCGCACTCGGACATCCAACCATTGATCCGCATGGCCACCCGATCCCGACCAAGGAGGGCCATCTGACGAGCGAGCAGATATCGCCGCTGTCAAAGGTCAGGCCCGGCGAGTGTGTCGAGGTCAGGCAGGTGAGCGATCGCGACCCGCAGACGCTGCGATACCTGGCGAACATCGGGCTCGTCCCGGATGTCCGCCTGCGCGTGCTGGACCGGAGCGAACCGGGTCAGATCGGGATCAGAATCGAAGGGGACGACCATCGGATCACCGAGGGCGTGGCCCGGCTCGTCTATGTCGCGTCGACCAGCTGACCAGCTGACCTAGCTGACCACTCACAACCAAAAGCCAGCCAACCGGGCCGAAAAGCGGCGGATTCTGAACAGCGAATCCGCCCTACGACTGACTGCTTTCGCACGCCGAGTGGTCGTAGGGCGGATTCGCAGTTCAGAATCCGCCGCTTTTCGGCCCGGTTGGCTGAACTCTTGCGGTCAGCCGGTGAGCTGGTCAGCTGGTCAGCCGGCTCACATCTGGTGTTCTTCCAGGAACTTCTCCGCGTCCATCGCTGCCCGGCAGCCCGCTCCCGCGGCGGTTACCGCCTGACGATAGGTCTTATCGTGAACATCTCCGGCGGCAAAAACCCCCTCGACGCTGGTTCGAGAGCCGTTCGTGACGACAACGTAGCCATCTTCCAGGTCGAGCTTTCCTTCGAAGACCTTGGTGTTCGGCCGGTGACCGATCGCCACGAAGACGCCGGCAAAGGGCAGGGTCGCCTCTTTCCCCGTTTTCAGGTTGTGAACCCGCACGCCTTCCACGGCTTTCTTTTCCGGATCAAGGATCTCGGTGACGACCGTATCCCAGCAAAAATCGATCTTGGGGTTGATAACCGCGCGGTCAGCCATGATCTTCGAGGCTCGCAGCTGATCGCGCCGGTGAATGACGGTCACTCGTTTTGCGAACCGGGTGAGGAAGAGCGCATCCTCCATGGCCGTATCGCCGCCGCCGATGACAGCGACCTCTTGATCCCTGAAGAAGTAACCGTCGCAAGTGGCACAGCTTGAGACCCCGTGGCCGATCAGGCGCCGCTCGGACTCCAGTCCGAGCCACTGCGCGGAAGCCCCGGATGCGATGATCAGCGCCTCAGCCTCATAGGTCGTTTTGGCGTCCGTGCGAAGCTGGAAAGGCCGCCGGCTCAAGTCAGCCTCGATCAGCTCCTCGAACTTGTATTCGGCGCCGAAACGCTCGGCCTGCTGCTTCATGGCCTGCAGGAGGTCGGGGCCCTGGATTCCGGCCGGAAAGCCAGGGAAGTTTTCGACTAGTGTGGTGAGGGCCAGTTGGCCGCCAGGCTCATGTCCCTCGAGCACGATCGGGTCGAGATTTGCCCTGGCCGCGTAAATGGCGGCGGTCGATCCGGCACAACCGGAACCTACGATGACAACTTTACGCCTCATGTCGCCTCCGACTGCGGTAAGAGAAGTTTCTGCAAATTAATGCAATTAATCTATTCAGGTTTGCGCGGCTGGACGGTTTCGGCCATCGGTCTTCCCAAATGCTCGGAGAGGCTGCGCCGCCCCTCTCACCGACTGCTTGACCCTCCGGCCGGGTATTGTATACCAGAGGATCGTGATTTACCGGGGAACTGAGTGGCCAAACACCTCGATCCAGTCGATCCTGGAGGAGACGGGGGTTCCGCCGCCTGGCTCGAGATCGGTGAATCCGATTTCCACGACTTTTCGAAGGTCCGGCTTTTTCTGGGTAGGCGCCGGAACAAACGTGTCCGGATTCAGTGCCGACCACGTCAAACGTTGGACAATGAACGAAAATACGTGCCAGTCGGCCGTGTTCGTGTCGGTCTGGTCCGAGACGAAGAAACGTCCGTCGCCGAGCTTAATCAGTATTCGCGGAAATCGTTCTCCGGTCTGCTTGGAGCGCCACTGGATCATACCGCCTCGTGACAGATCCAGCGCCTGGTTCTTCTTTGACAGAGTGACCGCCCAGCTACCCCTGCAGGTGCCTGACCAGATGTAATAAGGGTCGTTGGCGGGCTGATCGTGATGCGACTTCTTGATCTGGTTCTTGGCAGTGCCGTAGAGCGTCAGGACAAGGTCCGGGTTGTTTACGTGGCCCTGGGTGACGGGCGTCTCGGCCGGCGTCTCCTTCCAGTCCTCGCGGAAATACAGCGGTGCGCCCGAGCTGGAAGACTTGGATTGCGCCTGCGCAAGGAGGGGCGAGCAGAATACTAAGAGCGAAATAACCGCGGGAATCTGTCTCAATCGTTTCACGTTTCAAACCTCAAGCCTGGCCGCGCAGCTTTCTAACCGCCTCTTCGGCATTGTGCCGCACCATCGGGTCCGAGTCGCGCAGCGTAACGGTCAGCGCGGCGACCGCCCGCCGATCGCGGAGCTCTCCGAGCGCAAAGGCGGCATTCGCCCGCACCGCCGGAACTTCGTCTTTGAGGGCGGCGACCAGAGGATCAACGGCGTTCGTCTCTCGAATCGCGGCCAGCGCGAGAGCCGCTTTGGATCGCACTTCGGAGTCCCGGTCTTTGAGCGCAAAGATCAGGGGTCCAGACGCCCGGCCATCAACGATTTTGCCGAGTGCCTCGGCTGCCAGCCCGCGTACCTTGGCGTCTCTGTCCGCCAGCGTCCAGATCAGCGAGTCCACCGCCTGCCGGTCCTTAACGGAACCGAGCGTCCAGGCGGCGCTCGCACGCGCCTGCGGGTCATCGCTTTGCAGGCGATCAAGTAACGTATTCAACGAACTTTTCTCGGGAATCATGACGTTATCCTTCTTACTCCTGATGGAGCGATTATTTGACGCCCCTTCCGGAGTATTTGCAAGGTCCCCGGTAGTTCACCAAGTGAGTCACTCACCGGAAAGCAGCGAATACTGCTGAAGGACCGCCTCCTGGCCGTACTTTCGTTCGAGGCCCCGGATGATGAAATGGCCGTGGGCTACGTCCTGGAAGTGAGATATGAAGATGCCGTTAACCGCTGCTCCACCGGCGGCGCCCAGAACCGGAACGGCCATGGCCGCCGCTTTTTCCGAGACTGCCATCCCGAAACGGGCGGCGATGCTCGAAACCAGCCGGACCAAGGCCGGCGCTCCGGTCTCCGCAACCCCTCGCCCCGCCAGGTAGCGCGCCGCTTCACTGACGGACTTCGCCAGGGCAGCACGCATGGCGAAGTACCCGGCCTCAGCCGCATCGTCTTGTGCGGATCGTCCTCCCAAAGCAAAGACCTCCAGGCAGGCAAGGCGGGCTTCGATGCCGTTGATGTCCTCCCCCCTGCGTTGCGCGATATCGGCGATCGAACGGAGCATCAGCACAGTCGACACCGGCAACTCGACCACGAGTCCCGCCAAGCCAAACGCGCCTCCCGCCGCCCCGCTGGCCAGGACTGCAAAACGGTGGAAGCGTTCGCTGCGCCTTCGTGATCCGTCGCCAAGAGATTTAACAGCAACATTCAGCGCACGGATAAGGGATTCGTTGACCGCCTTGTGAATCGTCGCGGCCCATTTTTCGGGAAGCAGCCCGAAACCGCGCTCGAGCGGCGCGCCGACCGTATCGGCCAATCGGGCGGCAAGGCTGGGTCTCTCCAGAAGCCATTTTGCTCCCTGAAGATCGCGCAAGTCTTCTTCAGTCAGTTGCATAATTCCATTTTGAACTCGAAGAACGAGGACAACAAGGAGGGGGTAAGACAGGGAGACAAGGAGAGGGGGAGACAAGGAGAGAGAAAGTAGAGACGCGAAAAAGCCGATTACGATTACGATTACGATTACGACTACGATCACGATCACGAGCGCGAGCACGACTACGAGTTCGAGCAGGATCACACTACGATCACGAGGAGCACAAGGTCGAGCCGAACAGGTAACCCGCCAGCCTTTCCGGCAGTCTTCTCCTCGCGCTCGTGCTCGTGATCGTGATCGTAGTCGTAATCGTAATCGTAATCGGCTTTTGCCTTCTTCCTTTCGCTCCTTGTCTCCCTGTCTTCCCGTCTCCTTGTCTCCTTGTCTCCCCGTCTCCCCGTCTCCTTGTCTCCTTGTCTCCTTGTCTTCCCGTCTCCCTGTCTCCCTGTCTCCTTGTCTCCTTGTCTTTCTTGAGGTGTCGCGGAAATCCTCACTGTGCTTTAATGAGCAGATATGTTACCCGTCAAAATCCAGGCGGTCGGCACCGCGGTGCCACCTCATCGGGTGGATCAGCAGACGATTCGTGACGCTGTTCCGCAGGTGTTCCGAAGCGCGTACGCGGAGATCGATCGATTACTGTCACTGTTCAACAACACCGGAGTCCAGACCCGTTACTTCTCGCAACCCCTTGACTGGTACAGGCATCGTCACACCTTTGCCGAATCCAATGCCGCCTACCAGAAGAGCGCATTGGAACTGTCGACTGAAGCGGCCCAGGGGGCGCTTCGACAGGCCGGTGTGGAACCCAAAGATATCGGCATCATTGTGTTTGTGTCGACGACCGGGATAGCGACGCCGAGCCTGGATTCCAAATTGATCAAGATTCTCGGCTTGTCGCGCAACACCGTTCGGGTTCCGGTTTGGGGCCTGGGTTGCGCCGGCGGCGTGGCCGGGCTGGCACGGGCAGCCGAACTGTGCCGGGCCCAGCCCGATCGGAAAGTGCTGCTGGTTGCCGTCGAACTGTGCAGCCTGACTTTCCAGAAGGATGATTTGTCCAAGGCCAATCTCGTCTCGACCAGCCTGTTCGCGGACGGAGCGGCAGCTCTCGTATTGGGCGCGGACGGAGAAGGTCCCGAAGTTCTGGCCAGTTACAGCACGCTGTTCGAGGACTCCGACTACGTCATGGGATGGGACCTGGTCGAGACCGGGTTCAAAGTCAGGCTCTCCAAGGATCTCCCGAGCATTACCAAGGATCGGCTTCCCGAGGAAATCGAAGACGCGTGCACCGTCTGGGGAATCGAGCGGGATTCAATCAGGCATTTCGTCGTTCATCCAGGCGGAGCCAAGGTGTTGGCGGCCTTGTCCGAGAGCCTCCATCTGCAGAACGGGGAACTGTGCCACGCGAGCTCGATCCTTCGGGACTACGGAAACATGTCGAGCCCCACCGTTTTGTTCATCCTGCGGGAGTTCCTGGAACACACTCCAAAGGTCGGCGATTACGGCGTGATGCTGGGGATGGGACCCGGTTTCAGCGCGGAGCAGATACTGTTTCGATGGTAACAACCTTCGTCTGGGTCCTCGCTCTGCTCGTGGCGCTCCAGCGGGTGATGGAACTTCGGCTGGCACGTCGAAACTACGCGCTGGCAATCAAGGCAGGTGCCCGGGAATTTGGAGCCGCCCATTATCCCGCAGTTGTCTTCCTGCATACCGCCTGGCTCGTCGCCTGGCCCTTCGAGTCGTTTCTCCGCGGCCCGAACCTGGACCGGCTCTGGTGGCTTTGGCTGGGCCTCTTCCTCCTGGCACAGGCTCTCCGATACTGGGTCATTCTCGCGCTCGGGACCAATTGGAACACCCGCATTCTCGTCATACCCGGTGCAGGCCGCGTCAGCCGGGGCCCTTACCGCTTGCTCAACCATCCAAATTACGTTGTCGTGGCGATCGAGCTTTTCACCGCGCCGATGATCTTCGGCGCCTGGGTAACGGCGCTCGTCGCGACGGCGGCCAACGGCTGCCTGCTCCTCTTAGTTCGCATTCCAGTCGAGAACAAGGCGCTCCGAAGCCTGCGATAACGCGCCCCATTGCAGAACCCCGGCCAGAAACTGCTAAAAATTTAGCTTGATTCTACTAGACGCTTTGCATAGTGTCCGAATCTGATCGATTAGCAGAGCATTTCGAGGAGACCGACTATGCGCCCGTTATTGTCTAGAGTCGTTGTACTGGCCCTGTTTTGCGGCTTCGCCGCCGCACAAGATCAGCCCGTTGAGGAGCTCTTTATCCCGATCATGATCAACGGGATGGTCGATGATGATCTTCATTTTCAGACGCTTTTCCGGTTTGTTGAGTTGTCCGGGACGACCGCTTCTCCGGCAGTTTCAATCGAGATGGATGCGTTCGACAACGAGGGGAAGACAATGCATCCTGACAAATTTTCCTGTCCCCCGCCGCTTCCCGCACCCGATTCGACCATCCGGTGGAACCTGGCCAGTTCCGGCTCAGCTCATTCCGGAACAAAGGGGTTTGTGCAAGCGTACGACCCTGCTCCCGGTGTCATTGACGGCTGGGTGAGAATCAGGTCCAGCGGACCGGGCAAATTGCACGTGAATGCGGAGATCGCGGTGGTTCACGCTGTCCCGGTCGGGTGCCCCCCGCTGATCTGCTCACGTCCTTCCTATCAGTACGAAAGCGACGCGCTGGTGCAGGCCGTCAAACCTGCAAAAGCCTTCCGGGTGCCGACAGTCGTGACGCCGGAGAGGCAGGCGGCCTTTTCGATCGTGAATCCATCTTCGGACCAGGAAGCTTTCGTGAGTCTGCTGTTCTACGACACCTCCGGTGTGCGGCTCGGCCGCGTTGGCGTTCACATTCCTCCATTGAACCGGATGAGTCGTTTCGCGGCCGAGTTCGCTCAAATCCCACCGGTGGTCGTCGGGCTTCCCGAGATCTGGGCGCTACCCGAGAGGTATTACGGATCAGTCCTGATCACATCCGACATCCCGATTGTCGTTGGCGCCATTCAGGTCTTGATGCCCGAGGGGAAGCTGGTGGCCAGTTCGGTGGCTGCGGTGAACTGATACTCGGGGAGATCAGAGTCGTCCTGACCCGTCGGACAATCGGGACGCCACTTAATTCCCAAGCGTTCACCTGCTGACGCAGGTTCACGGGAATTAAGTCATGTCGCCGATTTCCTCCTCCGCCGTCGGGGGAACTTCTACGCCCGGTAGATGTCTAAGTCGGGTGAAAGGAGGAGGTTATGTTCGAGACTCTGATCCGCACTTCTGAAGTTCGTCCCGCCTGGAAATCGACGGTCGTCATCTCGCTCCTGGCACACGCGGTTGCGGGGACTCTCCTGATCCTTCTCCCGCTGGTGTATTTCCAGGTTGTCGACACTCGCTTCCTCACCGACGTGGTGTTTGCAGAGCCGGTTGTGCCTGCTCCGCCTTCGCCGCCCCCGACGCAGCCGAGACCTGCGACGGTGGTGCCGGAGCCAACGTCTGGCCCCCGGATAGTCCAGCTGGACCCCATGACTATTCCTCGGGACATGCCGACTGCGCTGCCTCCGCCAGACATAGCCGACCTGCCGTATATAAGCAGCACCAATCATCTGCCGGGGACCGGGACAGGCATAGGGCCCGACGGTGTCTACGAGTTGGGGGTCTTGAATCCTTCACCTATCCCGACGCCCGGACCGCCACCACCACCTCCGCCCAAGCCCCGGAGCCAAAAACCAGTGCTCGTGTCGACGATTTCCCCAGGTGGTCTCATCCATCGGGTGGAGCCTGACTATCCACCGCTGGCTCTCAAGGCGCGCGCCCAAGGTCCGGTGAAACTCGAGCTGCTGATCAACGAGGAGGGCGTCGTGCAGGAGGTGAAGTTCATCTCGGGAAATGTCCTCCTGAAGGACGCCGCCATCGAGGCTGTCAAACAGTGGCGGTACAGGCCAACAATCCTCAACGGCGAGCCGGTCCCTATCCAGGGGACAGTCGTAGTGAATTTCATCCTCAGCCACTAGCCGAATGCGGAATGCGGTATGCGGAATAAAAGGCACATCTGATCCACGGTTTTATGCAGCCGGCGTGGAACCCCTGGCACGCTCGGGACTTCTCCCTGCGCCATGCCGGCTGCTCCACCTCCCAAAATGCGCAAGGTCCGCCATGGGGCACGTCTGACGCCCGTGGCGACAATCCGCGCACTTCGCTGAACGACGCTCCGTTTGCGGTTCTGTACCGCTCGGCAGCGGCCGCATCGTGTCCCTGAGCACGATCAGGATATCCGACTTGGAAGTCGGATCTACAGCACTCTGCCCCCGGGTCGTCGAGCGATGGCGAGGAGCATGGACGCCACCCCAATCCACTCCCAATCCCAATCAAGAATCCCAAATCCGAAATCCGCATTCCGCATTCGGGAGTTCTGCTACTATCTGAAGAGGAGGTTCGGGATGGACCGTTTGACTCGACGGCGTTTCTTACGTGACAGCCTCATTACGGTGGGAGCAGTTGCCGCCGTTCGCGATGTGTTTCCCGCCAAACGATCCGCGGTCGACAAAGTGGTGCTCGGAAAGTCGGGCGTTCAAGTCACTCGACTCGGCATCGGCACCGGCAGCCAGGGGGGACGAATCCAGAGGGAGCTTGGAGACGAGGGCTTCAAACGTCTCATTCGCCATGCCTACGACCGGGGTATTCGCTTCTTCGACACCGCCGAGGCCTACCGGACACACCCCATGGTGGCGCGGGCGCTGAAAGGAATCGACCGCGAGAGCTACGCCCTGCAGACCAAGATGTCCTGGCGCGCCGATCCGGACCCGCTACAGGTCATAGACCGATTTCGCAAAGAGCTCGACACCGACTATTTCGACTCCCTGCTGATCCATTGCGTCAGGACGGCCGACTGGAAAGAGACGCTCAAGCGCCAGATGGACCTGCTGTCCGAAGCGAAAGAGAAGAAGTTGATCAGATCACACGGCGCCTCGTGTCACGGACTGCTACCTTTGGAGGCCATGGTCGGCTGTGGTTGGCTTGACGTCGCCTTTGTCCGGGTCAATCACAACGGGGCGCACATGGACAACCTCCGGTCCGCCGACAGCGACCCGGGTGATCGCGACCGGGCCGTACCCTCTATCCGGAAGATTCACCAGGCCGGCACCGGGATCATCGGCATGAAGATCATCGGCAATGGCGACTTCCGCGATCCGGCTCAGAGGGACGCTTCCTTTCAGTACGTCATGAGCCTGGACTTCGTCGATGCAGTCATCATCGGGTTTGCCAACCCGGGCGAGATTGACGAAGCCATCGAGAGGATGAACAAGCACTTGAACAGCTGATCTCCTCCATGGCCAAGAGGATCAAGAGCCTTCACACAGATCTGTTCGACGAAGCCGTGGCTGAGTTTTGTCACGCGGCCCGTCCGGTCGCCCTGACCGGCGCCGGCATCTCGGTGGAAAGCGGAATTCCTGATTTTCGCAGCCCGGGCGGCCTGTGGAGCGTTTTTCGGCCCGACGAGTTCGCGACCGTCGAGGTCTTTCTGCACGCGCCGGAGAGAGCCTGGAAACTCTACCGGGCGCTCGGCGAGACACTTATCGACAAAAGACCCGGGGCCGCCCACCGGGCGTTGGCGGACCTCGAGAAGGCGGGCAGGCTCCAGGCCGTCATCACGCAAAACATCGACGGACTCCATACCAAAGGAGGTAGTCGAAACGTCATTGAAGTGCACGGCGAGCACCAGCACCTGCACTGCCTTCGGTGCGAGTCCCGCAGGCCGTTTGTCACCACCGACCTGGCGGACGGCCCGGTGCCCCGGTGCTCGCAATGTGCTTACCCGCTAAAACCGAACATCGTGCTTTTCGGTGAGCTGGTCAGAGACATGGAAAAGGTCGAACTGCTCTTAAATGAGACTGACCTGCTAATGGTGATAGGCACGTCCGCCCAGGTTTACCCTGTGGCGTCCTTCCCCTACGCGGTGAGAGAAAAGGGGGGAAGGATCTACGAGTTCAACACGGAGGAAACGGGGCTGACGCCGACGGCCGATTTCTTCGTCCGGGGCAAAGCGGGGACGACCGTCGAGGCCTTCGTGCAGGCTGTGCTCCAGCACGAGGGATAGGACAACACGACGAAGTGGAGGAAGGCAAAAAGCCGATTACGATTACGAGTACGAGTACGAGAAGGTAGGGCGTTTTTTTGTCTTTCTCGTACTCGTGCTCGTACTCGTAATCGTAATCGGCTTTTTGCCTTGGGTCTCTTAGTTCGACCCGGTTCGATCCCGCGATCCGGCTACCGCCGCCGGCCGGCGCCACCTGCTTTTGTTCCCGTCGCTGCCATGAATCCGATAGGACTCGATCAGCCAGTCGAACGCCTCGGAAGGGTCCCGCGGGGCGGCGAGGGAGGAAACGCCGGAGTCAAGATTCTGCGTGTTACGCCGGTCGCGTCCCATGCCCGGCCAGGGCAGACTGCTTTCCGTCGCCGCTGCCTCTGTTTCCCAAATGTAGAGGTTGCCTTCGCGAGTCGCGGCGATAACCTCGACCTTCCCGTCGCCGTCGACATCGCCCGCCACCGGAGAGGCGAGGATCCAACCGTGGGTGAACTTCGGCCAACCTGCCGGCTGAGAACCGTTTGACTTGAAGGCCCGCAGCATGTATCCGCCGCTGCCCATCACGATATCCGCCTTTTCGTCCCCGTCGACATCCGCGAGTGCGGGGCCAGTCAGGAAGGACATGTCGTCCATGACCACGGGAAACGGCGCAAGCACGGTGTTATTGACCGGGTTCCAAGCCGTCACGTGAAATTCGGATACCTCCTGGCTGCCGGGCAAGGCAATATCGAGAAGCGCTCGAATGCCTGCCGTCGGGGCGACGTACTCCGGCGCCCCGTCTCCCGTCAGGTCACCGAACGCTCCGGAACCCAGAAAACCGAGGAAGGGGGAATCTCGCGATGCCCTGTCGTCCGACTTGCGGTCGGTGAGCACCCGAACGAACCCCGCGTCAGTGGTCCCGAGGAATGGTCCTCCCAGAGCGTCGTACAGGAGGGCCGGCCCGGCGGCACCGAAAATCCCGACGATTGGTTGTCCCGATGTTCCGAGCTTTGCCATCGCAGGAGACCCGGGGGTCCCGGTCCCGACAACCGGCAAAGAGTCAGGGATCAGCAGCGGCACGGGCGCCGGCCAACCGGTCGCGATCGGGCCGCCCGATGCGCGGTTACCATCGTGACGGATCGCGTAGAGACGGCCGGCGACGTTGGACTTCACCGCTTCCGGGACGAGGTTCATAAGCTGCTGGAGCTTGCTGTCCACGGCGTAACGCCGTATTTCCCCGGAGTACTCTTCGGCCGAGCCGACCAGGATTTCCGCGAAACCGTCGCCGTCCAGATCGCCGACGGCAGGCGATCCAACGACCTTCGCGGGCCTCGAGCCAAGCTGCGTCCCGGCTATCGCCGCGACCACACCGGTTGACTCGTCCACGGTTACCTTGTTCCGGTCGGCCAAGCGCACCGGGAACCCGTCGACGAGCGTTCCGTTGGATCGCCATGCGTAGACCTGTCCGTCCCAGGCGGCCACGACGATTTCGAGGTTCGCCTCCTCTGGCCCATCGAGATTCACCAGCGTGGGCGCTCCTGAAACCGCCGGATCGGTGTCGTTCGATTTGTTCCGGTTTGCTGGATTCGAAAACCGCGGATCGGTTGTGACGGGGAAGCCGGCACGCAGACGGCCGTGGTCATCCCAGACATAGATCTTCCCTTCCAATGAAGCCGCTACGATCTCAGTGCGGCCATCCTGATCGAGATCGTCCGCCGCCAGAGAAGCTAAAATGCTCTCCCTAGGAACGGGAACTTCGCGATAGTCGTAAGCGCGGGAGGGATGGACTGCAATCGGGTCCGTCGAGACAGGGAACCCCAGCAAGGCGTCTCCCGTGACTCCTGAACGGACGTGCACTCGCCCATCACCTGTTCCGACCAGGATGTCCAGAACTCCGTCGCGGTTCACATCGGCCAGTTTTGGAGAGCTCTCACCGGATCCGCCCAGCCGAATCGGCGACACTTTCAGCGACGAATCGGAGTGGATGGCAACGACACGCCGGTCCTCACCAACGTTGCCGCGGTCGTCGGTGACCCTGAGACGCAAGGTAACGGAATGCTCTTCCAGGTGGCGAAGCGCTGAGGACGGGCTGAAATTGCAGCGCGCCGCCGTCGATCCCGGGTACCAGTAACCGAGCAGCGATCGGTCGATTGCCTCGGTGGAAGTCCCGGTCGCAATCTTCTCGAATT
>Ga0105092_10000470_pt1 | contig 20904 bp, 25 predicted proteins | sample PPLLak2March2015_FD_87021 | JGI IMG/M metagenome (GOLD analysis project Ga0105092, IMG submission 87021) | Freshwater sediment microbial communities from Prairie Pothole Lake near Jamestown, North Dakota, USA - PPLs Lake P7 Core (1) Depth... | ecosystem: Environmental > Aquatic > Freshwater >... | reverse complement strand
TTGACATATATCTGTGTTTTCTAGGTCTTATTTATAGTAACACACAAAGTTTTTTAGATTAGATTCGTTATCTTGAATTGAAAAAATATGGGAATTTGGATATTCAGCTATTGGTTTTTTGCATAGGACGTCATACCCGTGAAGTCAATTGCCACGCATTTCTCATCTCCAACTACCCACGCATTATGACCCGGTGGAACAATTCCAACATCACCAGGACCAAATTCCTCTTCTGTGCCATCGTCCATAACAACTTTCATTCTTCCAGACACTACATATTGGGTGTGTGGTGCTTCACAACTATTTGTTTTTGCTATCGGTTTTACGCATTTCTCCCAACTCCAGCCAGGCTCGAATTCGGCTCTTCCTATCGTAACATCACTAAAAGTTGCGATGTCTACTTTACCCTTTTCAAATTTTCTCGTTTCATCTGGTGCACTATTAAGATTCTTTTTAATGATTTTTACCATTGAATTTCAACTCTTACATGATTTCATAATTATTAAGTATTTGTAAACTCCTCTGCAAGAGTTTAGAAGCAGCTAAATAACAAGTAGTAGAACCCTACTAGATGAGGGGAGCTAATCTCGACGGGCTCATCAAAATTAAACCTATTTTATGTATTACAATAAGAATTGAGTTAACAGTATCTTCTATGGTCAGAACGATAAATGATATTTCCTTTTGTTGCAATAAGCACTAATTATTCTAACTTGTATGAAGGATATTAAATTAATATTCTTCAAGTTCTCTTTTTAAAGATAAAAAATAGAGGCTGTCACGACGTCTATATACAATTTGGCTTTATCATACTGTGACACAAAATAAATATAAAATATCCCGGATTCATGGATTATAATCTAATTGTGTTCAAGATTCTAGTTTTAAATTACTGTACTATCAAAACAGGTATGTTTATGTTACTAATTATTTTTCGTGCATCGCTGAAAAAGGATCTCATCCAAGAATCTTTATGTGAACTCCTTGAACTCCTTAAGACTATTAAATCGTAATTTCCCTCTTTAACTTCATTGATTATTTCTTCTTTAGCTTCACCCACTCTGAATTTATACGAAATTTTATTTTCACATCCTGCTTCCCTGCATCTGTTTATCTTTTTTTCCATTTCATCCATTATCTCTCCTTTAATCTCTCGTTTCATATTCTTATTACTCATGTTATCTTCATTAGAACCTTGTACTGAGACATTTCCCATTTTCTTCATATCTTCTAAAATTCGTAAAATTAGTAATTCTGCTCCTGAGTATCTGGATAGTGATATAGCATAGTTAAGTACCCTATTTGATTCATCTTTTCCATCGTCAGCAATTAGGATTTTACTAAATGAAGGAAGATTTTCCTTTGGAATTGAAGAGTTTTGATCAGTAACCTTGGATTCTTTTGTTGGTTTTAAGTTTGCTTTTTTATTGTTGGAAGAGTGTTCATATTGCTTATCGACAGTCACAGCATTATGTATACGCCATAGAATTTAAAGATTATAGATACTTTTCTTCAAGAAACCGTTGTTCCCGATACTTTTTTACTGTATTTTGTATCCCTTTTAGTAAAAATCTTTTGCATTGGTAATGAGTGAATATCTTCTAATGCATCATTCCGTTCTAATCTCTTTATACATGTGATATCTAATATCTATATATTTTACTGTTAGTTTATGTGAGCTACCATCATTTATCAGATGCATTCAGGTTAAGTCTGAAAGTTACTCCATCAAGTAAATCAAATTGAATTAAATTAAAATTTGGTATTAACGTCTATTTTTTTGGATAAACAATTGCTGATGTCATACCCATATTTTGTTCAGGATATGGCACTTTTCTAGTGTCTGGTAATCCCTTTCTAAAATATTATACCCATCCGAACATTTCATCGTTTCCAGTAACAGCCCTAAATCACCTGAGAACTATTGAGGAGAAGTTCTGTAATGCAATCAGTTAAATACTAACCTACGAGATTAAGAAGTAATGTTTAATTTGAAATATATGAAAATTGCTATCTTTGTACTGACAGTCTCAATACTGGGAACTAGTGCACTGATTGTCAATTCAGGAAATATGGCGTATGCACAGGGTAATGCAACAAATGCAACAAATGCAACAACAACCATCGACGCAGATAGTTTAATTAAAGACCTAAAGGCAAGGCATCCAATCCTGGCTCAACTGGTAACAAATGAAGATAAAGACCTAGTTGTGAAATTAAAGGATCTGGATACAAAGGAAGCCGTGAAGACTGCATTAGCGCTGAATATGCTACACTTATTACAACAATATAGGGAAATAGACGAACCACAATAGCTTTTAGATCCTTCCTCTTTTTTTATTTATTAAAGATGTTTGTTTAATGTCATAGCCTTTTAAGGATAATCTTAACACATGAATCTAGTAAACCAATCACATGGTTCAACTCCTAAATACTCATCACCAAAAATATGAGGAAGAAAGAATATAATTATTTTGCCAGATTGGTATTTAATGTGAATAAGAATCTTCGAAATCATGCTCAAAACATAAACTCTGGACTATAAGGTTATTAAATTGCGTAACAGTATTCTGTTTGATGATCGAAGCTGATAAGTTCAATGCAGTTAAGGATGCAACAGTGGCGATAGGTCTTGCCAACAAGGATACAAAAGATGTCATAAGTAGTTTTGGTACAGGTTTTTTCATAGGCGGAGAATACATTGTCAGCTCGGCACATATTTTTAGTCAATGTATTAAGTATAATGCTCAGTATAAGGAAAAGAATAAGGGTAAGGAAGGAATATATTCCGCATTCAACATTACCACAAAAGGAGATCAGTTAGAGCTTAACTCATATCACATAATAAAGGCGATCAGACTGCCCCCTGTTAAAGAAGTTACGGGATTTACAGGGTCAGTAGACCTGGATATAGGGATAGGAAAGCTAGATCGTCATTCAGGTAATTTCTTACATATCAAGGAACCTACCAAATTGAAACTTTACGATGAGATTGCAATATGTGGTTATCCGAGTGGAAGAGTCTCGTTGGTTCTGTATAGAAATAAACATGAAGATGGAATGGGAATCCATTTGCGCCCCATAATTCAATTTGGACGTATTGCTGGATTAATGCCCTATGATGACAGTAACAATCCATGGGGAATACAAACGGATATCGTTGCCATGGGAGGATCCAGTGGTTCGCCTATTATGGATCCGAGCAGCGGAGAAGTAATAGGTATGGCGCAGCAAGTTATTGCAACAATGACTACCGTAGACAAGGATGGGATGCCATCAAACCTATATGAATTAACTAATGGTCCATTGTATGGAATAGCTCCAATAGGATTAGCTTACGGCGTCACCAATCAGATATTATCGCCGCTTCCGAATATTTCCAAAAATTATTTTGAAAAAGGTCTTCCGCCCGACTTTTTATTTGAAAATACGGGAATTATAGGACTTTTCTGATTTCATTTAATTTAAAATTCGTCATCTAGTATCCATGGAATATCAAAATATTTACTGTCAGTATCAAAAAGGATTGAAATGGGATAAACGTAATACAATTGACAGATCTAATGTTTTTATCCGCTTACTCAGTTTATTGATAATTTTCGAATATAATATGAAGTTTCAAAAATGATATGCGCATTCTATCTTTATATTAGGAAATCACTATCCCATATTACAAATGAGCTACAGCAGAGACAGCAGTTACGGCCGTGGTAGGGGAAGGAGTTATGGTGGTGGTGCTAGTAAGAGTTTCAACAGAGGTAGCTCAACCACAAAACCCGTTGAGGCAGGTAAGATATATGAGGTAGATATTACCGAAATTAGTGGAAAAGGCGATGGTATCGCTAGAGTGCAAGGATTTATAGTATTTATTGAAAATGGAAAAGTTGGGAACAAGATCCGGGTAAAGGTTACTGAAGTAGCAGACAGATTTGCTAAAGCAACAATTGAGGTCTAACCAACATAATTCTTCATGTCAGAATAAAGAGATGAATACTAGAAAGTAAAACCCTACTATATGCAAGGTTCGAATCCCGATGAACCCTAAACGGTTAGAAAACTTTAAAGCTTAGTACTCCAATTTTAAATTAAGAACCCTAATTTAGAACCGATAGCGTCGTGGGTACCGACGGCTCCAGACCTGTAAATTCAGTTCTAACAATTGTCCATCAGTGACCTAAACATACAGAAATAAGCTTTTGTTTCCATATAATAGAAAAATCCTATTAGGACCGGACAAATATCTGATACTAAATGTATACATAGATATACGATTAGCGCTTATTATATACATGTATGATTCTTTTCATGGAAATAATCCTCGTAGTAACAAAGATAGACCAATCCCAACTATTCGACCAGTGATTAGATCTGACGAGCAACTCAAAGTTCTTCAAGACATTATTTCAAGTCCAAGAGTATCTCAAAATGTAAAAAAAAGGTTTATGGCTGAGAAAGCAGGCGGTTATTGTTCTGTATGTGGCGATGTAGCAACTCAAATAGCAAGTTATGACATGGTTGATGCCACGCTAGTGGAAAAGTATTGTGACACTTGTCTAGCGCGGAGAATTAATTAACAATTGGCTACTTTAAGCGATCTACATCCAAGTAAGCACTGATTTAGCTGGACTAAAATTTATGTCCCAATTCAGCCAGGTTTGCATCCGAATTGTTGAAACTACGGTTGCCGATAGGACAGCTACAACAATCCTTATTGAAGAATGAAATATTCAACTGCTAGCCTTACTAGCAGTTGCAGGGCTATGTAAAATGCATTTATACTTTAAAGTATGATATTTATTATGAAAACATTATCATGTCGAGATGCTGGATTTGATTGCGATTATGTAATACGAGGAGAAACTGAAGAGGACTTATTTAGGAATGGCGGACAGCATGCTCTGAATGATCATGGAATAAGAAGGGAAGACTTCACCCCGAAGTTTAATGAAAAACTTAGAGCGCTAATTAGAGATATCTGACTGTATTACGATTCTTGGAATTATTGATTCGTAAAACTGTTAGTCAATGATGCAAAAGTAAAAAGGTGGAAGAGATTATGCTGATGCGGCATTACTCTTAGCTAACTTCGTGCAGAAATTCAAGTGTCCTTTTTCTTGCTTAAGAATGGCTCTAATTCGTGTTCCAAACTTTTTATTTTTTACATCCTTCGCGACTGAAGCTAGAACTTCATAATGGACTACTTCACCTCCTTCTGCTAGACAGAGGAACTCTAAAGCTTCTTGTGTATCGGGGTCTTCCCCAAGGTATGCTTCCATTATTTTGGACGCTTTGTCAGCTGTCTCTACTGCTTTTTCTTCAATAGTGGACGAATCAAATCCATCACTGTCAGTTAGTTCTTCGACCAATTCCTCCATCTGCTGTTCCTGTTTGCCTGCCTCATCCTTCATTTTCGATAGTTTCTTAACATGCTCTGGTTCCAATAAACCGCGTGAATCTAGCTGCTCTACTGCTTTTTGAGCGGCTTTTTCTAAACCCAAAGCCTCACCTATCTTTTCTTGTATCATTTCTTTATCTGCCATGGTAACATTACATGCACATCATTTCTTATAATGATTCAATTACTAGACAAATTGCATTGCATTGAACATCACACCTTTTTTTATGCTCAACTAATTTCATGTATTGATAAGGGACATCTCTTGATGTGGACTTTGGATTTGTTCGAAATCATACTAATCTATTAAAGGAAAGACTGGCGGAAGGGACTATAATGGCTGACATAGATGAACCAGAATCAACCAAATCCCGCCAGTTTCCTGACTTCTAATTACTGGAAGATATTTCAAATATAAATAACTATGATCCAAATTATCTATCATTTCATCACAAATAAATCTCCATTTGAATATTTATGATATTTAAAACCAATAACTCACATAATTGGTAACTATTTGTTTATCTGTCGTCAAGAGCCATCCAGAGAATTAGAAGAATAGTGGCATTTACTAGATAATCGTACTTTATGCTAATGAAAGCTGTTACTAGTTACAAGTCATATATTCTGTAATTTCCTTAGCAAAAAATGTATTTATTGGATTATTATCCACTTTAACAAACATCCTTATAGTACCATCATGTAGTAATAGTATTTATACATGACTATAATTGAAAAGTTACTATTGATGAATATTAAGGTAAGAGAATATATACTTCTGTCTTTTGTGTTAATTCTTTTATCCACTGTAGGTTTGAACATACAGAATTCGAATGCCGGAAGCAAAGGAATTCATTAATCCCAAATTCTTCGAAAAAGTCATTTTGTAGAATACCCATAAATGATTGTTTGTGTATACAGTTTTAGATGAAAGGAGAACCTGGTAGTAGGATAAAAAATTACTTTACAAAATTTTATATAAAGTATACCAACGTCATATCGCTCAACAAGAATCTATTACTATCAGGTTCAGTCGGTTTTATTGTTAGTCTTATCGTTGCATATGTATCTACGAAGTATTCCAATGATGATTTTGTAACTTCTGCATTAACTGTAATAGCCGGATTCATCTCCTCTAAAGTAATTTTTGTTATTCTTTTTCATCTTGATAATAAGAAGATATATACAATAAAACTTACTGGCAAATTGAACTTTGATATTCTAAAACAAATAGTAACAAAGATGATATTTGCTGATGCTATATTTGATATTATCAATAACGTATCAAGGTTCTTCATTCTACTTGAATTGTTGAGAATAGAATATCATCCAGTACAAGCTGCAATAATAGCATCTATTATAGCCTCATGTTTCTCTTATTTGGCCATAAATTTGATTGTAAGACGTATACATGTATTTAGATTTAGGAAAAAGTTATTCTAAGAAATATGAGAACACACTAGTTATGAAGATAATCTAGATGGTTTGAATCAGTCTTGAAAGGTTACGAAATCTGGCGAAAAATATTAGTCTTTTCATCATAAATAATGATTCCCAGAACATTATCAAGATTATATTTTAAAAACTTGTGTTGGCCTGCTAGTTTTACTTAAATTTTCTATTGATATCTCGTATAATAAAATGTAACCAATGAGTACGTTCTTTTTCAGGGACAAAACAAAATTCCCTAGCCTGAACCATGAGTTTTCGTTTGGTAGGACGATAACAAACGCTGCATTCAAGACCTCCATCTCTGTTTAGGAAATTAATGTGATTGACTGCTATTTCAACAAGGTTATTATTTCTATATTTATCCACAACTTGTGGTTTAAAACTCATCCATTGAGTATCTCGCCAATGACCAGTAATTGGATCCACACTATCCAGATAATCTAATTCATGAGAAATCTTATCATTCTCTTTCGGACTTAACCATTCGAATTTCATTTTTCGAGTTGTCATCTTCTTTTTACTGTTTCATTTTTCCGTCGTCTAGTACTGTCACAGAAATCCTATTGTTACATTTCTTACAGGTAAGACAAGCAATGACGTAAAGTCCCAATTGTTGATTAATATCATTAACTTGAAAGATTTCCTCACAGATCATGCTTTTATCTTCAACCACTTTTTGTAGAAATGTAGGCGTGCTTTTGGTTAATTCATTTGAACCGCATCTTATACAGCGGAATTGCATTAAATTAAAATTTTCCAGCATGTTGCCGTGAATAGTTTCCTTGGGAGAATCTCCTTTCATTAGTTAAATTATATTATATTTTATGTATTAACCTTTTAGGGTAACCCTAATCCATCTCGGGGTAAAGATAAAGGAAATGGTTAACAAGTTTCCTTTATTATCTGTAAATAATAGGCTTGAAATATTTGACTGATTGATGTATGCACCACATTAGATATCATTCGAGTCGCCTTCTAAATCTAAGTAGATTATTACTAGAATATCGTAAATAAATAAAAATATTGATAAATTGCTACATTATATATCGGAAGATACCAAAGCATAGTGAGAATGTATATCATGATTATGGTAGAAGGACCGTTAACCCTTATTGCTGAATAACAGAATTGTTAGTATAGTAGATGATGAATTGGACATTGCATTGCTATTTTGTGACGCCTTACGTACAATTAATGGAATCCAAGTATTCAGGTTCACAGATCCGATATTGGCACTAGAGCATCTTAAAATTAATGCAAAAGATTACATGCTTATTATTTCTGACTTGAGAATGCCCATTGTTAATGGGTTACAGCTTCTAAAGACTGTAAAAGACTTAAATCCTTTGATAAGAACAATCTTGATGACAGCGTTTCAAATTGACGATGGTTTATTTCAAGAGTATACTACGAAAGGGATAATAAATGGCTTTCTTCAAAAGCCAATCGATTTGAAGCAATTACTTGCCGAAGTTAATAAGCAGATGGTAGTGGCCGTATAATAAAAGGGCGCGCTACAATTGATTTACAGCAATTGTTATTGAAATAGGTTTGGCTAGGGTTTTTCGAGAAGAATCGGCCTGCTAAAATCGAAGTTATGTAGTCCAAATCTTGTTGTTTTATCTGTACATGGAATATTATTTTCCATAAAACTTGACCATGAAATTTCACATGTTCGACATTTAAATTCCCCTGGTGAACCTGCTGGTTTTATTGTTCTTGTCATGGTTAACTATACTACGATTAGGTATAATATGCTTACCTATTGATACCTAAACTTTAGTTTTCCTATATACAAACTTGATACAAAATTTATCAAAATTCTTAATTCACTGTGCAATTTGTCGGATTCAATTATTCAATGATTCTGATGAGAAGCGAAAGGATGTAAAAGAAGAAATCAAAGATTAAGTGAAGCTAGAAGATATCGAACGGCAGAGGATGAGGAATGGGAAATATTATGATAGGAGAACATCAACTCAATATGTAGTTGGGAATCCGATCCCTAGTAATGTGAAAAAATATTAACCTTACTACTTCCTTATTGAGATCAAACCATCCTTAATTATTTCTCAAATCTAGATCTATGTGTATAGAACTAATTACGTTCATTCATATTACGGAATGAACAGACATTATTCTAACTATGAGTTACAGAAGTGGTTTTGGAGGTCCAAAACCAGTCGAAATGGGGAAGGAATACGAAGTTGAAATATCAGAAATAAGCAGGAGGGGCGACGGAATTGCTAGAATCCAGGGATTTGTAATATTTGTTGAAGGCGCAAAAACTGGACAGAAAACGAACATAAGAATTACTAGCGTGGGAGATCGCTTCGCAAAAGCACAAGTTGTGTGAATTAAGAAAGAGCCATTACATGAATGTAGGTAAAAATCTTTAGTAAAAGCGGTAACATTAAGACCAATCGTATGTGCTTAATTTGTTGCCCGTATTTATTTTTGATTTTATACTAAAATTAAGAAACTCTTTATTGTTAATAGATTGAATAATTAAGCCCTAAAATATTAGCTGTCCATAAGCCCTTACGCACCCAAGCACTCATTGAATTCAGAATTCAATTAGAATAATTCACTACTTTTTTTATACTCAATATATCGCCTAGAAAATTCTTTATCAATCTCTTCATTCTTAATAATCTCGCCTCTACGTCCAGGGGTCCTTATAACTTGCTGGTTAACCATTTTTCTTTCATCTTCCAATTCGTTGAATCCCAGATATGTGTCGTAGATTCGTTGTTTCATGGTCCTTAAGTAAATGCAATATCTTTCTCTAAAATCATCCTCGACTTCCGAAAAAATATTAACACTCAATTCGGGGTCCGTCCACATCTTAATGTATTTATTCATTCTCACATATAAGAATGCACTGTTGCTCCATGAACAAACTAGAGATTATAACTTATCTTTGGTAACTTTAATTGAAGCATTGAACTCCGATATCATATTTGGCAAGTTCTACTATGTTATACCATTCTCCAAACAACGAGGTAAATCTATCTATTAATTTTTCTTACGAGAGGAGAACTAGCATGCTCTATAATCGAGTTATAGAGCAAGATATGCTTTTTGGCAACTTCCTTCCAGAGTAGATGCTTTCTAAGGTCTACAACCGCATCTTTGTATCGCTTGTAATTCATTTTAAGTTTTAGAAGAGAATTTGAGAACTCTACTGGATTGCGATTAACCATCATCCCTACCTTCATATCGGAGAATTCTTTGAAAAATTCCAACTTACTTGAAATGAATGGAAGTCCATGAGCTAGTCCATCGTACATGACACCTGAACCAGAAGTAACTTTGTAAGGAAGGATCAGAGCATCGGCACAATAGAAGAGCAATGACAAATCTTTGTCACTTAGAAAACCCCTGTTCAAGTTGATCACCCCTTCATTTTCAAATTCATCCTTTAGTTTTTCTCTTCCGTAATGATTTCGTGATGTGTTTATTACAACTTTCCAATCCTTAGGTATCTTCATCTTTCCAATTACATCCCATCCCTTGGTTGCGGTCATAAAGCCCACGGCCAAGGCAATGTTTGCGTGTTCAGGAAGTAAGAACTTTTTCCTTGCCTCCTTTCTATCTAAGGGAGGTGAAATGCTAGGCTCTGCCCCATGATATATCAAAGTACTCCCAGGGATAATATTGGCTAGATATTTAGAAAAGACAACTCCGGCTTTATTGGAGCCTATTTTTTGCCTGTTTAGGGAATTAAATGAATCATAATTTAGTAGATGTGTCCAATAGTCGTAAGCCATCCTTAGTAAAATGCCGAAGCGCCCAAGTCTTCTATTATTTAATGGAACTACCAATCGCATCCATTGAGTGAAAGTGTAAGCCGAATGGAAAGTGGTGACCATAGGAACTGTGCATTCATCGTAGAATGATTCTATATTTGTGTGTGTTTTTCTAGGATTTATTGGATCTAAATGTATTCCATATAGTCCATGCTCATACTGAACGTGGACTACATCTGGTTCAACTTCTTTAACTATTTTTAAGAGGACTTTAGAATTATCTTGATTATTTGGTGAAATGCCATTGTAATCTCCGTTCCCATCTTCATTGCATGCGACGATTACCTCCATACCTTCGCTTCTTAACGAATCGACTAACTTCTTGCAGTAGCGTCCAACTCCACCCTGCATGGGCGGGTACTCCGTTGAAATCATCAATATTTTCAAATTTATACACCTGGAATTTTAGTTATAAACAATAAATTAATACACATCATACTATATCATCCTTTGTGTTTGTAACTGGCATAATGATGTGTCCGTATGACCATGTTCTAGTAACATTAGTCTTACAATTAGTTTACAAATTCTCAATTATGGAAAATTATTTGTAGGATGGGAATGTATCTAAACATTCTTAAGTCTATCACATCCATAATAACATAGTAATTACAATGACACAAAATACGAGATATTTGATTAGCTTGGTTGAAAAGTGCCGCGAGGAGACTGACATAGGACAGCGAATTGCAATTTTAGAATCCATAAATTGTTTATTGCCTATAGATACAAAGTTAAGTATCCCTTCTCTCATCACAAATAGTTGCATAGATAACATATTGAGTGCTTTCGAAGTTAGATTATCACCACCGATATACACTCACTTGTAATAGGACAACGCACTATTACATTCGTACAATAAGTGGCTAGATTCGACCCAAAATCTATTGATATTAGGAATTTTCTAGTATTTTAATAGCATTTTCAAGATTATTGCAAGGTGAAGTCTCGAATAATATTATCGTTTTACTAGAAAGTAACAAAAATATCAACTCATAGTGAAGTTACTAAAATATGATAACCGATAGATAGGCTGGTGCTCCAGACGTCTTACATTTTACATGAATAAATTATTGTACAATGAATATGTCGTCGAATTGATTGTTTACAAGGGATTTCATATTAGCAGAGTTCTTATCTTCCCATAGATTTCTTTGTGAAATAAGAAGCTAACAAATTCTTGTTGTCAATAAATTTCTGACATTGACAAGCTCGACAATGATGGTAACTAGCTATCCAGATTTCTTAGGTCTTACCAAAGAACATTCTTTATTTGTAAACTTCCTACATTTGTCACTATGTCGCCACTGACCGTTGTTAAAGTATTCCAGATGCCTAATATTATCTCTATTTGTAGTAATCCGCTCATTTCCATTCTTTGCAGATGTTGACTTTGCCATTATCTCGATTCTTCTTCTCAAGGTTAAACAATTATTGTTAGTAGAACATTCCATAAAAGCATTGTCCAAAATATTGTCTTAATTCCTTGGTAATGACAATATCTTCCAAATTCTGAAACGATTAAAAACTTAGGAATCGTATACAAATTGTTATTTATCAGAGAAATAGTATTAAATTGGTATCAAATATGTCATTAAATGTATTTATTTCAACATAATGGTCATAAAACTAAATCTTGATTATTTAAGCAAGTCTCAAGTGAAAAGAATGATATATTATTATACACCTAATCTTGCAAACAACATAAATGGAAAAATTATGTCAAATATGTAATAAAAATAAAATTGAGGTTTATCAACTAGATTTTGAAGTATGTTTTGATTGTTGGATGAATCAAACCACTCCCAAAATTTATTAGTTAACTCATTTTCAAATTCGAGATTCTAACTAGATTTCCTAATGAATAGTGAATCATAGTCGTGTATATCACAGTGTATATCATTCCCGTGGAGTGTATATCAATACTAATTTTATTTTTGTGTCAGTTTCCTATCTATCATTAGTAACGATAACCTATTTTATGGCGTGTCAAATTATGCCATTAAAGACATAGTCAAAGATGTGATTTGTCATGCGCCTGAAATGCCATTTGCAACCAATACCGAATAGCAGCCAAGACCACAATCTTCACAGATTGGTTTTAGTGACTTGGTATCAGCACTACCAATGCAACATGGCTGTTTAACTCGTCCCATATGATCCAAAGAAAGTATGGCCCATGTAGGACATTGCACAGGAGTTGTACCGTTACCTCCCCAATTTCCTTTCATCAAGGATAGTTGCTTCTCACTGTTAATTACAAAATCTGGATATTTTCTTCTAAGGTCTATGAGTCGGTCTACCAGATCATTACGTAATTTTCCAAATTCTATCCACAGAGGATCTCCTTTCATAAATGGTGTGTGAAACTGAAATCCTATTTTGTTGACTTTTCCAACCCATTCTTCAGCCAAGTCAATAGCTGTAGAGTAATTGACCGTATTGATAGTCATTGAGATCCAAATATCTTTCCAGGAAGGTTTGCCATTCCGAGGTGGATCTTTAATATACTCTAGAATGTTATTTTTGGTTTTGACATAGGAACCCTTTCCTCTAATAGCATCGTGAGCCTTTTCAGTCCCGTCTAATGATATCCAATAAAAGTAAAGATTTTTGATCCTTTTCAGGGGAAAATAACCATTTGTGACCACACATATCCTTCTAGGCATCTCTTCACAAAATACATCTATAATCTCTGGCCTCATAGTTGGTTCTCCTCCAACCAGTGTGACAACAAAAAGATTTTGCTTCTTGAATGTTTTTCTGATTGTTGCTCTCCAATCCTCTACGCTTAAATCTTGATTATCCTCCTTCCTATTTAGCCACCAGTAGCAGTGTGAGCAGTGGAGGTTACAAACATTAATTATGTCGGCTGAGCCGTACAGTGCTGGCTTTGTATGAAATAGCTTGATACCAACAAACTTCTTGAAAATGCTGACGTAAAGGGGTATCTCTCGAACAATGTCGGTTATTCCACGACCATAAACTAGATCTACCATATAGGTTGTAATGCAACACTTAATTTATAAAGTTAGATGATCTGGCTGACAGGATGGATTTTGGTCAGCCTAGATTCCTAATCCTGTCAGCTGCATCGGTGGATAATTTGCTTACTAATTGAGGATTAGCAATCACCATTTAGTCAAGTTACTTGACAGAACCAATTCGGATTACATAAATCATAAACTATGTAAATTACAAGATCGTATTGACGTTAATTGTGGTAATCAATCCTATTCAGACAAAATGATATTTCGATGTTTGTATGTATTCAGGTAAATATGAAGTTCTATAACTCTTCATAATGGTCTACTATAATTTATTAAGTTGATTATGGGTTCTCTAATTACTGATTATTTGCAACCTTCATCCTACTGACTAGCTTATACATATTGTCATGACATTGACATTCACAAATTCTTGTTACGCTTGAGTTATTGATCATTTCTATTATATCTCCATCACACAAATCATGCTGCTGTTGAATACATTTTGTGGATTTATTCAATAGATATTATTATGTCCACACCAATTAATGGTTATCTTTCTTATTTTTCGAAATCTGCCAAATATGATTGGAAAATTAGTTGGCTGATTTTTCCGATGATCAGTATTATTATTGGAACAAGTAAACTGGATGGTTATGTGCTCACTTAAGCATCAGTTTTTTAGAGGGAGTTAGGACAGCGGTTTGACTTTAGTGCTTTTTTTAAAGTTGTTTCCAGCAGTTAGTTGCATTATTTTTATAGTTTAATTAAGACATGAGATTTATCAGTTAATCACTTATGTTGCCAATTATAGGATTGATCGCCCAATCCATAGCAAGTATATTTTAGTAAGAATTTTGTCCTAATTTTTGGATTGTTGCACTGATTTCAAAACTTTTGCGATCCTCCCGCAATGCATTGATCAGTCATAGTCGTTCTCTTTCATGTTGGATAACACTATCATAAAGGAACCGGTATTAATACAAACAGAGGTTTAGACCTAGAGGTTTTTCTCGAGGTAATCTCTGCAACATTCATCTGAACAGAACTCTAGCTTACCCTTTACTGTGCTTAAATAAATCACACCACTAAGTAAATTGTTGAATTCCTTTCCACAAATAGAACAGGAGATATACAAATGCTCATTATATCGCTCGTTCTTTAATAAGTGTTATTAATGCCATTACCGAACAACATATCGAATCGAAACCTGCGTAAACTAGATACTCAAGAAACTCAACATAACTTCGAGAATAAGGTGTAACGTGTGCAAACAGGGAAATGTTATATTGTACTTCGCCGTATATAGGAACGAAGACATTTTACCATGGCAACTCTTATAGTCTACAAGAGGAATTCGAAGTTTGTTGATTTGTCCGAATTAGTTGAAGATCTTAGTAGTCTGGGACTAACAGACACACTACAAAAATTCTACAATAAACCACTCGAAAAGCCAGTCAAGAGCATAGTGGCAGGACCAAGTTTCTTGCAATTCTTGAACAGGTTATTTCAAATTCAAATTACAGCCGGAGATATTATACATTTAGAATCTGGAAATCTTGGTAAATACTATATGTTATCAGCAACTGGAACTTGGGATGAAATAATCAAATTACAATAATACACGTGTCCAGAGTAATCGCCCATGGCTGTTCTTGATGTGAGGTATTCCTAAGTCGCTGTAATGCGTGATTCAGTTCTTGTAACCTGGCACATATCTTGCGCCATTACATTTTTTTTCATAATTCTTGGGATAGCCAATGCTCTCTGACCTCTAGATCCGGCGTCTCGTTACAATCATGTCGTTTGCCTGAATTCCAATCCAGTGGAATATACTTTCCCGAAATTGACCTGTAATTTTTATCAAAATGTATGACTTGTCCACATCTGAAACATTTTTGACTTGGAAATCCAGGCTTTCGTTTTTTATGTCTGCAACTGTGAAGATTACCATAATCATCCACTGGAATTGCCACACCATTTCTATTTCTGGTTACATTGTCAAAGGATATTTGTTGTTGGCAGTTATAACACCATGTTATTATTTTCATTTCATACTATCCTAATAGTTTTGTTTCAGTTTGAGAACGTACAATTATTATTTACTAATCAAGATAACGTCTTTGACTCATATAAGCCTTTAAAAGTTATCAGTAGACTGTGTGAGTTGATACAGTGTATGAATAAGGTTCTCTTAAAGAATGGATTGCATGGTCAAAGGTAACAATTTCCTGCTGTCAGTAACAAGAAAATGTAATTAAAGCTAACTACAAAGTTAAACCCATAATTCCCAAGAATAGGAAACATTCGTAGATTATTAAGTAAAACAATAGTTATATGTTATGTTTGTCTGTTATATCGACAATACTCGTAATATTCTAGCAGTTTATTCATTTTTTCTAAACCATTCTATTACTTGTTCCTAACACAAATATTAGATATGCTTAAATGCGATCCTAACTGAATATGATTGATGTTAAATAAAATTAATATGCTAAAAGCGTTCGGATATGGTTCATTATTGTGACCTCTTCCAAGATTTACCCGTTGCTCTATGAAAGCAAAGATAAGTTTATTGACAAGAGAAATTTCTTGATTTGCAAATCACGTCATTGGTGTGCTACATGCTTTACCAACTTTAACATTCCCAATACTTGTCCTCTGTGTGGTAATAATCAAATAGAATCGATGCCTGTAGCAGCTCATGAGTCATACAGACTAGTTTATGATTATATTCATGGTTTGACCCTAGAATTCTGGTTTGATTCGAATGACGGTGTCTATGTAAATTGAATATTTCCGAATCAGAATCACCCTATGGGATTATGGCAAAAACTTGTGGATGCGAAAATAAGAAAAGAAAAGTGACGTATTCCTTGATTGATAGTTACCATAGTTTATGTCATGATAAGAGGGATCTAATATTAGGACAGATTGAAGCATGTCAAAGGTTGGTAAAATACACAGCTCAGTACGGTAGAGATGAGATAGACAAACAAGCTATAGAGAGTGAAATAGATGAATTGAAAATGGTCCTGGACCTAATTCAGTAAATTCATGATTTGGTCATTAAGGCTGTGTGGATACTAGAACTTGGAACATTCAATTCTTCTTAGTGTTCATTAAACCATTAAACTATGTCGGGTTTTAGTAATTAATACCCCGTAAATGTGACGTAGATATATTCTATTTCTGATGATTGGAGACAGTTAGTTCATTTATTTGAAAATTACCATAGGTAGATATTAATAGTATGAAGCCGTATATGAATTAGTTTAAACAAAATGCCTATGCTGATGTTAAAGTGCAAGAACTGCGGCGAAGTGTTTCCCGGTGTCTACATATCTGAAAATACCATAAAAGTTTCCAAAATAAAGACTGATTCTACAACTTCACATGTGTGTTCTAGGGGACACAAAAACGATTATTTAGCTGACGATTTTATGGACTGGTCGGGACCTGAGACATTCTGACAACTAAACAAAATGTCATACTGGTAACATATCCTGATGATTTCAGCATACAGGAAGTAAAAGGTTTGGTGGAATCATTAGGCAATTTCAATATTGTAAAGTGTTTTACACAAAAAGATCTGAGGCATACGCGATATGGTCTAGGATCTGGCAAGGTCGAAGAAATTAAAGAATATCTACATCATGCTAAATCTGACCAGATTATTGTTGATGAACATATGACACCCAAGCAGATCTACAATTTAGAAAAGGCAACAGGCATAAAGGTAGTAGATAGGGAAAGGCTAATCCTCGACTTGTTTTACATTAGATCTACTACGTCGGAAGCAAAATTACAGATTCAGCTCGCAGAAATTAAATACGAGTTACCGCGGATAAAAGAAAATGCGAGGCTGTTGACAGGCAAAGAAAGACCAGGAAAAGGTGGAAGTGGAGAATACATAGTTGACGTAAAATTTAGGGATCTGAAGAGGAGGATGGGGTTCATTTTGGAAAAGTTGGCAGAATCCAGAAAAAAACGTGAGCTTTACCATGATCAGAGAGTAGAGAACAGAATGCCTATAGTTTCTCTAGTAGGGTATACAAGTTCGGGCAAAACTACCCTATTCAACCTGCTAACTCTGGAAAGTAGAGAAACATCTGAAAATTTATTTACCACACTCTCAACTACAACAAGATCCTTTATTATTAATGGACAGAAAATTTTGCTTACCGATACAGTTGGATTCATTAGAAGACTCCCTACTTATATGATTGAGGCCTTTAAGTCGACTCTGGAAGAGTCTCTTCAGGCAGACATGATTCTACTTCTTATTGATTCATCAGATCCGGCGGATGAAATAAAAACAAAGTATTACAGCTGCATGAGCACCTTACAAGAGCTGAATGTAAATAAAGAAAAAATTGTAATTGTTTTTTCAAAAATAGACAAAGCTGAATTTGATGATGTTAGCAGAACCTTCAAAGAATTAAACATAGAGCGTCCAATATTTGTATCACCCAAGTCTGGGTATGGTATAAGTAAACTTACAAAATCAATATCACAAAAAATTTCAATATCACAAAAAATTTCAATATCACAAAAAATTGTGTCATAGATTAGAAAGATACTGACTCTATTTATTCTATTCTAGACTCTATCAAATACCTCAACTTCTGGTCATCTACACTATCTTAACTTGGGTTTGATAGGAGTAGATCAAAAAAGTTTGATACTGTCAAAAATTAATTGACATTTGACCCCCAAACACGATAATTCTAATAATATTTCTTTTGATTCATTATTTAACTATTATCTGGTAACAGCGTTATTCCAGTTAAAAGCTAACGGTGGTGATTCTTCATAATATGACTGTATTTCATTCAACCTTTCCATTGAACCTTCACAAGCCCTAACTTCGACGTAAATGGAATCGGTCCTCATTAGTTGCAAAAATGAAAAGACTTCCTCATTCGTAACACCATGCTTTATGTCATATTCAATTCTTTTAAGTACTTTGCCTATTTTTCCATACTTTTTATTCAATCTAACCTCCCATCGCGTCGCATTTTCCGATAAACCCCTCACAAATCTAACAACTGTCTGTTCCATATGTTTAACATGCCAATCGCGCAAAGGGAAACTATTTTGTTTCAAATAACTCAACATATTATACTCTAATACCCTATATAATGTAGCGTATTGACTCATATGAGATGAGATCATCCGCCGTTAGAAGAATTGAATGATGTTTGATTTCTTGGTTCTGATTTTTAGGAACATTTGTCAACATCATTACAATTTATGGTAATCTACGAATCCTAAAAAACTTTGAATATGAGATAAATTTTTAGCCTATCGTAATTGTTGTCGCGACTCAGTTCTACTTTTAGTCTTGGTCATTGTCATTCGTTGAGCTACATAGGTTATTCCATGATCTAACTCTAGGTGGCTAAGGAATGCTACCCCGTTATTTACTGTATCTTTAACTATCAAATTTCTTCCACATTCACTACATCGAATTATGTGTTCATCCGAAAGTATCATAATTATCATATATTCGGAGCCCAATATAAGTAAACCGTAGCTGCTTTCTTTCGTTTAGGAGTTAAAATTAGTAACCAAGCTAAACAGGTTCAACCCATATTGGCTAAGTATTTAGCACGAATATATGCAAAACAGTAGAGCCCTACTAGATGAAGGGAACTAATCCCGATGAACCCTTGAGAATTAAATTGAATAAAAATACGATAACATTAAATTTTCCAAAAAAAATGAAATTACTCAAGCTCGTAAGCCCTAGCATTTGTAAGACTATAATTATGCAAAATTTCTCTAACTTTTTTCAATTAAATAGTATAGTATAACATAAGATTTGTTCCATATGGAGCAATGAAGGTGCCTCTATAGTTTTTCAGCTTTTAAAACAATATAATCTATTAATCCTTTTTTAGATACAGTCATCATCTTGACTAATGATTTACAAAGGATCTTCTCAATATATGATGGATAGTGTGTCGTAATTTTCTGCCGTAGGTCTTTCCTGTTTTGAATATAGTAAAGAGCAAGTGGTTCATATACTTGTGTACCAATCATAGTTTCATTCGTTATTTTGAATCTGAATCTTCTAATAGCTGACTTGACATATTCTAATTCATAATGCTCTGATGACCACGTCAGATTAAGAATTCCGAGCTTAAACAGTTTTTTTAAGATATTATCTAACGAAACTGTCACAGGCATGGCTACTACCAGTATGCCTTTGGGTTTCAAAATTCTGTAACTTTCGGCAATAAAGCTGTCAAAAGGTTTGAAATGTTGCGCAGATTCTAATGCAATGATTCTGTCAACAGTACCAGTTGCGAATGGCAAGCATAAAGAAGTGCTATTAATGTAAGTAATGCCGGCTCGTAGACAGCGAGTATGAAATGCTTGTGCATTTTCAATCTTATTTAAGGCGAGCTTGAATTCATTAGCGAGCTGATGAGAATTAATATTCACACAGACTATATTCCTGAGTCTATATTCTCTACTCCATTCAAGAGCAGGTGCTCCGTAACCGCTTCCAACATCAATTAGAGTTCTAGAAGAGCGAAGGTCTGCGAGATTTCCTACGAGGGTACATAAATTAGATTGAGCCTTAACCGGACTGTTTACATCTCCTTGCCAATATCCAAAATTGAGCATAGTAGCACCTGTGGCAACTTGCATTATAGGTGATAAGGAATCATATAGCTTGATTACATCCATCTCGTTTCGTCTCAGCGTCCATAGGGTCGCATCAATTGGATTAATGGTGAGCAATCGACAATTTATCCTTACAAGAGCCTTTAATTAATTAATGCAATATCTATTAGATGTATTGGAAACAGGAACATCCCAATTTTTTATCGTCAAATAGTAACTGTAATTGACAGATTTATTTGAACAAATTAAGTTTAATTACATGATATTATGTATATAATATACATAATCAGTTGGAACTTATTATACTGTCTTCATTAATTTTTTCTATAGTTGCAATGGGATTGTCACTAGCTAGAATTGTAAGATCATATAGAGAAGGTAAACGCAAGAGACAATCTGATCTTTTTTCGAATGTTACAAATATCACCAGAATAATAGAAGATGAAAAATTTGTTCAATCTAGAAGGGCCCTCAGAAAAAATAAACTCTTAAATCAGTTAAGGGAAGAAAATGGAAACGATAATTTAGTTTTTGAGCTTGATATGGCAACAGAAGATGCAGCTAGAAATGTAGCATCTAATTACGATAGATTGGGCTTTATACTAAAACATGATAAAGA
>Ga0105092_10000469_pt1 | contig 20922 bp, 17 predicted proteins | sample PPLLak2March2015_FD_87021 | JGI IMG/M metagenome (GOLD analysis project Ga0105092, IMG submission 87021) | Freshwater sediment microbial communities from Prairie Pothole Lake near Jamestown, North Dakota, USA - PPLs Lake P7 Core (1) Depth... | ecosystem: Environmental > Aquatic > Freshwater >... | reverse complement strand
GGTAATGAATGGCTGAAATTGTCTCTATGCCAAAGCTCGGCTTCGATATGGCTGAAGGAACTTTGGTACGTTGGGTCGTCGGAGAGGGTGAAGCTGTAGAAAAAGGCGGCGTATTGGCAGAGATTGAGACCGATAAAGCTACCGTTGAGGTGGAATCATCCCACGAAGGCACGATCCGGCGGCATTTGGTGAACGAGGGTGATGTGGTGCCAGTAGGTCAGCCCATCGCAATTGTTGGAAGCCCCGATGAGAATATTGACGAGTTAGTGCCAGGCGCGGAAGAGATTAAGGAAGCAGGTGAGGCTGCTCCGGGATCGGTCCCCCAGAAGGATATAGCTGCTGGTGGAGAATCAAGAGTTGATGAAACTCCGGCGATGCTCGGAGAGGTAAAAGAAACGGGTGAAGAGAGAGCAGAGAGAATTACTCCCGAGATCGTTAAAGAGACCGGCGGCGAACCTTACCAGGGTATTGAAGAGGAAGAGGTTGACGTTGAAGGACTGCCGGGTGGCGTACGCGCTTCACCTGTTGCCAGGCGGATGGCGGAGGAGAAAGGGATCGACCTGAGGCGAATAAACGGATCTGGGCCTGGAGGAAGGATTACCAAGAAGGACATTGAAACTTACGAAGAAAAACCCAGGCGAGAAGAACCTGCCCCGGCGCCGGCCGCTGCTCCTACAAAAGCGCCTGAGGTAAAAGAACGCAGGGAGATGCCAGCAGTACCGCTGCCGTCGTATGCAGTTGACGGTCAGGCGCCTAAAGATGAGGTTGCACCGTTGACTCGATTGCGCGCTGCAATCGGTAAAAGGATGGTGCAGTCCAAGCAGCAAGCACCCCATTTCTATGTGACCAGTGAATATGATGTTGAAGCACTGTTGGAACTTCGCCAGCAGGTCAACGCATTGCTGGATGAACGAGAGAAGATATCGGTCAACGATTTCATCGTGAAAGCAGCCGCGCTCACCTTACGACAGTTTCCAAACTTGAATGCGTCTTTAAATGGCGACCAGGTTACCCGCCACGGGCATATTAATGTAAGTATTGCAGTGGCTGTGGAAGGTGGATTGCTGACGGTCGTTGTAAAGGATGCAGATAGGAAACCCTTGAGGCAGATCTCGATGGAGGCACGCGAGATGGCCGGGAGAGTGCGTGAAGGCAAGATCCGTTCAGATGATGTCGAAGGCTCTACCTTCTCCACAAGCAACCTGGGGATGTTCGACGTCGAAGACTTTGTTGCGGTCATCAACCCCCCTGAAGCTGCTATCCTTGCTATCGGCGCCGCAAAAGAGGTGCCCGTCATCAAAAACGGAGAAATTAAGATCGGCAAGAGGATGAAAGCCACAATTTCGATCGATCACCGGGTAAGCGATGGAGCTGAGGCTGCCCGTTACATGCAGATGCTGGGAAGATACATCGAGGAGCCGCTCAGTTTATTGGTATAAAAAAGAGCCGCTCCCTACTTGTCAAAAACGGAAAGTTGAGACATACTATAGGTATCTACCCGTAAAAAGAGTCAGTGTATTGCTTTTTTGAGTGTGCGCAGTATTGCAGCGCACACTCAAAAAAGCATCCTTTGAATTTCCGGATAGATCCCGAATCATTTGTAGGGAGGGGTTTATGCGAACAAGTCCATCGAGAATATTGGTGATTGATGATGACCTCGATACTGTCAACCTGCTGCGGTTGGTATTACAGAGGGCAGGTTATCGCGTTACCACTGCCACTGCCTGGGAAGAAGTGGTCGACAGGCTAAAACTTGCCGAAGAATATAAAGAGCAGTTCGATCTCGTAATCCTTGATATTATGATGCCGGGGCGTTCCGGATTCGAAGTAATGCTCGTTCTCCAGGTTGTCCTTCACCCCATGCCGCCGGTCATCTTCCTCTCTGCAAAATGCGGTATGGATGACATGGTCAGGGCAAGCGAAATGGGTGCCGCAAAATACCTGACGAAACCGACAACCCCGGATAAGCTGCTCGCAGCGGTGGAGGATGTTCTTTCCAAAGTTAAGAAAATTACATGAAGGGGGAATATGCCGTCAATAGAATATGACTTGAAATATTTACAAGCCGGGCTGCTGGACTTAGAAGGCTACTTGTTGTCGAACGAGTTATATTGGCCGATAGGGGTTGGAGCTCCTGCAGGAGATCCTCCCTTTCCACGCCTGACGCTTGGAGGTCTTCTCTTATCTAGAACAAGACTGGAAGGATTACAGTTAAATCGAGAGCAGCAAGCCGAGCTGCAGCGCCTATCGACGAGGATGGACGAGACGCGTTCTCAATGGCGTGTGGCCTGGGGGCATAAAGCCTCGCGGGAGTTTACTGCCAGGTTGAATTTGTGGCGCGATTTTCTGGAAGATTACCGGGAAAAACCGGCAGCAAACGTTGACAGGTATCCCTACGAGGTCAGGCGGCGAACGATGTTGGAACTCCTTGGACCCGATGCCGATGCGATCCCCTCGGCGGAAGCGGAGCTTCTGAGCGGACTGGATAAACTTCTGAAGTCTGTCTTTGTTCCGGGGGATTTTGCGTGGGATAGTAACCAGATAAATTCATTTCCAAAAGATAAATTCTGGTACCTGTACGGGCAGCCCAAGGAAGAGTAGGCTGAATTTCTCGATGGCAGTTGGATTGCTACCCTACCAACGATGGACAGCCGCTCTATGATAGTAGACATGGAGACACGTAGACAAGTAAACAAGTGAAAGGTGACCAGGGACTGGTTGGCTAAGTGCCCTGGTGGCTTTATCTTGAATAACCCAGCTTTCTTTCAATCGCCTCTTTTACCCTCGGCCATTCTTCTTTAATGATGCTGTAATAAACCGAATGGCGGATCACGCCGCCAGGAAGCAGCATATGGTTCCGTAAAACGCCTTCCTTGACTGCGCCAAGGCGTTCGATGGCTCGCTGCGACTGCTCATTACGCAGGTCCGTCTTGAACTGGACGCGAATGCAGTTCAGCGTTTCAAAGGCATGGGTTAGGAGAAGCAGTTTGGCTTCTTTGTTCACGACCGTCCTCTGGTATTGAACCCCATACCACGTGCCGCCAATTTCCAGCCCGTGATCTTTTTGCCGGATATCAAGATATCGGGTAGCGCCAATCGCTCGCCCTGTCTCCAGGAAAATCACAGCAAATGGTAGATCGAAACCCTTAGCTTGCCGCTCGAGCATGTCCTTCACCCAAGAGTGCATATCCTCCTGGGTACGAATTTCTCCGTACAGCATGTAGCGCCAGATATCGTCATCAAGGCCGACAAGGGAAAGGTCGTGTACATGATCCTCTGTAAGCGGTTCCAGGCGGATGAACCGTCCTGTAAGAACAACCGGTTCAACTTCTAACACTTTTGCTAATCCTCCTGCAGGCAGGCAACAATCTCTCGGAGAAATCCTTCGGGTTCTTCCTGTGCTAACGCGAGAACAGGCAGCCTGAGATTTGACTCTGGTTCCAGGTCAACCTTTCGGATATGTTCATCCATCCAAGAAGCTGGTAAAAACCCAATCGATCCGGGGTCTTCCGAGACAGCCTCGATCATTGCTTCCGGATTTGGTGCGAGATAAGCATAACCGGTCAGGGGAGAGCCGCTTAGCACTGCCTGCTCGAAATAGGAAGACGCTGGGCTCTCCGGAGGATAAGTCCAAACAGAAATGTGCCCTTCATCTTCGCTCAGCTGATCCCAGTTTTCAAGACTGCCAGTATACAGCAGTCTCAGATCTTCTATAGATATCTGTTTGATTCCATTATTCGGGTGGACGATGACCGATACTTCCTCCACTCTTAATTGTGCAGCGAATGGGGGAAGGGTTGCAGGTTCTCCCAGGACTACAGTGAAGTCGGATGCTTCAATGGATGGGAGTGCCTTGATATCCGTGAATACAGTCACTTCGGGAAAGCGACTTGTGCAAGTTTTTATTTCCTCTTCGAAGTAGGCGACCTCAGGCGCAATTTCCACACGATAAACTTCGACCTGTGGCGAAACCGTACGCTGCTCAGGTACGCCGTAAGCGAAGAATAAGACGACCAGTGCCAGGATAGTACAGTAGGCTGAGAAGATGTATAAAGGACTGCGGGCTAAAAACCGGAGGAGAAAATGGATGGACAGGTATCCAACAATACCGGCAGCGATGATCCCAGGAATGAGAACGGGCAGGGATTCGGAAACAATCCTGCTAGAAAACATGTCCAGGGTCGCCAGGAGACCCGCCGCAAACATGACCGGAACAGACATGAGGAATGAAAATCGGGCAGCAGAAGGCCGGTCCAGGTTCCGCAGCATGCCTCCCGTTATCGTTGATCCTGAACGGGAAACACCAGGGAATACGGATATGGCTTGAAAAAGACCCATCATCAGAGCATCTTTCCAACTGACAGAGGTAAGTTCGCGCGACCTTTTTCCGACCACTTCTGAAATCAGCAGCAGACCGGCAGTTATTAGAAGAAAAATAGCTGTCGCGATTGGACTGGAGAATGCCTCTTCAACCGAATCTTTTACCAGAATCCCAAAAATACCAGCAGGGATAGTCGCCAGGATCAAGAGCCAGCCAAAGCGAGCTTGAGGCTCTCCGAAAGGTTGGCGCTTGATGAGTGCTTTGACAAAACTGGATATGATAGCTGCCAGCTCGCGCCAGAAGTATACAATGACTGCAACCAGTGTACCCATTTGTACCAGGACACCAAAGATGAAGTCTTGTTCTCCCGCAATATTCCAGCCGAACAGGTAAGGGGTCAGAACAAGATGTGCAGAACTTGAAATGGGCAAGAATTCGGTGAACCCCTGAATAATGCCGAGGATGATGGATTGGAGGATTGTCATGGTGTTGTTTCAGGCTCCGCTGGTTATTCAGCATCTGGTTTGGTTTGTGTGGTCAGTTTCTCGGCGAGCTGCTCGAGTGTACCTTCTATAATTGCCTCACGGATTTGTTCTGCAAGGCGGATGAGCGTGCGTAAGTTGTGGATGGAAAGGAGGGTAGCCGAAAGCATTTCTTTCGCTGCTATCAGGTGGCGGAGATAAGCACGGGTAAAGTTTTTACAGGCATAACAATCGCAGGTTTCGTCGATCGGACGCTGATCATGAATATAAGACGCATTGACCAGGTTCAAGCGGCCCTCCGGGCTGAAGGCAGCATTGTGACGGGCAAGTCGTGTTGGGAGGACACAGTCAAAAATATCGATACCTCGCAGTACCCCGTTGATGATGTCTTCAACGGTTCCGACTCCCATCAAATAACGCGGCCGGTCTGCAGGAAGGATGGGGTCGATAACATCGAGTGTCTGGTACATCTCTTCTTTACTTTCTCCGACCGAGAGCCCTCCGATAGCAATCCCAGGAAAACCAAGTGAAGAAATGAACATTGCGGACTTCTCGCGAAGGTCTGGGAAGATGCCGCCCTGTACGATCCCAAAAAGCGCCTGATCATCTCGTTTTTTCACTTCTTTACATCGTTCAGCCCAGGCGTGAGTTCGCTGCATCGCAGCTTGAATGTAATCCCGATCGTGGGGGGGGGCACATTCGTCGAAAGCCATGATGATATCCGCACCCAGGGCTTCCTGGATCTCAATCGATTTCTCGGGGGTGAAGCGGTGGATCGAGCCGTCCAGGTGACTCTTAAAGGTTACTCCATCATCGTCGACTTTGCGGGTTCCTTCAAGTGAAAAGACCTGGAATCCGCCGGAATCGGTCAGGATGGGGCGAGGCCAATTCATAAACCGGTGCAGGCCTCCCATTTCACCAACCAGCTCGTGCCCGGGACGGAGGTAGAGATGGTACGTGTTTGCCAGGACGAGACTGGCACCATTCTCGTTAAGCTGTGCCGGGGTAACCGCTTTCACAGTTGCCTGGGTGCCTACCGGAGCAAATACAGGTGTATGAAGATCGCCGTGAGGGGTATGGAATATGCCCGCACGCGCCCGACCGCTTTTCGCTTGAAGTTCGTATGAAAATTGGGAAGAGGACATACGGTGAAAGATTATACACCAGAAGAACGCGCGGCGATGTACGACCCTCCGACTGCGCAGCTGTCTGGGAGCATGCGGAAAACGACTGCCGGCAGCTTGCAATTCCGACACCTTTGGTCGATGACAGACTACTGGCAGCGATGATATAATCAATCCATCCGGGACACAAACGAACTTATTCACCTGTAGGGGTTCCTGAACCACCGGATTTCAATCGAGTCTTTGGCTTCGACGGTTTCCGTCTCCATTTACCTGTGTATCGCAGGACTCATGTATAACCCTTCAGGACTTCAATAGGAGAGAAAAATATGGAACCAATGAACCTCCCTGGCCCGAAAGCGAAGGATCTAATTGCGCGAGACCAGGCTGTCATTTCACCTTCCTATGCAAGAGGTTATCCTTTCGTGATGAGCCATGGGCGGGGAGCAGATGTCTGGGATGTAGATGGGAATCATTTCCTTGATTTTCAAGCTGGAATAGCGGTAACTTCTACCGGTCACAGCCATCCCAAGGTTGTCCGTGCCATCCAGGAACAAGCAGAAAAATTTATTCATATTTCATCAGATTTCTACCATGAGAAATGGGTGGAGTTAGGAGAAAAATTAGACCTGATTGCGCCCTTCAAAGAAGATGCGGTTACTTTCATGACGAACTCTGGTACTGAAAGTGTTGAGGCTGCTATTAAACTGGCTCGCTATCATACAGGTGCGAGCAATTTCATTGGTTTCCTGGGTGGTTTTCACGGACGTACGCTTGGCTCACTCTCTTTCACCGCAAGTAAGCCGGTATACCACGAGGGATTTTACCCACTCATGAACGGGGTAGTGCACGTACCGTTCCCAGATCCCTACCGGCGTTTGCTCGAATCTCAGCCTGGTGAGGATTATGGGGAGACCGTTGTCCGGTATATTGAGGAACAAGTGCTTGGGAAAATTTTACCTCCGGATGATGTTGCAGGAATCCTTGTTGAGCCGATTCAAGGAGAAGGCGGTTATATTGTTCCATCATCTTCCTTCTTCCCGGCGCTGCGAAAGCTATGCGACCGCCACCGTATATTATTGATTGCTGACGAAGTCCAATCGGGGATGGGCAGGACCGGCAAATGGTGGGCGATCGAGCACCTGGGAGCAGAGCCAGATATCGTTTGTGTTGGGAAAGGTGTTGCCTCCGGAATTCCATTGGGTGCAATGATCACCCGCAAGAGCCTGGCAACCTGGCCTTTAGGTTCGCATGGGAATACATACGGCGGCAATCCGATCGCGTGTGCGGCTTCGCTGGCTACTATTGAACTCATCGAAAATGAGTACTTGAAAAATGCTGAGGACGTTGGCGATCTTGCGCTTGATATTTTAGAAGAAATGATGCCGCGCCATCCAAGCATGGGCGAGGTACGCGGTATTGGGTTGATGATAGGGGTCGAGTTTATCAAAGATCCTGTCTCTAAAGCCCCGGATCATCACTTGCGTGACCGCGTGGTCGATCTCGCTTACAATCGCGGGCTGCTTACGTTGGGTTGTGGAAAGAGTACCATCCGGATATCCCCGCCGCTTATGATTTCTGCAAGCCAAATCCAGCAGGGATTGGAGATATTCGAGGAAGCAATTACTATCGCCGAGAAGGAGAGGGCAACTATAGTTTCACATGCTTCCTGATTTTCGCGTCCGGCAGCGAGACTATCTCCTGGAGATTGCACGAGCGATCAGCCAGGAACTCGACCTCGAGAAACTGCTTAAACGCATCCTGAATATTTCTGCAGAGATGCTGGCAGGGCAGGCGGGGTTGATCGCATTACGAGAAGAGCGAGGGGGATGGACCGTGGCTGCTTCGCACGGGATTCCCCCCGCCTTCTTGCGTTACCTGGATCCACTACTGAACGCTGTACCCGATCACGAAGACCCTGCCCGCTTCGAGCTCCCCGAAATTAACCGCTTGCTGCAAAATGTCACCCGCACAGCCAGTTACGGCCTGCTAACAGGTGTTGGGCTTCCCCTCATTGCGCGTCAGACCGTGATTGGGGTCATTTTTGTGTTCCGTTCTTACCCTAGCGTATTCTCCGCGAACGACCGTGCTTTGTTACAGAGTTTTGCCGACCAGGCTGCCATTGCTGTCCATAATGCGCAGCTTTACATGCAGGTGACCCAGGAAAAACAGCGGATGGACGCGCTGCTCGACTCTGTGGCAGACGGCATTCTTATCCTGGCGCCCGACCATACCATCGAACGGTCAAACCGGGCCATGGCTCGCATGCTGGGGATGCACGAGGATCAGGTAAGGGGATCGAACCACGATCAGATGATCCAGTTTATCCATAAAAACAGCGGTCCAACATTGGAACAGGCAGAAACAGGCGGCTGGCCCTTAACGCCAAATGCAACTTTGTATGTAGAAGGGGATATCCAGCGTCCGGACCTGCCGCCGCTGGCTGTAGGGATTACATACGCTGCACTCATGTCAGCTGAAGGCATCCTGATTAATATTATTGCTTCTGTCAGAGATATTACACGGTTCAGGGAAGCGGAGGAACTGAAGAGCACATTTATCTCCGTCATCAGTCATGAATTGAAAACTCCGGTAGCCCTCATTAAAGGTTATGTGGGGACCCTTCGCCGGAAAGATGTCCGGTGGGAACGGCAGGTTATCGATGACAGCCTTCAGGTCATCGAAGAGGAAGCCGACCGCCTCACAGAGTTGATCGAAAACTTGCTGGATGCCTCACGCTTACAGGCAGGCGCCCTGACAATCAAGCTCTCCGATATTTCCATTCCTGATCTTGCCCGGCGAACTGCTGAACGCTTTCGGACCCAGACCAATAAGCACGAAATTGTCGTCAATTTTCCAGAGAATTTTCCTACAGTAATGGGTGATGACGAAAGACTATCGCAAGTACTAACGAATTTACTGTCCAATGCGATTAAATACTCTGCACAAGGTGGAGAGATCAGCATTACCGGTCAGGTACTGGCAGATCAAGTGGTTGTCTGCATCTCAGATGAAGGTCCGGGGATTGCACAAGAAGACGCCCCTTATGTCTTTGACCGTTTTTACCGGTCTTCAGAGGCGCAGCGTACGAAGAAGGGTGCAGGGTTAGGTTTGTATTTATCTCGAGCCGTTATTGAAGCCCACGGTGGGAAGATATGGGTCGATCCGCAGAGAGGAAGGGGTGCCCGCATTTGTTTTTCTCTTCCACGAGAGTTGAGACGGAGCGAATAGGCAAATAGATTCGGACTTGTCCTACTGAACATTCGTGGCATAATAGGGGGGTTATATTACTACCAGGGTCGCCTGGAAAGAGGGATGGAGTCATTTATGCCAAAGACAAGAATTAGCTGTCCAAACTGCAGGCAGCCAGTTGTGGCTGACGTCGATCAATTATTTGATGTGAGTCTGGACCCGAACGCCAAGCAAAAACTTCTCACGGGTTCTTATAACATGGTACAGTGTCCGAACTGTGGATACCAGGGCGTGCTGGCGTCTCCGATTGTGTATCATGATCCAAACAAAGAGCTCCTGCTTACATTCGTTCCATCAGAAATTAATATGCCGCGGCCAGAACAGGAACGGCTGATCGGACAGATCATCAACCAGGTGGTTAGCAGGCTACCTCAAGAACAACGGAAAGGTTATCTGCTGCGCCCTCAGGCCGCTCTGACAATGCAGGGATTGGTCGAGCGAATCCTCGAAGCAGATGGGATCACGCGAGAAATGATACAAGCCCAGCAGAAGCGGTTGAATCTTCTCCAAAGGCTTGCTACCGTAACAGATGATGAAGTACTGCAAGAAATCGTCCGCCAGGAAGAAAAGCTGCTGGATGAAGATTTTTATGCAATCATGAACCGTGTTGTAGAAGCGGCAGTCATGGGTGGCGACCAGGAGGGAGGCAAGCGGCTCTCGGACCTGCAGAAAAAGCTTTTACCTCTCAGCAGCGCCGGCCGGCAAATCCTGTCACAGCAGCAAGATATTGAGGCTGCTGTTCGATCTCTTCAGGAAGCAGGTAGGGATTTAAACCAGGAGAAACTGCTCGATCTCGTCTTAAAAGCTCCGAACGAAACGACCGTAAGCGTTTATGCCAGCCTTGCACGGCCGCTGATGGATTACAGCTTCTTTCAAATGCTCAGCGAGCGGATCGACCGAGCTCGAGGAGACGGGCGAGACCGTTTGGTTAAGTTACGCGAGAGACTGTTAGAAGTAACGAGCGAGATAGACCAACAAGTAGAAGAGCGAAGCCAGCATGCCCGAAAGAACCTGGAAACGCTCCTCAACGCAGAGAATATAACCCAGGCGACTCAGCAGAATCTGCAAGCGATCGATGAATTCTTCGTCAGGGTTGTAAATGAAGAGCTCGAACAAGCACGCAAAAAAGCAGATTTGGACCGTATCCAGAAGCTTAACCAGGTCATCTCTGTGATCCAATCAGCAAGCACACCGCCTCCTGAGTTAGAGCTCATCGAAGATTTGTTGGAAATCGACAATGACAAGGATCGGCAGAAGTGGCTGAATGACAACCAGGAAAAAATAACCCCCGAGTTCATGGACCTGCTCACATCGGTCATGTCTCAGTCACAGGAGAGCGAAGACCCTGCCTTTACAGAACGGATACAAAAGGTATATCGTGCTGTGTTAAAGCATTCTATGCAGGCAAACCTGAACAAGTAATATTTTGGAATTAATGCAAAGAGCGCATTTTTGAAGCTGGCTCTTTTGCAGCCAGCTTCAAAAATGCGCTCTTGTTTTCCAATCAATCTTCTCGGTCCGGATTATCCAGCCTGAGGCCGTGACCGCGGATTGTTATGATATATGCATGCGTTGGATCGATAGCAGCGATCCGATCGCGTAAACGGCGGACAAGGGCATCAAGCGCTTGTTCCGAAACGCCAATAGATTCATCTTCCCCCCATACCGTCTCCACAAGCTCTTTTCGATCGACGACCCTGCCTTGATTTCGATACAACAGCTCAAGGAGGCTGTACTGAGAGAGAGATAAGGGCGGAAGTATCTCCTGCTTTCCAATCCAGACCCTTCGGGACCGCGCTTCCAAACGAAGCATTCCGGGTAGTGGCTGGTGTTCTTCGCTCAGGGGTTCCAAAGGCATGGTCGCATCTGAGGATACAAACACGAACTGCTGTGCAAGAGCAATAGAGATGATATCGCCATCCTGAAGCCTGGCCGGTCCGTCGATTTCTCTCCCATTTCGGTGCGTTCCGTTCTTGCTCCCCAAATCTTCCAATGTTACACCGTCAGCATCGACCACGAAACGGGCATGATGCCGGGAAACCTGGCGACTTGGAATGAAAATATCGCAACCGGGTTCTCGACCAACGATTACACCGTCAAAAAGTGCCCAACGTTGTCCATTCAATGGCCCAGTTTGTGCAACCAGAATAGGTGTATCTTCAGTCGTTTTTCCCACTCCCCATCTCCACTTTCAATCATGCTCCAATTGGTACAATTGGTATAATATCACAAAACACCAGGTGAAATCAACAAATGCCAACGCCATTAAAGACAGGAGAAGTATTAAGAAATCGCTATAAAATCCGCCGGGTTATCGGGCACGGCGGAATGGGTAGTATTTACCTTGCGGATGACTTAAGGTTGGAAGGCCGACAGTGCGCCTTGAAAGAGGTTGAACAAGACCGAACGATGCCGACGGATGCACTTCGTCAAACGCGCGACCAGTTCCAGCGGGAAGCGAATGTCCTGGCTCGATTGGACCATCCGAATTTACCCAAGGTATCCGATTTTTTCTCCATAGGCGGGCGTGATTACCTCGTCATGGATTTCATTCCTGGTAAAGATCTGCGGACGATTATGATGGAGGCGAAGCAGGCGGGTTCATTTCTTCCTGAACGAGATGTGCTGGGCTGGGCTAACCAGCTTTCTGATGCTCTAATTTACCTGCACAGTCAGGATCCGCCAATTCTTCACAGAGACATCAAACCAAGCAATCTTAAGTTGACCCCAAGCGGCTTGTTGAAACTGGTCGATTTCGGGTTAGTGAAGATTCTCGTGTCTGAGGAGCTCACGATAACGATTCTTCAAGGTCGTGGTACTGCGCTGTATACACCTTTGGAGCAGTACGGTGGCGATACAGGACACACGGATGCTCGCAGTGATATCTATGCGTTAGGTGCAACCTTATATCACCTCCTGACGAACCAGGCGCCCATCGAGGCCAGGGAACGGTTCTTGAGTCCGGATACCCTTGTATCACCACGGCAGATCAACCCAGAAATTAGCCTGCGGACAGAGAGGGCAATCCTTTGGGCGATGAATCTCCATCCCGATGACAGACCGCAAGATGTCGAAACGTTTCGTAAATCCCTGTTGGGCAACTGGAATCCACCGATCCGCCCGCTAAAAACAGGAAGCACCCTTTCTGCAATGGAAATCCTTGTATTACCATTGGAAAAGACCCTGGTGTGGGTCACGATCGGGCTGCTGATATTTACCCTTATTGTTACCCTTATAAAGTAGTTTTCTGACCGTTTGTCTTTGGGGGCTTTTCGATATTGTGCCACCCAAAGGCAGAACCACCGCCTGCAAACGAGCCCAGTAAAGTTACTCCGACGATGCCCCATATTCCTGCCTGGGTTTTCACAGTTTCGCTGCCGGGCATCCCGAGGGCGAGGTATAAATACGCGAGTAAGCCGCCGATAAGGGCAAGCAAACCGAATCGGATGCTCCAGCGAAAATATCCAAATGTTTTGGCGAGCCAGTACGTGGCTCCGCCAGCTAGCATCGAGACGATCAAAGCCAGGAACCAGTCTCCAAAGTTTATATCATCCTGGATTGGTTCCACTACCAATTCTTCGGTTGGTGTTGGCGTAAAAGTTGGTGTGGGCTCCGGAGTGGCAGTCTCGGTCGGTTCTGGGGTGGCGCTTGGTTCCTGGACCTGATCGTTCGGAGTAGGAATCTCGAATGTCAGTATTTGAGATGTCTTCGCTAACTCACTCTCAGCCCAAATCTCGGTCAGGCCTGGGTGGTCGAGGCGGATGACGGCTCTTGCTACACCGCCTTTGGTCTCAGAGTTATAAGCTGCTGGTGCACTTCCATCGCCACGTGACGCATAAAATTGAACCACAGTATTATCGGGTACCGGATGACCGTTGAGGTCGAGGATGACTCCTGTACGTACTGGAACCGAATTTCCAATCCTGAGATCTATCTCTAGAGGAACTTGAGGTGTTCCTTCGCTGGTTTCTACTGAAGGTTGATCGATCATTAACGAGATGGTCTGGTTTGGATTTGGAAAAGTTGCTTCATTCAGGTCATAACCAGCACCAGTAACAGAAACGGGAAGGGAACCGGCAGGACGGAGCTCCTGGAATAGCAGCCTGACAGCTACATCTATCGACTTTGGTGTCTTAGAGTACAGAGCATAATATGCGGTAATCTTTGAAATATCCGTTGCATCAAGATAGTAAGGGGCATTAAAGGCAAAAGCTATCAAACGCTTATCCTGAATTAAATCCGGACGCTGACCGAGGAATTGTTTGACAGCAGATGATGATTGAAATTCCTGATCGACATTTAACATGGAGAAGACGATCCAATCGGCTGCCTGGAGATCCGCTTCGATCTGCATGACTCCAATGCCCGCATCCAACATTGCCTGGAGATCGTCAAGCGTATAAGAAATGAGGTTTGAGGGCAAGATCTGACCGCCCGAGCTGGGACTGTACAGCCGCAAAACAGCATTCTCGAAAGCATTTGCTGCGATCAGGTTTTGCATCGGGCAGCGAGAGCACTGCCGGGCTGTCCTGACATCTGTAATAAAGACAATACTATCGTTTCTTCCTGGTGGATCAGGAATGATATTTGCCAGCTCATTCTGAGATGGATTGATCAAGGTAGCTGCTTGCTGAGCAACATCGAAGGAAACCTGACTGTTCGTACCTGTCACACCTGGAAGAGATGCTGGTGCCCAGGCATTTGTGAGAGTAAAGGTCCCATCATACAGCTTATACTTCAATTTCAGGATACGCAGGACTGACTCATCCACTCGGGCAGCAAAAAGCTCGTCTTCACGATATTTCTGGCTGAAGTAGTCGAGGGTAGAAACAATATTTACGAAGGAGTCGGGCTGATCGATAGATGAGAAATTGCCTACATAAAGGAGGTCATTGCCTGCCAGGAAAGCATCGCGGGCGACGTTTCTGCCGTTGAAGGCCTGGCCAGAGGATTCATAGAATTTTCGCATAGCCAGCCCGCCCAGATCGTTGGTGATCATAACCCCGCCACTGGAGCGCCAGCTCGAAAAAGCGGGTAAGCTCATCAGTTGGCTAAAAGCTTGCGGATCGAGTGTGACCGGCTTTGTTGTCGCGCGAATATTCTCTTGAAACCCTTGATAACGTATATGAGAGGTCAATAGTGCGTCGGCCGTTTGTTCTGGTGTTTGTGCATTTCCTGTAACGGCAAAAAACGGATACAGCTCGATTCGCTGAAGCTGTTCCAATGATTTCCGGACTGTGGCTACCTCTTCTTCAGGCAGTCGATCGGAACTCCCGTATCCAGGGAAATGCTTTGCAACGACGACCATTTCGTCCTGGCTGCCTGCGTGCAGGCCGGCAATAAATTCACGGCCCATTTCCCCGACCCAATAGGGATCACCACCAAAAGCACGGACACCGAGGTCGCTGGAGCCCTCGACGTGGGGTGTCTCGATTACATCAAGCGATGGGCCCAGGATCATGTTGATCCCGAGTGTGGACAACTCCGAGCCCATCACGTTACCTACTTCGTAGGCAAGGCTTTTGTTCCAGGTAGCTCCGATAGCCATCTGGCTAGGCAGCGGAGATAATCCATTCAGAATCTGGTTATACGGATAGCCGTCACCTTCTTGCGAAATACCAATGAATAAAGGAATAAATGCCGGGCGGAAAGCTACACCGGTTACTCGATCCTGTACTTCCTCGGATGAATAACTGTATTCGGTCGCTTGGAGCTGGCGTGTAAGACTGAGAGCAAGTGGAAGTGTCTGATCGGATGCAAGGAAATTATCATTTTCTGTAAGTAAAAATACACCACCAATGTGATAATTGGTAATGAGCTCATGGATCTGCGATCGGGGACCGGCATCAGGACCCGTGAAGGTGACCAGGAAAAGCTGGCCTACCTTTTCCTCGGGTGTGAGGCGTTCGAGCATCTGACGCGCCCTGTCATCAAGGTCTTCCTGGTTCAACCCTGAAGCGGCTTTGACAGAGAAAGCGCTGGAAAGCAGGTACAGGAGAATCAGTACGAAATGGACATATCGGCGTCTTTTATCCATCTTTCTTTTTTCAAAATCTCTGTGAGCAAACCCCGGCGTTCAACCCCGCTAAGGGTTTCAAGCCGGCGAATGCCTGAAGGGTCAATCTCTTCTCTCAAAAGGCGAACTTCTTCCTCTGTGGGCGGAGGCGTTTCCGCTGCATGAGGGGCAATTTCGAGTTCAAAATTCGTCAACGATTGAATTTTCTCAATACTGACACCTGGATGGTAAGTTACCAGGCGCATCCGCCCACCTTCGAAGTCAAACTGTCCCAGATCCGTAACCAGGTAGACAGGACCCTTCCCGTGTGTCCGGTCAGAGCTGTGACCTAACCCGGAAAGGAAATCCAATTTTTTCACAAATGTAATCCGAGAGTGGCGCGGTACATAGAGATGAACATCACTGTTGACTACTGTTACATCGGGAATACCACCCGTGCCGGGCAGGCGAAAGCGAGGCTTGTGGTAATCTTTTCCTATAGCAATATTATTAAAGTTGCCCTGCGGGTCTACTTGAGCAGGCCTGAAGAATTCTTTGGGCTTTAACTTTGGCAGTACATCTGCAACTGCCCTTACAAAACCGATGTTTGTCAAGGACTGTCCCAGCCATAACTGCTCAACATCCGTAATTGATAGCAGCGCTGGTGATCGGCAAACACTCTGCCCTATGGCTGAGGCAAAATACAGGTTCGGTGCATGGGTCAGGCGCGCCAGGAGATAACCAGCAGCCACCAGAGGAGTAGCCAGACCTTGTACAACGATTTCCCCGTCTTTTATTTGACGGGATATACAAACGCCGATCATCTCGTCTGTCGTAAAATCCATTTCCATATCTATATCTTAAGGCAAAACGTTATTCTGTTCAACTACATTCTGTAATACATTTTCTTGAATATTGCCGCCGCTGATAATGACAACTGCCGGACGGTAGTGAATTTTCCGAAACAAGACGGCTGCCAGTGCTGTGGCAGCTGAGCCTTCAATACGTTCTGCATATTGGTTCCAGCTGAATGCGATAGCCCTGGCAATTTCATTTTCCGAAACCAGGACGAAGTCATCTACGAATTTTTCCACCATCGCAATCGTCAAAGATCCTTCTTCAACGGGTCCGGCTAAACCATCAGCCAAACTATCCAATTCAACAACATCTTTTTGTGTGCCTGTTTTATAAATTGCGTTGAAGAAAGGAGAAGCCTCCGATTGGACACCGATCAGTTTTGGTTTTGGCCGGTAATTTTCCAGTGAAGCACCGATGCCTGATATCAAGCCCCCACCCCCTACAGGCACTACCCAGGTGCATTCACGTAGAGGAGGTAAATCCCGCCAAAGCTCAAAACCTAAAGTAGCCTGCCCGGTGACAATCTGAATATCGTTGTAGGGAGAGACCCAGGTTTGGTGGTTCTCCCGTGCATACGCTAACCCGGCTTTTTCTGCTTCACCATACCCACCGTCTACCAGTTGGACGTCGGCTCCCAGTGCTTTCATTGCATCGATCTTCATTGGTGATGCATAGTCTGATGTGAAAATAACTGTTTTTGCACCTACCAAATTTGCAGCAAATGCCACTCCCTGTCCATGGTTTCCAGCGGATGCGGCAACCAGTCCGCAAGCTCGTTCTTCATCCGGCAGGCATAATATTTTATTCAGGGCGCCTCGAACTTTGAAGGAACCTGTCACCTGGTGATTTTCCCACTTGATGTAGATATCTTGTTCCGGGAAATAGGAAACTTCTGTGTGGCGGATGTGAGGAGCTATTCTCTCAACTGCGTCTTCAATCGTATTGAGTGGGTTCATCTTTCACTTGTTTTGATATTCGCCAACACTTTCCTGGCAAGCAAAGGATCATCGGTGATGATACCGTCAATTTTCCATCTGAAGAGACGCCGCATTTGTTCCGGATCGTTGACAGTATATACATTGACACGTCGGTTATATCCGTGTTCTCGCTTTATCAGTGCTGGTGTAACATCACGGACTTCGGGGTGGAGATCGGTATGGTAAACGATCGATGCAAGCCGAGACCGGGCAAACCAACCACTCCCTCCTGAAAGAGCGAGAAGACCCACAGGTACGGTAGGCAGCATTTTATGCGCACGGATGAGAGCGAACGGATTAAATGATGAAAACATAACCCATTTTTGAAGGCCATATTTTTTTACGAGCTCAGCAACGCGTACAGGCAGAGCGTCTGTGGGGCTGGCGTAATTGGTTATTTCAATGTTGATAAAGAGCTTTCTTCCTATCGCTTCAAAGACTTCCTTGAGCGTCGGGATTGTTTCTCCTTTAAATTCAACATCAAAAAAGGAACCGGCATCGAACTCGCGCAGCTGTTCTAAGGTTTTTTTCGCAAGGAATCCGCTTGTACCTGTTATCCGGTCTAGAGTCTGATCGTGAAAAACAACCACCTGACCATCAGCTGTCAACTTCACATCAAGCTCGACTGCATCAGCTTCCTGGCGTAAAGCAAGCTCAAAAGCCGCTATTGTATTTTCGGGGGCATATGCAGATGCACCCCTGTGCGCAAAAACGACAGGTTTTGAAATTTCATCGAACATACCAGTAAATCATAACTCCACAAAATATGACTCGGATGCCCTATCGATCAGGTCACGTGTAATCGCTGGCTCCACATTGATGTAGTTAGCGATATCAAGGATCTGATCGCAAAGATCGCGGGGGTGTGATGCCCGCAGTTTCCGATTTCGTTTAATGTACCATTCTTGCATCAAATAGGCCAATCCCTGGTCGCTGTAGGTGACACCTTTTTGAGTTGCTACCCTTCGGAATATCTCTCGATATTCTTCGTAGGAAGGGTCGGCAATCTCAATTTTGTGTCGTAAGCGTCTCAAAAAGGCTTCGTCTACGAGATCCTTGGGAGGCAGATTGGTTGAGAATACCACCAGGACATCGAATGGGATTTCGATTTTCCTCCCCGTATGAAGAGTCAAGAAGTCCGTCCTGTTCTCAAGCGGCACGATCCAGCGGTTGAGCAGGTCGCGCGGGCGTACGAGCTGCCGGCCAAAATCATCGATCAGGAGGATGCCGCCGTTTGCTTTCACCTGGAAGGGGGCTTCGTAAAACTTGTTTACATCATCGAAAACCAGGTCCAGGCCAGCCATCGTCAGCTCACCGCCTGTAATAACGAAAGGCCGCTTGATTTTAATCCAGCGAGGGTCGCGCCTGGCGCCTGTACGGAGACCGCCGGTTGTGTGGTTTGGGTCATTGCCTTCTTCTGCGAGTTCGTGGTTGACGGAATCGTAAACTTTTACCACCTGTCCATCAATATAAACCGCAAAAGGAATATACATGGACTCTCGAAGCACCAGGTTCCCAATCGCGCGGGCAATGCTGGTCTTCCCGTTCCCTGGAGGCCCATAGAGGAAAATTGACGTACCTGAATTGACTGCCGGTCCGATCTGTTGAAAGGTCTTCTCATTGATGACAAGCTGGGCAAGCACCTGGCGCATGCCGTGGTTTGTAACGGTTGTTCGAGTACGGCTTTGCTTGAGGATCGATTCGTTATACTTTGCGAGGGGTACTGGGGCAGGGCCGGCATACTGGCTGCGTTCCAGGGCTTCTCGAGCCCTCGCAATGCCTGCACCGGTAATTGCATAGGTGTAGGCGCCTTCTCCAAGACCCATCTGAGATGATTTGACCTCGACGAACTTCTCCCGTTTGAGGGCTTCCATAATTTGATCGACGACACCCGCAAATGGTAAGGTTACTTCTTCAGCAATCCGAAAACCGCTCAGATACCCCTGGAAATAAAGAATTTTCAAAACCAGATCCTGGAGCCAGAGGGGAGAAAGGCCAGTATCTTCGATCTGCGTAATGTTGGGCGGTGTAAACCCTCCTCGGAGTTGAGAAGAAGCGGGAGTTGGTGCAGGTTTTGCGGGTACAACTTTCATCTCGTACGTCTCCTGAAGCCTTTTAACGGATGCCAATCATCACGGGTAAAATGATTATATCCTGAAATATATAGAACATCCTTGAAAATATGAAAGCCCCCTTTCTTCAATTTTCAAATAGATACCTAGTATAATCTAATCTATGAAACTCACTGTCCTCATCCCCGCTTATAATGAAAAGAATACCATCAAAGAAATCGTAAAACGGGTTCAAGCCATGGACCTGGCCAGCGAGATTCTGGTTGTGGATGATGGGTCTACGGATGGAACCCGAGGAATCCTGGCGGAACTCGTGGAGCGCTGCGGTATTCGGACGATCTTACACGAGAAAAACCAGGGAAAAGGTGCAGCCGTCCGCACCGGTATTAAAAATGCCACCGGAGATGTGATCATCATCCAGGATGCTGATTTAGAATACGATCCACGTGACTATCCAAAACTGCTCTTTCCTATCGATGAAGGGATAGCAGATATTGTCTACGGATCGAGATTCATGGGAGGTCCGCGCCGCCCGGTCCTATTCTGGAATATGGTTGCCAATAAAATTCTCACCCTGACAACCAATATCCTTTACAACAATATCTTAACCGATATGGAAACAGGGTACAAGGTTTTTAAACGAGAAGTCGTTGCAGATATGACCCTTCATGCCCGTGGTTTTGAGTTCGAACCTGAGTTTACAGCCAAGGTGCTCAAGCGAAAAGTGCGGATCTTTGAGGTGCCAATCACCTTCAACCCCAGAGACTATGATGAAGGCAAAAAGATAAAGATGCGGGATGCCTTTATCGCTATGTGGACTTTGTTTAAGTACCGTTTTATCGATTAGGTTTACTTTTTACACTAACAAGTCCAGCAGAGCGAGGGTTTCTCTTTTCCCGCCCATGCCATTTTCTCCACCTGGACCTACACACGATGGGCATCCATCGCTGCATTCACAGCTCGCGATCAGATCACGAGCTGCTTTTATTAATGTCGAGTGGATCTCGAACAACTGCTCGCTAAAACCGATCCCTCCGGGAGCGCTGTCATAAATCACGACCGCAGGTGTTCCACCAGTTAGCGGAGACTGCGGGTCAGAATGTACCCCGATATCACGGCTGTCTGACATGAGGTAAAGGGGAGCCAGGTTGTTGAAAACGAAGGATACACCTGCTAACCCACTTCGTATCCTGACTGCGGTTTCCACCTGGTGATGGCAGCGAGGGCACAGCGTGACCAGGTTGGAGAGTTGGTTTGCTTCTTCCCTGGAAGGAAAAGAGCGGAAGGGGATTTTGTGGTGGACATCGTGAGCACGACCCACCTCGGCTGCTCCACATAATTGGCAGCGGTAAGCATCCCTGTCCCTCACTTTTTGGCGCAAGAGAGGCCATAATGGACCGTAGTCATTGGAGTTGTTGGTCCACAATCCCTCTGCATCCAGTTGTTTGACCGTATCCTCATCCAGTCCTATCCAATAACCGGTAGTTTGCAGTTCGGTTGGCGGCAGCGATAACTCTCCCAAACCGATCGTTTCGTTTGTATACCAGCGGATTTTTCGATAGCCGACAACGAGTGTAGTTACCTGGATCTCACCATGGGCAATCGTACAGCCTCTGGCATCCTTTTCCCCTAACTTATCGATCAGGCTGACAGTTGTCTCGCTCCTCGGCTCAGTATAGTAATCGGCAGAAATACCCCTCAGGTGGGCGATCTTACCTTCCAGGTCAAGCTGGTCGACAATATAAATCTGAGCTTCATGAAGGTAGATCGCGCCAGGATGGACCATCCATGCAGCGCTGGGTCCATCTACCTGACCTATCGTTCTGACATCTCCGTCGTTC
>Ga0105092_10000468_pt1 | contig 20951 bp, 19 predicted proteins | sample PPLLak2March2015_FD_87021 | JGI IMG/M metagenome (GOLD analysis project Ga0105092, IMG submission 87021) | Freshwater sediment microbial communities from Prairie Pothole Lake near Jamestown, North Dakota, USA - PPLs Lake P7 Core (1) Depth... | ecosystem: Environmental > Aquatic > Freshwater >... | reverse complement strand
TTCCAAACACACCCCTTCCGCTTCGCTCCCTCCCCTCTCGAGAGGGGAATCCTTACCTGCTTACTCTTCTTATATTCCACATCATTAAAAAATGCTCAATACACTCCATAAACTCAACACACTCTATTCACTCTAAACTATTTTTATGAAATGTTTGACAAGCGGCAATCACTATATTATATTTATATAGCAGTGAGAATTGCTGCTAAATATTACTCACTGTCGTTCTTTGTCAATATCGAAATTGTAGTCTTCCGGTCGTGAAATTAATTTAACCGGAGCATAGAAATAGGGAGAGATACGGAAACAAAAAAGTATAAAAATGAAAAATTTCAGTTTGTAGGATTATTCTTACAAAGAAATTCGCTTGATGGTTAGGAGTTCTGAAGACAGGGGTTTAAGGTGTATCGGAAAAGAGTTGACGGATAAGAATTTGAGAAAGTACATAACCTAACAACTTTTCAACTTTCTATATTATATTCTGTTCGTTAATTAGTAATTATTTTGGACAGATGTAATGCTATTTTTATAATTTATAACCTTTTTCCGTTTCATTATTATTAATAATACATTAACTTTATTAGAAAAGCAGATTGAAATGAAATTAGATGTATTATTTTTTGCGGCACACCCTGATGATATTGAGCTTTGCTGCGGTGGAACATTACTGAAGCTTGTCAGAGCAGGCAAATTTGTCGGAATTGCCGACCTCACACAAGGTGAACTAAGCACCCGGGGGACTATTGATATAAGAAAACAGGAGACTTGTGATGCTGCAAATGTTCTTGGTGTGCCTTACAGGATTAATCTGAATATGCAGGATGGTAATATTACCAATACTGAGAATAACAGACTGAAAATAATTCAAGTGATAAGAACATGCCGTCCGGATATTATATTTCTGCCTTATCCTTATGACCGCCATCCTGACCATATCCATGCAAGTGAATTAATAAGAGATGCTGCTTTTTATTCCGGCCTGTCGAAAATTGAATCTGAATTCGAAAATAAGAAACAGGAAGCACACAGACCGGCTAAGTCAGTTTATTTTATGCAAACATATACATTTGAACCGTCTTTCATTGTGGATATTACAAATGAGTTTGATAGTAAAATGAATGCAATATTATGTTACCGCTCCCAGTTCCATAATCCCGAAAGTAATGAACAGGAAACTTTCATCAGTGATAAAAAATATTTGGATAATATAAAAGCAAGAGCAGAGTATTACGGCTTTAAGATAGGTGTTAAATTCGGTGAACCGTTTTACATGGAAGAAACCATTAAAATTGACCCGTTAAATTTGTTTAATTAATCTAATATTGAATAAACTTATACAGCTTTTTCAACTCGAAAAATCTCATATCAGATATTTGTTTATCGTTGCACTTCTTATTTTATTTTCTGCTAACCTGGTTTCATTCATGAATGCACGCGATTTGGAAGAATTGCAGAGCTATACATCTCTTACAATTACAAATGTAAAGCTTTTAGAAGATATGAGAGATAAGATAACCGCCGCACAATCAGGCAGGCAGTTTTATTTTATCAGTAATGATAAAAGTTATATTACACCTTACAATAATGTTTCAAGTTCTATTGATACAATTTATTCAAGGCTAAGGGTATCAACAAAAGACAATAATACTGTGCAGTATTATCTTGATACCCTGTCATCTTATATAAAAATGAGATTTGACCTGATGAACCGCGGCATTGAACTGCAGGCACGCAATGGCAATACATACAAGACGGTCATAACAATGATGAATGACGGAAAAGAGTTAACAGTAAAGATAATGCATCTTGTAACTGCGGCTCAGGAAGAAGAATTCCGTTCTTTAAAAAATAATATTGAAGTTACAAATTCAAAATCGGCTTTTACCAAGTATATACTGATATCCGGTTCAACGTTTAGTATATTCATATTGATATTCACTTTTATTGCTGCGACAAAAATTTACAGCCAGGGTGGAAACAGAAGCAACAAAGGAAAATTAACACAGGATGAACTTGAGACCATAGTTCGGGAAAGAACAGCAGAGATATCGCAGATAAATAACCGGTTGTATAAAACTATCGAAAAGTATGAGAAAGCTGAAGTAGAGCTTAAGAAGAAAGAAAAAGATTACCGGCTGCTTTTTGAACAGGCACATGATGCAATTTTGATTTTTGATGTTGAGACGGCAAAGATACTTGATGTAAATGAAAGAGCATGCAGTTTATACCTGATACCGAAAAACAGCTTTGTCGGATTATCGATGAAAATGCTTGTTAAAAATGTTCCCGAGACAGAGAAACGAATTAAACTGACAGTTGAAAAAGGATATTGCAATAACTTTCAAACGGTACATTACAGAAAAGATGGAATGGAAATGCTGATAGAAATAAACGGCTCATTAATATCATACCAGGGGAAAAAAGCAATAATATCAATCAACAGGGATATCACCGAGAGAATTCTTAACTTAATACCGCTGCCGGGTTCATAAAAATAAAAACCCCCGGCGGAAGAAATATGAGTATGCCAGGGGAAATGGAGAATGTGTGGAACAAATCCTCTTTATTTCCTTCTAAAAGAAGGAACACTTCAAGCTCCATTAAAAAAACAAAACAGAAAAACGTGTACAACCTAAATTACTACGCATAATTCTTAATATACATACCGTCTTAATGGTAATTGTAAATAGTTAATTTTTAATGGGTTAGAGTTTAAATATCCGAAAATTTTAAGTAATTAAAGATAAATCGATGTTTTTCCGAGAATTTTAGTTAAAAATAAATTATATTTACATACAACGAAATTTCAATATGTTATACAATAAATAACTCATCAATTATAAGAAATGGATATATCTAACCGGAACGTGCTGGTATTCGATATTGAGACTATAGGTGATTCAATAGACGATTATCCGCAGGATATTCAGGAGTATCTGACTAAAAGTGCTGATACAGATGAAAAGAAACTTGAACTTATACAGGAATTCGGCTTGAATCCATTAACAGGCAAAATTGCAGCACTGGGACTAATGGACAATAAAAAAGATAAAGGATGTATATTAGTAAATTGCGAAGAAGATACTCAGCTATGTAACAACCATAAAAACTTTACATACTTAAAAGGTGATGAAAAGTTTATTATTACTAAATTCTGGGAAATAGTTGTAAAAGGCGGTTATAATGTATTTGTAACATTTAACGGCCGCGATTTTGATTGTCCGTTTATTATGCTGAGAAGTCTATTCCACAAAATTAAACCTCCGGTAAATTTGATGAAGGGCTCTGATTATACATCCAGAGATAACCATGTTGATCTGATGAAGGAGTTTAATTTTTATGCCTATTCCAGTAAAGGCGGTGCAAGAAGAAAATTTAATCTTCACTTCTATTGTAATAAATTTGGAATAAAAAGTCCTAAAGCAGACGGGTATTCCGGAAATATTGTTGCACAATTAGTTGAAGAAAAGCGTTACCAGGAGCTTGCCGATTACTGCATAGGTGATGTAGTCGCTGAAAATCAATTGTTTTGTTTTTGGAACGAATATTTTAATATATAGATTTTTAAATTAAACACATCAAATTACAGGAGTATAAACCAATGAAATTCAATCAGATGCAGGGAATGTTGAAACAAGTTCAGAAAATGCAGGAGAAGATGGCACAGGTGCAGGAAGAACTTGATAAAAAGACATTAACGGAAGAAGCCGGCGGCGGAATGGTTAAAGTAACAATTAACGGAAAGCTGCAATTAACAAAGATACAAATAGAGAAAGAAGTTATTAACCCGGAAGATTCCGAAATGCTGGAAGACCTGCTTCTGGCTGCTGTTAATAAAGCAATTGACTCGGCACAGAAGATGTCACAGGAAGAAATGCAAAAGGCAACATCCGGTATGATGCCTAACATACCGGGAATGAACCTTCCAGGATTATAATACTTAACCAAAACATGATAAATACATCGGAGACATTAGAAAAATTAGCTGAAGAACTTTCACGCCTGCCGAGTATTGGCAGAAAAACCGCACACAGAATAGCAATGTACCTTGCAAAATCACCCGCTGATGAAGTTATCAGGCTTTCGGATGCTTTGCTTGAATTAAAAGAGAAAGTAAAGCTATGCACTGTCTGCTGTAATATAACGGAAACTGATCCTTGTGCTATATGCTCGTCTGAAAAAAGAAATAAAGCTCTTATATGCATAGTTGAAGAAGCAAGTGACGTATTTGCAATCGAAAAGACAAATGAGTTCAAAGGGGTTTACCATGTTTTGCACGGAATCATCTCCCCTCTTGACGGCATTGGACCCGAAGACATTAAAGTAAAGGAACTGCTCACAAGATTATCGGGTGATGTTGACGAAATTATCCTTGCCTTAAATCCCAATGTGGAAGGTGAATACACAATTACATATCTCTCCAAGCTGATAAAACCGCTCAATATAAAAATGTCGCGGATAGCACGCGGTATTCCGGTTGGTACAGACCTTGAGTTTGCCGATGAAATAACTCTTGCAAAGGCAATGGAAGGAAGAACACTGATTTGACCGATACAAAAGACACATGGTTCAAGTCGTGGTTTAATACTCAGGATTATCTTGACCTCTATAAACACCGCGACAGCCATGATGCCTCCAAGCTTGTGTCGCTAATATTTAGCAATATTAATATCCCTAAAGGCTCTAATGTACTTGACCTTGCCTGCGGAAGCGGCAGGCACAGCGTCTTCTTTGCAAAAAAGGGGATGTTCGTTACAGGTATTGACCTTTCTGCTTTTCTTATCAAACAGGCAAATCTTCAGCTTGAAAATGAGTTCCTTCATTATAAAGACAAGCTCAAATTTGAGATACGTGATATGCGGGAGATAAAGCATGTAAACGAATTTGAACTTGTTGTAAACCTGTTTTCAAGCTTCGGTTACTTTAAAGATGATAACGAAAACGAACAGGTTATCAGAAGCATCTCAAAAGCACTGAAACCCGCAGGTTACTTTGTTATTGATTTTCTTAACAGGGAAAAGCTCATTAACACTTTAGTACCGTACGATATTAAAAGAACTGACGGCAAATATATAGTACAGGTAAGAAAAATAGAAGACGGTTTCGTTGAAAAGGAAATATTAATTTTCCGTAATTCTGATGCCAGCACTGACTACCCTGTTTTGAATCATTTTAATGAAAGAATTAGATTATATTCACTGGAAGATTTCCGAAAAATGTTTACACATAATGGTTTAAATATAATTAACACGTTTGGAAATTATGATGGCAGTATTTTTGTTAAAAATAGTTCAGAACGTTTAATTATATTTGCACATAAACCATAAGTATATTCAGTGGCAGTGATAAAAAAATATTCAATTACAATTTTAATAGCTGTATTTATTATAACATATTTACAGGGCTGCGGAATATTTGATACACGTTCACCGGAGGACCCCAATATGGTCCGTTCCAACTATGAACCGCCTACTACTCCCGATGCAGTTTTAAGAAATCTGGAGTATTCTATTCAGGATAAGAATTCAAATAACTACGGCAAGAACCTTTCATCTATAAATTATTCTTATGTACCGGATGCCAAGGCACAACAGATATATGGGCAGATATTTTTGAGCTGGAACCAAACTGCTGAAAGGCATTACTATGAAAATCTTATTTCACAGACCAATGCTACTTCAACATCCAAGCTGTTTTTATCAAATAAAACAACAAATTTAATAACTCCTGACTCGGCAGTAACAGCGGCAGATTATATACTGGTATTCCAGCACAAGAAAACAAATATACCGACCTCTGCAACGGGCAAAATGAGGTTAACATTTAAATCGGATGAGAACGCCTTTTTCTATATCAACCAATGGGAAGACTTCAGAAAAAATGACAGCGATTTTACATGGAGCGAAATGAAAGCTAGCTTCAGCAATTAACGGCTAACCCAATTGCGAGCTCGAACTATTCCCGGTGCACTATATTAAGTTCTATAATTAAAGATTTAAGAGAAATCTTAATAAACATGAAAAGCGAAGTAATCCCAGAGATGATACGGAGATTTTAGAGTTCATTAGGTTCATAAAGTTCATTAGGTTCATAAGGTTCATATATTGATTAAAGCAAAACTAAATAAATACTACTTAATAATATTAATCACTACTTCCGTATTATTCGGAAGCTGCTTTAATCCTTTTGCCCCAAAGATAGATAACTCAACAAACAACCAGAATATTTTATCAGACCAGAAAACAGTTGAAGGGGTTTTTCTGAATTTCAAGTATGCTTATACTTTCAAAGATACATCCATTTACGGACAGCTCCTTGCAGAGGATTTTGTATTCACCTATTACGATTATGACCTGGGTGTTGAAATCTCGTGGGACAGACCAACCGATATGAAAACCACTAACGGTTTGTTTCAAAATACACAGGACCTGACACTAATATGGAACAACATCGTATTTGAAGAAGGTGATTCACTTTTTGTAGATGTAAAACGTAGCTTCAATCTTACTATAACATTTAACCCGAATGATATAATAAATTTTTTTGGCTTTGCAGACCTAACCCTATCACGTAATTCCACCGCAGATGTTTGGAGAATTCAAAGGTGGAAAGACCTGACGAACCCCTGATGTGAGATTTAGAAGAGAACAGGTTGGAAGGTTGGTCCCGCTAAAGCGGGATTTCGCTAAAAGCTCAAAAGGTTGAAAAGTTGTAAGGTTCTGCTCTTTCCCCTTAATGCAGCAAGTCCGGCAGCAACGGACAGCCGTCAAATTTTCCTTAGATCCCTTTGAGAATATTGGGGAAAGAGAAGATATACTCTCCGAACTCTCCGAACTCACAACTCTCGAACTCTCAAATTTTTCATTTTTATACTTTTTTGTTGCCTCATCTGACCCTAAAGTTATACTCCGGTTAAATTTATTTCACGACCGGAAGATTACAATTTCGATATTGACAAAGAACGACATCGAGTAATATTTAGCAGCAATTCTCACTGCTATATAAATATAATATAGTGATTGCCGCTTGTCAAACATTTCATAAAAATAGTTTAGAGTGAATAGAGTGTGTTGAGTTTATAGAGTGTATTGAGCATTTTTTAATGATGTGGAATATAAGAAGAGTAAGCAGGTAAGGATTCCCCTCTCGAGAGGGGAGGGAGCGAAGCGGAAGGGGTGTGTTTGGAAGAGCCCTAAAGTATCACTTTAACTCTTAAATTATAGCGACAAACATCTTCACTTTTGCCCAAAAATCCAGCGGGCACGAGTAGTTTTTCGAAAACCTCATTTCCAGCTTATAATCGCCATATTTTGAGCCATTTTTGACACTTTGGTCAGGAGTTATCTCTTTATACTGCAATAAGTTACAGCCGTTTTTCAAAAACTCCTGCCCAAAACCTGCCCGGAAAGTGCCCGGAAAGTGCCCACTGGATGCCCACGGAGTGCCCGCTGAGTGACCGCTGGATGACCGCTGATGAACATAGACTGTCTGAATCACTGATGACACTGATCTCAACTGTTTTCACTGATAAAGATGCGGCTTCAACTGCTGTGTCATTCCAGCGAAACTTTTTTTTGTCATTCCAGCGAAACTTTTTTTTGTCATTCCAGCGAAACTTTTCTTTGTCGTTATGAATGATTACACTTGTCTATACTATCACGTAGTGATTCACCATATTAGAAAATCCACGAATACAGATACAACTACAGAGTAGTTGCCTTTTGCTGCTTAACCGGTATATACTAATTTATATTATGATTAAAAACCAATTGGGCAACACCTTCGGAGTTTTGATATATTGAATAGTTTTTCTAATACGGGGAATCACTATGTGATTTTATTCACACCCTGGGCAGTGTCTATCTTGATGGTAACGGTAATCCATCGGTATAAAATGCAATAATGTAAATAAGAATTATCCACCTCTTCCGACAAATGACCTAAAAGGCAGCCTGACACTGACTTTGATTTACTTTTTATATTTAATAATATTATTTGCAAGTCTTTCGCGTGTATTCCTATTGCTTAAATACATACTGATTAATGTATTCGGATATTTTTCTATAAGCTTTTCCATGTTTTCATATATATTTATTTTATCTTTCTGGCTTATATTTCTCATATAATGATTAATATGATAAATGGTGTGAAGTGAATTTGGATATTTATCCATAAATTCCGAAAACTTAATAGCCCAATTTTCTTCTGTACTTTTACCTTTTTCAATTTTCATGTGTTCATCTCTTAATTCAATCCGGTTAACATACTCTAAAAAATCATTTTGCTTGTAATCCCAGTTTATTTCCTCAAATTTTCCCTGTTTATATAAATGTAATATTTGTCTATCCTGTTCATTTATATCAACCACTTCAAATTCAACAGTATTTGAAACAAGCGGAGGATCAAATTTATTTTTAATATCATTTTCAGAGTACAAATACATCTTATATTTACCTATAGGTATTTGGGACATTTTAAAATAAATACTGTCCTCATCCCATAAACGTCTTCCATAATATGATATCCACATACCTGAAAGAATAGTGTCACCAGGATTTACAATATATAATGGTTCACTTCTAATTCCATTATGGTCTTCATTATCATATCTATTGATTATCTTACCATTTTCACCGGTAATTACATATTTCATGTAAGTACTATTAATATCGAATAAATAATAAAGACTATCAGTTTTAGCTCCATTATTAATATATTTTACCAGCATTTCTATTGGCTCAAATACTTTGAATTTTGTTTTCTGTAACGAGACTTCAAGTGTTCGAGTATATATTCCGTTCATTTTACTGTTGGTTGAAAACACCATCAATGAGGATAATTCTGTACATATAATGAAGAATGCCAAAATCATTAACAATATTTTGTATAAATTATGTTTCTTTATTTTCGTCATTTAATAATTGACATTTTCTTATTCGATATAAATTTATCCAAAATTATCACATTAATCTGAAAATAAAAAAGCATTACCTGATATTTACAAGTAATGCTTCAGTACACTTATTATTTTACTCTGCTTTCATTTCAAATCTTTTAATTAAATTTTATTTAAACAAAAGCAAAACATTTACCGGCTGACTTACAGCATCAGCACTTCTCTTGTATCAACCAGGCGGAGCTTTCTGTTCGGGTGATCGGGAAATGTTATGAAGTCTTGCCGGTTTTCTGCGGGTGAGTCAATGAATAATTTATAGTAGTAAATACCTGCGGGGCATTTCTTTTTGTCAAACATTACTTCATACGAACCCGGCTGCCGCTCTTCGCTTACTAAAGTGGCTATATCCATACCTATGATGTTAACCAGCTTTACCAGAACAAATGAACGGCTGTCCAATGTGAAATTGTATTTATCACTGTTGTTCAGTTTAAGCATTGATGTATAAGAAGTAAAGTATTGCAAAATTAATTTTTATTAAATTTTTTTATAACTCTATTTCGTATCAGAAGCTCAGCAGCGGCACAAGGTAAACTTACCGGCCATGGAGTACTCCTTGTGCCGTGGAGTTCTGATATGATTGTTTAGGGTTATTTTATTAAAATCATTTTTCTTGTTTCAGTATTACCGTTGGTAATCATTTTATAATAATATATTCCGCTGGCTAATCCGCTGCCGTTAAACTCAACATTGTATGTACCGCTGTTCAAATATCCGTTAACAAGCTCTTTTACCATCTGTCCGGCTGAGTTATATACCGATATATTCACATTTCCTGTTTTGCCGATCGAATAGGAAATCATTGTTGATGGATTGAACGGGTTCGGATAATTTTGTGAAAGCTTAAATTCACCTGCATTGTTATTCTGCTGACTTCTGGTTCTTTCAAGGTTTACGTCTAAGTTTGATAATCCGTCATTTGTTACCTTAACATTCAAATTCACTACGTAAGCACCAACCCTGTGAACTACTAATATGTAATCCCCTGCAGGAATTTCATCTATTTTGAATGCACCGTCTGCAGAAGTGACACCGTAACCAACAATAACATCACCAAACTTTGCATGAATAATAGCATCATTCACGGGCTTATTATTTAATGTAATATTACCTGAAATAAATGCTGTGCTAAAACCGTAATCTCCCCCGGTTCTTTCAACAACTATATCAATATCAGTAAGCGGATGGTCCGGTAATATCGAAACTGCATATTGGGATAATTGGGCGTTAGGATAATATGTTGGAATGAAATCTTCTTCTTCTTCGGGCTCAAGATTCGGGAATCCAATTACATCTGTTAATACAGGGTCAAGACCTGAAAATGTATATGTTCCGTTTAAATTAATCGGTGTTGAAGTTATATATCCGCCAAATTCGTCATAAGCTTTAACAACTCCTCTTGTAACTATTTCATTATTATCCCTGTACCTGACAGTTCCCGATACCGGATACTGCTGTGCATAAACTTGTAATGCAAATAAAGATAAAACTACAAATTGAATGAATAAAATATCTTTTAATTTAGTAATAGACTTCATTTTAAAATTTTCCCCCCCGGAAATTTATTTATTATATAATTGTTGTTTTAATGTTTCAATTGTATCTGCACTATCCCAATAACTTGTAAACAAGCCTGTAATGAATGCAGCAAACTTTTTATTTTTTATTATTACATCAGAGGTTTCTTCAATAGGAATATTTTCATCATACAGGCTGAAATAAACCGTACTATCATCAAAAACCGCCATTATCTGAGGGACTTTATCCAATAGCTTTATTTGCTCACCTTGTTTGATAAACGTTTCACAGAGCTTGATAAGACCTTCTCTAGTTACATTCTCCCATTTATTATTAATCTTAATCCTGAAGTTACTGTTTGATTCATATATCGATTTAAACACCCCGCCTCGTTTAAAGAATTTCTTACTTTCTTCGTCAAGCTCTGATGAAACATTACCTTTTAATCTGTTCATTAAAAGGATTGCAGATTTTGAATTTTTAACCAGATCAAGAAATTTTTGTTCTCTGTGCCTGTTAAATCCTTTTATTAATTCAACGTCAGATACATACTCTTTTGGTTTTTTGGATTTGAATAATGGTTTTATATCTCTGAAACAATCTCTAAGCAATCTTACCTTGTTTTTGTATTCACTCTCAATATCAATTTGGATTTTATCTTCGAGAACATTGGTATCTATTATTTCATAGACAAGTTTAGTAGGAGTTTCAATTTCATTGCAGATACCTTTTCTTGCGAATGTTTTGAGAATATCGTAAACAGAAGTTCTGGGGATTTTTGAATCTTTGGCTATATCAGCGGCAGACATTCTGTAGCCCTGGTATAATGTTAAAAAAACTTTTGATTCATAATTTGTGAATCCCAGTCGTTCTAATCTATTTATTTTATCTTTCATGCTTTTTAGTTAGAGATGTCGTAGTTCTAGCTACGACAAAACTACTATAATTTCATTAGTTTGTCAATACCATGAAAAATATTGACTTATATATAAATTTTGAATAACGATAAGTATATTACAAATATAACACTTACGAAAACAATGGTTTACAAAATATTTATTATCAACGGTATTAAAGAAATGTATTATCTTTGAAAATCATTTTAAAGCAGGCAGCTCAATGAAAGTATAAAATTATATTTTTCAAAATAGTGTCGTTTTATCGATAAGTTTTTTCAATTTTTTAAAATCTTCCTCAATTACAGCCCTGTTTTTCTGAAAACGCAAAACAGCAGCGGGATGTATCGTTAAAAAATATTTCCTGTTATCCTGCTCTACAATTTTACCATGATGCTGCATTACGGGATAATTTTCTGCAAGAACTGCTTTTGCGGCAACACTTCCAAGCAATACTATTAGAACAGGGTCAATTATTTTAAGCTGTTTATCAAGATGAGTTTTTCCGTGCTTTATATCTTCGGGAGTGGGTGTTCCTCTATCGGGTAAATATTTAACCGGGCTTGTAATGTAAAAATCTTCATCTTTAATGCCAACACTTTTTATTAATTCCCTGAGATATTTCCCGGACCGCCCGATAAAAGGTCTTCCGGTTTTTGCTTCGTTCTTACCGGGAGCTTCACCGAGAAAAACAATATTTGCATCAGGGTTACCTTCACCCGGAACAGGCAATCCGCTTTTACCTGCTTTGCAGATTTTACAATGTGCAATTTCCTTTGCAATCTCATCAAGTTTATTTTGCTTATCTTTTTGAACTTTGGTTACCATATTAATTTTCTTTCAATCTGAAAATATGAATGTATATAATATCCTTCCGGAAATAAGTTTGTTAAGTTTGTTAAGTTTGTTAAGTTTGTTAAGTTTGTTAAGTTTGTTAAGTTTGTTAAGTTTGTTAAGTTGAAACCTAATTGCGAGCTCAAACATTTAAAGTCCGTTTCACTTTTTCGGCCTGCATGCTGCAGTCAGAGGAAAGAGTGACTTGAGAACCTTCCAACTTTTCAACCTTCCAACCTTTCAACCTTCCAACCTTTCAACCTTCTAACCTTTCAACCTTCTAACCTTTCAACCTTCTAACCTTTCAACCTTCTAACCTTCCAACCTTCCAACTTTTCAACCTTCCAACCTTTCAACCACAAATTGGTCATTTAACAAGCGCCATTTTCTTGGATTCAATAAACTCATCATCAACTATCAGAGTGTAAAAATATATACCGCTGGCAATTCCGTTTCCGCCGTTAATGTTAGACGGATTGAAATCAACAGCCTGTTTAAATCCGGCATCGCGTATTTCATTTATTAAGGTTGCAACTTCCCTTCCTGCAGCATCATAGATTTTAATTTTCACATTGGAACGCTTCGCCAGGTTAAATAATATCCGTGTATATGGATTGAAAGGATTTGGATAGTTATTGATTAACTCTGATTTCGACGGAACCAGCGAAAGATTATTATATTTAGGATAAAGGAAAGTAACGCTCCAGGAATTCAACGCTCCGCCGTCTCCGATGCCATTATCTACGACTTTCAGCTTCCACTCACCCAGAGAATTCTCTCCGTTTAACATCCATAAATTCTCAACAGGCCTGAAACTTCCTGTATATGGAGGATGGTAACTTGTATCGGTAATAGAAACACTTGCATAATCATCGAATACTGTATTAATAAAATTATCTCCGTCCCACCCCGTGCCAGAAGTTAACACAATTTCTGTACCTTCAGGACTTATCAGGCTAAATGTTAGGTCAGCAGCAAATGCATGCTCAACATTAATTGTACATCTTATGCCGGCCACAGTACTATTTACGGGATTATACAATGAAGAAACAAAAGTAGTTTCTCTCATCTGGCTTATTAGAATTGGAACATTGGTACTTACTATTGTTGAATCAAATGTATCAGCACTTAGTAAAAATATCTTCTTTAGAGGAGCAATTCTGCCCGGCGGATTTATTCCATTCCCTCCGTACGGGATTGTTGTAATATTATGATTCGAAGATGTATCCTGTGCAGCAACATAATAATTAAAAATTGTTCCGTAAACATACCGCGGAATAGTAAAGCTATATGTATTTCCGCTTCCCTTTACCCCGGCTATTGAATTCACATTACTGTTGTACGTAGAAGTATAATACAGGCGTGGTCCGCTAATACCTTCACCCAATTTCTGATTATCATAAATATCAGCGTTAATAATTATCTCTGTGTTGCTGTAGTTTGCCGGGGGAGGCGAATAAACCTGAATAACCGGAGGTATCTGGTCATATATAACAACAGGACCTTGCTGTGTTAAATTTAAAGCACCGTAAGCATTAATCATGCCGTATCCCATTTCATTGTTCCATAATCCATTAGGCATGTTAGTAGTGTAAGAATAATCTCCAATCTTTCGTGCCGAGCGTTCAATTACAATTCTAACCGAGTCAGCAGACATATTAATATTCTTAGTTAAAATTAATGCGCCAATAGCTGTAACCTGCGGACAAGCAGATGAAGTACCGTTACAGCCTGTACTCCAGCCGCCGCCCAAACCTGTACAACCAATACGCGGTGTTGGTGCAACTATAGATAAATTTTCGCCGTAATTTGCACCCCATTCCTCATTATCACAGCTTGTCAAGCTTTTTCTTTGGTTGCAGGGTCCAACTCCCCCAACAGCAATAACTTCCGGCATCCTTGAAGGAAATATAATAGTATCGTTATTATCATTTCCTGTAGCAGCAAAAACAACCGTACCTTTTCCGTTGCGTCCGTATTTAACTGCATTTCTTATTGCATGTTCAATAAACGGAGCAGGTAGTCCCCCGCCCCAGCTGTTATTAAGAACACTTGCACCATGTGTCCATCCCCAGTTTATTCCTTTGCCTAATATTAAATCAGTTGTAAATGCTTCATTTGAAAAAATACGGATAGGCATTATTAAACAACCCCATGCAACACCTGCAATACCCGCTATGTTATCACCTTCTGCGCCTGCAATACCGCACATTGCAGTTCCGTGTGAGTGGCCGTCCTGCGGATTATGGTTCTCATCAACTGCATTATACCAGAGGTCTCTATCGCACAGCTTGTTTTTCAGGTCATAATGATTTGTATCCGTGCCTGTATCTATTATACCTATTAAAACTTTTTGGTCTCCGGTTGTAATATTCCATGCCGAGTCAACCCTCATATCACATCCCGGTGTTGTTGTTATTCCTGTAGGATAATTATGACCTGTATTATGTATATTCCACATTTGAGGAATTAAAGTGTCATTCGGAACTGAAGTAAGCATACCAATTCGTATAAAATTCGGCTGTGCAAACTCTACTAAAGGATTTATCGAAAATTTATTTGAAATATCAAATGGATTATCGCTTCCGTTTTCACCCCTTGATGAAATTGAAACAACATATGCATTATCAAATGTATTTATTTTTTCAATTATAGATGCTTTAAATAACCTGGTGAGATTATTGGCATCAAACGATGAGATATCTTTTTTGAATTTTACTATTACTTCATTTGTGGGAATATGAATTACATGATCATTATACACATAAGCTCTTCCTGCAAATAAAACCCGCTTTTGCAAAAGAAGCAGGCTAATAATATCGTTCACCCTTGAGTCGCCTGTATTATCTTTTAGTTTTATAACCACATACGCCTGCCGGTTTGAATTGGAGTGGCTGTAATTGAAATTTACGGTTGATTCATATGATGCACCCGTAAGCTGGCGTGTTATGATGTTTTTGTTTGCATCAGGTTCATTAGCATCAAACTTAACGGCTATATATTTATCCGATGGATGCAATGTAAGCTTAATACCATTATTATAGAAGAATGCATCTTCAGCAAATAAATTTTGAGTAATTAAGAAGCAAAATAAAAGCGATATAAGATATTTCATATTTTTAAAATATTTTTTATAATCAAAGCAAATATAAGAAAATTTTCAATGAGTAAATTAGTATTTCTTTTGAATATAAATATTATTTAATTTGAATAACGGAGGAAAACAAATGAAGACAGCTATACTAACCTTAACTTTAATAGTAATATTCTCATCACAAATTTACTCTCAAAATCAGCAAGCTTACGACAGCAAATACAACTACTGGAAAATTGAAAGTGATAATATTCAATCAAATTATTATGAACCTGACCTTTTTACATGGCAGTATATTCAATCTTCCACTACAAGCCAGATAACCGATATCTTTTTTATTGATGACAAAACCGGATGGGCTACTCATTCAGGTAACGGAGGAATGAGAACAATTGACGGAGGTTTTAACTGGACTAACAATATTTTTAATGACTCAAATTTTAACACAGTATATAATGGTGTGTTTTTTATAAATCAAAATACCGGCTGGGAAGTTGGCGGCGCATTGCAAATAAGGAAAACCACAAATGGCGGAGTTAACTGGTTCAAACAAACCCCGCCCACTGCAGCAGGTGTATTTAATAATGTATATTTCTTCAATGAAAATACCGGTATTGCAATAGGCAGAAAAAATGCAAATTATAATTCATTTATGGCACGTACAACAAACTCAGGAGCTAACTGGACTGAAATGATAGTTTCAACTTCAAATGAAAATGAATTGAGCGACCAGTTTTGGTTTGATGCAAATACCGGCTGGGTCTGCGGTAGAAATGTACTGCTTAAATCAACAAACGGCGGATTGAATTATGTTAATTATTTTGCCGGTATACCTCCTACTTCAAACGGGGCTAACGCACTCCTTTCAATTACATTTGTTAATCAGCAAACGGGGTGGATTGGCGGAAGTAATCTCGACAAGCAGAATATATATAAAACAACAAACGGAGGAATGAACTGGGTATTCCAGCCAAATCCTGTAACAACCAATACTTATTCACAGATTAATGATGTCATATTTTTATCTCAGGACAGCGGATGGGCTATACACGGTACACCTGTTTCAGGGGCTATAATGTTCACTACAAACGCAGGTATTAACTGGACCATTGAAGAAGGCAGCAGCAATTGGTTTGATTGCCTGACATATTACCAACGTATTAAAGCATGGTGCGGTGCAAGTGCAGGTAAAGTGTGGTTTGCTGCACCTTTAATTGTAACCGGAATTAACAATAATAATGAAACAGCAAAAACCTATAAACTAGATCAAAATTATCCTAACCCGTTTAATCCTGTTACAATTATCAATTATCAATTAGCAATGAGCAATTATGTGAAGCTTGTTATATATGATGTGATGGGCAGAGAAGCTGCAACGCTTGTAAATGAAAAACAAAATCCAGGTAATTATGAAATTGAATGGGATGCCTCTAACTATCCAAGCGGTTTGTATTTTTACAAGCTGACTGTAGAAGATTTTTCTCAGGTCCGGAAAATGATTCTTATGAAATAAGGATTAACCTAAATAGAAAATGATTTTAGCTCAAAATAGAGATATAATTGAGTTAAATACAATTAAAAGTATAAAGAGATACAATGTTTTCTTAAAGATATGAATACTGATTTGATTAGAGAAGAAGACAGAGTATGAAATATGATGACATCCATGTAGATTGAATAATAACTAAACTCTCTTTCCCAAATTTCTATTTGGGAAAGTTATAAACTGCAATTTATAATTGATATGTAATTCAAGATAAAAACTTTCCCAAATAGAAATTTGGGAAAGAGGTAACTCCAAATTCTTCATTCTTCATTAACAACTTTATAACTTCTCTCCTTCTTCCTTGCTCCATGCTTTTTCTTTTTCTCAAGTATCTTTTCTTTCACTGATTTAGAGATTTTAGTCTTCTTCCTTTTCTTTTCAACTTTTAAAGCATTTTGTAAAAATCTCTCAAACTTATCAATTACTTTTTTCCTGTTTCCAACCTGAGTTCTTTCTGTTTGTGAGGTTATCCTGAAATTACCTTCGTTATCAATTTTGTTAACCAACTTTTCTTTTATTAATCGCTTTTGCTCTTCAGTAAGATAAACAGAATTATCAACATTAAAAACGAGCTCGACCTTTGTTTCAACCTTATTAACATTCTGCCCGCCTTTGCCGCCGCTTCGGGAAAAGTTGTAATTGACCTCTGTCAATAAATTTAATACGTCACTATTGTTCAACTGGTCCATAACCGCTCCCTATTTTTCGTGTCTTTTTTAATGAATCCGTTATATATTTTTTTGCAGCTAAAATTGAAATGAATAAACTCTTCCCTAAAGCAAGATTTGCTGTTATAGCTGCCGATAAAGTACAGCCAATGCCATGTGTATTTTTTGTTTTCACAAATTCTGTTTCAAAATAATTGAAATACTTTCCGTCAAATAATATATCTGTTCCAGGTGATAAACCCATTTCCTTTGTGAAATGTCCTCCTTTAACAAGTACATTTTGTGTACCCATGTCATAAATAACTTTTGCAGCTATGTAAACATCATCCTCATCTCTTATCGTCCATCCTGAAATATATTCCAGCTCATGTATATTGGGTGTAATTAAATATGAATATGGAATTAATTTTTTCTTTAAATCCTCCACTCCCCTTTTATCAAGCAGTGTGTACCCGTTTTTCGATAATATAACAGGGTCAATAATTAACTTTATTTTTTTGTCCTGTAATATTTCATAAACAGCATCAATCACTTTGGATGAAGAGAGCATTCCTGTTTTCACTGCCTTAATATCAAAATCATCAAATAAGCTTTTCATTTGAGCTTTAATTATCCCTGCCGGTAGTTCAAAAACATCCTGTACTCCTTTAGTATTTTGTGCTGTGATGGATGTCGCAGCGGTTAATCCGTATATATTATGATTATGAAATGTTTTCAAGTCCGATTGGATTCCTGCACCTGCACTTGAATCAGACCCTGCTATTGATAAAGCAAATTTAACTGCCATATATTTTACTCCTTAACTCTTTTGTATTTCGGTTTTTCCACCTCACCCCCGATCCATCTCCACATGGAGAGGGGAGATTCTTTAAATTGGTAATCTTTGGGAAAACAATAAATTTCCTATTAACCAATTCTCCCCCTCTCCATGTGGAGAGGGGGTTGGGGGGTGAGGTGGCTGCATTTTACTAAATAAGATAACTCCTTAACTCTTTTACGGTTTTTTCGGGATTGCTTGATTTTACAACACAGCCAATTACTGCAATTCCGTGAACTCCTGTATTAATAACTTCATCCAGATTACTCAAATCAATACCACCTATAGCTAAAACAGGAATTTTAATGTTATTTACAATCTCTTGTAATCCGGAAATCCCAACAGGAGGTGTTGCTTTCTTTTTTGAATATGTTTGAAAAATATGACCAAATCCGATATAATCAGCACCGGCTTTAACCGCATTCTTTGCATCTTCAGGACTATTAGCTGTTGCACCTATTATCTTATATTTACCTAATAATTTTCTTGCTTCATTTACAGGAATATCTTCTTTCCCAAGATGAACTCCGTCTGCATCAGATAACATTGCTATGTCCACTCTGTCATTTATAATTAACAATGCTCCGGTTTCATTACATATCTTTTTTATTTCAATTGCAGTGTTAACCATTTCCGATGCAGGCATTGATTTATCCCTGAATTGAACTATATCTGCACCGCCTTTTATTGCCATTTCTGCAATTTCTATATGAGAATATTTCGTCTGTATATTTGTATCGGTAATAACACATAATCTTCCAATCTTTTTCATAATCCACCAAGTGCCTTCTTAAATTCACTAACTGTTTTTTTAATATTTTTTGATTTCATAATTGCACTGATTACAGCAACTCCATAAGCACCCTTAGCAATACATTTTTTCGCTCTTTCAGGATTAATCCTGCCAACTGCATATACCTGGATATTAACCGAATCACAAATATTCTTTAAAACAGATAAACCCAACGGCTTTCCATATTTTATTTTTGAAGCAGTTCTGAAAACAGGTCCCGCAATAATATAATCATATCCGTTCTTCTCAGCGTCAACAGCACTTTTTACTGAATGCACACTTATTCCTGCAATTAGTTTTTTGTTATTTCTTTTTATTTGTTGTGGTAAAAATCCTTTTTCGGGTGAGTGTACTCCATCAGCTTTTGAGAGAAGGCAAATATCCAGCCTGTCATTAATGAGAAGCATTGCAGAATGTTTTTTTGTAATCTTTCTCAGCTCTTTAGATAAAGAAAGCAGTTCAACGGCAGGAATATCTTTTTCCCGCAATTGAACTGCTTTGATACCTGAACGGCATGCAGTATCAATAACCTGAATCAGGTCTTTGCATTTTTTTCTATCAGTAATAAGCAGCAGTTTAAATTCCGGCTTGTTACTTTCCATTGGTGCGTACGTCAATTAATCCTTCAACCGGGCTTGATGCATTTGCATAAAGCTTTTTGGGAATTCTTCCCGCTTCATAAGCTAATCTTCCTGCCTCTATAGCAAGCTTCATTGCCCTTGCCATCATAACAGGATGTTTTGCCTGTGCAACCGCGCTGTTCATTAATATCCCGTCAACACCAAGCTCCATTGCAAGTGCTGCATCAGAAGCAGTTCCTACGCCGGCATCAACTATCATCGGAACATCTATCATCTCACGGATGATTTGCAGGTTGTAAGGATTTCTTATGCCCATCCCCGAGCCTATTGGTGCTCCAAGCGGCATGACAGCGGCACAACCCATATCAGCAAGCTTCTTGCAGGTGATAGGGTCATCATTACAGTATGGCAATACAGTAAACCCATCTGCCAGAAGTACCTCCGCTGCTTTAAGCAATTCCGTTACATCAGGGAACAGGGTTTCATCGTCGCCGATTACCTCAAGCTTAACCCAGTTTGTCTGCAATGCTTCACGTGCAAGCTGAGCGGTTAATACTGCTTCCTTTGCTGTATAACATCCTGCAGTATTAGGCAGAAGAAAATATTTATGCCTGTCTATCATATTTAAAATACTTTCCTGCCCGTCACCGGCTTTAAGGTTTAATCTCCTGATTGATAGTGTTATCAATTCCGTACCGCTTTCCTCCAATGCCTGAAGCATGACTTGCGGATTAGGATAACGTGATGTTCCAAGAATTAATCTTGATTTAAACTTTTGTCCTGCTATTTCTAATAAGTTCATTAAGTTTGTTAAGTTCGTTAAGTTCGTTAAGTTCGTTAAGTCCGTTAAGTTTGTAAAGTTTGTAAAGTTTGTTAAGTTTGTTAAGTTTGTTAAGTTTGTAAAGTTTGTTAAGTTTGTTAAGTTTGTTAAGTTTGTTAAGTTTGTAAAGTTCAATGTCTTCCAATCCAAAATTTCTTCACAATAAACATTACCAAATTTCCTGCACACAACTCCTTACCAAATTTCTATTTGGTAAGGTTTTAACGAGTAATTTTCAATCCTCCAAAATAACTTTCCCAAATGGTCTTACAGGGATCTAAGGAAAATTTGGGAAACTAGGGACATTCTTATAAACCTTATAAACCTTATAAACCTTATAAACCTTATAAACCTTATAAACCTTATAAACCTTATAAACCTTATAAACCTTATAAACCTTATAAACCTTATAAACCTTATAAACCTTA
>Ga0105092_10000467_pt1 | contig 20975 bp, 17 predicted proteins | sample PPLLak2March2015_FD_87021 | JGI IMG/M metagenome (GOLD analysis project Ga0105092, IMG submission 87021) | Freshwater sediment microbial communities from Prairie Pothole Lake near Jamestown, North Dakota, USA - PPLs Lake P7 Core (1) Depth... | ecosystem: Environmental > Aquatic > Freshwater >... | reverse complement strand
TGTATCATTATTTTGATTTGTAGCATTTGTTACTCCCCATCCTGTTAAGCTATCAAGAAAGAAAATATCTTGAACCGACCTTCCATTCAAATTAGGCATAAACTGTTGGTACCATCCGCCTGTTAAGTTAACAGGCACAGTAAATCCGAGTATGATAATTAAGACAGCAAGAAGCGAGAATAAAATTTTAAGTTTAGTTCTCATGGTGCAGATTTGATTGTTATTGTAACTTATTGATTATTTCTGATTAATGCAATTAATTTAGCGATAGGATATAATTGTGTTGTTTACAATTGTCCGGATTTTTAAAACATTATTGCCGGAAATGTAAAGCAGAAATCAAAACCACGTCAGGTACATTCAATATCATTTATTATACGGTCATATAGCAACCCTGGCCTATCCCAATCTTTCCCAATACCGTTAAATATTTCAAAAAATAGTTAAGTTATATATAATATAAGCAGTTACAGCCAACTTTTTGGTCAAAATTTTGAGTAAAAATGGCGATTATAAACAGGAACCGCAAGATATAGTATATAAAGTTTTTCGTTAGTAGATTTTTTTGTTTTTGAGCTGTTTGAACGTTTTCAGCGACATAAAAATTTATTTCACAATTTTTCGGCATTCGCACCTGCAGGTAAATTATGGGGCATTTACGAGAATTTTCCTCACCCGTTAACCGGAATATAAAACTCATTCTTACCCCATCGTTTATATAGTGAGTCCCAAAATTATCTCACTTTTAACAATTTAAAAAACGAAAAACACAAAATATTGCAAAAATTCGCAATATTAGCATTTGGCACGAACATTGCATATTATGCAGTTTAAGTATAATTATTGCAGATACAGGCAGGAGCATGTTTGACAGGTAAAATATTAAAGTATTCATTATTATTGGTCATTACGGGAATAATGTCTTATTCACAAAAGGTGAATACTTTATATAACATTGACCTGCTTACTTCATCGGTCGCAATGCTTGTAGGCTCTAACGGTTCAATACTCCGCACGGATAACGGCGGGCTGAGCTGGTTTGGATACAACTCCGGTTCAAACGGCACCTTATACAGCAATATAATTATTGATGAATATAACGCAGCCGCTGTAGGGGAAAACGGATTGGTTTTAGTAACAACGAACGGCGGTAAAATATGGGTTAATATTAACAGTAATGTTACGACAGACCTGATTGATATAACTGCTATAGACCATTTTAACTGGATTGCATGCGGAGATTCGGGTACAATTATTAAATCTTTAAATGAAGGATTAACCTGGCAAAAGATAAATTCACATGTAACGGAAAATTTAAAATGTGTTGTATTTATAAATTCGTTTGAGGGATTTATAGTCGGCGATAACTCTGCTTTCCTGCATACAATGGATTGCGGAAGTACATGGAGTGCAATTGATATTGGCATTGGCACTGTTAACTTATCAGGAATTGCAATGCTTAACTCAACAGACGGAACAATTACCGGTGAGAGCGGGCTTTTACTTACCACAAGAGACGGCGGAGAGACATGGTTTACCGGTACACAGGTCTTTAATTATAATTTTAATGATATAACATTTTCCTCTTCAAATACAGGAGTTGCTGTTGGCAATAACGGGCAGGCAGCAAGAACAACCGATGGAGGCATTACGTGGAATGCTGTAATCACCGGTTCAAATGTAAATAAGATGAGTGTTGAATTTGCCAATGAATACTCTGGTATACTTGTTAATCATGACGGCACTACAAATTACACATATGACGGCGGCAGCACATGGTCAGAATCACCCATATTTGGAATTGAAATTGACAAAGCCATATCATCAGGCAATAATGATATTGAACAAATTATTACCGGGCAGAATTACCCGAATCCTTTCAACCCGGCGACAAATATAAGCTATACATTGCCATTCAGTGCAGAAGTAACTGTAAAGATATTTGATATAACAGGTAAAGAGATATCAATAATAGCAAAAGAGTACCAGGCGGGAGGCGTTCACTCTGTCCGCTTTGATGGGTCAGGGTTATCAAGCGGAATGTACATTTGCAGCGTTACCGCCTCATATAACGGGCAAAAGTTTTCCAAATACATAAAAATGATGTTGACAAAATAAACACAGATACACCTCCTTCGGACGCCGCGTAAGCGGCGTTTTTTATTCCATAAAGTCAAATTTGCACAATCTTTAGCATTCCCGGTTAGTTCTTAAACCGATAAATTACCGTATATTGGGGATAGCAAACCCCTACTTAAACTGTTAATTTTGAGTAGTAAAAAACAGTAGTATCTAACGCTACGTTTAGAAAGGGCAAAAATAGCATGAAATTCGTAAATTTTATAGTATCAGTGTTTCAGGTGTTAATAGTTGTTCTTTATATCATGTTCTATAACGTCCAGTACTTCTGGTCATTATATGGTACAGTACAAAATCTGCTTCAAATGGTTGTAAAATAAAAAGCATGTCAGGGTTACCAATCCAACATGCTTTTTGTTTTATCATTTTAACCTTTCAGTTACAATCTGAACAGGTATTGAAACTTCGCGAAAAACTGCCTTGATGACTCTATAAACCTCGGATCATCGTTTCCCTTATCTCCAAAATCATTTATCGTATGTGTTGAACCAATATAAAATATTGTGAACGGATTCCATTTATAGCTAAACAGCGGGTCTATACTAAATCTCTTACCAAATGAATCATACTCCCCTATCACCCTCAAATAAATATTTCTGGAGAACTGGAATGTTAGTTTATTCCTTAAAATATATCCCGCATACAATTTTTCTCCGCCATCTTTTGATAGTTCGGAATAAGAATAATTGCTTTCAAGCTGAAGTTGGTCCATTGGATTTAATGTTAACCACAATTCACCTGTGAAAATATTTCCTAAATAAGACGGGTTATCAAAGCGGACTATACTTTTCCCTGCTTCAAAGTAACCGCCTCCGCGTATAAAACTGCTGGTATTAATATTGAAATTTATCCATCCGCGGTGAATTCCTTTATGCAAAATGCCGCGGTAATCCTCATCGTTAACGAGTAAGAAACCGCTGCTTAGGTTCATCATCTTTTTAAACTGGATGAAAACATTCGGCTGAACAACTCTTTCCCTAATTGAGCCGTCAAACTGGTATGTGAGCCATGCATTTAATTGCGGCTGAATGTTCAAAATAAAACCGCTCTTCGGATAAATAGTATATCCCTGCCAGGTATTTATTTCCCGCCAGTTAACTGCACTTGTGTACCCGACATCCTTTCTTGTTCCGGGAGGCATTTGCCACAAGCCAATATTAAAATTCCAGTGCCTGCTTCTTCTTAAGAATGAAATATATCCGCCATACCCGGAAAATTTTTCTCCGTTAAAGCTTATATCATGACCATCAGTTTTTAATGAGCTTTTGAATATTGATGTATCGTTCAATTCCTTTGTGTAATAACCCATCAACTGCCAGTTAATATAATAATTCTGTAAAAAATTAATTGAACCATCAAAACCCAAAACCCTGTTATAAGAATTTTTCACTTCCCTGTCTGTAGCTATTAAACCCATGAATGATTCTCCGCCCATATCATGCTTTATTCTTAATACATTAGAGAGAGATTTCAAACTAGTCGTACGTGCAACACTACCATAATCATGAGGAAGAATGAAAGGTGTATTCTCATCATAATTTATTATATAACCAATCTCAAATTTACCCAGCTTCCCTGTAAGCTTGCCAGCAAACATTGGATTATTTAACATCCTTGTATAAACAGTATTAATATCCATATTGAATATATTACTTCCTTCAAGAAAAAATGGTCTTTTCTCAGGATAAAATATTACAGAAGATGAATTAACATCTATTTGTGTTGCATCAGATTCTACCTGACTAAAATCCGGATTGTATGTAAGTTCAGATGTCATATTGGAAGTAATCCCATACTTTAAATTAACACCTGCTTCTCCTTTTAGAAGTGAATCTGCAACAAATTTCGAAGACGGATTATTGGGGTCCTGAAGGTAACCTGATACTGAACCGAGAACATAAGGAAGTATTTCAAGGTTCTTGCCTCTTTTAATATTTTTAATACCGGTTATATGACCGGCTTGTCCCATAAATGAAGGATTATCTCTTGATATCGGTGCCCATGAGAATTGATATCGTGAAGACCGTGGCCATGTCCTGATTATGTGCATTCCAAAGCTAAGTTCATTTTTATCAGGAAACCTGATGCTTTTAAACGGAATGGCAAACTCTGCAGTCCATCTGTCTTTATACACTTTTGTCTCAGCAGACCAGATGTAATCTGGACTTGAATCCTCATTATTTGATGTCCATAACAAATCACCCTGAATACCGTATGGATTTACAACAAACTCATATGCCTGCTTATTGTCATTATAAGTATCCAGTAATATATCAATAAAATCATCATTAAAAATCTTATCCCTGTCAGCCATGCTTGCCCTGAGCTTAGACATATCTTTATCATAACACACAACTGCTACATACAGATTATCTTCATCATGTGTCACCCATGCTTTAGTATCTACTTCAGGCTTTAAATTATCCCCCGGTTCAATTTCAACAAAATTTTCAGCAGTAACACATTTACTCCATGCAGGCTCATTTAATTCACCGTCTATTTTTATTTCACCTTTTTCAACTTTAAGTGAATTAATATTATATGTGAAATTTTTTTGACCGGTATTGGTAGTATCCCTGGATATGTTTTGAGTTGTATCTTTACTCAGGGAGTAATTTTCTTGTGCGTTTACAGATATAAGGGCAATAATATTTATAAAACAACACAAAAACAGTGTTTTATACATATTATTTGTAAATAAATTCAATAACACCTCCGTAAATATAAATTAATGTTGTAAGAAGCAAACACAAAATAGATGCGTAAAGTTTTCAAAGTAATTGTTTATTTATCTTACATGTTTTAAAAGAAATCTTTAATTTTAATGTAATGTTTAATAGTTAGATGATAAATATTCACAAATGGTTGCATCGGTTCAACGGTTTTCCACAATTTTTTTTCCGGGAATTATGGATATGTATTTTGCTATTTACTGCAATATACAGTTTAACTGTTTATTCACAGGCAATCTCCGTTTCTTCTGCTAAAATCATTAAAGTAACCTTTTCAGGTAATAACTATTTTTCAAATTCTCAGCTCCAGGATTTTATCTTCCTTAAACCAGGGACAGTATATACACCTGAACAGTTAAACCTCGATATTAAAAACATAATAGATAATTATGAACGTGAAGGTTATTTGGATTGCAAAATTGATAAAGTTGAGAAAGAGTTTAACTTTGATTCATCATCAATAAATATTTCGGTTAATATTTCCGAAGGCAGCCAAATCTTTATTGGTGATATTATAATTGAAGGAAATAAAATTATTCCGCTCTCAACAATTATCGATATGATGTACACAAAAATCGGCAAAGTGTTGAAAGCAGATATTCTGAACCAGGATATTAATTTATTGCTTAATTTATATGAAGACAGAGGATATACTTTCGCATCTATTTCTGTAAGAGAGATTTCAAGATATAATGATAACGGCAAAGAAAAAATGAGAATAATTATTGATATAGCAGAGAACGAAAGAATTAATATTGATAAAGTTATTGTCGAAGGAAATAAAATTACAGATGAAAGAGTAATTCTAAGAGAGTTAAGAATAAACAAAAATACACCAATCACCAGGGAGAATATAACAGATATAAGAAGAAGATTGGAAAATCTTGGTTATTTTTCTAAAGTTGAAGAGCCAAAGATATATAAGTACATTGATCAAACAGTACTGCTGCTGAAAGTTGAAGAAGGAAATACAAACACCTTTGATGGTATTATAGGCTACGTACCTGATTCAGACAGCCTGGGTTCCGGATATTTTACGGGTATTGTAAATCTCTCGTTGAGAAATTTATTCGGCACAGGCAGAAGAATTGATGCAAGATGGCAAAAAGAAGTAAAAACCACACAGGAGCTTGAGTTAAGATACATGGAGCCTTGGGTGCTCAATTACCCGGTTAATATGAGTCTTGGTTTTATGCAAAGGATACAGGATACTATCTATATAAAAAGAAACGTGGATATTAAAGCAGACGCTTTGGTAAGCAGAAATTTTACTGCTTCTGTTTCCTTTCATTATGAGCGGGTAATACCTTCGGTTGATCTGACAAAAGTTTTTACCGGATTTACATTGTTTGACAGCAGGATTCTTTCTACCGGCTTTGAGATAAGGCTTGATAACAGAGATTATATTTATAATCCTACCCGGGGTTTTCTTTATAGGACAAGTTACATTGTAGGACAGAAAAAAATATATAATACAGCTTCATATCCAAATCAAAATATTCCTTCTGATTTTACAGTACAAAGAGGAATGATAGATCTTGATATTTATTATTCATTGTTCAAAAGGCAGAGTTTTTTGCTAAGCCTGCATGGCGGTGAAGTAAAAGCATCAAGACTCGAAAACGCAGATTATTTCAGATTTGGCGGAGCCAGAACAGTAAGAGGATACCGGGATGAACAATTCCTGGCTTCAAGAGTTGCATGGGGTAATTTTGAGATAAGATATTCACTTTCAAGAAAAAGTTTTACCTCTCTATTTTACGATATGGGTTATTACAGGAAACCTTATGATGAAATTGCAAAAACAGATGAGGTAAAAGAATTTATTTATGGTTTTGGCGTTGGGATTAGAGTTGAAACAGGACTCGGAATATTTGGCGTAAGTTACGCTTTGGGAAAAGGAGATTCATTTCTGGATGGGAAACTACATTTTGGGTTGATTAATGATTTTTGAAATCCTTATTAATACTGTAAATGCGTTTCACATTAGTACATCAATAAAAAATTATCCTGTAATCAAAAGCTTTATCTTTTACTGCATTATTCCCAATTAAACACGTTTCACATTTCTCTCTGATACAATAAAAATTGTATAATTGAATTGCCGCCTGCTCAGCTGCCGGAGTTTTAATTTTTATATCATAATTCGAAAACAACTGTTCTTCCATTACATCAAGTATCGAGTTAGATGGATTTATATTTAACTGAGTGTAAAATGTTAAAACATTCCTTCTTATATTCTCTTTGCAAAATACATCCGCATATAAATATACAATTGGAATAATTACATTAATAATTATATCATTCAATCTTTGTTTTCCGAGCCTGCAATAATTCCCTGCAGATGTTTTGCCGAAATTATAATGGTCAACCCAATAGCCGCTCAGCTCTATATCAAATAAACTATTTAAAACTTTATATGCTCTTTTTACTTCAAAATCATCGTCATCACTAAATGCAAGTATTACATCTTTAAAGAGAGAGTTTTTTATAATATCATTAATAATATTCGCACCAATTGATAAACGTATGGTAGGAAAATTCTGCGGCCTCATCCTGAAGAACATCCACTCTGATTTATATACACATTCGTTATTGAAAAAATCTTTATGCTTCTCCCACTGTTCCTTTAACTTAATTACATAATCATCTTTTACCCTCAGGTCAAATAAAAAGCCGGAAGCACCGAACAAAATTGCCTGTATTAATATACTGCTCTCTTTATATGATGGTATTACTTGTTTTATTTTTATCAGCTCAATATGTTTTGCAAGCTTTAACATTTGCTCTTTGTTCTTTGAAAATCCAAGAGCTTCAAAAATATATTCATAGAAAAGCTGTTCCCATATATAAATTTGCTTTACAGTTCCGGAGGATTTTATTTCTTTTAAGCCCGTTAGCTCTTCCAATCTTTCTCTTAACCTGCCCGCTCTCATATTTAACCTGTCAAGAGCAAGCTTGCTCAGCATTTTCCTTATTACATCATCAGGAACATTTACATTATTCTTAAAGCAAGGTAAACGGAATTTATCGGATGGATTATTAATTATTTCACGCCAAATATCGCGGATAGAGTATTTGAGAAAACCGGAAAGTATTACAGTTGGAATATATCTTTTGTTTTTTATAACCGGCTGTGTTTTATCATGTGAATCCCATAAAACGACCTGCAATATTACGGAGTTGTATCTTCTGTCATTTTTATGCCTGTGTTCCAGCCATCCGCCGAAATCTTTGTGTATTTCAATATCACCTGTATAAGTTTTTTCACCTATCTTAACTTTTGCATTGCTGTAGTCTGGACCTGAATCATAGTTCCTTTTACCCGGCTCAAGTATTAATACAGTTTCCCCATCAGAAGTTTTCAGGTCTTCTAAGTACTTTTCTTTATCATCCCATATCCTGCAAACAAAATTTTCATTTATGTTCAGCTTTGAGGGCATAGTGTACTAATATATAGCAAGTTTCAGATAACTTAAATAGATAAAATCTGTTATTCAGACAATACTTTTTACTCTTTCGCCTTCAGCTCGTTTATTTCATCTCTTGCCTTTTCTGCATTTTCTCTGATTATCTTCACAAACTCATCTTCATTTTCTGCTTTGGGTGCTGAGTATATTATAGACCTGCTCTGGTTAATAAGGAATAAATTATGCTGAAGCGCCGTAATGGTTTTTTCAAGTGAGTTCTTTTGTGCCCCTATACCGGGAATCAGTATTGGCACTTCATCATTTGCTTTAGTAATCGCTTTCAATTCCCTGTCATAGTTTGCACCTACAACAAAACCTATCTTGTGGTCATTCCATTCGCGTGCTTTTTCGATTACAACTTCATATAATGCCTTCTTGCCTATTTTAAGTAATTGAAAATCTTTTGAACCGTAGTTAGATGTGAGTGCAAGAAGAAAAACAAATTTATCTTTCCTTCTTATAAAAGGCCTTACAGAATCCTGCCCCATATAAGGGTGAATTGTTACAGAATCAAAATTTAATTCATCAAAAAATACCTGTGCGTAAATTTCTGATGTATTTTCTATATCTCCCCTTTTTGCATCTGCAATCGTAATTACATTTTCCGGTATTGCATTTAATGTTGCTTTTATTGTAGACCACCCAATCTCACCCAGCTTTTCATAAAATGCAATATTAAGCTTGTAGGCACAAGCAATATCTTTAGTTGCTTCTATTATAAGATTATTAAAGTCGAAAACCGGGTTGGTTGATGATTTGAGGAATAACGGGATTCTGCTTTTATCTGTATCAAGACCGATACATAGGTGCGAGTTTTGTTCTCTTAATGCCTTCTTTAATTTTTTAACGAAATGCATTTAATATTATTTTAATTTATGTATAATCTTTCCTATTTCTGTGTGCATTCATTATAACACCAAGCATGCACAGGTTTGCAAGAAGAAACGATACACCATAGCTCATGAACGGCAGCGGTATTCCGATTACAGGCATTATTCCCATTGTCATTCCAAGATTTATTACCATATGAAAAAGGAAAATTGAAGAAAAGCCTATACTGCATATACTCAGAAACCTGTTCTTGCATGTATAAGCTATATGTATTGTTTGCCATATTAAAGTCAAAAATAATATAACAACAATAAGCGAGCCCAAAAAGCCGAACTCCTCACCAACCATGCAGAAAATGAAGTCCGTCCATTGCTCAGGAATGTATTTTAACTGTGTTTGCGTGCCCTGCAGGAAGCCCTTTCCCCACAAGCCGCCTGAACCTATGGCTATCTTTGACTGGATAACGTTATATCCAGAACCAAGCGCATCAGTTTCAGGACTGAACATAGCAATAATCCTTTTTTGCTGATATGGCTGCAGCTTATTATAAACATAATTAACCGATAGACCAGATAAGACGGTTGCCGTAAGTACAAGCGTTGATATTAGAATATTTTTCTTAAAGAAAAACAAACCGATTAAAACCAGCAGTAATGCTCCTATAAAATAATATGTACCTAAAAAAGCACTAATTGCAGTAATAGCAGGTGCTACAATAAAAAATAAAACATGGTTAGGCATCCCTGCCCAGTATAAAATCGGAAGCAGCATAGCAAGAAATACAAGCGATGTCCCTGTATCCGGCTGAAGCATAATAAGACCAACAGGCAGCAATCCAATAAAAACTGCAATGGAAAAATCACGCAGGTTGGTAATATCTGTATCTTTTTCTTTATTATTCAAAAAAGTGGCAAGAGCAAGCACTGTTGTGAACTTGGCAAATTCCGAAGGCTGTATACCAAACCCGGCTATGCTAAACCAGCTTGTTTGACCGGATATTTTTTTTCCGATAAATAACACTGCAACAAGAAGCATAATATTCAATCCGTATAACATATATGCTGATATGGAAATGTAACGGGTTGGCAAAAAAGTGATGGTCAATACCAATACAAGCCCTACTATTGCCGAAACCATCTGCTTTGTAAAGTTACCTGATACATCCGGATTGTTGTAAGTTGCACTGTATATGGCAAGCAAACCAATGAAAATTAATCCAAATGCTGAAAAAAATATTACAGGGTTAAATCTTCTGAATAATTTATAAGTTGCCATAACTAATCAGGCAGCTCCATTTCAGTTTCTATTATCTCAGTTTCATCTGTAGAACCGAATAAATATTTTAAAATTAATCTTTGACAAATAGGAGCAGCAACAGCAGCACCAAAGCCGGCGTTTTCAACAAGCACACAAATTGCAATTCTCGGATTATCATATGGAGCGAATGCTATAAACCATGAATGGTCATTTCCATGAGTATTTTGTGCTGTCCCGGTTTTACCTGCAATATCAACCAGTGAGGTTTTAATGCCTCTTCCGGTTCCGCTGCCCTGAACTACATTATACATTCCATATCTCACAACATCAAAATACTTTTTGTCAATATTTAACTCTCTCTTTTTGTAACCAACAGGTATTAATTCACCTGTAGAAGGATTTTTTAAAAACTTAACAAGATGCGGCTGGTTGTATGTACCTGAGTTTGCCAGAGTCATGCAATAACCTGCCATCTGCAGCGGAGAAACACCCAGTTGTCCCTGTCCTATACCAAGGCTTACTATCCATCCCTGTGTCCAACCCGGAAAGTTCTTATTAAAATATTCAACGGAAGGTAAATTACCTTTTGTCTCTTCGGGAATATCAATACCGGTCTTCTGCCCGAAGCCGAATTCCAAGCCGTACTTTGTCCAGTTCTCAAGACCAATCTTTAATACAAGCTTGTAATAAAATACATTTGAAGAGACTTCAATTGATTTCGAAAATCCAATCGAGCCATATGCTCCGTGGTCTTTGAAAGTTCTGTTTCCAAATGTAAAGCTGCCTTCACAGGGTATGGTTGAATTGGTTTTCATTATCCCTTCCTGCATTGATGCAAGAGCAGAAACCATTTTGTATGTAGAACCGGGAGGATATTTAGTTAATGTAGCCCTGTTAAAAAGCGGTTTATCAGGATCTGTGTTTAATTTAGTCCATATCTCGGGAGAAAGCTTTCCGCTGAAATAATTCAGGTCAAAATCAGGTTTGCTGACAAGAGTTAATATTTCACCGTTATTGGGGTCGATAGCAACTATACCGCCTTTTCTGTTACCAATTAATTCTTCCGCAAATTGCTGTAAGTCTGCATCTACAGAGAGAATCAGGTCATAACCGCTTTCAGCTTTGATATCATTTTTCCCCTCATTCAGCTTACCTACTTCACGCCCTTTTGAGTCCTGCAAAATAAACTCATATCCCTTTTCACCTCTGATTTGTTCTTCATAGCTTGATTCAAGTCCTGTTGTACCCTTCATATCACCCTGTTTATAATAATCGGATTGCTGGTCTTTTAATTGGTTCTTGGATATTTCCTTTGTATAACCAAGCAAATGTGAAGCTCTGAATTTATTAGGGTAAAACCTGATAGGTTCAGTTTTATAATCTACACCTTTTAGCTTTTCCCTGTTCTCTTCGATATAAGAAATAACTTTAAATTCCACATCTCTTACTATACGGGTAGGAATAAACCTGTTCGTACCTTCAATTTCTTTTAAAAATTCCCTGAATTCTTCCGGTGTTATTCCAAACACTTCAGAAAGTACGGGAATATTTGTCGTGTCAAATTCTTTTTTAGTTATGGTTACGCTGTAGGAAGGTTTATTATCAACCATCAATTTATAATTGCGGTCAAATATTAAACCCCTGGCAGGAGTTGTAATAATTGTTTTAACCGAATTCTTTTCGGATTCTTTATCAAACTGCTCTGGATTAATAAGCTGAAGCTGTACCATCCTGCCTGTTAAGACAAGAACAATAACAAAAGATACAAAATAATATACGTTCTTTCTCCGGCTTAAATCCATTTATTTATCTTCCGATTATTTTCTTTCTGGTTAAAATTATTGGTATAATTCCAAAAAATGCTGTATATAATGCTGTCGGTATTACATATTTCAAAACAATATCCTGAAATAACAATGAAGTCCCCTGAAAATACAGCGCAAAATATATAATATTGTTAAATATCGAACACAAAAAAACAATTAAAACAAAGATATAAGTATTTAAATATCTTTCAATCTTATTTTCATTATTAAAAAACCCTGCTGCAAAACCCGCAGTAGTTTTTGATAAAGCCATTAATCCTAAAAACGAAAAGCTCAGGATATCAAACAACATTCCAAATATAAAACCTCCCACACTGCCTGTTATTTTCCCCTTTTTTATACCGATATAAACCAAGCCAATCAACACTATATCGGGTGTTATCTGGTAATCTGTAATGGCAATCAGCCACATCAATGATTTCTGCACAATTACCAGGATAAGGAGTACAATAGAATACTTTATATACTCCTGCATTTATTTTACTTGCATAATTCTACTTGCCTAAAAATTTCTTTTCCAGGTTTTGACGCTCTTCGTTTGATAAATTTTTAAGAACAAACACCTCTTCGAGTGTTTCAAAATTAACAAATGGTTTTATCAATACTTTCTTGAACAAATTATCTATCGTTCCTAAACTTGTTACATAACCTATTGGTATTCCGGCAGGAAAGCTGTTGCTGTATTCTGATGTTATGAGAACATCTCCTTCAAGAATATCAGCACTTTTAGATACATTCTTTAAAAGCAGATTAGTCTCGCCTTCCCACGCAATAATTCCATCAACCCTGCTTCTTTGCACTTTAGCACTTATCTTAAGGTCTTTATTAAAAATAATCTGCGCTATACTGTAACTGCTGCTTGTAGCAATTATTTTACCTATAAGTCCCTTTTCGGTTATTACAGGCATACCCACCTTTATACCGTCATTTTCGCCTGTATTTAATGTAATAGTGTTCCGTGTCTGTATTAAAGTTTTCCCAAGTATCTTTGCCGATACCATTGGATATTTAGTTCTCTCCTTGAACTCGAGCATTTTTGTAAGCCGCAGGTTTTCAAGCTTGGCTTCTTTCAGCTGGCTTAATTCAATTGCTAATGAATTGTTGTCTTCCCTTAAATTCCTGTTCTCTCTTTCAAGCTGGAAAACATTTGGTATAACAGAAAAACTACTTTGCACCAAACCAATAACGCTGACGGCTGCAGCACGCATAAAACGTATCTGTACATTATCATTCTGGAATACCATTATAAGACTGATAATTACAAGAAAAGAATATATAAAATATTCTTTTAAACTGCCGACATAACTGATTATCGTTTTCATTAAACTCTATAAAGAATATGAAGCGGCTTACTCCATATTAAGAAAAAGATGTTTTCTAAATGTAGTTCAGAAAGATTAAACTAATATTTTTTGCTTTTGATCAAAACTTTAGAGTACTTCTGTAAATCTTCAAGTACCCTGCCGGCTCCCCTTACAACTGCCGTTAAGGGATCATCAGCTACGTGTACTGCTAAATTGGTCTCTAACCTTATTCTCTCATCAAGACCTTTTATTAAAGCTCCGCCTCCGCTCATCATTATTCCCCTGTCAAGGATATCTGATGCAAGCTCAGGTTGTGTGTTTTCCAAAGCTACTTTTACAGCACGTATAATCTGATTTATTGGTTCACTTAATGACTCGCGGATTTCAATTGAGCTTACTTCAGTCATCTTAGGCAATCCGGATACAAGGTCTCTGCCTTTTACTTCAATAATAACTTCTTCTTTTAAAGGCATAACCGAACCAACCTGGCACTTTATTTCCTCTGCCGTTCTTTCTCCGATTAAAATATTATAATTTTTTCTGAAATATTCAACTATTGAAATATTAAGTTCATCACCTGCTATTCTGATAGATTGACCGTTTGCAATACCGGATAATGATATAACAGCAATTTCAGTAGTACCTCCGCCTATATCTATTATCATATTTCCAACCGGTGAAGAAACATCCAGTCCAATACCAATAGCTGCTGCCATAGGCTCGGCAAGCAGGTAAACTTCTTTAGCTCCAGCATGTTCACATGAATCCCTGACTGCCCGCTTCTCAACTTCAGTAATACCACTAGGAACACATATCACTACTTTACTGCTTGGGAATATGCTTGAGTGAACTTTTTTAATAAAAGCGCGAAGCATACCTTCAGCAATTTCAAAATCAGCAATTACACCGTCACCCATAGGCCTGATTGTTCTGATACCTTTGTGTGTTTTTTCATGCATTTGCTTTGCTTCATGCCCTGTTGCTATTATCTTCTTCGTATTTTCGTCAAATGCAACAATTGATGGCTCATTTAAAATAATACCTTTTCCTTTGATATAGATTAAGGTATTTGCCGTGCCAAGATCTATTGCAATCTCTGCTGATAAAAAACCAAATAATGCCATTATTTTGTTAAATCGTAATTAATGTGATGGGTTAGATTATTTTCTTAATTAATCGTCAAATATACTTGTTATTTATTTATATAACACCACTATTTTAGTGTATTAGTTAGTGTTTTAATGTTTAAAATGTCTTAAGCCTGAAAAAATCATGCACATACCATTTTCATTTGCTGCTTTTATGACTTCTTCATCACGCATAGAGCCTCCCGGCTGTATTACGCTTCTTGCACCGGCATTTGCCGCTTCTATCACTCCGTCTGCAAACGGGAAAAATGCATCCGATGCAACACTGCATCCCTCAAGGTCCATTCCAAATCTCCTGGCTTTTTCCACTGCTAGCCTTGAAGAATCAATCCTTGATGGCTGTCCGCCGCCTATACCTACTGTCTGTAAATTTTTTGCATATACAACTGAATTTGATTTGGTATGTTTACACACCTTCATAGCAAATATCAAATCCCTTATTTCATTTTCCGTTGGTTTTTTATCTGTTACTACTTTCAGGTTTTTTTCATCTACAACAATATCATCGGAATCCTGTATAAGCAGGCCGCCGGTTACCGATTTTAATTCTTTTACATTGATATCATGTTCATGTTTATATCTTATATCAAGTGATTTATTATATTTTATCAATACCCTGTTCTTTTTCTTTAAGAGAAATTCCATTGCATCTGCATTGTATGACGGTGCAAGAACAATATCGGTTTTTATTTTATCAATCTCCTGTGCAGTCTCTAAATCCATTTCCCTGTTAACTATAATTATACCGCCGAAGCGGGAAACATTATCACATGCCAAAGCCTTTATGTAAGCATCTTTTATATTTTTATCACAGGCAACGCCGCTTGGATTTGTATGCTTGATAATTGCACATGCAGGTTCATCAAATTCATTTATCAGGTTATATGATGCATCTATATCGAGTATGTTAATATATGAAAGGTCTTTTCCGTGAATCTTATCGAATATCTCATCGAAGCCAGTTTCATTCGTATTCAGCAATGTTCCTTTTTGATGAGGGTTCTCGCCGTACCTGAGCTCTGCTGATGAGCTGTAGGGTATTGAAAATAAACCTGAATGCTCTTTATGTAAACGGCTGAAATAATTTGCTATCTCATTATCATAATCGGAAATATAATTGAATGCTTTTGATGCAAGGCATAAGTTAAAATCAGTATCAACTGTATTTTCAGCAAGCTTCGATAAATACTTTTTATATTGCTGTGGTTTTATAATTACACTTACCGATTTATAATTCTTCGCTGCGGCTCTTATCAGTGAAACTCCGCCAATATCTATTTGTTCAATCGCTTCATCCATAGTGCAATCTTCTTTTCTAATTGTCTCGGCAAACGGATACAGGTTTACAACCAGCAGGTCAATAAATTCCATGTTAAATTTATTCATCTGCTCAATGTGGAGTTTATTTTCTTTATCGGCAAGAAGACCTGCAAAAACTATAGGATGAAGTGTCTTTACCCTGCCATTTAATATTTCGGGTGATTTGGTTATTTCTTCGATTGTCTTTATTTCAATTCCGTTTTGAGTGAGCAGCTTTGCAGTTCCGCTTGTTGAAATTATTTCAAAACCTTTATTTACCAATTCTTTAGCAAATTCAACAACATTGGTTTTATCATAAACGCTTATTAAAGCCCGTTTCATTATGTAAATTTAACCTCTCTACCGGTTATAACCGGAGTTTTTGTTTCGTATAATTTAATTGCTTCCGGAAGTATTTTATGTTCAATCTTCAAAACTTTTTTCTGTAGTGTTTCAGGAGTGTCGTCACTGCTTACTTCAACTTTTTCCTGCAGCACAATAGGCCCTGTGTCATAATGTTCATCAACTAAATGCACTGTTGCCCCTGAGAATTTTTCGCCCTTCTTTATTACCGCTTCATGTACAAACATACCATACATTCCTTTGCCTCCAAATTGCGGCAGCAAAGCAGGATGTATATTTAATATCCTGTTTTTATAAGTATGTACAACCACCTGTGGAAGAAGCTTCAAGTAACCTGCAAGTACAATCAATTCTATATTATATTTTTTCAATAAGTTAAGAAATTCCGATGCATATTCCCCGTCAGAATCAAATCGTAAGCGAGAAAGGTGCACAGCAGGAATTTGATTGATACGGGCAATGTTTAAAGCATTAGAATTTGAATTGTTACTTATGACTAGTGCAACCCGTGAGCTTATTATTCCTTTTTTTTGAGAATTAATTATAGATTCCAGGTTAGACCCCCATCCGGAGGCCATTACGCATATGTTCAAATTCTTAAAAGTATTGTGATTTGTGCAAATTTAATGATATATTGCTTATAAATCAATTAATTTATTGCAAAAATCGTTAAAATTATATATATTTGAATTCGTTTTAGAAATTTTTAATTATATTACATACTCAGAGAGGTCATAAAAATGAAGAAGGATCTGCATCCGAAATATATGAAATGCGAAGTTATCTGTAATTGCGGTGAAAACAGGGGTGTATTGTTTACAACAAGGTCAACCGTTCCTCAGATAAAGGTTGAAATTTGCTCTTTATGCCATCCTTATTTTACCGGAAAGCAAAAGATGATGGACAGTGCAGGACGTGTTGAGAAATACAATAAGAAATATGCAAAAAAGAAGGTAAAGACCGAAGAACCTGCTGCGTAATTTTTTCTCATTCGGGTTTTTTCAATTCGTATAGTGTCGCTTGTCTTTTATCCAAAACTTAACATAACAATGGATGAAAATTTGTATTTTTGAAGATAATGCCGTTTCTAATTTATCACCTGTAAATTATTTACGGCATTCTTCAGATATGTTATGCGGTGTTTACCCGCTGCATATTAAAATCCACCAGCTATTGAGAAATAAATTTGAAATTGTTTACCACTGCAGAAATTACATAGAACAATTCCTGAGATCTCAAAACAGACTTTTAAAATTTAACCAGTTTCCTGTTGACGATTATATATTTCTCAATTCACGGCTTATCTATACTCAAAAATTTATAGACGGGCTGTTTCTTACCTTAAAGGATATTGAAAACTCTGTTTTTGTCTCAGATAATACTGTAATTGCTTTCCACGTCAGTAAAGATAAGCTGCGTCCTCTTGCCGATAAAATTACTGACAGGAAGAGAGATAATTTAATTTCCGCAAAAGAATTGCAGCATCTTCATTTTAAATTTATCGAAGCATCCGAAATTGACCATGACATTTGTGAGGAGCTGACCTTTATTAATTACCCATCGGACTTGCTTGTGAACCAGGCAGAACAAATGAAGATTGACATGAATAAGATTTTCAGCAAACACAGAAAGGATAACAGAAGAAGGAACAAATCACGGGTTGAGTTAATTAACGAGAGAGATATTTTTTATGCCCCCGATGTTCACATGAGCTCACATGTCGTTCTTGATGCCACTAAAGGACCAATATTCATTTCCGAGAATTGCACGATAGAACCGTTTACTTACATCGAAGGACCTGTTTACATTGGAGAGAATACCACCCTACGCTCGGGTACCAAGCTCTATGGTCCTGTCAAGATTGGTGATTGGTGCAAGCTGTCGGGTGAGATAACCGGCTCTACAATCCACTCATATGTTAACAAGCAGCATCTTGGTTTCCTTGGCAATTCATATTTGTGTGAATGGGTAAATCTTGGTGCAGGCACAACAACCAGCAACCTGAAGAATAACTATTCGCAAATTGTCGTAGATATTGACAGTAAAAAAATAAATACCGGTACCATTTTTATGGGCAGTATTATTGGTGACCATACTAAAACAGGTATCAGCACAATGCTGAATACAGGAACAGTAATTGGCATTTCATGCAATGTATATGGAGGTGATTACCAGCCGAAAAATATCCGTTCATTCTCATGGAGCGAAGCAGGCAAAGAACCGGTAATATATGAAATAGCCAAAGCTGTTAAGACTGCCGCAATATCAATGAAAAGAAGAAACGTTGAAATGACCAGAGAGCTTGAGGACCTCATGCTTTATATTTATAAAAAATCCCACCGCAAATAACAAGCATTATCGTACTATGAACATATCGCAGAAAACAAAAGATATTATTTTTGATATAATCGAATTTTCCGGCAATAAGCTTAAGAACACCAATGATGTGTCGTTATTACTTGAAGCATCTGCCAAAGATGATATGAGCAGGCAGTCGTTCAAAGACCTTATATTTACTGCAAAATACCTGAACGGGCTTGGAAAAATTATGATGAATAGTGTCGTTGGTAATAATAACAATAAAGATAACAAGGAAAATAAGGCTGTTATAGGAAACTCAGCGGATAAGATAAGAGATGAATACAAAAAGAACATTGAGCATTTAACAACCCGGTTAAATTATTTTTTATCATTGGTTGATGAAAATAATAAAAATGCTTTTACAAACAGGTATCTGAATATGACACGAACTGCAATGGTAAACCTCACATCATTGATATATGACCTGAGCTGGGTGAAAAAATATTTTAATGAAAAAGGGATGTAAGATTTATCAGATTTATCAGATTTATCAGATTTATCAGATTTATCAGATTTATCAGATTTATCAGATTTATCAGATTTATCAGATTTATCATTTTGAAAATTAGAGTAACCACGGGCTTTAGCCCGTGGTAAACGGATAATCCTTACGGGACTTTAGTCCGTCATCCAAAACAAAAGTAACCTTCAACTTTCCAACCTTTCAACATGCAGCTCTTCATTCTTCATTTTTCATACTTAATTCTTAATTGACTCAATAATCTTCATATCCTTTTCATCCATTTTCGAGAAGCTGTATCTTTTTTCAACATCCGCACGGTTAATTTCATCTATCACATCTACCATATAACTATATTTTCCTTTTTTATCGAATTTCAAAATCATCACCATATCATTTTTCTCCTGTCCCAGTGCTTCTATATAATTCTTCAGTTCATTAAATCCAACTTTGACCGGCGGAGCTTCACTTTCCTCTTTTCCGGATGAAACCCCTATCAATCCGTTATCGGTCACCCTGATATATACAACATTATCCATTGGAATTTTAACTGTTGCTGTATCCTTTGGAAGATTTATCTGCATTACCTGGGGCTGGTTCAGTGTTGAAGTCATGATAAAGAATGTCATTAACAGCATTATTACATCCACATAGGGAGTCATATCTACTTTAAAGCCGAGGCGTTTTCTGTTTTGCCATCTTTTTTTCGATGTGCGGCGGGGCTGTTCGGAAGTATCTAAGTTTGCCATTTTACACGCTCCTTGAATTAGGTTGCTTTCTTTACAAATTGTACTAAATAGCTGATAATATTGTTCCTACATAGTAATTTTTTCAAAATATCATTTTTTTTAGCCCTAAATCTGCCCTCCCCGGGGCTTCCGGGTGAAACAATATAACGACAGGCTTAAACTCATCACGGTATTGACAAAGAACGGTGCTCAGTGATAATTAACATCACTATACAAATGTATAGACACAATTGCCGCTTGTCAAGTTTTAAGTAAAAATAGTTTCGAGTGTGTAGAGTGCTTAGAGTGTGTGGAGTGTTTAGAGTGCGTTTTTTGAGCTATTTTAGAGGCTTTTCAATTAGCGGACAAATGAATAAGTAAGGATTCCCCTCTTGAGAGAGGTGGATCCCGATGGAGCGATAGCGGAAATCGGGAGACGTGGTGTGTTTGAAAATGAGCCGGAATACCCCTAAAGTAATACTTTAACACTAAAAATATAGCGACAATAAACTTCATTATTTCCCTAAAATCCCGTGGGCAGGAGTAGTTTTTCAAAAACCTCGATTCCCGCTCATAATCGCCATATTTTGGATGATTTTTGACACTTTGGTCAGGAGTTATCTCTTTATACTGCAATGAGTTACAGTCATTTTATGAAAAACTCTGCCCAAAACCTGCCCACTAAGTGCCCGTAAAGTGCCCACTGGATGAACATAAAGTGCCCGCTGAGTGCCCACCGGATGACCGCTGGTTCTTTTACTCACGCAAAGCCGCAAAGAACGCGAAGGGAGACTTGGAATTACCATGTACCTTATGCAAAAAGAAATAATCCCGAAGGGATGGTATTATGGTAGAGAGAATATTCGACAATGAACAGAATCCCGAAGGGATGATATTATTAATGAATGAGATTAACTATCAATATTCTTTTAGAAATAATAATGTCATCCCTTCGGGATTTTCTTGGATTAGATGAGCTTTTCTTTCTACCATAATATCATCCCTTCGGGATTCTGTTCCATATGGGATAAATCTTTCTACCATAATATCATCCCTT
>Ga0105092_10000466_pt1 | contig 20991 bp, 14 predicted proteins | sample PPLLak2March2015_FD_87021 | JGI IMG/M metagenome (GOLD analysis project Ga0105092, IMG submission 87021) | Freshwater sediment microbial communities from Prairie Pothole Lake near Jamestown, North Dakota, USA - PPLs Lake P7 Core (1) Depth... | ecosystem: Environmental > Aquatic > Freshwater >... | reverse complement strand
TGTGTTGGAGGTATAGCTTGAGTTATTGAAGCATATCTCTACCAACAGGTTGCCGCCTGTATACATGAATCCGGTCTGGAGTGTTACATACTGAATGCCTGTGCCCGGTACTGAATATGTACCTGAATAAACTTCAGTCATGCCAGTTCCATAGGATGTTACTGTTGTTTGAGTAGTATTGAGCATCTTTATCTTAAATCCGTTCATTGTCTGTGGGGCTGCCGATACTACGTCAAATCCAATCTTGGTAATAAGTGCTGTGCCTGTACCTATTTCAGCTGCTGTGTAAAGCATAGCGGTTCTGGCATCCATATAGAATGTATAATAAGGATATCCTACTGCTGTTGTTCCTGTACCAATACATTTGGAGACAACATTTGTTATCTTGAACGAGTACAGTGTCGTAGAATCCCTGTTGTGGTTGGATGAGTTATCCTGTGCAATGATTCTATAGAATATTGAATCGCCCGTTGCAACCTGTGATGTATCAGAGTTAAAAGCTGCTTCAAAGGTACTTCCGCCTGTGTTAATAAGCTTGAATGATTTAAGACCTGTTGAGGTATTATTCTTATACCATCTTACCCATCCTGAATCGATACCAATGTTATCTGTAATTGTTGCAGTAACAGTCTTTGGCCATTCAATTCTCGGACATGTTGGAATAGGTGTATGCGTAATAACCGGTTTAATAACATCTGCTGATGCTAAGAATGTATGAAGATTTCCCGGTGCACCTGCCGGATGAGTAACGGTTCTGTTTAATACATCTGCGGACTTAATGTAATATCTATAAGTTGCTGATGTTCCATTACCCGGAATATTAGCTGTCCAGTTATTGCCTGAACTGTTGGTCATCTGAACACTATCATTAATAGTTGGATTGTTCCTTGACCACATAACTTTTGTTTTAGAAGGGTCTATTGCTGAGCCTGCAGGAGTAATTACACAGTTCACAGTGTATGGACCTGTTAAATTCTCAGTATTTGATAAAGGAGTATGAGCAATGCTAGGTCCCAAAGTTATTTTTGCTGTATAAATCTGTGCAGGTCCGCTTCTGTTATCCATCCAGAAAGGCCAGAAAATATTATTATGGCCTGCGATAGCAATGTAATCACCATAATAACCTGTAGCATATCCTGATAAAGGAACAGGTCTTTGTGCATGGTCACTTGCTCTCATATTAGTCCAATTGGCTCCTCCGTTAGCTGAAACAGCAACATATGTGTTACATGAATCCGCTGAACTAACATCACGGGTATCATAAAATACTGTAGCTATATTTCCGTTTGTTTGGTCAACAGTTAACCACGGAAAAAATTGATTCTTCCCATTGTTCAAAGCATCATCATTAACTTTTACAGGAGTGCTCCAGCTTGTTCCGCCGTTTGATGAATAAGCAAAACAAATATCAGCATCAGAACCTGCCGGTGCAAGACTACGCTGTGACCATGTAAGATATAACCAGCCATTCCTTGCTCCGCCGCTTCTATCAACTCCCATTGAAGGAAAACTATTTACTCTTATGTTAGTTGTTAATATATTTCCCCTTATACCGTTTATATCGAGTGCTGAAACCGGAGTTGTCCAGTTTGCACCGCCATTAGTTGATTTAGTGAAAACAATATAGTCTTCTGTATAAGAGCCGCCTGAAACCGGAGTTGCCCAAACACAATAAACCTCACCGTTTGGACCGGTCTGAATATTACAGCCTTGTTCATAATGTCCGCTGATTGGTGCACCTATTGTTTGCATTGCACTGTAAGATGTGCCGCCATTAGTTGAATAAGATACAACTGTAACAGGTGTAGATACCCAATTTGACCAAACGACATAAATTCTTCCATAATAAGGGCTGGATGGTGTGATATCAATAGCCATATGGTTTTTATCAAAAGAACCGGAAGGTACAGTAACTCTGCCTGTCCAGTTTGCACCGCCGTTGGTTGATTTATCGACAACCATTATATTATCGAAGTAATTGAAAAACACTTTACCGGTATTATCAAAAGCACAAGCAGGGTCTGATGAAGAACTAATAGAACCGGGAAGTAAGTCGCCGCCTGCCCAATTCACACCGCCGTTTGTTGTAAAATAATATCCCTGACCCGGGTCACTATTTGCACCTATGAAAATATAATTGGGATTTGCTGTCCAAATAGATGCAGATAATTCTGTTTGTTGTACTGATGTTGGAAATATTCTAATGTTCGGATCAACAGTTAATACACCAAATGGTGAAGCAACAGTTCTAATCTCATTTGATACAGGAATATCAACTGATTGGATTGCTGGAAGATTCCTATAGTCAAACCCCTCAGGCTTTGTTATTAAGCGTTCCTGAGCAGTTGATATATTAATTACACATAGTATTGCAATTAATAACAGTATTGATTTTTTCATTTTGTAAGGGGTTAATTTATATATATACTTACTAAAGTGGGCATTAATACCAACAAATTATAAAAATAAATGATATAAAAAAATACAAAAGCATGGATACAGCTAACCTTTAAAAAGTTAGCTGAATCCAAGGTTTGAAATTTGACAGGATATAATTTTATTTTAAAACTGACATTTTCTTAGTAGAAGAAAATTCATCTGTTTGCAGTTTATAAAAGTATATACCGCTTGCAATATCAGATGCATCAAATCTTTCTTCATAATACCCTGCCTTTTTAATTCCATCTGCAAGAACAATCACTTCTTTACCGGTTACATCATAAACAGTAAGCTTTACATTTGATTGTTTCGGAATTGAATATTTAATGCTTGTAACAGGGTTAAACGGGTTAGGATAATTCTGTTCAAGTGAAAATACTTTCGGTATTTCATTTGGCGGATTCTGAATTCCGGAAAAAGCTCCCTGGAAACAGATATTAGGTAATGTTGTCTGTAATGTACCTGTTGTTATGCCGGTACATCCATCGCCCGATGTTAGATCCATATGTGAATGAAAGCATCTGCCTGTAACAGTTGTTGAAGCTACATTTGAATTTGCTGTCCAGCTGGAATTATTGAAACATATCTCAATTAATAGATTTCCTCCCGTATATGTAAACGGTGTATTAAGAGTAATCCATCGCCATCCAATTCCGGGAACAGTATAATTTGCACTGAATACTTCAGTCATCCCGGTTCCAAACGCAGATATTGTTGTAGCGGTTGTATTGAGCATCTTTATCTTGAAGCCGTTCATTACCTGTGGAGCTGCAGCAGTTACATTGAAACCGATTTTAGTAAATGTGCTTGCACCTGTTCCTATTTCACCTGCCAGATACAGCATATCGGTTCTGGAATCCATGTAGAAGGTATAGAACGGATACCCTACAGCTATAGTGCCGGATCCGTAGCAAGTTTGAAACAATCCCGGAGGATATACATGTACTGTTGTAACTGCAGTATCATTAGCTCTGAATTCATCATTCGCGAGTGCAGATACAATTTTTAGAGTAAAGTTACCTGTATCAGTTGGAGTCCAATAATAACTTACTGAATCAATGGCTCCTGCATTTAAATTGATTGTCACAGTATTCAGCAATATACCATTAATAAAGAATTTCATCGGAATACCGGATTCGTTTGAAGTACCAATGTTTGATACTTTGGCTTTAATAATTTTCTGCTGGTTTTGATTGAACGTCATCGGTAAACTCAGAAATGGTCCGGTTGCAATATTATGAGTATATATAATACCAAATCCATCCGCTCTAACACCAATAGCCTTGACAGATCCGGACAAAGGAGCCCATGAGCCTGAAATATATCCATAGCATTGTCTTTGTATTGTTGTTCCGCTTTCATCAGAAGCAATGTAATGTGATGGCATTGTAGCAGGGTCATAGCTAAGACCTACATAATAACTCTGCCCTGATGTAAGCTGCGGAATGCCTGATAGTCCTGTGAAATCGAACCATGATACTGTTGGCCAAATAGGAACATTTACTGCAATCTGATTAGCAAAAGTGGCAACTACATTCCCCGGACCGCCGCCCGAACCTGTTGCATCATAAACTATGACGTCTAAAGTCCAGTTAGCCGAACCGGCTGATGTTCTTGTAAGAGCTAAACAGATTTGATTAATAGTAAAGGGATAGATTGGCGGGGTTAATTTCATAGCAAATTTCCCAATCCCGTAACCCGCATTCCATCCAAAACCATTTTCCCAGGTATTGTCATCATATACAATTCCTCCCACACATTGAGCACCAATCAAACCCTCTGACCCTTTAATCAATGAAGGTTGTATAATAGTTGTTAAGTTTTGGTCATTAGAGCCTGAGCGGTTATCTGTTTGAGAAATTAAAATTCCTGAAAATAAGAATAAGAAGCTAAAAAGAATGGATATAAGTTTATTCATTTCCAACCTCATTTTTAAAATTTTTAAAAAAAGAGGAATGACAGAATAGAATAATATATATAAATTTAGCATCTTAAGTCAATGATAAATCTTATTCTTATTAAAATAGTGCAATTTTCAATACATATTTTTTTCACTTGTCCAAAATCTAACTAAATCCGTGAGCAGTATTTTCATACAATATTACGACATGGTTTAATTTATTTTTATATTAACAAAGAACGATTACTTTTGCTTACATAGTAATATAAGCATCACTATATCCCACAGGGATCCCTCTGGGATAATTTAATATAGTATTCACTAATTGTCAAGTTTTTGGTGAAAATAGTTGGATGTTAGGCACAATTGCGAGCGAAGCGTGGCAATCCCATCAATTTTAGCAGGATTTACAATTATAAGAAGTTAGATATCAGAGGTTAGAAGTTAGAAGAATCAATATGCAATTAGACCGGGATGTGAATAAAATGAACCGGAAATACCTTCAAGTATCACTTTAACTCTCTCATATCAGCGACAATAATTTGCTACCAAATTTTTCCCATAGCGATAATGGTTAACGATATAGTGAAGTTTTATTTTGATGAAAAAATGCCGATTCCGGCTCAAAATCGCAAATCTTAAATCAAAAATCTTACATTTTTGACGGCGTTATCTCCTTATACTGCAATGAGTTAACCCCTGTTTTTGAAAAACGATAACCCAACTTGATACTAACTTGAACCCAACTCCGGCACAACTTGAACCCAACTCCGACACAACTTGAACCCAACTCTGATAATTTCGAACTGCGCCTCCCCTGCTGCAGACAGGGATTGCGAATTATAAAGCTTTTTTATCAAAAAAAAGGCAGCCGGTTTACCAGCTGCCTTAATAATAATACGATTTCAGAGAGTATTTCGCCTGCCCTATTTACAATTAGGACATTTGTCCTTATTTCACGAGTACCATCTTCTTTACATCTGTGAAATTATCACACTCAATCCGGTAATAATATACACCGCTGGAATAAGCGGATGCATCCCAAAGTGCTTCATATGTTCCGGCTGATAATTTTTCATTTACAAGAATTGCTATTTCTTTTCCAAGAATGTCATATACAATGAGCTTCACATGAGATTGTATTGGAATTGAATAATTTATACTTGTAACAGGATTGAACGGATTTGGGTAGTTCTGCTCTAATGAAAATACTGATGGGATTTTATTATGGTTATTTTGATTTCCAACAAAATTTGTAATTATACACATATTCGGCAGTGTTGCCTGAACAGAACCTGTAGTTAAAGCTATACACCCATCAGTGGTAGTCAGGTCCTGGTGATTATGGAATACCCTTGTGGTTGATGTGGTTGTTGAAGCAACAGTGGAGCTTGTTGTATAGCTTGTATTGTTAAAACATACCTCAACTAAAAGGTTAGCACCACTGTATTGAAATGGAGTTTGTAAAGAAATATACTGCCAACCCGTACCTGAAACAATAAAATTACCGGAAAACACTTCCGTCCAGGCATTTGTAGAAAAACTGTTAATAGAGGTTAATGTTGTATTCTGCATTCTTATCTTAAATCCATTCATTACCTGGGGAACTGCAGAAAGTATATTATATCCCATAAGTAAAATGGAACAAGGAGCACCGCCTGTACCTATTTCATTTGCCAGGTAAAGCATATCGGTTTTCGAATCCATATAATATGTATAAAATGGATATTGAACAGGAATTACTCCGGAACCAATGCAGGTGGCAGGTAATCCTGAAGGATATACATATATAGTTGCTTTTACAGTATCATCATTTTTGTAAGTATCACTTGATAAAGCTGAAATTATTTTTATTGTAAAATTACCCGGGTCTGCAGGAATCCAGTTAAAGCTGACAGTATCAACTTCCCCCGCATTTAAGTTTAATGATGTTGTACTTAACTGTACACCGTTTATAACAAATTTCATTGGTACAGCCGGTTCATTTGAAGTACCAAGATTAGCTACTCTTGCCTTAATAACTCTTTGCTGGTCTGCAATAAATGTTGTGGGAAAATTTACAAATGGACCTACTGCAATATTATGTGCAGAAGAATTTACAGTTCCATCACCCCTTACACCAAGAGCTTTAAAGCTCCCGGAAAATTGAGACCATGACCCTGAGATGTAATTATACCCGACCCTAACAGGAGTAGTACCGCTTTCATCAACCCCAATATAGTGATTCGGCATTGTGTTTGGATCATAGCTGATACCAACATAATAGCTTCCATAGCTTAGCTGTGGAACACTTGAGAGAGCAGTGAAATCAAACCATGTTACCGCCGGCCATATTGGAACGTTTGCTGCAATCTTGTTTGGAAAATTTGCAATAAGGTTACCGGGACCGCCTGCCGGACCTGTTTCATCATAAAATACTATATCAAATGTCCAGCTAGCTGAACCGGCTGATGTTCTTGTAAGGGCCAGGCATACCTGGTTGAATGTGTACGGATAAGTCACAGGTGTTAACTTCATGACATATTTCCCAACTCCCATACCCGTATTAAACCCATATCCGTTTTCGAATGTGTTGTCATCATAAACAATACCGCCAATGCATTGAGCACCGATCAAACCCTCTGACCCTTTAATTAGCGAAGGTTGTATTACCGTAACCGGTGATTGATTACTAAAAGCTGAACGGCTTTCTGTTTGTGAGTATATAATTCCGGAAAAAAGGAATAGAAAGACAAAAGAAAGTAAAACAAGCTTTTTCATTTTAACCTCATTTAATATTTTTAAGAATAATTATTTGATTAATACCATTTTCTTTACATCTGTGAAATTATCGCATTCAAGCCTGTAATAATATACTCCACTTGAATAATTTGATGCATCCCATATTGTTTCATATTTTCCCGGTGATAATCTTTCATTTACAAGGATTGCTATTTCTTTGCCTAATGCATCATAAACAATGAGTTTTACATTACTGCTAACCGGCAATTGATAACTGATAATTGTTTCAGGATTGAATGGATTAGGATAATTCTGACCGAGTAAAAACTCTTTAGGTACGCCTGTCTGAATGTTTTTATTTACTCCAACAAATGGTGTTATAATAAAGCAAATATTAGGCAGCGTGCTCTGTTCTGAACCGGTTATAATATTAACACATCCATCGCCTGATGAAAGGTCCATATGATTGTGAAATACTCTGCCGGGAGAATTACTGCCCAGTATTACAGAGTTAGCAGTATAACTGCTGTTATTGAAACAAATCTCTACCAGCAGGTTACTACCTGTATAATAAAATGGATTCTGAAGGTTTACATATTGCCAATCTGTTCCCGGAACCGTATAATTCGCACTGAATACTTCAGACCATCCTGTTTGCGTAAATGAAGAAATAGATGATAGTGTTGTATTCTGCAGCTTTATTTTGAATCCGTTCATAACCTGAGGAGCAGCACTGTTTACATAAAAACCCATTTTGGAAATTATACCGGATTGTCCACCGGAGCCTATTTCTGCTGCTGTATAAAGCATATCGGTTTTGGAATCCATGTAATATGTATAAAACGGATATCCTATTGCAAATGATTCTGTTCCAATGCAATGTAAGTAAGTGCCGGGATAGACATATACTGTTGCTTTGACTGTATCATTAATCCTGTATTCATCAGCTGCAAGGACAGTAATTATTTTAATATTGAAGTACCCGGTATCCGGTGTTGTCCAGTTAAAACTAACTGAATCTATCTGCCCTGCCGTTAAATTTTTTGTTGTTGAATTCGCATATATATTATTAATATAAAACCTGACAGGTACCCCGGTTTCAGCAGATGTTCCTAAATTAGTTACTTTAGCTTTAATTGCATACTGCGTTGAATTTTTAAACACTGCAGGCAATCTAATAAACGGACCAGCTGAAATATCATGAGTATAATCTGGATTTGTTTGTGAGTAGATGGCTTCAGTAAATAAAATTGAGAATACTAAGAAAAAAAATATAAGTTTTTTCATTTCAAACCCCAATTTTTAAAAATTTTATAAATAGAGGAATGAGAGTATATTTTAATATGAGATATTTAGTAGTTTAAATCAATGATATATAATGTCTTATAGTAAATTAATGCAATAATTAAAATTTTGAAGCAGATGCAAAAAAGGCGGTATTAAATACACCGCCTTTCCTAATATCTATATGTTATATAACCTCAGTTATTTCACAAGACTCATCTTTTTAACTTCGTTAAAGCTTCCGCTTTCTATCCTGTAGAAATATATTCCTGATGATATACGTGAAGCATTCCATTCAATTTCATACTGCCCTGTTGTTAATTGTTTATTGAGCAATTCCGAAACCAATCTTCCGTTTATATCGTATATGGCTATCTTGACATTACCACTCTTCGGAATTTCAAATTTTACCGTGGTGGAAGGATTAAACGGATTTGGATAATTCTGATGAAGCTTGTATTCTTTAGCTGTATGCGATGTTATATTTTCAACTGATATAAGTGTTGAAAGGTCTATTTCAAACATCGAGCGGCCATGTGTACCTGCCACAAGTTTCTTTGTCGGCTGATGGTAATTTATATCGAACACTGCAGAATTTGGCAGTCCTGTTCCCAATACCTGCCAGCTTGCACCGGTATTTGTTGAATAAAACACACCAACATCACATCCGGCATATAATAATCCATCACGGTTATAATCAATAATAAATGAGTTAACAGGAACATTAGGCATGTTTGATGAAATATTAGTCCATACTGCACCGTAATTTGTTGTTCTGAAAATATGAGTATTATTTAAATCGAGATTATATCCGCTTAACGTTACATATGCAATAGCAGGGTTTCTTTTATCGCACACTACATCTGTTACATAACGCTGAGGAAGTGAACCTGTAATATCTGTCCAGCTTGCACCGGTGTTTGTGCTTACAGATACTTTCCAGTCATCGGTTCCAACATAAATAACGCGTAATGAATCAGCTTTAGGTGCAGTTGAAATACAGGTTATTGTTCCTAACCTTCCGTTACCGGGTCCGCGTGTTAAATCAGGACTAATTGCAGTCCAGTTGGTACCCCTGTTTGTTGTTTTGTGTAATTTATAACTTCCAAAATATAAGACTGAAGGGTTAAGTAAATCCATTGTATAAGGTGATGACCAGTTTGTTCTTGAAAGGTCTAATCCGTTCTGAATACCTACATAAGAATTTCCGCCGTTTGTGCTTCTGCCAATACCGCCATTTTGATATTCAGCATACATAACATTTGAGTTGCTGTAATCAACAAGGCAATAAAATCCATCACCGCCGTAAAACAATTCCCAGTCCATAGTCAGCCCTGTTTTTGTACCTACAGTTCCATTATCCTGTGTTCCGGTATATTTTCTTTGAGGCAGCAGGTAATCAATTGTAGAAGCATATGTCTGGCTTAAAGGCAGGTCATAGCTTTTCAGCCAGCTTGAACCGCCGTCAGAACTTGTAAAAAGACCGCCGTCATTACCGTTTACAAATTTATTCGTAGCCGCCGGGTTTATCCATAATGTATGCTGGTCAGGATGCTGCTGGTCAAAAGTACCTGAATATGAATTAGTAATATTTATCCAGCTTGTTCCGCCGTTAATTGTTTTGTATATATCAATATCTCCGCAGTATACAATATCAGGATTTACCGGGTCAACCTTTATTAAACCAAAATACCATCCGAAATTCGAAAATTCACCGGGCAGTATTCCATCAGGCATTTTTGTCCATGTGCCGCCTTTATTTGTTGAGCGGTAAAAACCTTCAAAAACATTGTCATGTGAATATGAAGACGGGTTATTGGTTTTTCTGTATAATGCATAAACAATGTTCGCATTAGACGGTGCAACAGCAAGACAAATTCTGCCGATATTTGCGGCAGGAACAGGCAATCCTGTTGTTAATCTAACCCAGTTAAGTCCTGCATTGGTTGATTTAAAAACACCGCTTGAAACACCGGCAGCATGCCTGAAGGAAGGCCCTCTTAACCTTTCAAACATTGCGGCATAAACTATGTTAAGGTCAGTATGGTCTACTATGACATCAATAGCACTCGTTGAATCATTCATGAAAAACACTTTTTGCCATGTAGCACCGGCATCAGTTGATTTGTAAACTCCCCTGTCCGGTCCTTTAGAATATAATCCACCTGCTGCAGCGGTATATATAAGATTGGAATTCATCGGATGAACAGTAATAGCTCCGATGTGGCGGGAGTTCTCAAGACCTGATAAAGCCCATGTTTCTCCTTTGTTAGTGGATTTAAGCAAGCCAAAACCAGCATATGAATCTGTACTTGTATTAGCTTCACCTGTTCCGCAATAAACTATATTGCTGTTATTAGGGTCCATAGCCATTGCACCTATTGAAAGACTTGCCCAGCTATCTGTTTTTGTAGTAAAATTTATTCCACCGTTTGTAGATTTTTAAACTCCACCAACAGCTCCGCCAATTAATATGATATCAGGGTTAGCAGGGTCAACTGCCATTGCTGTAATCCTTCCTCCGATATTATATGGTCCGCATGCTGTCCAGTTCAATACTTCTGCGGGATTATCTGAAGCCATCTTGTTTTTATATTCAACGGCTTCTAAATATTTATTATAAGGAATATCAGCATTAGGATAAGCCCTTTGTGTAAAAAACCATTCGCTTGGCTCATATTTTTTTTCTATATTCCTGTAATTTTTATTTATTACAGTTGTTTGTTCTTTTCCATTAAAGAAAAAGAGCGAAACAAAAAAAACTGCAGTGAGAATCGCTGCAGTTAAATACTTTTTTGTAAACATTTTTGGAAAATTATAATTTAAATTATTTTACTTTAATTCTTTCAACACCGTACACTTGTTTTGTGGACACACTCTGAACAAATATTGTTATGTAACATTCATCAGGATTCCATGTATTTTCAATTGTGAACGGTACATTCACAGTAGTAGTTTGTCCCTGAGCAAGGGTTACTGCCTGTCCATCAGAACCGGTAACCATATATCTCATAACATCATCAAATTCTTTTATACCGTTTGGTGCAGTTATATACTGTATGTTTGATTCGGATATTATTACGTGAAGCACATTATCAGTAGCAGCTAATGCCGATAACGGCAGCAAATAAGCTGATATTGTGCCTGTATCTGCCACCGGGTCGAAAGTTTTATCAATTCCAATACTAAGACTTACAGGCTGGCTAAGTTCCGAGTTGAACTTGGCTGTCCATTCTGAAGTACTGAATTGACCGCTTTCAGCACCATTAATTCTTCCCTGCGGATTAAAAAATATTTCATAATAGCTTATCCTCGCATTATTTTGAGTAACATTTGCCCTGTATAAAGAATCCTGGTTATAAGGATTAGTTGTATGAAAGCTTAAAATAATAATATTAGTATCATTTGTTGTAACTCCGCCAAGTGAATTAATTTGGTCAAGATACGCATGTGCAGGAATGCATGGAATACATCCTGAATTTGTAAAGAATTCAAATAATACTTTTTTCCCTACACTGGGAGGATTAAAAATCGGATTTTGTGGATTATCGTTACTTTCACATCCGTTTAAATATGTAAAAGATAAAGCAAGAACCACGAGTAATATTTTAATTTTTGTATTCTTCATATTAGTTAAAATTATTAATTACAGTTAAACGGAAGCCGTTAAAAGGATTAACATATCTGCAGATTCCGCTTGAGCATTTTAATCCGCCTCTTTCTGTTCCGTAAAATAAAGATATACTATTTGCTGAGCTGAACTTATAAGTTACTTCAGCACTTGCCCATTTCTTTTTACCTGATGCATCTTCTTCATCTGTTGAAAATTCAAAATTCCCGTTTACTATGATATCCGGTGAACGTGATATAGAAAGCGAGAAAAAGTGATTGGAAAATTTTCTTAAATCTTCATTTGCGTTAAATGTTCTGGCTGAATTATATACCCACTGCTGCTCTGCCATTAACTTAACACTATATACCTTTTTGAAGTCATGCATTATTTCCAGAGGTATAGTAACCGTTCTTATCTTATCGGATGCTGCCGGATTTTCAATGGCATATAATACCGATGATTGACGTGCAACAGCAATTTTTATCTTTGTATTTTTTTTATAATAATATTCAGCTTCAAGATATGCTTCCCAATATGGTGAGAATGCATCGTTTGTTGAAGGAATAAAGTTATCTGTTCTATCTACTCTTTCATACTTAACAAGAATTCCGGGATTGGAATCTACATAATCATAATGCCTGCTTGATAAAGACAGGTTGAGATTTAAAGATAGATTATCCTTCGGAGAATAAAATGCATCAACCTGGAAACCTACTTCATCGTTAAAATCAGTAATATGAGGATATCTTGTTAATAAAGTCCATGTATATTCCTTAACTCCTGTCGGAGGATTCTGAAACGGAAGTGTTTTAGTTGGGTTTGTTGCACTTCTCTCATTAGGAGTAGTTAAATTGAATCTGTAATTTTTGTAATCAATTGTTACACCTAAGCTGGGTCTTGTAAATGTCAATGATGCAAAAGCACCATCTCCGCGTGGTGTTAACGGCTGGGTAAATAATGTGTTTGGCAACGTTATTGTTTTCTTATTTGCATATGTTCCATATAAATCAATTGATTTATAGTTAAACCCTAACGTAGCTTCAAACAATTCCGCTTTTATATCTGTTGAAATTGTACCGGATGGTATATTTCCGGTCGCGGTTAAATAAGAACCGCCGATTGTAAATAAACGCAATGGCGAAAAGCTGAAATTACCTGAACGTATAGTATATTTTTCAACTCTCCCGGGATTAAGATAATCATTATATTCTAGGTCACCGCCCATTATGGTCCCATTAAACTGGACTTTGTTCCAGTTTCTTTTAAAGTTTAGTCTTAAACCGTCAAGCTGAGTATTAAAACCCAGTCCCCTGTTTTCAAATGCATTTAACACTAAGCCTCTTTCATAGAGGTCATAAAAATTTCCTGCCCTTACGGTAAAATCTTCTTTTTTATATTCAATAAATCTTCTTGAAATTCCTTTAACGCTTGTCCCAAATTCTATTGGTGCATCATATTCATATCTTACACCAAACAGAAAATCATTGACAAACAGCCTGACATCACCAAGCTCTTCGAAATACTCTTTTGTATTTGAAGTAGTAATGGTATTTTCTTTTCCGTTTCCATAACGCAGCAAGTTTGAAGCGGAAACTTTTACGTTTAATTTTAATTGTGAATATGTAATACCTGAAAATACGAATGCTGCCAGTAGAAACAGGTATAATGCTCTTTTAATCATGGCAAGATTATTTTAGAAATATTATTTGGATTCTTTTATTACTTTTATAATGTCTTCTTCAAGCTTTGATTCATCACCGGCAATAAATCCCGAGTATGTTTTAACAACTTCACCTTTTTTGTTAAGTAAAATTGAAAACGGCAGGTTCTGCCCCCCATATGTTTCAAATACTTTTTTATCGGTATCTAACAGAACTGTGAACTTGTAGTTTTTTGATTCTATATATGATTTAACTTTACCTACGCTTTTTGTATCATCATTGTTAACTGCAGCGTAAACAAATCCTGAATCCTGGTATATTTTATATATCTCACTTAGATTTTTCATTTCTTCTTTGCAGGGAATACACCATAAAGCCCAGAAGCTTAACATAACAGGACCTTTTTCGAGCAATTGTGTCAGCTTAACTGAATTTCCATCAAGGTCGTTAAGGTCAAAATCATATACCTGCGAATTTGTAAATTTAGCAGAAAAGAAAAATACTGCTATTAGTATTATTGATAATTTTTTCATTGTATTAAAAAAATATTAGAGAATATTGTTATTTTAAAAATTTAACTTTACAGCACACACTCATTACGATCTGAAAATTGCAATCAATAAAGCAGTTATTACTATATTTGCAAGAGCAAGAGGAAGCATTACCTTCCATCCCAGATTCATCAACTGGTCATATCTAAATCTTGGAATTGACCATCTTACCCATATAAAGAATACAATCATAGCAACAACTTTAATTACAAATGTGAAAACCTGTAATAAACTGACAACAAGCGGCGGTAAACCAAATGTTTGTAAATATGGGAACTGCCACCCGCCAAGGAATAATGTAACAATCACAGTTGAAGAAACAATCATGTTCGCATATTCAGCAAGAAAGAACAAAGCAAACTTCATGCTTGAATACTCTGTATGATAGCCGCCAACAAGCTCAGGTTCCGCTTCAGGCAGATCAAACGGAGCACGGTTTGTTTCCGCAAATGCCGCTACAAGAAACGTAATAAAACCAATCGGCTGAAGAATAATATTCCATTTCCATCCAAACTGATGCAAAACGATATCCTGTAAGCTTAAGGAGCCTGTCATAAGTATTACTCCCACAACAGAGAGCCCCATAGAAAGCTCATAGCTTATCATCTGTGCACTTGAACGCAATCCGCCAAAAAGTGAATATTTATTATTTGAAGACCATCCGCTGAGAGTTATACCATAAACCCCAAGAGATGTCAATGCAAGTATGTAAAGTATTCCAATATTTACATCAGCAATTTGTAATCTTATATCCCTGCTAAAAAGATGTATAGAGTCTCCGAAAGGTACAACTGCAATAGTACATAATGCTACAAAAATTGAAATCATTGGAGCAAGTGTGTGTATTGGTTTAGTTGCCTTAGCCGGAACAATATCTTCTTTAAGCAAAAGCTTTAACACATCAGCAATTGGCTGAAGAAGTCCTGCCGGTCCAACCCTGTTAGGTCCGATTCTGTTTTGAATTAAAGCAGAAATTCGTCTTTCAGCATAAACGGAGTAAGCAACACCCGTAAGTATAACTATAATTACAAGTGTTATTTTAATTGTAGAAGTAATTATTAATTCGGTAATCAAGAATTAACCTTCCGATAATTTATTTTTCAAAAAATTAATTTTTTCTACTGGTGTTGGGTCAATTTTATTTAATATAGCGAGATAAAAGCTAACCCAATCACCCAAATAAACTAGGTCAAAAATTCTTTCAAGCTTTGTCTCTCCCTCCCCGTCAAGCTCTATTAAAAGAGCCGATAAAGGAGCAATAATATCAAGTGTGATATCCATGCGTTTAAGGATTTGCGGCTGGTCGTCTTTATCTCTGAAAGCAAGTATTGCAAAATATTTTAAAAGCGATGGATTTTCCTGCCATCCAACTATCTCGTTATGATTCATTTCCGGAAGATAGTTGCCAAAAGCAACGGTTTTTGAATTCTCATTTAACTGTCCGCGCCACCTTAAGTTTACAATATCTAATAAATCCGTTGAAGAATAAAGGATAGGAATTTTCCCCTGTAAATACATTGCAATTTTAAATGCATTATTTAAATTCTCATCCGGTATTTTGTATATATTACAGCGGTTTTTAACCCTGTTAATAATGGCTGAAATATCTTTGCTTTTATCTTCTATAAAGCCAAGCTTTGTCATTAAGATAAGCAGGGGAAAGAATGAATATGCAAGTGCTGCACGCGGCTGGTATCCTTTTGGTGTTTTTATTAATAAAATACCGTCGCTTTCTGCTAATACGGAAACATTGCCTCCCGATGAAATACAAACCATCTTACATTTTCTTTTCTTTGCTTCATCATATGCTGCTAATGATTCTTCAGTATTACCCGAGTAACTTGAAATTATTACAAGTGAATTTTCATCAGCGAAAGCCGGCAGTGTATAGTTCCTGTTTACATAAACCGGTATTTTTATTTCATACCATAAACAGCTCCTCAACAGGTCTCCTCCAATTGCCGAGCCGCCTAAACCTGATATTATAATATTCCTGACATTCTTCAGGTTGTCTGTCACCTGTATACTGTTCCCTATCAATTGTGCTTCCTGCACCTGGCTGCTGAAGTTTGATATTACATCAAACATTCCGGAATTATCATATTGTTCTATTTCTTTTTGTGTCATCATAATTCTTTAATGATATAAATAAATTAATTATTTTTAATATATCTTTTTTATAATCTTATTATAGGAACGTTCAAGTAACTCCTTCACCTCAGAGACACTGTTCATTGTAAGAGCTTTTGCAGCAACCTTCTTTGCCTCATCATATTTAAGTAATGTGATAAGACGTTTTGTTCTTAAAAAAGATGTTGTTTCCACACTCAGCTCATTTACTCCCATTCCAATTAACAGCAAGCTTGAAAGGGGGTCTCCGGCCATTTCACCGCAAACATTCAGACCAATTTTATTTCTTTCGGCACTTTTTATGATTATATCAATTGCTCTCAGTACTGCAGGGTCAAGCCATTGATACAATTCTGAAACAAAAGAACTGTCCCTATCGGCAGCCAGTATATACTGGGTTAGGTCATTTGTTCCGATACTGAAAAAATCAACTTCCCTGGCAAATAAATCAGGCATAAAAACTACTGATGGAACCTCGACCATAATTCCAAGCTCGATATTCTGATTGAACGGAATATTCTTTTCTCTCAGCTCATGTTTCATTTCATCAACATAAACCTTAATTTTCCTGACTTCATCAATAGTTGTAATCATCGGAAACATAATTTTAATATTCCCAAAGTTTGAAGCCCTGAGCAATGCCCTTAACTGAGCCCTGAAAATATCCGGCTTATCCAGGCATATTCTTATACCTCGCCAACCCAGAAAAGGATTCGCTTCTTTCTGAGATTCCGGTAATATTTTATCCCCGCCAATATCAAAAGTCCTGATTATTGCATCTTCGGGGTATAAACGGTCTGCTATTAATCTGTATTGTTTATATTGTTCTTCTTCTGTGGGAAATTCTCCGGATTCAAGAAACATATGTTCGGTACGGTACAGCCCCACACCGCACCCTGCATGCGTTAATATGTAGTCTATTTCTTTGTTAAATTCAAGATTTACAGTAAGCTTTATATCTTTGCCGTCTTTGGTTCTCGAAGGTACTTTTTCGACTTCACTTAGAGTTTTTTCGTATTCTTCGTATTTTAATATAAGATTTTTATATTTAGTAACGGTACGGCCTGAAGGGTTTTTTATTACCAGGCCTTTGTAACCGTCAATTATTATATAATCATCCTGGGAGATATGAATTGATATATCATTCATTCCAACAACAGCAGGCACATTAAGTGAACGTGCAATAATTGCTACGTGGGAATTTGTTCCCCCAATATCTGTGGCAAAACCGAGTAAGTTTCTGTTGCTAAATAGAATTGTATCTGCAGGCGTGAGGTTTCTGGCAATAACAATTGAGTTTTCATCTATCTTGGAAAATAATTTCTTCTTTATCATATTGCGGAGAACCCTGTGTTTTACATCTTCAATATCCGCAACTCTTTCTCTTATATAATCGTCATTTGAAAGCAATAGCTGCTGTTCAATATATTTTATTTCAGCGTCAAAAACTACATAAGCAGATTTTTTTTCCTGCGATATTCTTTTTCTGACTTGTGTGTGCAGCACATCATCATCAAGAAATTGAAGGTGGGCTTCAAATATTAAAAGGCTTTTTTCATCCAGCTTTTCTTTTGCAAGCTTGTATATTTTATGAAGCTCTTTTTTTGATTGTTCAATTGCCTGTTCGTAATCTATTATTTCTTTTTCAATATCTATATCACCATCTGTTGGTATATAAGCAGGTGACTCTGATTTGTATACAAAAGGTTTCCCTATCGAAATTCCTTTCGATGCCGGTAAACCTTTATATATTTCTTCTTTAATTGTAATCGTCATGTTATTTAGCATTCACACTTTCGATGGAATGTTTATCACAACTCTCCAAAACCTTCTTCGAAAAATTTTGTTATTTCAGCCGCGGCTTTTGATTCATCCGGACCATCAAAAGTTAACGTTACAGTTGAACCATATTCAGCTGCTAAAGACATTACGCCAATTATACTTTTCCCGTTAATCTGGAATCCGTCCTTTATTATATAGAAATCTGCTTTAAATCTTGAAGCAATTTTCACGAGTAATGAAGCAGGCCTTGTATGCATTCCTGCTTTATTCATAATTTCTACTTCCTTTTTTATCAATAGTTTCTGTTCAATAAAGTATTAGAAAAATAGTTCAGTTTACTTTTCCCTTCAGTACTGTCAATCATAGCAAGACAATCATTTGCTTTTTCAGTGAAATATTCGACATCTTTCTTGGCGTAATCTTCAACTTTTAATCTTCTGTATATATTAATAACTTCTTTTATTTTCCCGGCAGCTTTATCATCTGAATTATAAATATCTTTCAGAATCTCTCTTTCACCGTCATTGGAAAGCTCCAATGCTTTCAGATATAAATATGTTTTTTTCTTTTCAAGTATATCGCCGCCTATCTTTTTGCCAAACTTCTCTTCATTTGCAATAACATCAAGCAAATCATCCTGTATCTGGAACGCTAATCCTAAATTTTCTGCATACCCGCTAATTGCAAGCAAGTCTTTCTCATTTGCATTAGCAATAATACATCCCATCATAGCAGCAATACGCAGCAGCTCAGCCGTTTTTTTCCTTATCATATTCATATAATCTTCGAGAGTTACATCTGTTGAAGTTTCATATTCCTTATCCAGTGCCTGTCCTTCGCATACTTCTATTACACCATCAGTAAATGCTTTTACAACTTCATCAAGCCGCCCGGTTCTGGTATTTAACAATGACCGGTATGATAAGCCGATAAGTTCATCGCCAACAAGTATTGCAGTATTAATATCCCACTTTTTGTGAATAGTAACTTTATTTCTCCTGGTATCGGCATTATCCATAATATCATCATGAACAAGGGTAAAGTTATGCAATATTTCAACTGCTATTGCAGCATTTAATGCATCATCAACCGTACCGCCAAAAGTTTCACAGCAAATTAACAATATTAAAGGACGTATTCTTTTCCCGCTGCCATCCATTATATAATTTAACGGAATAAATAATGTATGCGGGTATTGTTTTTCGGAAAAATATGACCTTTTTGTTTGTGTCTGTAAATAATGAGAAAGAGCTGTATCAATCTTAGCCCTGTATTCATCAAAAAGTGCTTTGTAGTCAGTCAATTATATTTTATAAAGTTGATGTTCCTGATTTAAATTTATGTTTCAGAAAATCCTCATCGTTCTTCCAGTTTTTCCTTACTTTAACAAATAACTCAAGGAAAACACTCTTACCGAGAAAATCTTCTATCTTTTTCCTTGCATGCTCACCCAAACGCTTTATCTTGGAACCTTTGCTGCCAATTATTATTTTCTTCTGCGAATCTTTTTCAACAATTAAGCTTGCTCTGATAAAATCTTTTCCGCGTTCACGTTCCTTATAATCATCTATATCTACAAATACCGAAAAAGGGATTTCTTCGCTGTACATCATTAGCACTGTTTCTCTGATCAATTCTGCAACAAAGAATCTTTCCGGCTGTGATGCAATTATTTCTTCATCATAATAAAATTCGTGTTCCGGTAAATATTTTTTTATAAGTTCTACAAGCTCTGCTACATTAAAGTTTTTATATGCTGATAAAGGTATAATTTCATCAAATTTGAAATTTGTTGATATATCACTTATGATATGTAATACAACTTCATTAGTAATAAGGTCTATTTTATTTATAACACAAAACAGCTTATGGTTTTCTAATTGTGTTTTATAAGTATCGAATACCTCCTGTAAATAATCCCTTGAATAACTTGCTCCATCAACCACAAGAATTACAACATCTGCCTCAATAAATGAGCTTTCAATCTCCTTTTTCATATAAACCTGGAGCTTATATTTAGGGTCGAGGATTCCCGGAGTATCCGCAAAGACTATCTGTACATCATCTTTAGTATAAATACCAAATATTTTATTACGCGTTGTTTGCGGTTTTGGCGTAACAATAGAGAGCGATTGCCCCAGCATCGAGTTTACAAGGGTTGACTTCCCTGCGTTTGGTTTGCCAATTATAGCTGTGAATCCTGCTTTTTTATTCATTTTCATGTAAAATTACGCATTTTATATGGTAAATTCAATTAATAACAAGTTTTTAAAATTAATGATTTAATAATTTTTTGGATGTAATTATTATAACAAATTTTTTTATAAAATATGAATTATTTAATTGTTGAATTTATATATTGATATATACAAAGAGATAGGTATTTTTGTAATGATATATTTGAATTTTTATATAATAATATAAGTTATCAAATAAACAATAATTTTTATGGACTTAGAAATAACTGAAATACATAATCTTCCCCAGGATGAACTTAAACATAGAATTGAAAGCAAATTAAAACATTACCAGGATAGTTATTCCATGTACATAAGCAATTATTCTTCAGAGTGGGAAGGCAACACAGGATATTATACATTTTTTGTACTTGGTACAAAAATGAATGCTGTAATCGATATAAAACCGGATAAAGTTGTTATAGAATCTAAACTGCCTTTAATTGCGATAATGCATAAAAGAAAAATAGAAGAATTGCTTAGAAATAATATAAAAGAGATTATAAGGGGGAGCTGAAATTCATATACGTATGACAAATGTCTAATTACAAATCAGTGCTGTCCCGTTTAAAATTGTTAAAGGTTCATAAGTATTAAATAAATATAATTCTTACACGTTCTTTTCATAAAATCGATTTGAATTTTGCTTGCTGATTTTTAGTTTTATTTTGGA
>Ga0105092_10000465_pt1 | contig 21007 bp, 21 predicted proteins | sample PPLLak2March2015_FD_87021 | JGI IMG/M metagenome (GOLD analysis project Ga0105092, IMG submission 87021) | Freshwater sediment microbial communities from Prairie Pothole Lake near Jamestown, North Dakota, USA - PPLs Lake P7 Core (1) Depth... | ecosystem: Environmental > Aquatic > Freshwater >... | reverse complement strand
CGCCGGATTACCGATCGCTGGTCGTGGCGTTCAACGAACAGGTGCCGACCGGGGTTACGATCAAGCCCGAAAACGAATTTCTCAATCGGGCGCTGCGCGGCTTGGAAGTGACGCGAACCCAGGCTTTTGGAGAAGGCGACATCATCCGTGGCGGGGTTCCCATCTACAGCGCCGACAAGCGCGTGCTCGGAGTGGTGGTGGTCGACTATTACGTGCCTAAGAGCATTACCAAGAGAGCCTTGCAGATTTCGCGGTCCTACGAGGAATACAAACAGCTGATGTTTCTCAAGGCGCCGCTCAAGAATAGCTATATCTTGACCCTACTGCTGATCACGCTGGTGATTATCTTTGCGGCTACCTGGTGCGGGCTCTATCTGGCCAAGGGCATTACGGTGCCGATCCAAAAGCTCGCTGAAGGAACCCATGAAGTCGCCCATGGAAACTGGGACTATCAAATCGAGTCGGGGAAAGACGATGAGATCGGCACACTCGTGGAATCGTTCAACCAAATGACGCGTGATCTGAAGCAGATCAATTTGGAATTGGAGCAAAGAAAGCGGTTCGTCGAGACCCTGCTGGCGAATATTACGGCCGGCGTGATTGCCGTGGACCCCGCGGGAACCATTACGACGTGGAACAAGGCCGCCGAGGAAATGCTAGGGGTCAGCGCCGCCGGCGTGTTGGGAAAAAACCAGCAGGAGCTCTTTCGAGCGGGGCAACTCCAAGAGATGCGGGATATCCTGGAAAACGTGAAGGACCGGGAGAGCGTGGAGCGGCAAATCAAGATCTCTCTGCCCGATCAACTTCTGACCGTGGTCGTGACGGCGGCAACGCTGCGGGATGATGACGGAAAGACGCTGGGTGTCATGATCTTTATAGAAGACATTACGCAGATTCAAAAAGTCCAGCGTATGGAAGCCTGGCGGGAAGTCGCGCGGCGCATCGCTCATGAGATCAAGAATCCGCTGACGCCGATCCAATTGTCCGCCGAGCGGTTGCGGAAACGCTATGCCAAGGCGCTTGAGGGGAATGGCGCGATTCTCGACAAATGCACCTCGACCATTATCCAGCAAGTAGGCGAGCTAAAAAATCTAGTCAACGAGTTTTCTCATTTCGCGCGGTTGCCTTCGGCCCATTTGACCACTAACGATCTCAATGAGATTGTTCAGGAGGCGCTCTTTCTTTTTAAGGAAGGCCACAACCATATTCATTTTCTGTTTGACAACGGAGAGATCCCACCGCTGGAGTTGGACCGGGAGCAAATTAAACGGGTAGTGATGAACTTACTCGACAATGCGGTGGCGGCGGTGGCGGATCACGGCGAAATTAAAATCGCTACCCGTTATGACCCCTCTCGAGGGGTCGTCTATCTGGAGGTGGCGGACGACGGTTGTGGGGTGGCGCCGGAGGTGAGAGCGAGAATTTATGAGCCTTACTTTTCCACCAAGAAGAACGGCACCGGCTTGGGGCTCACCATCGTCAGCCAGATCATCGAAGATCATCGGGGCTACATCCGTGTTCGCCCCAACGAACCTAGGGGGGCCAAGTTTATTATCGAGTTTCCGGCGCGAACGGAGAATCGACTTGTGGAGAGCGAGAAGAAAGCGGTCCACTCCTAGGGGAGCTCGGAGGCGCGGTGAAAGAACGGAAAGCACAGAAAACCATATTGATCGTTGACGACGAAGACAAGGTACGCGAATCAGTCCGCGAAGTGCTCGGCGATGAGGGATATCGCGTTGTTGATACGGGTGATGCCACTCATGTGCTGGAATTGATCGAGCAGGAAAAACCCGGTCTTGTGCTGCTGGATATTTGGATGCCGCAGATGGATGGCATTGGTCTGCTCAAGCAGATCAAAAGCCAAGCGCCGGATCTCAACGTGGTGATGATTTCGGGCCATGGCAATATTCATACCGCGGTAACGGCGACTAAATTTGGAGCGTTTGATTTTATCGAGAAGCCGCTATCTTTGGATGCTCTGTTGTTAACCGTGCAGCGGGCGCTGGGTGATCTCGCCCGAAACCAGGCCAAAGAAGGCAACGGCAACGGAGCCAGGAAATCTCGAGCGAGGAAGCGTTCCGCAACCCTCGGAAGACAAGGAACGACGGGCCAATCCACTATCAAACAGCGGACCCTAAAGAAAAGTATCGTAACATCGGGACAAGGTCTTCATTCGGGAATGAAGACCGGTCTCATTTTGCATCCGCTCCCGTCTAACAGTGGAATCCTCTTTACCGGCATTTCCGGCGATGTGCAAGTACCCGCCCACCTGGACTATGTTGGCTCGACGGGGTACGCCACGTCGTTGCGCGCCGAAGGGTTCGCGGTGGGTACCGTCGAGCATCTCTTAGCCGCGCTGCATAGTTACAGAATCACCAATCTGCTGGTCAAAGTCCAAGGAGAGATCCCGATTCTGGACGGCTCCGCTCTCGAGTTTTGCCATATGATCGAGGAGGCTGGGATTCAGGAGGAATCAGAGGACTGGTCCGAGATCGTCGTCGACCGGACCTATCGAGTCGGTAATCACCAGGGTGAATCGATCATCCTCGAGCCCGCGGCGGGTTTTTCGGTGCGTTATGTTTTGAATTACCCCAAGCCTGTAGGTACTCAAGAGCACACTTACACTTACCAAAGTCCCGGCGGGTTTAAGGAAGAGATCGCGCCGGCCCGGACTTTTGGCTTTCTCCGGGACATCGAACAACTGCAACAAGCGGGCTTGGTCAACGGCGGCAAGCTTAACAATTGCATCCTTATCGATGACGAGAAAATCATCAATACCGATCTGCGGTTCCCCAATGAGCTCGCGCGGCACAAGGTTCTGGATATTATCGGCGACTTCTACTTACTTGGAAAACCGATCCGCGGGGCGATCACCGCGCGTATGACGGGTCACTCGGACAATATCGCGCTGTTGCGCGAGTTGCGCAGCGGAATGGGCCTTTAGCGAAGATCGGCGCACAGACTCGGTATGGACTCCTCGGGTACGTTTCCGCGCCTATTTACGGTGAACGAAGCCAATGCTTTGCTGCCCACGGTGCGTCCATTGATTGAAGGAATCCTGGAAAATATTCGGCGACTCAAGATCAAAAGCGAAACCGTCATTCGCCAACAGCAGCTCGATCCAGCGGCAACGGACCTGATGGACCGGCTCCAACAGGACGCCGAAATTGCTCAGCTCGTGAACGAAGTCAAAAGCGGGGTGGAACAGATCCACCATCACGGTTGCATCTGCAAAGGTGTGGAGCAAGGGCTCATTGACTTTCCCTGCATGCTGGGAGCGGAAGTCGTGTTTCTTTGCTGGCAGCTCGGTGAACCGACGGTCGGCCACTGGCACCGGGTGGAGGATGGTTTTGCCGGGCGCCGGCCTCTGCTCGATGGCGGCAAAGCCAAAACCGATGAAAAGACCTCTTATCATTGACTCATGCTTGAACCCGGTATCGACGACGTTTCCTCGTTCCTTGCGGCTCTATCCTCGTTAATAGGTTTCTAGCGCGGAGCTTTGTGATCGCGCAAAACCCAAACGCGCTCTCGCTGGAGATCAAAGCTGAAGCTCAGCAACTGGGTTTTGAGCTTGTTGGCTTCTCCCCGGTAAAGCTTCCGCCTCACGAGCAGTCGTTCGCAGAGTGGTTGCGCCGGGGCTTCTCGGGAGAGATGGAATATATGAAACGGACCGAGGAGCTGCGCTGCGATCCCCATCGGCTGGTACCCTGGGCGGTGTCCATTGTTTCGGTCGGAATGAACTATCAAACCCGTTTTCCCCGCCCGGCAGCCGTACAGGGTTCGAAAGGCTGGATTTCCCGTTACGCATGGGGAGAGGATTACCATCAAATAATGCAAAATAAGCTCGAGTCTCTGCTCGAAATCATTCGACGCATGTGTAACGGAGCCGTGGAAGGAAAAGTATTTGTCGATTCGGGTCCGGTACTGGAGCGGGAATTTGCCGGGATCGCAGGGATCGGTTGGATCGGCAAGAATACTCATCTCATTTCCCCTCAGAGGGGCTCGTGGTTTTTTCTGGGAGAGCTTTTCGTTAGCTTACCGCTCGTCTATGATCGGCCGATCCGCGATCGATGTGGAAAGTGCGATCTGTGCCTCAAAGCATGTCCCACGGGGGCGTTCGTGGGACCCTACGTGTTGGATGCGCGCCGTTGCATCTCGTATTTGACGATTGAGCTTAAAGGTTTCATTCCCCGCCATCTTCGTCCGCTCATCGGGAATCATATCTTCGGCTGTGATATCTGCCAGGAGATCTGTCCGTATAACGTGAGCGCTCGGCCAACATCCGAAGAGGCCTATGCGCCGCGAGAAGGCCTTTATGCCCCTGACTTGATTCCCTTCCTGTCGCTCGACGAGGCGGAGTTTCGCAATACTTTCCGTGGCAGCCCTATCCTGCGCGCCAAGCGAAAAGGCTTCCTACGCAATGTTGCGGTGGCGCTCGGCAATAGCAAAAGCCGTGAGGCGGTGCCGGCGTTGATCCGGGCGTTGGATGACGACGAAGCCCTCGTGCGGGGTCACGTCGCTTGGGCCTTGGGTCAGATCGGTTTGAACGATGGAATCCAGGCATTGGAAAAAAGATTGCGCCTGGAGAACGATGCGACGGTCAGGATGGAAATCGAAGACGCCATCCGAGCAGCAGCGAAATCGCCCGAGATGGAACCCAAGGCGCAAAGCCTCGCATGACAAACTCATAAGGGCTCGGGTAGTTTTTGCGATTGCACCGTGAGCAAGACTCCGGCGAAGCGTTTGGCCCAGGCACTGGGAATTCTGGCAATTCGTCTATCGGCGCCGATACAGGCATGTTTCGTTGAGCCCACCGCCAAGAGTGAATTGTCGATTTCCTTAAGAATAGTGTAGCTGAAGTTCAACGATGCTTTTCTGATTGCAGTCAATTGAGTCTGAATCGAAATCACATCGTCATAACGGGCTGAATTGAGATAGCGACAGGACACTTCGGTAACTGGAAAATGAAATCCCTGCTCCTCGATGCTTTGATAAGGAAGACCGAGTTGGCGGAGAAGTTCCGACCGGCCCCTTTCGAACCACCGTAGATAGTTCGCGTAATAAACCACGCCCATCTGGTCCGTGTCCCCATAAATAACGCGATAGGAGGTAACGTTCTTCATGCCCGCGATCCCATCATTAGACCCTACTCCTAATTCTTTTTTGTTGCTTTCTCAACGTCGCCGCGACCTGTACCTTGACAAGCCAAAGGGATGTGTGGTTTAAAAATTGTCGAAATTGCACTCACACTTCTGCCTAAGCTTTACTATTCCAACGCCTATTTCCGGAAGTCACAAGGAGGACGAAGCATGAAGGGTCCAGCCAACACCATGATCGGGTCGATGACCGCATTTCTGCTCGCGGTTTGGGTTGCGGCTTGCACGTCCGTCCAGGAACAGCCCAAGCCGGCGGCACCTGCGGTCGCTCAACAACCAGCGCCGGCAAAAAAAGAAGAACCGAGAAAACCGGAGGCCGCTAAAACGGAGACAAAAGCGGCCAAGAAAGCGGTCGAGGTGGAAGGTGTGATCAGCAGCGTCGGGCAGCGAACCATCACTTTTCAGCTTGAACGAAAAGGCAAAGTCCGCGAAGAAGTCGTGGGGGTTGACGACAAGACCAACATCGAAAAGGGCGGGAGCAAAGTCAAATTAAGGGATTTGCAGGAGACAGACAAAGCTTTAATTAATTACGAGCCGGATGCTTACACACCGGCATTGGGGATCAAAGTGATCGGCCAAGGTGAGATCAAAAAAGTCGGCGGCGACGACTAAGTGCGGTAGCGATCCGATCGGTCACCGGCGATTATATCCAGGTCAAGCGACTGCTCGTCTCTGAGAATTCTAAAAGAGATCCGCTCTCCCGGCCGCTTTTTCCACATCTCTTGGTAAAGCTCCGGTCGAGAACGGATCTCTTTCTTTTCCACCCCGATGATAATATCGCCTTCTTTCAGGCCGTACCTTTCGGCGGGCCCGCCCGCCACTATACCTCCCACGACCACGTGGCCGGCCAAAGGTTGCGGATAAAATCCTAGCCAAGGTCTTCGGGGCCGGCTGCGGACCAGCCCGTACTGCTTAAGTTCCTGGGCATGCCGCAGATAGTAATCGATCGGGATTGCCAGGGAGAATTTGCCGATCTCGGTCAAATTGAGCGAGACGACGCCTATCAATTCGCCCTTAAAGTTGGCCAGGGTGCCACCGCCAAAGCCCGGATTGGGTGCCGTAAGACGAATCGTCTTTTCCAGCATGTATTCCCAATGACCATCGTAGGCATCTGTGCAACTGACATAACCGCCGCTGACTCGACGACTGTTTTGTCCGCTGCTGGCGATGATGACGGCGGGCTGGCCCAAGGCCACGGAATCCAACGGCGCTGGTTTTACGAACGGCAGCCCGCGTGCGGGGATCTTCACTAGCGCCAGCCCGGTCTCTTGGTCCTGAGCCGCCAATGCCCCGGGATATTGCTCGCCGTCCGGCAATGTTACCGTAATAGACGCTGCACCCACGGTTACATAGTGGACAGTCAGAACGTAGCCATCCGGATCAACAATGGTCCCCGAACCACCCCGCTCCGAGCCCAGGGTACGGGCCGATGGGTGATGCTCGGGAATGGTAACTTGAATGTCCGCGGTCGCGGGTAAAAGCGAATGGATCAAACCAATATGGCCGTTCAAAGCGGTACTCCTTCGGCGCTCCGGACGCTCGATGCTTTTGGTTCTGGGATTCGGTCTTTCGGATGGAACCGCCCCTGCCAGCTGTCCCGTCGCTCTAGCTCTTCGCAGATTGCATTATGGACTGCCATCTTGTTGATGGACCACTCCGGGGCAACCGTGATTGCCCGATAGGTTTCCCCCGTCAAACGGTGCACGACCATGGCCGGATCTAGAAGCTCGAGGAAGTCAACCACTAGGGCTACATATTCAGTTTGGCTGCAAAGCATCAAGCTACCGGCCGCGTAAAGTTTCTCCAGCCCGGTATTCTTGATCACATGGAGATTATGAAGTTTGATACCGTTGATTTGCAGCCGATTCAATAACAACGGTGTATCGAGGATTTCGGCGCGGCTTTCTCCGGGAAAACCGAGGATCAAATGGGTGCACAGCCGCAACTCCCGCTGTTTGCAGCGCTCAACCGTTTCAACGAATTCCCTTAGCCCATGGCCGCGGTTAACCCATCGCAGGGTTCGATCTTGCATCGATTCGAGACCCAGCTCTAACCAGAGATTGGTATGATGAGAAAGATCGGCCAGGAGACTAAGAGCGTCATCGGGCAGGCAATCCGGCCGCGTGGCGATGGACAGACCCACCACTCCCGGAAAATCCAGGGCTTCGCGGTAAAGCTTTTCGAGCTTGGAAACCGCGCCATAGGTATTGGTGTAACTTTGAAAATAGGCGATGAATTTTTCCGCGCGATGACGTCGTTGAATCGCCGCTGCTCCGCGTTCGAGTTGTTCCGTTACCGAACTGCGAGGCTGATAATTTTGCGGCGTGTGACTGGCATTGTTGCAGTAAATGCATCCTCCCACGGCTACCGTTCCGTCCCGATTCGGGCAGGTAAAATCTAACCTCAGGCCGATTTTGTAAACCCGCGCAGTAAAGGTATCTTTCAACCAGCGGTTATACGAGTTGTAACGCTTGCCATGCCAGCGCTCGAGTAGTGTGCGGGGAAAATTCATGACGTGAACAAAAATGGGTTAACAAAAAGCCGGCCAATACTCAAGGGAATGACTATCCCGGGCGCAGTTGAAAAGATCGCCCGGTCGGGCGCCCAGGAGCCCCGCAAGCTTGAGCTCAAGTCTTGGAAGTGCTCAATAAATCACGCGCTTTTTGGGTCTTTTGGCCACCTTCGGCTTGACAATGAAGCGCAATCAACTATATTCATATTCTACCAGGCACACTTGGCTTGTTCGCCGATGAAAATTCCCGTCGACGAGATTACCGAATCCGCTAGAGAGACTAACTTTTCCGAGCGCATAGGCGAGTTAAATGAGCTCTATCGACAGGGCCAATTCCGGGATTTTGAGTTTCCGCCGTTTCTGGACGTCCATTTGGTCTACTATCGATCGGGGCGCGAAATCTTCTTCAGAGGTTCGTTCGACGGGATCCTTGAAGGTCGTTGCAGCCGTTGTTTGAGGAGTTACTCGTTTCCGTTAAAAAAGGATTTTGACTTTGTGCTCAGCCCAGATCCGTCTAAATCAGGTCGTAAAGTTGAAGAGTTGAAGAGGGAGGATCTGGGGTTGAGCTATTATTCCTCAGACGAAATCAACCTCGCGCCTCTGATAAGAGAACAGGTGCTGTTGGCTCTCCCGACTCGGCCGCTCTGTAAAGAAAATTGCCGCGGGCTTTGCGGCGGCTGCGGGGCCAATCTCAATGACGAGCCGTGCGCCTGCGTGACCTCCACCGCTGATCCGCGGATGGCGATTTTTCGAACGCTAAAAGTCGGTCGTTAATTTACCTCAACGCCAAATAATGAAACATGTCCGTCGCCGCGCGACGGGGAAGGATAGGACTAGAGAAATGCCAGTGCCGAAGAGAAGAACTTCAAAAAGAGTCAAGAACCAGAGGCGATCTCACGATGCGCTCATCCCTCGACAATGGAGCACTTGTCCGAAGTGCGGCGAAACGGTTCTGCCGCATCACGCCTGCGCCAGCTGCGGTTTCTACCGGGGCCGAACTGTGATAAAGACCAACGAAAGCTAACCCGCCTTTTCTACCCTATGCTGAAAGTTGCCGTTGACGCGATGGGCGGAGACCACGCGCCCCAGGTTGTCGTAGAGGGTGCACTGTTGGCCGGCCACGAGTTCGGCGTTGGTCTGGTCCTGGTCGGTGATCAGGATGCCGTGAATCGCGAATTAGCCCGGTATCCCAAAAAGCCGCCGTCGGTCGAGGTTATCCACGCGGCGCAAACGATCGCCATGAATGAATCGCCAAGCGCCGCGCTCAAAAAAAAGGATTCGTCGATGAAGATCGCCTTCGAGATGATGAAGCGCGGAGAGGTTCAGGCGGTCGTTAGCGCGGGGAACTCGGGGGCGATGATGGCGACGGGGATGTTTGTCATGGGCCGGTTGCCTCAGGTGGCGCGACCGGCAATTTTGATTGTCGTACCGAGCATGTCAAAGGGCACCGTGATTATCGACGCCGGCGCCAATGTCGACTGCAAGCCGCATCATCTAGTGCAGTTCGCGTTTATGGGTGCGATCTACGCGGAAAAGGTCCAGGAGATTGACCGTCCACGCGTGGGCGTTCTAAGCAACGGCGAGGAACAGGGAAAGGGGAACGATCTCACCAGGGCGGTCAGCGAAGAACTCTCGGCGACCATGCTCAACTACATTGGCTATGTCGAAGGAAGAGATGTGTTTAACGGCAAAGTCGACGTGATCGTTTGTGATGGCTTTACCGGTAATATAGCCCTTAAGACCATGGAAGGCGCCGCGGGTTTTGCCGGAGACGTACTGAAAGGCGCTTTTCAGAAAAGCCTTTCTACTCGGCTTGGATATTTGATGAGTCGTAATTCTCTCCGGGAAGCCTATCGACGTCTCGACTACGCCGAGTATGGCGGCGCGCCTTTGCTCGGCTTGGATGGGGTCGGGATTGTCGCTCATGGCGGCTCGAATCCCCGGGCGATCAAGAATGCGATTCGAGCGGCCAAGAATGAGGTTGAACAGGACATCAACGGGCACATCAGCCGGGCGCTCGCAGATATGGCTGGCAGCGGCGAGAAGAGGGATGGTTTCCCGCGCAAAATCTGGCAGCGCATTAAGTCGAAGATCGATTCCCTGGGCGACAAACCCGCTAGCGAAGGCGAAACCGAGGAGCGAAAAGGTGAAGCCAAACGGTAAGGTCGCCTTCGTTTTTCCCGGGCAGGGTTCCCAGGTTCTCGGGATGGGGAAAGAACTCCACACGCAGTTTGCAATCGCCAGGCAAGTGTTTGCGGAAGCCGATGAAGCATTGGGGTTTTCCCTGAGCCAGGTATGCTTTACCGGTCCTGAAGCGAATCTTAAGCGTACGGAGAATACTCAACCGGCTATTTTGACGGTTTCGATTGCGGCTTTGCGGGTTTTGGAATCCGAAACCTCGCTCCGGCCCGACTTTGTCGCGGGTCATAGTCTCGGAGAATATAGTGCTCTGGTCTGTGTCGGAGCCCTGAACTTTTACGACGCGGTGAAAATTGTGCGCGCCCGGGGTCAGCTGATGCAGCAAGCAGTCCCGGCCGGAGAGGGAAGCATGGCGGTGATTCTGGGATTGGAGATGAACGCCGTTCGATCCCTATGTGAGGAAGTCAGTAATGGTGAGGTTGTTGCACCGGCCAATTACAATGGCGGTGGACAAATCGTCATTGCCGGCGCCAAATCGGCGGTTACCCGCGCTGCGTCGATCGCCAAGGAGCGGGGTGCGAAAAGAGTCTTGGATCTGCCGGTAAGCGCCCCCTTTCATTGTCAGCTTATGCGTCCGGCTGCCGAAGGATTACGGGAGATTTTGGACCCCGTTACGATCCAACCCTTTTCCATCGGCGTGATCACCAACGTCGAGGCCGAGGTGAACTTGGACCCCAGCCGGGTGAAGTCTCTCCTGGTCGATCAAGCGGTGCAGCCGGTTCGATGGGAAGAATCGGTTCGCACGCTTGCGCGACTTGGCTGCATGCGTCTATGGGAAATCGGACCCGGAAAGGTATTGAAGGGCTTGAACAGCCGGATCAGTCCGGGCTTGACGACAGAAAATTTTGAAAGCCCGCAGGACCTTGGCAAAATCTGCGAAGAGCAGCATCAGTGAGTCTAGAAGGTCAAGTCGGTCTAGTCACAGGGGGCAGCCGGGGGATAGGCCGAGCGATTGTTATGACCCTGGGTCAGCGCGGGGCTCACGTGATCATCAACTATCGGGTTAACCAAGCGGCAGCCACTGAAACCTTGGATGAGTTGATCAACCGGGGCGGGCGTGGTGAACTCAGTCAGTTTGATGTGACAAAGGAAAATGAGATAGAAGAGGCAATCAAGAAAATCGTTGACCAGCACAAAAAAGTTGATATTCTCGTCAATAATGCGGGTGTAACCTCCGATAATCTCTTGATTCGGATCAAGGCGGAGGATTGGGACCAAGTGGTCGGAACAAACCTCAAGGGCACGGTCTTTTGCACCAAGGCTGTGTCCCGAGTCATGATCCGCCAGCGTTACGGGAGAATCATCAATCTGTCATCGGTGGTAGGGCAGACGGGTAACGCGGGGCAGTCCCTCTACGCTTCCACCAAGGCGGGCATTATTGGATTCACCAAGGCGATGGCGCGGGAAATCGCCTCACGGGGCGTCACGGTGAACGCGGTTGCCCCAGGTTTTATTGAAACCGAAATGACGGCGCAACTATCGATCAAGCTGCAAGAGGAGTTTCTTCGTTCGATCCCTCTGGGCCGCTTTGGTAGTTGCGACGAAGTTGCCGAACTGATTGCTTTTCTAGCAGGACCTGGGGCAGGGTATATCACCGGGCAAGTGGTGGGTATCAATGGTGGGCTTTACATGTGAGGAAAACGTAGGCAGGAGGTGAGAAAAGATGGCAGCATCCGTTCAGGCCAGGGTGAAGGAGATCGTCTGTGAGCAACTTGGGGTGAGTGAAGAGGAAGTCACTCCGGAAGCCTCGTTTATAGAAGACTTGGGGGCGGATTCTCTGGATATCGTGGAGCTGGTGATGGCCTTAGAGGAGGAGTACGAGATGGAGATATCCGACGAAGACGCGGAAAAGATCAAAACGGTCCAGGACGTCGTCACCTACATCGAGAGCCACCGCTAATAGCTCCGGGTTGCAGTAAGGAATCAAATCTGGCGCGGTGATGGCCGAACGCTGGCGCCGAACCGGAGGTCGCAGGAGTCGTGCCGGTGAGGTAATCCTTCCTCCCGCGATTTTCTTTATTGCAAAATTATTCTCGTAACATCAACATAACCCTGAAGGAAGGCGCACGGCAGTCATGATCGCCATCGGCAGTGATCACGGCGGAGTGGAGTTAAAGGACGACTTGGTCGCCTGGCTTCGTTCCCGAGGCGCAGAGGTACGGGACTGCGGAACGCACGGGGATGAATCGGTAGACTATCCGGATTTCGGCCGCGAGGTCTCTCTGAGAGTTGCCCAAGGTGAAGCTGAGCGAGGAATCCTTATCTGTACCAGTGGTATCGGTATGTCGATTGCCGCCAACAAGTTCCCCAGGGTTCGGGCCGCTTTGGTGGCGGATCTCGACGGCGCGAGGACGAGCCGGGAGCACAATGATGCCAACATCCTCGTGCTCGGCGGCGCCAAGACGGAGAAAACGATGGCGCGGGAAATATTAGAAACATGGCTTGAGACCCCTTTTGGCCGCGGCAGACATCAGCGGCGCGTCGACAAGATCACCCAGATCGAACGAGAACTGGGCATCCACATCGAGAACAGTCAGACTAAGAAGTAACTGCACGAAGGAAACCCGACCATGGCCTTTCTCGAACAAATGGATCCCGAAGTCTTCGCGGCGATTCAAAAGGAAACCGAAAGACTGGAGCAAAACCTGGAGCTGATTGCCTCGGAGAACGTTGTCAGCGAGGCGGTTTTGGAAGCTCAAGGTTGTGTCATGACGAACAAATACGCCGAAGGTTATCCGGGAAAGAGATATTACGGCGGCTGCCAGTTTGTCGACGAAGTGGAATCGCTAGCCATGGCGCGCGCCAAAGAGCTGTTCGGTGCGGATCACGTCAATGTCCAACCTCATTCTGGGACCCAAGCGAACATGTGTGTCTATCTCTCGGTGCTCAAGCCCGGGGATAGCTATCTCGGGATGAATCTGGCCCATGGCGGTCATCTGTCGATGGGTAGCCCGGTGAATTTCTCCGGCATGATCTACCGCGTCATTCCGTATGGCGTTTCCGAGAAAACCGAGACCCTTGATTATGACGAAGTCGAACGGCTCGCAAAGGCAAACCGGCCTAAATTGATTGTCGCCGGCGCCAGCGCCTATCCGCGGATCATCGACTATGCGAAATTTCGTCAGATCGCGGATGAAATAGGGGCCTTGCTGATGGTGGACATGGCGCACATCGCGGGGTTGGTGGCGGCGGGATTGCATCCAAGCCCGGTACCCTACGCGGACTTCGTGACCACGACGACTCACAAGACCTTGAGAGGTCCCCGGGGCGGGATGGTGCTGTGCCGGGCACAGCAGGCCAAGACCCTTGATAGCAAGGTATTTCCCGGGATGCAGGGCGGACCGCTCATGCACGTCATTGCCGCAAAGGCGGTGGCGCTGAAAGAAGCTTTGAGGCCCGAATTTAGAATCTATCAACAGCAGATCGTCAAAAATGCCCAAGCGTTGGCTCAAGCGCTGATGTCCCAGGGGTTTCGTCTGACTTCCGGCGGCACCGACAATCACTTGATGCTGGTTGATTTGCGCGAATCGGAGTTGACCGGCAAAGTCGCGCAAGAGACCTTGGATAAGGCGCGCATTACGGTCAACAAAAATTCCGTCCCCTTCGACACACGCTCTCCGTTCGTAACCAGCGGCATCCGCATCGGCACGCCGGCGGTGACGACGCGAGGCATGAAGGAAAAAGACATGGAGCAAATCGGTGGTTTCATTGTCCGCGCTCTCCATCACGTTGCCGATGAACCGGGCCTTCAGTCTATCGCCCGTGAGGTCGGAGCGCTGTGTGAGAAATTTCCCGTCTATCCTCATCGGCTGCCGCGGCACTAAACCGGTCCATGATCGGACGGCCATTCGATTAGGCCAGGGAGCGATAGTAATTACCGACGGCTCTTCCCTGTTCGCCGGTCCAGGATGACTCCACAGATCAGGTATGCCGCATGAAGTGCCCCTTCTGCCACGAGACGGATAATCGCGTCATCGATTCGCGCCTGAGCAAAGACAGCAATATGATCCGGCGCCGCCGGGAATGCTCCCGCTGCAATCGTCGCTTTACGACGTACGAGCGGGTCGAGGAAATGATGCCGATGGTGGTCAAGAAAGACGGTCGACGCGAGAGCTATGACCGGATCAAGATCGTCAACGGGCTAAAGCGCGCCTGCGAAAAACGCCCGGTGAGTGTTAACACCATAGAAGCAATCGCCGATCGTATCGAACGCAATCTGCAAGAGCGGGGCGAGAAGGAAATTCCTAGCTCCGCCATCGGCGAAACGCTCATGCGGGAACTTCACGACACCGATCAGGTCGCCTATGTTCGTTTCGCCTCCGTTTACCGGTCTTTCAAAGACATTAACGAGTTCATGGTCGAGTTGGAGGAGCTCATTAAGGAGCGCAAAGGCGCGCCGGCGACCAATTCAACCCGCCCCAGAAGGGAATAGTCGCTTTGTCCGACCGGTCCTCGACTGACTTGGACAAGCGTTACCTGCGGCTGGCATGTCGTCTAGCCCTCAAAGCCGCCGGCAGGACGAGTCCCAATCCCATGGTCGGTGCCGTACTGGTGCGAGGCGGAAAGGTCATCGCCACGGGCTTTCACAGGCGCGCCGGGGAAGACCATGCAGAAATCGTTGCTCTCAAGCGCGCCGGTGCAAAAGCCAAGGGAGCCACACTCTACATTAACCTGGAACCTTGTAGTCATCACGGACGGACCCCGCCTTGTTCACGAGCGCTGATAAGCGCCGGGATTAAGGAAGTTGTTGCCGGCATGGAGGACCCGAATCCGCTCGTTGCGGGCAAGGGATTTCAACAGCTCAGACGGGCGGGCATCCGAGTCCGTGCGGGGATCCTGGAAGAAGAATGCCGGAGGCTCAACGAGGCGTATATAAAATATATCACGCGGCGACGGCCGTTTGTCACCCTCAAGCTGGCGGCGTCCCTCGACGGCAAAATCGCTGCGGCCACCGGCGACTCCCGCTGGATCAGCAGCGAGGATTCGCGGCGTGTGGTTCATCGACTGCGGAATCGAATGGACGCGGTGGTGGTGGGCGTGGGAACCGTGATTGCCGATGATCCGCAGCTAACTTGCCGAATCTCCAACGGCCGAAATCCATGGCGGGTCGTTTTAGATTCGCGCCTTCGCATTCCGCTTTCGGCGCAACTTTTGCGTCAACCCGATCCGGAAAAAAACATCATCGTGACGGGTGCTCGTTCGCGCCGAAAAAAAATCCACGCTATCGAGGCTCTGGGAGCGCGGGTCTGGCAGGTAAAACTCCGGCGGAGGCGAATTCCTTGGGCCCCTATCGTCAAGCAACTCGCGGAGCAGGGGGTGCTCAGCGTGATGATCGAGGGCGGTGCGACGACCGCGGCGTGGGCGTTGCAAGAAAAAGCAGTGGATAGAATTTTGGTTTTCTATGCGCCGATGATCTTGGGCGGCGACGGGCGAGTCATGATCGATCGGCTTGGCGTCAAGCGTGTCAAGCAGGCGATTCGCATTCGGGACATGCAAATACGAAAATCGGGGCCCGATGCTCTGGTTTCCGGCTATCTATGAAACAGGAACTATCTGATTCAGCATTGATTGCCGGCACAGCATGGACTTAAGGCTGATCAAAACACGCGGCATCAATGCAAAGCGCGTTCTGGCGGGGCCAAAAGTCCTGGCGGATCAAGATTAACTCTCAAGACTCATGTTTACCGGCTTAATAGAGGATGTGGGTAAAGTTGTCTCGCTACGACTGAATAAACGATCGGCGGTTCTAGGAGTCGAAACCCGGCTTCCCCTACGGCCACTGGAACTGGGCGCGAGTGTCGCTGTGAATGGAGCCTGTTTGACCCTCGTAAAAAAGGGCAGGCGAACGTTTACCGTGGACGTGTCACCCGAAACCCTCGACCGGACAAGTCTCTCCGGCCTCGGAGCGGGTAGTCTGGTCAATCTCGAACGTTCTTTGCGACTTCAAGATCGCTTGGGGGGCCATTTGGTCACCGGTCACGTAGACGGAGTAGGCTTCGTCGAAGCAATCAAGCAAGCCGGCGACTTTATCTTTTTTAGTTTTCGCGTGCCCGCGCCCATCGGCGCGCTGTTGGTGACCAAAGGGTCGGTTGCCGTGGACGGCATCAGTCTGACGGTCAATGAATGCAGCAGGCTAAGATTTTCAGTCGCCATCATACCCTTCACGTTGCAACACACTAATTTGCGCACCCGCCGGGTTGGTGATAAAGTCAATATCGAAACCGATTTGATCGGCAAATATGTTCACAAGTTTCTGAAACAACAAGACAAACTCTAAACACACTTCTGTTTTAAAACCATGTCTATTGCGACGGTTGACGAGGGATTACAAGAGTTGCGCCAGGGTCGGATGGTCATCCTGGTAAACGAGGAGAGGTCCGACAGCGACGGTTTCTTTTGCGTCCCTGCGGAAAAGGTGACGGCCGAGGTCATCAATCACATGCTGCATCATGGTCGAGGAATTATCTATGTGACCTTGACCGATGAAAGAATTCGGGAATTGGGCATCCCCATGGTCCCGGAGGAGAACAGCAGTTTGGCCGGGCTCCTGTGCGGCGCATCTTTTTCAGTGAGATTGGAAGGCGTGCATGGCGTATCGGCCCGGGGTCGTGCGCACACGATTCAAGCAGCGATCGCCGATAAAACCAAGCATGAAGACCTGGTCATTCCGGGCCATGTCCAGCCCCTTCAGGCGCGCAGTGGTGGAGTGCTGGCGCGTTCAGGGCGCACGGACGCCTCGGTGGATTTGGCCCGACTGGCAGGGTTCAAGCCAGCCGGGGTCATTTGTCAAATCCTACAAGAAGATGGGTCCATTGCCTTGCTCCCTGATTTGGAGCGTTTGGCCGAACGGCAAGGGATCAAAATCGTCTCGGTCACGGGGTTGATCGCCTATCGGTTGCGCAACGAGAGCCTGGTTAAGCGTGTTGCTGACGAGGTTTTCCCGACCCTACACGGCGGTATGTATCGGGCGGTTGTTTATCGCAACGAGGTTGACGGTTCCGAACATATGGCCCTGGTAAAAGGAGACATCCGAGACGCTGAGGGTGTCTTGGTCCGGCTTCATTCGGAATGTCTCACGGGTGATGTTTTTGGCTCAGAACGTTGCGATTGCGGCGACCAGATACGGCAGTCGCTAAAGTTAATCGATCAACAAGGCAAAGGTGTCTTGGTCTACATGCATCAGGAGGGAAGAGGCATAGGCCTGACCAACAAGATCAAGGCTTATGCGTTGCAGGATAAGGGCTTGGATACAGTCGAAGCCAATCTTGAGCTCGGTTTCAAAGAAGATCTCCGGGACTACGGTATCGGCGCGCAAGTGCTGCGCGATCTCGGCGTTCAAACTATTCGTTTGTTAACCAACAATCCGCAGAAGATCCTCGGTCTCGAAGGTTACGGTCTTAAAGTGGAGGAGCGGGTGCCGTTGGAGATCCAACCCCGCGATACCAATATTCACTATCTGCGGACAAAACAGAGAAAACTCGGCCATATTTTTTCCAACCTCGAGTCCAAACCGACCAGGTAGTAGATGGTCGGCGGCGCCGAGTCGCACAGGTTCATGGCAAAGATTATTGAAGGCAGGCTCGATGCCCGGGGCATCAAGATCGGAATTATCGTAAGCCGTTTTAATAATTTCATAACGGAAAAGTTGCTGGATGGCGCGCTGGAGGGGTTAAAAAGCCACGGCAGTGAGGAAGACGATGTTACCATTATCCGGGTTCCCGGTGCGTTCGAAATACCCTTGCTGGCCGATCGGATGGCCGCCAGCGGCAAATACGATGCGCTGGTTTGCCTGGGCGCGGTGATCCGTGGAGATACGCCGCATTTTGAATATGTATCGGAGGCCGTGACCCGAGGCATTGGGGAAGCCATCGCGAAATATCGGATTCCAATGGGTTTCGGGGTCTTGACGACGAACAATGTCGAGCAAGCCATGGAACGCTCGGGTTCCAAGGACGCGAATAAGGGCTACGAGGCGGCGCTAACGGTCCTGGAGATGGTCCATGTGATTCGCGGGCTCCCACAGTAACGAAGCATTAGGGTTACGGATCAAAAAAAATCCAAGAAGTTACTCGTCACCAACCAAGAGTTGGGCGCAAGCACTGTTTCATCATGGGAAACCGACGTAAGGGCAGAGAGCTGGCCCTCCAGGCCTTATACCAGATCGAAATTACCGGCGATGCTTCGGACGCGGCGGTGGAACTATTTCTCAGTCATTTTGAAGGAAGCGCGGAGGCGAAGGAATTTGCCCGCCGTTTGGTGTCGGGCGTAGTGAGTCAACGGGCGGAGATTGACCGACTCATTCAGCAATCTGCCGACCACTGGAAGCTATTGCGTATGGCGAAGGTTGATCTGGTGATTCTCCGCGTAGCGACCTACGAACTCATTTACTGCCCGGATATTCCCTTGAACGTGAGTCTGGATGAGGCCATTGAGATCGGCAAGCGCTTCGGCAGCGACGATTCCGCGACTTTCATCAACGGCGTGTTGGATCAGGTCGCCCACGCAAGCGGCGCCAAATTAATCTAACCTAGAAAAATGACAGATCGATATCAGGCCAAGGCCATCGAAGAAAAATGGCAGCGAATCTGGGAGGAGGAGAAGACCTTTCAAGTCAAAGAGGACTCGGGAAAGCCCAAGTACTATGTGCTTGAGATGTTTCCGTATCCTTCCGGGCGCATTCATATGGGCCACGTGCGTAACTATTCCATTGGCGATGTTGTCGCCCGGTACAAGGGGATGCGTGGTTACAACGTGCTGCATCCTATGGGCTGGGACGCTTTCGGCTTGCCCGCGGAAAATGCGGCCATTGAACGGGGAATCCATCCAGAGGCGTGGACACAAGAAAACATTCTCTACATGAAGAACCAGTTGAAACGAATGGGTCTCTCCTACGATTGGCAGCGCGAGATTGCGACTTGCGATCCCGCTTATTATCGCTGGAATCAGTGGATTTTTTTACAGTTTTACAAACGTGGTTTGGCCTACAAGAAAAACTCGGCAGTGAATTGGTGCCCCTCCTGTGAAACGGTCTTGGCCAATGAGCAAGTGATCGATGGAGTTTGTTGGCGTTGCGATTCCACTGTAACTCAAAAGGAGCTTGATCAGTGGTTCTTTCGGATCACGGACTATGCGGAACAGCTGCTGGCTGATTTGGAAACGTTGACCGGCTGGCCTGACAAGGTCGTCACCATGCAGCGCAACTGGATCGGTAAATCCGTCGGCGCGGAGATTCTGTTTCCCTTAATTGGGCGCGAAGGGGCGCTCAAGGTTTTTACCACGCGCCAGGATACGGTCTACGGCGCGACGTTTGTTTCAATTGCGGTGGAGCACTCGTCGGCGTTGGCGCTGAGTCAAGGAACCGGCCAAGAACGAGTTGTCAAGGAGTTCATCGACCGCATCAAGCAGACTGGCCAGGCCGCCCGCGGGGCGGAAGACGCTGAGAAAGAAGGCGTCTTTAGCGGCGCGTATTGCCAGAACCCGTTTACGGGGGAGCAGATTCCTATCTACTTGGCCAATTTCGTTCTTATGGAATACGGAACCGGTGCGGTGATGGCGGTGCCCGCGCACGACCAACGGGACTTTGAGTTTGCGCTAAAGTATCAGCTGCCGATTCGTGTCGTCATCGAACCGCGAGGCAAGCATCTTACTCCGGAGGAACTCACCGAAGCTTATGTGGATGAAGGGGTGATGGTGAACAGCGGTCCCTTCTCAGGTTTGAGCAACACCGATGGCAAGGAGCAGATCGTCACTTATCTGGAAGAGAGGGGTTGGGGCAACAAATCAATCCGTTATCGTTTGCGTGATTGGGGGGTTTCGCGGCAGCGATATTGGGGAACACCGATACCGATTATCTATTGCGAAAAGTGCGGTACAGTGCCGGTACCCGAGGATCAGCTTCCGGTGACCCTTCCAACGGACGTGCCTTTTAGCGGCAAAGGCGGTTCGCCGTTGCTGGAAAGCAAGACATTTCTTAGCGCGCGCTGTCCCCAATGCGGCGGCGCCGGCCGTCGCGAGACCGACACCATGGACACCTTTGTGGATTCTTCATGGTATTTTCTCCGCTACGCCTCTCCCAGGTTTGACTCGGCTCCGTTTGATTACCAAAACGCGGGCTATTGGATGCCGGTGAATCAATATATCGGGGGGGTGGAACACGCAGTGTTGCATTTGCTCTACGCACGTTTTTTCACCAAGGCCTTGCGCGATATCGGGTCGGCTCCGGTGGGCGAACCCTTTACTAACCTTCTTACTCAAGGGATGGTTTCTAAAGAGACTTATCGCTGCAGCGAGCATAACTGGCTTTTTCCTGGAGAACTGGTGGGATCGGAGAGGGAGGGGTGGAGGTGTCCTCGATGCAATCGTCCCGTGGAAAAGGGTCGAGTCGAAAAAATGTCCAAGTCCAAGAAGAACATCGTCGACCCCGAAGATTTGATCAACCGCTACGGAGCGGACACGGCGCGCCTTTTCACGCTTTTTGCGGCGCCGCCAGAAAAGGACCTGGAATGGAGCGACCAAGGCGTTGAAGGCGCCTATCGATTTCTGACGCGGCTGTGGCGCTTTGTCGGGCAGCATGAGGAGCTGATGCGGTCGGTAAGCTCTACTCTGGTGGAGGAAGAGCTTCCTCCGGAACTGCGTGAAATAAGGCGCGCGATTCATAAGACCATCAAAAAAGTCACCGATGATATCGAATCACGATTTCACTTTAATACGGCGATCGCGGCGATTATGGAGCTATTTAACCGCCTCAGCTCGATCGCTCAAGACCAGCAAACGCTCAAGGAAGGCGTTGCGTTGCTCAAAGGAGGGCTGGAAGCGATTATCCTTCTTTTGTCTCCGTTCGTGCCTCACGTAGCCAACGAGCTTTGGGTGCAGCTGGGACACAGCCGGCCTTTGGATCAAATGCCCTGGCCAATTCACGCTGAATCGGCGCTCGAAGAGGAACAACTGTTGATCGTAGTGCAAGTCAACGGGAAGGTGCGCGGCAAAATTACGGTCGCCGCCGATATCGATCAGGCGAGCATCGAACAAGAGGCCCTGCATGATCAGAGAGTCAAACATTTCGTTGATGGCAAGAAACTCCAGAAAGTCGTTTACGTGCCGCGGCGGCTCGTGAATATCGTGGTGGAGGGTTAGAAAGATG
>Ga0105092_10000464_pt1 | contig 21055 bp, 22 predicted proteins | sample PPLLak2March2015_FD_87021 | JGI IMG/M metagenome (GOLD analysis project Ga0105092, IMG submission 87021) | Freshwater sediment microbial communities from Prairie Pothole Lake near Jamestown, North Dakota, USA - PPLs Lake P7 Core (1) Depth... | ecosystem: Environmental > Aquatic > Freshwater >... | reverse complement strand
CTTTATATAGATGGGAATTTATTTTGTTCTTGAGAATATAAACAAAATACATTGAATTGCAGATGAAAGAAAAAAAGTGACCCCGACAGGACTCAAACCTGTAACCCTGCCTGCCGACACTATGGCCTTAGCGACGGCAGGCAGGCTTCTGATCCGTAGTCAGATGCTTAATAATTTCTTTTTTATAAATTCCCTTCCAGCACCACTTTTTAAAAATATCTCACGGGATCTTGCTTCTTTCAGAGAAGCATATTCTTCAATATAGACTATCTCCCAGGGACGGTAAGGAGCAGTGTATTTGTGTTTGCCTTGATTGTGTTCGGAAATTCGCCTATGAAGATCGTTGGTTATTCCTTTATATAGATGGGAATTTATTTTGTTCTTGAGAATATAAACAAAATACATTGAATTGCAGATGAAAGAAAAAAAGTGACCCCGACAGGACTCAAACCTGTAACCTTCTGATCCGTAGTCAGATGCTCTATTCAATTAAGCTACGGGGCCATGATGGAGTGCAAATATAGAAAAATAATGCTTATAAAAGAAAATGATGATGGTCAGGGTTTCAATTGGATTACGTCGTCTGGGTTGACCGTGGTTAGCCCAAATATTTGATACCGCCCTTACAGGGCCGGCAATGGAAACTTATTATTGAGACACAGGGCTATACCTTGTTCTGTTGATGTTCGTCCTTTCAGGCCTCATTTCCGGATCAAATTCAATAAATCACAGGGCGAAGTCCTATGTTATTGATGCCCCCTTTCAGGCCGTTTCACCGAACACCGAACACCGAACACTTAACTCACCTCTCCCTTCTCTCCTCTCCTCTCCAACTCAGCTCCAACCCTGGAGGCAAAAATGGACAGCATGTACCTTGAATTGGGGATTTCTTCCATGGGCTTATCATCCATCAACACAAGCAATCCGCAAACTTCGCCCGATACCCCGAAAACAGGGGTCCCCATGAAGCTTTCCATTGCCAGGTTGCGGATAAGGTAATCATCCGGGAACATTTCTTTCAGGTTGTTGGGATAATAAGCAGTATATCCACGGAGAACATGAAGCGACGGACTTGTTGCAAGCTTAAACGGCCGGCATTCCATGCTTTGCCGCTTATGCCATCCATTTATTATTTCAGCCCTGTCCGCTTTTTCATCCGCACTGGCTACAAAAGACATGCTGACACCGAATGATTTTACAAGCAACTCATTCAAAACAGCAAAAAATTCATTTCCTGTCAGCCTCGAGGTTCGCTGTATCATGGTGGAAAGCATTTCAGCCGTTTTCATATAATCAACAACACGCCTGACACGAAAAACTACGACGACACCTTTCGCCGTCTCAATCTTTTTGAGCGAACATTTGCCCCAGAATACATTCCCTTTTAGCGAGCGGAATGCCATCTCCTGTTGGTGATCAGAACCCCGGTTAATGGAATCTATGAAAGTTTTTTTGCTGAATTCAGCAGGCTCTGAATCGAATAGCCGGAAGGACTCCATGTTGGCAAAATCTGTTTTTTCATTACCCTGAAACAATTGAACTGCTTTTGCATTGCAATCGATAATTGCAAAATTATGCGTGTGCAATATGAAAATGGCATCCGGGGATTCCTCAAAGATGCAGCGAAACAAGGCATCCTGGCTGGAAAGAAAATCCGGACGAAAATGTTCTGGGTTTAACTTGTAATGACGCATGTTGGATAAACTTGGATTTAAAGGCCTGATAACATGTAAGATTACGATGTATCCCCCGGAAAGTTTGCATAAAGTTGACGAATGGCTTAAAAGATGTTGGGAGTGAGGAGTATGGAGTGAGGAGTGGGGAGTCCCTCAGTATTTTAAAATCTTGGCCCAAAAAAATAACTGTGGAGGTTTTACATGCAGAATAAAAAATACTTGAACCGCTCTGCGGTAAGGTGAGTTACATTGTGACATTTTGCAACAATACCTAATGCCCCCTGGGCAATGCAGGGATTATGAGAATTCGGGCATTCTACCGCAGAGCGGTTGTGGTATTGTAGAAAAAAGCATATAACCGATGCCCCTTATTCCCCAACTTTTTCCCGCTTTTCTTTTTATCTTTATGCAAAATAAGATTTCAAACATGCCCTTTGAAATTGGAGAATATAATATTGACAAGCTGATCCTGGTTGGCGACCGTGTTCTGATCAAGCCCAAAAGCCCAAATGAAAAAACAAAAACCGGTTTGTATTTGCCTCCGGGGATACAGGAACATGAACCCATTCAAAGTGGCTATGTAATGAAGGTGGGTCCCGGTTATCCCATTCCGGCCATCAATGAGGCTGATGAACCGTGGAAAGATAAAAGCAATGAGGTCAAGTATGTACCACTTCAACCAAAGGAAGGTGATGTGGCTGTTTTTCTCCAGAAAAGCGGCTGGGAGATTGAATTTAATCAGGAGAAGTTTGTTATTATACCACACAGTGCCATTTTACTCCTGATCCGGGATGAAGGACTTTTTACCTGAATGTATTTTAAGGTTTCAACCTGCAGCCTACAGCCAATAGCCTACAGCCTAATTAAAATCGGTTCAATGTTAAACTTTTCCCCCAATACCGCCCTGGCCCTTTCATAATCTTCCGTAAAACAGAGAATATACCCTCCCCCGCCGGAACCACAGAGCTTACAGGCATAATATTCCGAATCCAGGCCATACTGCCACACAGGATGATAATCTCCCGGGATCATAGCCTGGAAGTCCATCCACTGAAACACGGAAAGATTCATCAGTTCTTCCATAGTCGCCAGACCGGCAACATATTGTTCGACTGTCTGATTAACAAAGGGTATATACTGTTTTATGAATCCCTCTTTGAGTCCCTGTTCAGACATCTTCCGGTCAAAATCTTTTACAAGATCCCCGGTATTGCATGTTTGTCCGGTATCGATCAGGAAAACCCCGATTTCAGCATTCAGTTTTTCATCGGGTTTCAGGAATCTCACATACTCCGTACCCTCAGCAATTATGGTGTCGTCAAAGTAAATACACAGCGGGTCGACCCCGGAACTTCGGCTATGGAAGTAAGATTCCATTAACGCAAGGGAGCTTCTTACCGATTGGATTTCCGAATTTTCCATTGAGGCTGTGTCCCTGTTTTTTCCGGGACCGTATTCATCATACACTGCAGCACACAGGGCACCCGAACTTCCCAGGCCATAGTTTGACGGAATGGTCGACCGGAAATACAATCCCTTCCTTATATCCTGATTGAAAGCACCGATATTGAATGATGACATGCCAGGCTGATTGGAGAGTATACCATCCAGGTAAAGGGCAAATTCCTGCAAGGCGGCGTTTGACACCCCGAAAACCCGGATATCCGTATTTTTATCCCTGAAATCCAGCCGTGCGGACACCGATGAATAGGGTGTCACCAGGGCCTTTGAACCGTAAATTACCGAATATTCGCCGAACAGAAGCAATTTACCGTGAAATACCCGTTTGGATAATTTATTGCCCATATTTATCCGAGATTTACCGGTCCGTTCCCGACCTCATCATGAATTATTCTTCCGTCTTCACAAAAGGGAATCAGTTCGGACCTGATGAAGGAATCCACCTGTGGCCTGATTATCGGGGAATAGAGCACGTGTATGTTGGCACCGGCGTCCAGGGTGAAACAAATATTCAGACCGGAGTTTGTCCTGAAATGCCGGATCCGGTCTATTACTTCGAGTGTGGCAGGTTTAATCAAAATATAGGAAGGTCTTGAGGTCATCATCAATGCATGGAGTGTAAGGGCCTCCTCTTCCACCAGGATCCCGAAACCCCTTTCATCCCCGTTCTTTAATAATCCGAGCATCTTTTCTGTATTTTCATTGGCCTGCAGGATCCTCGCAGCATAATAGGGATGGTGTTCCATTGCCAGATGCCCGGCGGAGCTTGATATTTCCTTCTCACCTGAATAAATTACAAGTATGCTGTCGCAGTATTTCTGAAAAACAGGGTGAATGAAGGCATTCACAGGCAATGCCAATTCATTTGAAGATCCCTCAAAGGCCCTTGCCTTTCCCCACAATGAAAAACCGCCAAAAACCGAACGGCAGGCACTGCCTGATCCCAGCCGCGACAGGAAGGATGCTTTCTTTAAAAATTCTGTTTCATCATCGAGGGTACCAAAAATGATCTGTTCAATGCTGCAAAGGGATAACGCCAGCGCTCCGAATGAGGATGCCGAAGAAGCAATCCCGGCTGAATGCGGAAATGAATTATGTGCCCTGATCACCAGCTCTGCATGATTCAAAAAGGGGAAATAGGGAAACAACTGATGAAGGTATTTGTAAAACCGATCTTTAAATGCAAGCTTACCGGGCTTATCCTCAAAATAAAAATCAAGTGACAGGTTCTTTCTTGAAGGATCAATTGAAAAATCAACGTTCAGTGTTGTTTTGGATTTCTCAAGGGCAAAACTGACCGACGGATTCAGGGGTTGTTGAACAGGCTTTTTACCCCAGTATTTCACCAGCGCGATATTGGAAGGACAATCCCAGGCTGTTTTTCCTGACAATTGACGCTGTGGTTTCTTCATTATGGAAGCGTCATGACGATATTTTGCATCCCAGGGATTTGGCATGGTTCAGTTTAAGACAATTTCCTGAAATGGAAAGAGGATATTCATACCCGAATTTGCAAAGTAAGACCGGATATAGTTTTCCTGTTCTGCAGACGCGATCAGAATAAAATCACCTCCCCATGCCCCGAGTGATTTAATTTCTCCCTTAAAGTCAGGAAACTTTTCCTCCTTTACCGGTTTCATGCCAAGTAACCCGGATATAAAAACTTCATGTTCAATCATCAGGTGCATGAATTCCTTTAGTGTGGCGGCGTGTAATATTTTATTCGTTAAGTTGTTCATCTTTTCCTTTTCTGCGCTGCCTGTTTTTACTCTTTCGTTGAACCAGACCATGCTTTCAGCAGAATCCTGTTTGGTTCCCAGGTAAGCAAACCAGAGATTCTTCTCAAAACGAGGACTGAATATTACCGGGGAAATGCTGACCCTGTTGTTTTCGCGGCAATAGACAATTGGTCCCGAAGCAAGAGCAGCCGCCACATCGTAGCCCGATCCCCGTGAAACTTTGAAGAACAATTCGAAGGGATTGATCCTGGCCCATCGTGCCAGGTTGGCTATCAGTGCTGAGCTGCTACCAAGCCCCCACGAATGATCGAATGTAGTGTGTGTGGAAATCTGATAGGAAATACCGTTTCGCAGAAGAGGTTCATTCAGCTCCCCCACCCCTTGCAGCAAGCCGACCAGTCTTGAAGCAACGATCTTGTCATTTGTTTCGATGACCTTCAATTCCGGCAGACTGATTGAAGCGCTGAACCAATCGTTGTCCAAAACTCTTGAATTCCACCTGACGGAAGATCCAGCGGGTTCATGGAGGCTTTCTGCTTCCATCCACTGTCCGAACTTTAATGGCAAAACCAGCCCTTTTGCACCTCTGCTTACAAGGTATTCCCCGGATATCAGCAACTTGGCATTGGAATAAAACCTGTCTGTCATCTCTTCCTGGTTTGGGCTACCCTGGTCCGCATCCCGGTAAGAAAAACTTCGACCTCTGCATAGGACACGGTATGTTCCCTGAAGTATGCAACAGCTGCTTTTTTTTCTTCCGGGTCCGCCTGCAGTTGATGAAGAATGTTCGAAAGATGCATATGCATGTGGCCGGACTGAATGCCCCCCGTGATCAATGATCTGACGGCACTGAAATTACATGCCAACCCTGCTGCTGATGCAATGGACATGAGTTTTGGCACATCCGGATTCCCCAGGATTTCCAATGAAACGGCTGCCAGGGGATGAAGCCGGGTGAGACCTCCTATGGTTCCTATTGAAATAGGGATCTCGATCTTACAGCTAAAAGAATCCGGATACACTTCCACTTCCGTCAAACCCCTGTATTTTCCATCCCTGGCTGCAAAAGCATGGCCGTCCGCTTCAACGGCCCTGAAATCATTTCCCGTGGCGATGACCACGGCATCAATCCCATTATATATTCCTTTATTGTGTGTAACCGCGCGGTGTGTATCCTGCCTGGAAATATTCACGGCAAACTCAAATTTCCTGGCAAATTCCAACCCGTTCATCCCATATGCCGGGTGAGATAATCGGTCCGGATCACACGCTATGCTGCATTCCACAGTGCATTGCGGGGTATAATTTGAGAGGATGGCCATGACAATGGAAAAACGATCCGAAATTCCTGCCAATTCAACTTGTTTCCCGATAAAAGCAGCCATTCTTTCAAGGCATGAATTGATAAAATTTGCTCCCATGGAATCAACGGTATTGAACATAACCTCTATCTGGTAATAGCCTTCCAGTGTTGCGGTCCTATCAATCAATTGAATATCAGTTATTCCACCTCCCCTTTTTTTCATATTACGGGTAAGCATGGAAGTGGCTTTGTGAAGACCGGGTATCAGTCCGGTAACAAAGGAGGATATCTCTTCAGGGCTTCCGTTCCATGTAAAATGAATATGCCCCGGCTTATTCACAGAACTGACCCGGGTATGAAAGCCGCCTCTTTCGGACCAGAACTTTGCGGCAGAGGAAGCAGCAGCCACAACCGAGCTTTCTTCAGTGACCATCGGCACGAAGTAGAACCGGTTATCAATTCTGAAATTTGGAGCAATGCAGTATGGGAGGAAAAAATTAGAGACCGCATTTTCAGAAAAGCTGTCATAGACGCCCTGCCATTTCGAATCCTGCAACCGGTGATCATTGAGGTGTGCTTCCAGGGAAACGGGATTGCCGGTGAATTCCCTTAACAATTGTATCTGGTCCTCCCTGCTTAGTTTTGAGAAGCCGTGTACTATTCCCTGAATGCCCATCTTACATTTGTTTTATGGTAAGATAGGAATTGGCCATCCTGAGGCCATTGATATTATCATTAACATACCGGTGCAGATCTTCGTAACCTTCTTTGGCATGCCGCAGGAATCCCGATGCCTGCCCAAATACAGCTTTTGTACGGATTTTCTTCATAAGGTAATAGCCATCCAGAAAACTGGCTATTCCACCCGAAATTATGATCTGCCGGCATTGAATATTCTTTTCTTCTGCCAGTATATCATTTACATAGGAGACCATGTCCGTGGCATTCTCGCCTACTTGTGTAAGGGGAGCATAGGTATCCTGGAGACTTGATTCTCCCCGCATCAATTCCATCCTGGAAAAATTAGTACCTCCGAATGCCGCAAATTCAATAGCAGCCAAAGGCAATCGCATCAGTGCCCGGAGGCTTGCGGGTCCCATCCCCTGCCCAACTTCCTTAACAATCACCGGGAATTTAATGTCGTCGAGCAACCGGCGGATCGTCTCAAGCGGTGCTGCTTTTATCCTGTCTCCTCCGGGCTGAAACCATTCCTGCAACGGATTTACATGGATAATAATTCCATCGGCACCGAGTTTGTCAATGAGGTCATGCACCTTATGGATTTCTTTTTTTAACAGGATCTGTTCAAGCTGGCTTATGCCAAGGTTTGCATATAACGGGAGGTTATCGCCTATGATCCGGCGTACATCAAAATCAGCCAGGTGGGAATTGTCTTCAAGCAGGACGCGGCATGAGCCAAGACCCATTCCCATGCCAAAATCATGGCATGCTTTCGCCAGGTTGGTGTTTATTTTTCTTGCCGCGTAAGTTCCCCCTGTCATACTCGATACCCAAATGGGAACCTGCAGCTTCTTTCCGAGAAATTCCAGTATAAGGCTGTCGGTACCTGGATGTGGATTCAGCAAAGGCTCGTAATGAAACCTGCCATCGTGCTGGGCTTCCTTTATCTGGGACAGGAATGCCATTTCAATGTGATCCGCTTTCCGGTGTTCCATATCAGGTAAGGTGTTTCAAACCCAGATACCTGGAAATGACCATTCTCAAGATTTCGGAAGTACCCTCGCCGATCTGAAGGATGCGCTGATCGCGGTAGAATCTTTCAATATCATTATCCTTGAATAAGCCATAGGCACCATGTATCTGCAACGCCTCATCAGCAACTTCCCTGGCAATCTCCGAACAATAAAGCTTGGCAATGGCGGCATCGCGGCCAAAAGGCTGACCGTCATCCTTCATACGGCATGCTTTATACAATGTATTCCGGGCCAATTCGATCTTCATATCCATATCGGCCAGCTTAAAAGAGATGGATTGAAATTGGGCAATGGGCCTGCCGAACTGAACTCTTTTTTTGGCATATTCCAAAGCCATTTCGAAAGCACCCTGGGCTAACCCCAGTCCCATGGCTGCAATGGATAACCTGCCACTATCGAGGGTTTGAAGCATTACCTTGGCACCCAGGCCTCTTTTTCCAAGCAGGTTCTCTTCAGGCACGCGACAATTATCAAAATGCAACCGGCCTGTATCGGCTGCCCGCCACATCATTTTATTGGTAATTCGTTCACAATTATATCCGGGAGCACTGCGCGGAACCAGAATGACAGACAGTTCCTTTTCGCCCTTGCTCTCCCCTGTCACCACCTGGATGGTGGCACCATAGGACAAAACCGAAGCCGAATTGGTAATAAATACTTTTGATCCGTTTATTATCCAATTTCCGTTTTCAAGCCTGGCTTCGGTTTTTGTTCCCCTGACATCCGAACCGGCAAGTTCCTCGGTAAGTCCGAAAGCCCATAAACGGGAACCGGTACAGAGTCCGGGCAGCATTTCCATTTTTTGCTTTTCCGTCCCAAACTGTTCAATGGGACCTATTCCCAGTGAATTATGTGAAGCCAGGGTGGCAGCCTGTGAACTGTCTATACGGGCAAGTTCCTCAACTGCAATAATATATGTTAAAGTATCCCTGTTTCTTCCACCGTATTTTTCCGGCAGGTTTAAACCGAAAAGCCCAAAATCACCCATCTTCCTTGTAATTTCCGGTGAAAATGTACTTGCGTCATCAAGCTTTCCTGCGGTATCTTTAATCTCCCTCAGTGCAAATTCCCTGACCTTTTGTCTGAATTCTTCGTGAAATGGTGTAAGAAGCGGATGCATTTATATTGATATAATAATTAGGTTATTACTGGTTCCGGATTAATGATAATCAGAGGGTCATGCTGCCTGACCTGCTCTCCCTCCGTAACGCGAATTTGTTCCACAATACCGGACAGTGGTGCTAAAATGGAATTTTCCAGTTTCATTGATTCAATGGTCAGTAGGTTATCTCCCCTGTTTACCTTTTCCCGGATTGTCACATACACTTTTGATACTTTTCCGGGCAGGGGAGAACGAACCATACCCTGAATGACCGATTCATCCTCCTCAATGTCATCATAATCAAAAGATTTCATCCTGTCGCTCCGGATGACCTCATAAGTGAGATCGCCTTTTGTAAGACTGATAATTCCATTGTTTTCAGGTACATAATAATAAAAAAGTGAGCTGCCACTGCATTCAAACGAAACCATATTGTCATCCAATCTGATAGCAGAAAGATTGTATCTTTTACGGTTATGCCAGATATACATTGAACCGTTTCCGGTTGCCTGGTAATATACTCCATAGGGGTTTCCGAGGTATTGAAATTTCAACCGGGGCACCATGCGCCAGTATCCAAAACACTGCCAGACTGAATCCTGCCGCTGCCGGTTCCGGGCAGTGAGGGAAATCAGGGTTCCGGCCATAAGAAGTTCGGGGATACTCTCATTTTCCCTCCGGTTCCTCATGTCAGCCAGGAATAAGTCGGATCTGTCCTGAAGATAGGTTGTGCTGATTGCATTCCTGAGGTAATCTTCATTTTGCAGGATTGACCTGATCAATGGAATGTTATGCCGCACCCCCGTAAGGATAATATTGTTAAGGGCATTTTCCAGGGACCGGATTGCCTCTTTCCGCGTGTTCCCATATGCAATGACCTTTGCTACAAGGGGATCAAATTCAGCAGGAATGTGGGATCCTGAGGATACGGCTGACTCCACACGAATGCCTTCCAGTGAGGGCATACCAAAAAAGTGAATTCTGCCCGGTGAAGGCATCAGATCGTTTTCGGGATCTTCGGCGTAAATACGTGCCTCAATGGCATTTCCTTGGCATGAAATATCCGGCTGAGAGAAAGAAAGGGGACGACCTTCTGCAATCATGATCTGTTCCTTAACTAGATCTATTCCGGTGACCATTTCCGTTATACCATGTTCAACCTGAATACGCGGATTCATTTCGAGGAAATAAAAATCTCCGCTTTCATCCAGCAGGAATTCAATTGTTCCGGCATTAACATACCTGACTGAACGGGCTATGGTCAGTGCCGCATCAATGATCCTTCCCCTCAGTTCATCGCTAAGGCAGGTTGCTGGCGCTTCTTCGATAATTTTCTGATGTCTTCGCTGGATAGAGCATTCCCGTTCAAAAAGATGGACAATCTGTCCGTGTGAATCCCCCAGAATCTGGACCTCAATATGGCGGGGTGTCCTGATAAACTTTTCAACAAACACGCGATTGTCCGCAAAAAAATGATAGGCTTCATTGGCCGTAACCTCAAGTATGTCTGTCAGTTCATGGTGTGACCTGGCAATACGCATTCCCTTGCCTCCCCCACCGGCTGCCGCTTTCACAAGTACCGGATAATCGAACTTATGACCGTTTTTTCTGATCTCATGGGGAGAATCAATGATTTTATCAGTAACAGGGATGCCAAGTTCCGCCACCCAGGTATGTGCCGATAACTTATCGCCCATAAGTTTAAGGGTATCGGAAGAAGGTCCGATAAATTTTATATGATTTTCTTCACAGGCGAGGGCAAACATAGGGTTTTCAGAAAGAAAGCCGTACCCGGGATGAATTGCATCGGCACCGGATTGTTTGGCAAGAGAAATGATCAGGGAGATATTCAGGTAAGTCTGGGATATATTGCCCATGCCGAGCGAACAGGATTCTTCAAACTGACGGTTCCAGGATGAATCCAGCTCCAATCCGGAACAAACGGCTACAACGGGAATATGAAGCAACCGCGCAGCACGCCTTATCCGCAGGGCAATCTCGCCGCGGTTTGCGACCAGGATCTTATGAATGGGTGACAGTTCCAAGTTTTTGATCATCCGGTTATATATTAATCCAGCTGGGTCGTCTTTTTTCAAGGAATGCCCGGATACCTTCAACTGCTTCGTCCGATACCCTTGTTTCTGCCAGCAATGATGCAGTGTGATGAATGGTGGATGTGTCAGGTTCGGGCGAAATGTGGGAACGGAACAGTTTTTTAACTGACCGTTGGGCAGATGGAGCTGTACTCAATAGATCTGCCGTCAGGTTCCCGAGGTGCTGCGTAAGATCATCATCGGGGACGACCCTGTTTACAAGGCCCAGCATAGCAGCTTCCGGTCCTGTAAATCTTTTTCCCGTAAGCAGGTATTCCAAAACGGCAGACCTGCCGGTTTTATGAAAAACATACGGTGCAATGGTAACCGGAATCAGACCCAGCCTTACCTCCGGAAAGGCAAATACCGCTGATTCGGTTGAAACCGCCATATCACAGGCCGCTATAAATCCCATCGCTCCGCCGAATGCATATCCCTGGACCCCGGCGATTGTAATTTTCTCACTTGAAAAAAGCTCGTGAAAACAACGTGCAGGCCATTCACTTTCTTTGTAATTTTCCTCGCGGGTGAGCCCGGGAGCCTGTCGCATCCATTCAAGGTCCGCCCCGGCGCAGAATGAGGTTCCCTTTCCCTGAAGTATGATCACCCTTATGCGGGCATCCGCATTGATTCTTTTAAGGGAAGAGAGCATCTCTTCCAGCATCACACCGTTCAGTGCATTACGGGAATCGGGACGGTTAAGCCAAACCCGGGCTACCGGTCCGTTTATTTCGGTGACGATTGTTTGCTGACTCATTCCGGTATGAAATTACATCCTGTAAATGCCATTGACCGGATCAGGGAATTTCTGATTCAGGGACATGGCAATACCCATGGCTACTAACTTTCTGGTTTCAAGCGGATCAATGATCCCGTCATCCCACAATCGTGATGTACTGTAATAGGGAGATCCTTCCTGCTCATATAAATCATAGATCTCATGATTCATGGCAGGCTTTTCAGCTTGCAGATCCGATGCCTGATTTTTGTTCCGGCTTATGGAAATAAGAACATTAGCGGCTTGTTCCGCACCCATCACTGATATCCTGGCACCCGGGTACATGAACAGCAGCCGGGGATCATAAGCTCTGCCAGCCATTGCATAATTTCCGGCACCAAAGGAACCACCTATGATCATCGTAAAACAGGGAACAACAGAAGTAGCCACAGCATGTACCATTTTGGCTCCTTCCTTCGCAATTCCCCTGTTCTCAACTTCCTTCCCAACCATGAAGCCTGTAATATTCTGAAGAAAAAGCATCGGGATTTTTCTGAAATTGCACAATTCGATGAAATGAGTTCCCTTCAGCGCTGATTCGGGGTACAATACCCCCTGATTCGCAATTATCCCTACCGGATAACCCATGATCCTGGCAAATCCGGTGACCAGGGTAGTTGCATACCGGGCCTTGAATTCATGAAACCGGCTGCCATCGACCAGTCTAGCCAATATTTCATGCACATTCGGCACTTCCTTCGGCGACAATGGCAGCAAGCCATACAACTCAAAAGGATCATAAAGGGGTTCCTCTGGTTCCGTGCGTCCTATGTCCTGTTTTTCCCATTTCGGAAAATTTTCGGCTATGTTCCTGCAAATATGAATTGCATGCTCATCACTCACTGCCATATGATCAGCCACTCCCGAAACGGAAGTATGGACCGATGCACCCCCCAGTTCTTCTGCCGTAACCACTTCACCGGTAGCTGCCTTCACCAGGGGAGGGCCTCCCAGGAAAATAGTACCCTGTCCCTTTACGATCACCGTTTCATCGCTCATTGCCGGCACATAGGCCCCTCCTGCCGTGCATGAACCCAATACGGCTGATATTTGCGGTATGCCAAGGGATGAAAGAACAGCCTGGTTGTAGAATATCCTTCCAAAATCGTGCCTGTCAGGAAAAACACGGGCCTGTTCGGGAAGAAAGATACCACCCGAATCAACCAGGTAAAAACAAGGCAGGCGATTTTCACGGGAGATCTGCTGGGCCCTTAAATGCTTTTTTATCGTTTCGGCAACATAGGTGCCACCCTTAATGGTGGCATCGTTCGCAATGATTACCACTTCACGGTTGTGTACAACGCCGATACCTGTTATGATGCCGGCTCCCGGGAAGTCGTTGTTATACTGCTCCAGGGCAGCCAGAGGGGATAATTCCAGAAATGCCGAATCTTCATCCACGAGAAGGTCAATCCTTTCACGGGCCAGAAGCTTGCCTCTTGCCGTATGCCTGCTGACTGCCGCTTCACTGCCACCTTCCGTATTATCACTCATAAGGGAATGCATTTCCCCGATCAGGGCAGAATATTGATTTACCCGTGATTTGAATGTTGCTGTACCGGATTTAGTATTTGATTTCAGGATATCCACATTCACCGTATCTCGATTGGAGTAACACCATCCAATGACAAATGTTCAACACATGCAATTGCCTGATTCGCATGCAAAAATCACGTTCTTTTTTTCCCCGTAACAAGATACTGGCGCGCATACGTAACAAATCCTCAGTTGTTTACGTAAATCAGAAAAAAAAAGCCATGACAACCCAGGTTTTGCGCAAACGTAACCAGAAGAAGTTCAATTTGCCTGTCATCGGGTATTTTAGTGACAAGAACGTCAGGTTCAATACCATCCTCCAGGCTGAAACAGTGACCGGCATAAATTATAACCTGATTTTTGAAGCATGCATCGGAAAGATATACCGCGCAGGAAATGTAATCTGGGAATTTGAAAAAGGAAACCACTTTATCAGGTATAAAGCCTATTATCTTAAGGCTATGCAGAAGATCAAGGAGTTGGAGGATAAGGAGTAATCTGCCTGCCGCCAGGCAGGTTGGTAATCGGTGTTCGGTTCACCTCACCCCCCTGCCCCCTTTACCTCACCCCCTACCCCCTCTCCTGCGAGGAGAGGGGTAAGAATGCCAATCGAATCCATTATGTCAACTATATCATTCTTTCCCCTCGCCTTTAGGAGAGGGGGCAGGGGGTGAGGTAGAGGGGTTGGGGTGAGGTAAATTTTTACTATTTTTAGCAGATAATACATGCTGGTATGAATGACACACTGGTGAATGAAAGTTCTGATAAGCAGGGTATTGATGAAGGTGGCGAAATTAAGAGTACTGGCAATGCCCGGAATCTGAACTATTTCGTCAGAAAATCTCTTTTTGTCACCCGGTGGATCATCATCTTTTTTTTTGGTTCAACTCTCCTGTTTGAAGTATTGTATACCTTTCTGAATCCCCCGGTCACACCCCTCATGGTACAACGTGTGATTGAACAGAAACTGGATGGAAAGAAAGCACGATTACGGAAAAAATGGATCCCCATTGAGAAAATATCACCTAATATGATCAAAGCCGTTGTGGCATCAGAGGATAATCGTTTTACGGAGCACTGGGGCATAGATGTGGACGCCATACAAAAGGCCGTGGAATATAATAAGCGTCATAAGCGAAAACACGGAGCAAGCACTATTACCCAACAGGTTGCAAAAAATGTCTTTCTTTGGCCTGCCCGCACATGGATAAGGAAGGGCCTGGAATTTTATTTCACCGTGTCAATTGATATGATCTGGAGCAAAAAAAGGATCATGGAAGTATACCTGAACATTGTTGAAACGGGGAATGGTATTTACGGAGCTGAGGCAGCTGCTAGGACCTATTTTAACAAACCGGCAAAAAAGCTGACCGCCGGAGAATCTGCCCTGATAGCAGCATGTTTGCCTAACCCGAGGAAACGCAATCCTTCCGCTCCCACACCTTATTTATTTCGCAGGCAGTCGCATATTCTGAACCTGATGAATAAAATCGGGGATGTGAAGTTCTGATTTTTGAACGGAAAAGGCACGATTTGTTTCCAATGAAGGTTTTGAGGCGGGATTCTTGACCTGGCAGCCGTTGCATCCTGCGCAACCAGCCACCCCCCCTTTTTTTGCAGGAAATATCAGCCGGTAAATGAATATCAATGCATAGGCGCCGGAGGAGGCAATCAGCGTATAGGTTATAAGATCCTGCGTCATATCGTTTTTTAAAAAATCAACAACCCGACCTGGAAAACAGCCAGTGACACCAGCCAGGCCAATCCGGTGGTATACAATACCGAAAATCCGGCCCATTTCCAGGACCCGGACTCTTTATAAATGGCAATAACTGTGGCGATACAGGGAAAATAAAAAAGTGTGAACAGTATAAAAGAGATTGTCGCCAGCGGTGTAAAAACAGGATCTCCGGTGCGCACTCCCTGTGTATATACAGCCCCCCTTATTTTTCGCTGCAAAGATCCGGAATAGTCATTGCCCTCATCAGCCTGGTATATCACACCCATGGTGCTCACAACTATTTCCTTGGCAGCCACTCCGGTGAGCAGGCAAATTCCCATTCTCCAGTCAAATCCAAGGGGTTTGATTAGCGGTTCGATCGCCTTGCCGATCCGACCTATAAAAGATCTCTCCTGATGTTCGGCATTCATCCTGGAATCGATCCGATGCAGTTCCCGGTCCAGATTTTCCTGCAAAGACACTAAAGTGGCCTGGTCTTCAATGCCAGATGCACGTTTTTCAAATTCAGACCTGATCTGGTTCTTCTGGTCCGCGTAATCCACGGAATACTTCACGTTAAGGGGATAATGTCCAAGGGCCCATATCAGAATTGATGCCACCAGGATAATTCCACCCATTTTCTGAAGATATTGCGAAGCTTTGGACCACATGTGCTTAAAGGTGGATCGTACGGTCGGCATTCGGTAAGGGGGCAGCTCCATCACAAAGGGTGCATCGGATGACCTGAACCAGGTGTTTTTTAATATCAGGGCCACTGCAATGGCCATAAGGATACCGCTGAGATAAATACAAAAAAGCAAAGTCCCCCTGTGATTTGGGAAAACAGCCCCGATAAGCAACAGATACACAGGAAGCCGCGCACTGCATGACATAAAAGGATTTATCAGCATGGTAAGCAGGCGGTTATTCCGGCTTTCGATAGTGCGGGTAGACATTATGGCCGGGACATTGCATCCAAATCCCATGACAAGCGGAATAAAAGATTTTCCATGCAATCCTATTTTATGCATCAGTTTATCAGTGATAAAAGCAGCACGGGCCATGTAACCTGTGTCCTCCATCAGTGAAATAAAAAGGAACAGGATAAGAATATTGGGCAAAAAGATAATGACCCCGCCGACACCGCCGATAATACCTTCAGAAATCAATAATTTTAATGATCCCTGCGGCATTATGTTATTAATTATATTACCCAGAAATATCACACCCTGGTCGATCCAATCCTGGGGATAGGCCCCCAGGGTAAAGGTTACTGTAAACATCACCCAGAGGAAAAGCAGGAAGATCGGAAAACCCAGGTATTTATTGGTCAGTACAATGTCAATCCTGTCTGAATTTTTCATTTTACTCTGTGGACCAGGCCTGAACGTTTCCTTCAGGGCTCCGAAGATAAATCCATAACGGGCACTGGTAATGACCGATTCGATTGAATCATTCATCAGCGTTTCGATGCGTGCGCTTTCTTCGCGGGCAACAGACATAATATCGCGATAGCGGGATGTATTCAATATCAGGGATTCGATCAGCCTGTCCTTGTTTAGCAACCTGAGCGCTAAAAAGCGGGATGGTATCCCGTTATTCGAATCAAAGCCTGAGACATGGATGATCTTTACGATCCTGTCAACACTGTGTTCCACTTCAGATCCGTAGTTTATGCGAATATTGCGCTGCACGCTGTCCCTGCCCGTATATGCTGCTATCACCCTGCGGAAAAGATTGTCCATGCCTTTTCCCCTGGATCCAACGGTAGGAACAAAAGGTATTCCCAGCATGCTACCCAGGGCATCATAATTTACCTTATCCCTGTTTTTTTTCAGTTCATCAAACATATTCAAAGCCACCACTACCCTGACGTTCATATCAATGAGCTGGGTAGTCAGATATAGATTACGCTCAAGGTTGGTCGCATCAACGATATTAATCACAACATCCGGCTTTTGTTCCAGGATAAAATCCCGCACAAACAGTTCCTCGGGTGAATAGGCAGAAAGTGAATAGGTACCCGGCAGATCAGTGATCTGAAAAGTGTAATCCTCCAGCCTGAAAGTTGCCGTTTTTGCACTGACCGTTACCCCGGTGTAATTACCAACGTGTTCGCTGGAACCGGATGAGTGGTTGAAAATTGTGGTTTTGCCTGCGTTTGGATTCCCAACCAGGGCGACCCGGATTATGCGGCTTGTATCATTGCCGGGAAGCTGGCTCATAATTCCTGCCGCATTGCTGATGATTTCCGGCTGAAACAGGTCCGGTCCGGAAGAAACATCTATTAATGAGGCTTCATGCCTTCTCAATGACACATTATATCCCATAAGGCTGAATTCAACGGGATCATTGAGGGGCGCATTCCTGACCACTGTAATCTTTTTTCCTTTAACAAAACCCATTTCGCCGATACGATGCCTGAAGGTGCTTTCTCCCCTTACCCTCTCAATATAAACACTGCGGCCGGTTTCAATATCGCTCAATCGTGTTTTGCCAGTCATCCCTAAAGAAAAATTATCGCAATGCTAAATAATAAAACGATAACCGTCAATACCTACATATGGGTAGATTTGTGCATCATTATCGATATTTATACCGAAAATGAAGGATGATTATCCATAATTTCATATCTTTCGTTAACAGACTTTGTCAGGGTTGGAATTAGAATGGCACAATCTATAAATATTTTTTCTAAAATCCAGGAACTTCTGAGCGAATTCCCTGGAAATGTCACAATCCAGGAGAAGAGGATTGACGCTTCTGTTCAGATGGAATACTACCAATGTGCCGAGGCAATCAGACCTGACCTGGATACTGAAGAAATATTGCGTACAAGGAATGACCTGTTCGTCCGGGATACCCCGGTTGAAATAAAAAAGGAACTCCTTGTGCAATTGGCTTCGATTGACCACATTGATGCATTCAGGACACTCGAGAAATTTGCACGGTCACAGGAATTCGGTCTTGCAGACTGGGCGGCACTTGCCCTGCAGGAAAACAAGCTGCTGTTGCAAAGCAGGCTTCTCGATGAAAACCATGTTCTGATTTCGACCGGACTTGGTGCCAGGGGAATGAAAATAAGGTACTTCACAGTAATATTCACCAAAACAGGAAGGAGTTTTTCCGGATTTGAAAAAAAACTGCTTGAATCGGAAATTCAATTCTCTTTCAAAACCCAAAGCAGCGAAATTGAGACAATCCATTTTGAAAAAGACTTATGTATGGTGATATCCCTGATCCCGATAAAGATTTCGATACATAAACTGTTTGACAGCTTTATAGAAGAATGCAATCAATATGATGATTTCCTTAATCCCCATTACCTGATAACCAATGTGAAAATATTCTCTGCCAGGGAGATCAGAAAGATGTTGCGTCGGTCACGAGCACAAAAAAACCCGGAAATTAAATGATTTCCGGGTTGCCATTGATTATGGCCTGTTTTTTTTGTTAGTTCCTTCTTGGTTTTTCCTCCACTTCGGCACTTTGAAGATCATCAAAGTCAACACTGGTGTAATCGTCTGTCGTGGCAGGATCCTCCTGTACTTTTTCAGGTTCCGCACTGAACTCGGCAGATCTCATTTCCTTAATGTAATCAATGACTTCGGTAAATCCGTCTGAAAACTTATCAAAATCCTCCTTATACAGAAAGATTTTATGCTTTTCGAAGAAAAAGCGACCATCCTTTTGAAAACGCTTTTTACTTTCTGTAATGGTTAGAAAATAATCATTACGTTTTGTCGCCTTCACATCAAAAAAATAGGTCCTCTTTCCAGCTCTGACCGCCTTTGAGAATATCTCCCGGTGTTCGGATTCTTCTGGGGCATCGCTTCTATCTGTCCGTTCATCAATCATAAATTAGGGTTTTTAAGAGTAGAGTTAATTGCATCTCAAAAATAAATATTTTTTTTTTTTAACGTTCAATTGTCCCCCTGTATTATCTTTTTTTTGACGAAAATACGGGGATTTCTGAAATTAGGGTGTCTATTGATAATATTGAAAAAATACATTTAATTTGTACTTTCCAATAATTGGTATGGCCTAACATTTACAAAGAACGTTCTTTCAATTATGATCAGCAGAAGGATATTACGAATTAAGATATTGCAGCTCCTGTATACGTATTTTCAAAATGATGAAGGTTCATTGAATAAATCGGAAAAAGAATTGTTTTTCAGCATACAGAAAACGTATGACCTTTATCATTATCTCCTGTTGTTAATTATTGAACTGGCTGATTATGCCCATTCAAGAATTGACCTGGCACGCCAGAAAAAAATACCCAGTCAGGATGATTTGAATCCCAATACCAAGTTTGTAGAAAACGTTATTATTCAGCAACTCCGTACAAACAGGCAGTTAAACCAATATCTCAGCAAGACAAAACTTTCCTGGGTAAATAGTCCGGAACTCATTAAGAAGCTGTATAACCAGATTAACAGCTCTCCCTTTTTCAAATCATACATGGAAGACGGACACCGGAGCTATGAAAATGAGAAGAAGTTTGTAATGGAGATCTACGGCAGTGAAATAATCAACTTTGAAAACCTTTATCAGACACTTGAAGAACAAAGCATTTACTGGAATGATGAAGTGGAGTTTGTGGTCAGCATGATCGTAAAGACCATAAAGGGTTTCAGGGAAAAAGACGGAGAAAATGCAATCCTTATGCCCCTTTTTAAAAATGAGGATGACAGGGAATTTGCCAGGGATCTTTTTCGCAAAGTGATACTTCACAGAGAAGAATACCGCGAACTGGTTGAGTCTTTTACGGAAAACTGGGATGTGGAGCGGATCGCCTTTTTGGATTTTCTTATCCTTCAAACCGCCATCACGGAAGCGGTGGAATTTTCCTCTATTCCAACCCGGGTTACAATAAATGAATACCTTGAAATTGCCAAATTCTACAGTACCGAAAAGAGCAGCTTATTTATCAATGGTTTGCTCGATAAGATATTCCGGCACCTGAAGGAAGAACGGAAAATTGTCAAAACCGGAAGGGGACTGATTGGTGAGGATGAGTAAGTCTTGCAGAGGTGGTAAATTTATTATTACTTTGCATATTCGGTTTGGTAGACAAACTCAAGTAAATTCCTGATTATTAATATAATTAAAAGTAAAAATGAGCAATTTATTAAGCGTGGTTCTTATGGCATCACCCCAGGGCGGACAGCAGAGTCCGTGGTCCTCTCTTGTTCCCCTTCTGCTGATTATGGTGGTTTTTTATTTTTTCCTGATCCGGCCTCAAATGAAAAGGCAAAAGGAATTAAAAACCTTCAGGGAATCCCTTAAAAAAGGAGATCGTATTATCACAACAGGCGGGATTTACGGAAAGATCAACAACATTTCGGATAACGTTATGACAATTGACGTTGGTAACAATGTTCTTTTAAAGGTGGACAAAAGTGCAGTTCTTCGTGATACCACTGATGTTCAAAATCAGCAACAGTAATAATATGAATAACCCGAGTTTAAGGTATATTTGTCATATACTTTAAACTCTTTATTAATTGCGTGCTATTCTAAACAGATTGAAAAGCAGGTTCAGGTATTCTTACAAATATTTCAAATCTCTCCTGAATGTACGGTCCCTGTTTTACCGCAAGCTAATTACATTTCTTTTATTTGTTTTTATAGCTGCAAGTTTCTGGATAGTCCGGTCCCTGAGCGAACAATATGAGACCCAGGTTTTGTACCCGGTAAAATATGTCAATTTTCCTGAAAACAAAGTTCTGATAAGCGTTCTTCCCCAAAAGCTGGATTTACGGATCCGTGCAAATGGTTTCAGTATACTGAAAAGCAAACTCGACCTCAATCTCATTCCCCTGCGCGTGGATGTAAACTCCTTTGCGCGGAGCAGTCTGGGCACTGACACTTTTCTTGTGATCACACAAACTGTTAGGGACATGCTTACTGATGAACTTGACGG